>Ga0247740_1000018_pt1 | contig 75784 bp, 59 predicted proteins | sample UWRJL148409B2_FD_180942 | JGI IMG/M metagenome (GOLD analysis project Ga0247740, IMG submission 180942) | Plant litter microbial communities from Arlington Agricultural Research Station in Wisconsin, United States - UWRJ-L148-409B-2 | ecosystem: Environmental > Terrestrial > Plant litter >...
AGACCGCCGGACTCTCCGACCCCGTCACCACCGAATACGAGAAAACCGTCCTCCCCCGGGCGAAAGAGCTCACGGTCGCGAAGTTCAAACAGGACGCCCGCAAGAAACGGGAGGCCCTCGACCCCGACAGCATCGAACGCCGGCACCGTGTCGCGGTCGAGGACCGCAACTGCTGGATCGACCCGCAACAGGACGGCATGGCCATTCTCTCCACCCTGATGACCGCGGAGAAGGCGATCGCCGCCTTCGACCGCATCACCCGCATCGCCATGGCCATGGCCAACACCAGCACCGATTCGGCCGACACGGCCGACGGCGACGGCACTACCTCCGCCGCCCCGGCCGGCTCTACGGACACCACGGGCAAGCGCACCCTCGCCCAACGCCGCGCCGACGCCGCCACCGACCTGCTCCTCGACGGCGACCTGTGTTCAACCGGCGACCCCGTCCCGCACGGCATCCGCCCCAAAGTCCTCGTCACGGTCCCCGTGCTCACCCTCCTCGGACAGGCGGAGACCCCGGCCCACCTCGACGGCTACGGACCCATCAGCCCCGACACCGCCCGCGACCTCGCCGTCAAAGCACCGAGCTTCGCCCGCATCCTCACCGACCCCATCACCTCCGCGATCCTCGACTTCGACCGCAGCAAATACGCCGTCCCCGCCGACCTCACACAGATCGTCCGACTCCAACACGAAACCTGCACCGCCCCCGGCTGCAACAAACGCGCCGTCCACTGCCAACTCGACCACACCCAACCCTTCAACGACACCGGCAGCGGCACCGGCAGCGGCAGCGGCAGCGGCAGCGGCAGCGGCAGCGGCAGCGGCAGCGGCAGCGGCAGCGGCGGGGGCGGGGGTGGCGGTGGTTCAGGCTCGGGAGGCAGCAGCACAGAAGGCGGCACCGGCAGTCCGGGCACCGGCACGACCTGCCTCGCGAACCTCAGCCCGCTTTGCGCCGAACACCACAACCTCAAACACCACACCAAGATCGCACTCACCAAACTCCCCGACGGCACCATGCACTGGACCACCGCCACCGGCAAGACCGTGACCGTCAGACCCACCAACATCCTCGGCGGAGACATGCTCCAACGCGGATCCCCCGGCGGCGGTCGTGGCAGCGGAGAGAGTCCGGGCAACGATCCCGACGACCCCGGTGGCACCTCTCCGCCCGGCAATGGAAACGCTCGGAAAACCGATCTGCCGGGCAATGGCAATGGCAACACACCAGACGCGGCCCCACCCGGCGACGACTGGTACGACCCACCTGAACCCGACGAGTACCCGTTCTAGACAGGACTGACGGCGGTCAGCGCTGGCCCAACGAAGCTCAGTGCTGACCCGCCGCCCGGTCGCGAATCAGACCTTTACTGCAGACGCATTGCTACAGCACCGCCCTACCCCCCGCTACTTCGCGAGGAACTCGATGACCGCGCGGTTCCACTCGTCGGCATGGCTGACGTTCACGCCGTGCGGCCCGCCCTCGATCAGCACAAGTTCGCTGCCCGGGATCGCCGCGTGCGTGCGGGCCCCGCTGCCCTCGAACGGAACGGTGCCGTCACTGTCTCCGTGGATGACCAACGTCGGCACCGACACCTTCGCCAGGTCGTCGCGAAAGTCGGTGACGGCAAACGCGGTCATCGCTTCCAGTGCGGCCGCTTTGCTAGCCTGCCTCGCCAGCGTCAGGGCCTGCTGGCGCTGCTCCTCCGTCACCTTCAGCACACCGTTCGCGGAGAAGAACTCGGTCGTGAAGTCGTCGAAGAAGGCGTCCTTGTTCGCGGTGAGGCCCGCCGTCATCTTCGCCGCCGCACCCGTCTCGAGCGGACCGTCGGGGTTGTTCGGCGTCTTGAGCAAGAACGGGGGCACGGCCGATGCGAACACGACGCTGCGCACCCGCTCGTTGCCGAACCTGGAGAAGTAGCGTGCGACCTCGCCCCCACCCATCGAGAATCCGACCAGTGTCGAATTCTTCAGGTCGAGCTCGACGAGCAGCGCGTGCAGGTCATCAGTGAGGGTGTCGTAGCCGTATCCCGTCAGCGGCTTGTCGCTGCGTCCGAAACCGCGCCGGTCGTACGTGATGACGCGGTATCCGGCCTCACGCAGAACGGGAATCTGTTCCGACCAAGACTCACCCGACAACGGCCAGCCGTGAATGAGCACGACGGGCCGGCCGTTTCCGCCGAAGTCATCGACGTGCAGCTCAGTGTCGCTGAACAGTCCGTGGTGCGCGGTTATCTCGGTCATCGTGCGTTCCTTCCGGCCCCGCTCCCATAGCGGTGGCATCGCAGGTTATTCGTACTCCCCCACGACCACGGATTGCCCCTGCCGAAAATCCGCGCGGCCTGCTACGCCCCCGGGATCAGACGTTCCGCGCGGTACCGGTCGAAAAGGTCGATGAACGAGTCGACGGTGCGGTGGTGGGTCGAGAACCCCGCGATGCGCGCCTTGCTGATGTCGGCGACGACCTCGATCTGGCGGCCGAGATCCGCGTCGGTGTGCCACCACGAGGCCAGTCGCCCGAGGTCGGCTTCGGCCAGGCGGTGCTCCTGCGCGATACGGGTCCACGTGTCATCCATGCCCCGCATCTGCTCCTCGAGAGTCGCCGGAACAGCGCCGGGCCCGACCGGATCCACGCCGAAGTAGGCGGCGATCTGCGGCCACATCGCGCGCCAGCGGAACACGTCGCCGTTGACCACGTTGAACGCCTCGTCCGCGCCGAGCGGATCGGTCGACGCCCACACCATCTGGTCGGCGAGCACGGTAGCGTCGGTCATGTCAGTGAGGCCGTTCCACTGCGTCTCGCTGCCCGGGAAGACGAAGGGCAGGTCGAGCTCGCGGCAGATCGACGCGTAGACGGCGAGGGTGAGGCCCATGTTCATCAGGTTGCCGACCGCGTGCCCGATCACGGTGTGCGAGCGGTGCACCGACCAGGTGTAGCCGTTGCGCTCGGCGGCAGCAAAGAGCTCGTCCTCCTGCGCGTAGTAGAAGTTGGGAGCGTCGAGTCGCGGCTCGTCCTCGCGGAACGGCGTCTCGGGAATCGGACCCTGCCCGTAGGCCTCGAACGGTCCGAGGTAGTGCTTGAGCCCGGTGACGAGCGCGACGTGCTCGACCGGCGCGTGGTCGAGCGCCGCGAGCAGGTCGCGCACCATGCCGGCGTTGACCGCGATGTTCTCGGCCTCTGTCTCCTGGCGGGCCCAGGCGGTGAAGAAGACGTGGGTCGGATGCTCCGGAGCCAACGTCGCACTCAGGTCGGCCGCGGAACGGAGGTCGACCGAAATCCAGCGCACTCCCTCGCGCTCCCGGCCGGGGCGACGCGACAGCGCGAGCACTTGCCATCCTTCCTCGGCGAGCTGGTCGACGAGTGCGGAGCCGCCGATTCCGGTCGCCCCGACCACAAGAGCGACGGGTGCGGGCGTAGGTGCGGGTGCAGGCGTGCGGGTTTCGGTCTGGTCTGTAGAAGTCATCGTGTGTCGCAACCTCCGCGACGGGCCGATCATTCCCGGCTCGCGCGGTCTCCCCGTCGCGACCACCCGGTGACGACCCGCGCCACCGCGATCACGAGAAACAGTTGGCCGGTGATCGCCTCGGCGATGGCGACGCTCTGCACCCCCGGGCCGAGGGGCACGATGTTGCCGTATCCGGTGGTGGTGAGCGTGGTGAACGAGAAGAAGAGTTGGCTCGTCAACGAATCATCCGCATCCGGTCCGAAGGTCGGAACCGACGAGATCAACGCCACGAAGTTGTAGACGAAGGTGAAAAACATGCCGACGAGCAGGTAGGCGGCGATCGAGGCGAGCAGCGCCTGGCCGTCGACCCGGTCGCGCCGCACGATGTGCGCGATGATCGCCAGCGGAGCGATCAGATAGGCGACCATCGCCGACCCCGACAGCACCACGTCGAGCCCGTGGCCCTCGGTGCCCAGCAGCCACACGATGACGACCGCGACGGCTGCCGCCGCCAGCACGAACCAGCCGGCGCGACGCAGCCGCGGCCGCACCTCGGCGACACCGAGAATCGCAGCTACGGTGGCGAGCTGCACGAGGAAGGCGACCGGCGTGGGATTCGGCGACACCTGCAGGGCGCACTGCGTGTACGAGACGGCGATCAGCACCAGCACGAACCAGTAGCCCGAGCGCCAGAGCGGGCGCCGCGGCATCAGGTCGCCCGCGCTCGGGTAGTTCGCGTGAGCGGTTTGCTCAGCGCCACCGGCTCCCCCGGCAGCATCAGCTCTCCCGCAGCGGCACCGTGACGTCGCCACCGCCCTCGGGCGTGAGCCGCTCCCCCATGCGCACCATCGACGGGGCCGGGGCGAATCCGCCGGCGAACAGCGCCTCGCCCTGCCGGAAGCGCGGCGACCGCGCGAACATCGACGGCGGCACGAAGCCGAAGATCGTCGCGAGCTCGTCGAGGTCGACGGGCGAGGTCATCTTCATCAGCGCGAGGTTGTCGCACTGCGAGATCACACTCGCGTGCACCCGCGACGGCCGTTGCGTCGACAGCAGCAGCCACAGACCGAACTTGCGTCCCTCCGCCGCGATCTGGATGAGACGCTCGCGCACGGCGACGTGCAGCGGGCTCGTCGTCTCGGGCGAGCACAGGTTGTGCGCCTCGTCGATCACGATCAGCAGGGGCCGCCGTCTCTCGCGCTTCGCCCAGAGGTCGTCGAGCACGGCCAGCGCGACGACGAGCGGCTCGTCGGGCTGGTCGAACCCGCCGAGGTCGAGCACCGTCGCGTCGGGCCGCGACTCGATCACGTCGATCGCCGTGGTCGACCGGCCGGCCCACACCTGCCAGTCGGTGACCCGCAGGTTCTCCAGCCGCGCCGCCAGCTCGCCGGCCGTGTCCGTGCCCCGAGCGCGCAGACTCGGCACGATCTGCTCGGGACGCACCGACCCCAGCGTCTCCTCGAGGTGCAGCAGGTCGTTGAACTCGGCACGGTCGACCAGCGGGTCGAGGTGCAACACGGCACCCTTCGCGGCGGTCGACAGGTCGGTGAAACGCACGCGCAGGCAGTCGGGGTCGGCGTTCGCCGCACGGAGCACGCGGATGTCGCGTGCCGCCAGCACCGCGCCGGCCGCGTTGTCCGGGCGCGCTCTCGTCGCTCCGCCAGCCTCACCCAACCGCACGAAGTCGGCGTTCGGATCGAAGATCACCATCGGCAGCGCCGTGTGCAGGAGCAATTGCTCGAGCACGACGCCGAGCGCGTAGGTCTTGCCGCTGCCGCTCTGTCCGCACCAGAAGGTGTGGCGGTTGAAGCGGTGCGGCAGGAGTCGCGCCGGCGTGGCATCCGCTGTGCTCTTAATGCTCTCGTCGGCTGCCGCCAGATAGCGGCCGATCTCGAGGCTCGCCCCCGTGCTGAGGTGCAGGGCCTCGACGTCGCTCGGCTCGGCGCCCGCCATCTCGCCCTCGTCGAACGCGGTTGTGTGGCGGTCGTCGAGCGTGCCGTCGGCGCCGAGGATGCCGAGCAGTCGGCCGCTCCCCTGCGCGGCGACGCCGAGCGAATGCGTCACGGCCTCGATCTGGCCGAGCTGGGTGGTGTGTTCGCGCCCGGTGGGGTCCAGTTCACGCAGGGTCACGAACGCTCCCGATTCGAGCCATTGCCCGCGCGCACCGGCGAACTGGAATCCGCGGCCGTCGGGCGAACTGACAGTGATGCTCACGACACCATCTCCTTACGCACGTGCTCGTGCACGATCATCTCGGGACCGCGCGAGACCAGCAGCCACGCCGGCAGCACGGCGATGCAGAGCACCGGCAGTACGGGGATGCTGCCCGTGACCGCGACGGCGATGAACAGCGAGATCCAGCCGTCGCGCGACACCGCGAGCACCATGCCGAGCACGCCGGCCGCGATGCCGACCGTGAGCGGAATAGCCAGCAGGTCGTTCGCCAGCACGCCGATCGCGACACCGACAAACACCGCAGGGAAGATGCGTCCGCCGCGGAATCCGGCTGCCGCGCTCACCAGCAGGGCGAGCATTTTGACGACGATGATCAGGATGACGCCTACCGCCGAGTACCGCGCCCGGTCGTCGACCAGCTGCCCCATCTGGTCGAGTCCTTTGAAAAGCGTGATCGGCCCGCCCAGGATGCCGAGCAGACCGAGCAGCACCCCGCCGAGCGTGACGTAAAGCGCTGGATTGCGCAGCAGGCGAAACCAGCCGTGCAGCAGCGGGAACACCGCGGCCGCCGCGAGTCCGAGCGCGGCGGCGACGAACGCGACGCCCGCCGCTGCGAGCAGGTCGACCGGGGCGACGTCGTCGTAGGCGGGGAGCGGGATCGAGAGCGCGTGGCTGCCGAGCGCGGACATCGTCAGGGCACCGGCGGCCGCGGCGAGCAGCGGCAGGAAGAGCTTGTCCCAGAGCGCTCCCCCGCCCGCGGTCGCGCCGACCAGGCCGGTGAAGACGAGCGCCGCGGCGACCGGCGTGCCGAAGAGGGCGCCGATCGTTCCGGCGGCCGTGACCATCACCACGAGCTCGGTGGAGACCCGCGGCCAGAGCCCGCGCACCACGACGACGAGCAGTGCGGTGTTGATCGCGATGATCGGCGCCTCCGGTCCGAGACTGACGCCGCCCGCGAAGCCGAGAACGGCCACCAGCGCGAGCGAGGGCAGGGCGCCGAGTGCGAGGGGCGGCGCGGTGAGCTCGACGGTCGCGGAGTCCTGGCCGCCGTGGCCGGGCATCAGCCAGACGATGAGGCCTATGGCGAGGCCGCTGAGCGAGAGTATGCCGAAGATCCAGCCGGGTGCCGACGGGTCGATGCCGAGCGTGCCCGGCAGGGTGTCCCAGAGAACGTGTTCTAGCGCTGCGACGACGGCCTCGACGGCGTAGAGCACGACCGCCGAGACGACGCCGACCACGACCGCCGGCAGCGAGAGCGCGAGCAGCGTGCGCACGGTGCTCGCGCTGGGACGGTCGACCGGGGCGATGAGCGCCGGGCCGGCGGGAAGCGTGCTGTCGGGGCTCGCGCTGTCATCGGTGGTCACGCTCGATGATCGCGGGCGGCGACGGCCCGCTCATCACCCCCGGAGTGTGATCGGCGAGAGCCGGACCCGCCCCGCTACTTCTTCTTCGCGGCCGCCTTCGCCGCCTTCTTGAACTCGCGCACCTTGGTCAGCGACTCGGGGTCGACGATGTCGGCGACCGACCGGTACGAGCCCTCGAGTCCGTAATCGCCCGCGGACTCGCGCCATCCGTCTACCTTCACTCCGTACTGCTTGCCGAGCAGCGCGAGGAAAATCTTCGCCTTCTGCTCGCCGAACCCGGGCAGCGCCTTGAGACGCTTGAGGATCTCGGGGCCGTCAGGATCGCCCTCGGTCCAGATCGCGGACGCGTCGCCGCCCCAGGTCTCGACGATCTCGGCGGTCAGCGCCTGCGCGCGACCGGCCATCGACCCCGGGTAGCGGTGGATCGACGGCGTGATGCGGAAGACCGCCTCGAGCTCGTCGGCGTCGTAGTCGGCGATCGTCTTGGCGTCGAGCTTCTTCGCGTTCGGCTTTCCGATGCGGTCGAGCAGTTTCGCGGGCCCGGCGAACGCGGTCTCCATCGGCACCTGCTGGTCGAGCAGCATGCCCAGCAATAGCGCCAGCGGGTCGGTGGAGAGCAGGGTGTCGGCCTCGGCATCGCCGGTGATGTGCAGGTTCGCGTTCATGATTCGATCGTGCCACTTTCTGCCGGCTCCCACGACGGGTCGGGATCCGGCGACGGGCCAGGCTCCGGCGACGGATCCGGCTCCCACGACGGGTTCGACCCCACCGCCGTCAGCCCCGGCAGCAGCCCCACGATCAGGGCCGTGTCGGCCTCGGGCGAATGCCGCGGTTCGCCGAACGACTGCGCGTGCGTCTCGCCGTCGGCCTGCACCGTGAGCTCGAACCGCTTGGCACCGGGCTGCTGGAACACGAGCCGGATGCTGTCGGCGTTGCTCGGCCCCGGCAGTTCGACCAGCCCCGCTTCGGCCGCGCCCTGCCGAGCCGCGGCGACCACCCGGGCGAGCGTCGTCGACGGCCCGCGGAACAGAATCTCGATACCCACCGCCGAAGACTACCGGGCCACAATAGATACATGGAGCCCAACGACAACGACGTTCGCGAGTTCATCGCCCAGGTGCCGGCTGCGGTGCGCCGGCGCGACGCGGAGACCCTGCTCGAGCTGATGACCCGGGTGACGGGCGAGCAGCCGCGCATGTGGGGGCCGTCGATCATCGGCTTCGGCGCCTACCACTACCGATACGCCTCGGGACTCGAGGGCGACGCGGGCGCCGCCGGCTTCTCGCCGCGCAAGGCCTCCACCACGATCTACCTGCCCGAGGGCACCGCGGTCCACGAGGCCGAGTTGGCGACGCTCGGCGACCACACGACGAGCCTCGTCTGCCTGTACATCAAGAACCTCGAGAAGGTCGATCTCGGCGTGCTCGAGACGATCATCGCGCGGTCGTTCGCCACGGCATCGGCCCCGGGCTTCGGTCAGGTCGACCCCGAGAAAGGCGGCCAGGGCGGTGCCGCGCAGAGAGCGCAGGCAAAAGGCAAGACAGCGCAGTAGCCGCCTAGAGCGCCGCGACCCGCAGATCGAGGGGGCGGATGCCACGGGCCACCCATTCGGCAAAGAGCGCATTCCGGTCTATCCCCGGGCCCGCGAGCGCGATGCCGCAGTCCCCGCCGCCCGCACCAGAGCTCTTGGCGGCGGCCCCGTGCCGCTCGGCGATGTCGCACAGCGCGGCCAACGCGGGCGTCTCGATCTCGATGCCGGAGAGTTCGGCGTGCACGCCCAGAGCGGCGCGCGCCCGCCGGATGCCGTAGGACACACCGACGTGGTCGCCCTCGCGCAGCGCGTCGACGAGCTCGCCGACGGTCGTGTTGCTCTCGGCGCAGAACGCCCGGAATTCGTCGTCGGCACTCCCCCGCCCGACCCGCGAGCTCTCGACGAGCGAGGCCGTCGACGCGGGCGAACCCGTCCAGCCGACGAGCAGGTCGAGACCGGCGGGAGCGGGCAGCGGCTCGGCGCGCAGGCCGGGCCACGGCTCGGCGACGAGCGCCGCGATGCCGACCTCGGCCAGGCGCGCGAGCACGGCGCGCGCGTCGGCCGAGCGGTAGTCCACCCAGCCGCCGAGCGTGCTCGCCGCGATGTCTCCGCCCGATCCCGACGCGTTGACCCGCCAGGTCGCGACCAGCGCGAGCTTCAGCACGGTGGCGTCGTCGAGCCGCAGGTCGTGCGCGATGCCGAGCGCCCGCACGATCGCGACGACAACGGCGCCGCTCGAGCCGAGCCCGAACTTCGCGCCGCTGACGTGGTCGAGGTCGCTGGCGATCTCGAGGGCGAGCGGCCTCTCGGGCCGGCCGGATGCCACGGCGAACGCCTCCACGGTGTCGAGAGCCGCGATCACGGCATCGAACGGACGCGCGCGTCCGTCGTCATCGGGCGCGATCAGCACGCCGTCACCGTCGCGACGCCAGCGCAGCGGGTGGGCGCCGTAGTGCGCCGAGGTGAGGGTGTTCCGCGTGGCATCCGTCGCCCGCACGGTCACAAACCTGTCGACCGCGACGACGACCGCGCGACCGCCGGGTTCGACGACGGCGTACTCGCCGGCGATGAAGAGCTTTCCGGGCGCGCGGGTGGTGATCATGCGGGCGCGATCACGGCGCCGCGACCAGCCGCACACCCTCGCCGGCACGCGCCGACAGGAAGCGGGCGGAGGGGTCGACGGCGGCCAGCAGCTCGACCACGCGGTCGGCGTCGGCGGGACGGCAGAGGAACTTGACGTTGGGACCAGCGTCCATGGTCGGGTAGGCCTCGACGCCCGCGGCGCGCAGGTCGGCGGCTGCGTCGAGCAGGGCGACGCTCGCGGCGCGCGGGTAGCGCACGGGCGGCCAGGCCGCGGCCATCGTGGCGTGCATGCGCAGGCTGTTCGACTCGGTCAGTTCGCCGATCGCGGTGAAGTCGGCGCGGTCGATCGCGGCGAGCATCTCGGCGAGCTGGCGAGGATTCGACTCCGCCCACGCCGGATAGAACGGCGACGTGGCCGTCGTGCGGTTCATCGCCTCGGTGCTCGAGATCGACTTCGGCCCCGCGTCGACGATCGCGATCACCATCGCGAGCTCGAGGCCGTTCGCGGCGACCGGCTCGGCGTACGACTCGTGGTCGTCACCCGGGTACCAACGCACCAGGCCGCCAAAGATCGAACGCGACGCCGAACCGCTGCCGCGACGGGCGAGCCGCGACAGCGCGCGGTCGTCGAGGTCGAGACCGAAGGCCGCGGATGCCGCAGCAGCCAGCGCGGCGAACGCCGAGGCGGACGACGCCAGCCCCGCCCCGGTGGGGATCAGGTTGGTCGAGTCGACGCGGGCGTGTTCGGTGCGTCCGCTCGCGGCGCGCACGAGATCGAGGAAGGCGCGCACCCGTTCGAGCGGGCGGCCCTGCTGGGCGACGCCGCCGAGCATGAGTTCGTCGGCCTGCAACTCTTCGTCGAGCGCGACGGTGGTGCGTGTCGGCGCCGTGTCGAGCGTGAGCGAGAGGCTGCCGGTGACCGGGAGGTTCAGCGCCGCGTTCGCTTTGCCCCAGTACTTGATCAGGGCGATGTTCGGGTTGGCCTCGGCGGTGGCGGTGGTGCCGGTCACCGGGTCTGTGCTCATGGCGTCTGGCCGCCGGGGGTGACGACCCAGCAGTTGACGGCGCCCGCTGCCGTGAGGCCGGCGACGACGCGCTGCGCCTCCCCTGCCGTGCGCACGAGGGCGACGACGCAGCCGCCCTGCCCGCCTCCGGTGAGTTTGGCGCCGAGCGCGCCGGCGGCGACCGCCGCGTCGACGAGCGTGTCGATCGACTCGTGGCCGGCACCGAGCTCGCCCAGAATGCGGTGGGCACGTGTCATCCGCGTCCCCAGTTTTTCGCCTCGGTTGTCGGCGAGGTCCACCGCGGCATCGCGGGTGAGCTGCTCGAGTTCGTTCAGCAGGGCGGCGGAGCGTTCGGGGTTGGCGCGCGAGAACGCGGCGACGTCGCCGACGGCGGTCTTGGTCGAGCCGCGGATGCCGGTGTCGGCGATGACGAACGCGCCGGCGAAGTCGACGTCGATGCGTGTGACGCGGCCGTGTTCGAACAGGAACGGCTGCGGTTCGCGGGTCGCGCGCGCGTCGAGTCCGCTCGGGTTGCCGTGGGCGACCCGTTCGGCCGACTGCACGAGTTCGAACCGCTGCTCTTCGTCAAGCGGTTCGTCGAACAGTTCGCGGATCGACTCGACGATCGCGTGGGCGACAGCGGCGCTCGAGCCGAGGCCGCGGCCGATCGGGATGTCGCCGTTCACGGTGACGACGATGTCGCGCTGCGGCTGACCGAAGAAGACGAGGGCGTGGTGGATGGCGGCGCGCAGAGCGTCGAAGCTCGACAGCGCCTCGTCGAGGGCGCCCGAGTAGCTGTCGGTCTCGAGGCGCAGCGGGCCGGTCTCGAAGCGGGCGTCGGCGCGCACCCACATGCGCGGAAGCGGCATGCCGATGGCGGGGTGGCCGAAGACGACCGCGTGCTCGCCGAGCAGGATGAACTTGGCGTGGGCGGAGCCGGTGCCCGTGGGTGTTCTGACCACGGGGACGCTGCCCGTTCCTGGGCCGTCGGGCGCGGTGCCGACAGACGGGGATAGGGACATCGAGGCTCCGGATTCGGGGAAACGGCGGGCGGGAATGCGTCCGTCGGGCGTGCTGGCACAGGGGCGAGCAGGCACGTCTGTCCACGCTACCAAGTCTCCCCTCACTACGCGCGACGACTCGGGTACCTTGACGTGGGGATTCGGGGCGGTCGTTACCGCTGCCGGTCGGCGAGCTCCTGCAGGAACGCGGGCAGCCGTCCGCCGCCGAAGTCGAAGTACCGCGCCCAGGTCGGCACGACCGAGATGCGCACCATCCGGTCGTACATACCCCGCACGGCGCGGTCGAACTCGGCGAGTTCTTGCTCGTTCAGAACCTTGGCCGACGCCGCGAGGTACTCGGGCGGGATGCCGTCGACGGTCTCGAGCGTGGCCGTGCCGCGCAGCAGCAGCGACCGGGCGTCGGCGGGGCTTGCGCCGACATCGATGGTCAGCGCGACCTCCGGCCGTTCGGCGAGCGCGCGTACCTTCGGCGAGGTCACCGCGGTGCAGAGCACAACTGCCTCACCGTTGAAGAAGAATCCGATCGGGATGACACGGGGAAAGCCATCGCTCCCGTTGTAGGCCAGCCGCGACATGGGCGCTCTCTCCAGCAGTTCGCGGGCTCCGTCGTGCGCCAGTTCGTCTGCGACCTCGTCGTCGTGCATCCGGGCTCCCTCGTGTTTCCGGAAACCTTGGCACGTCGCGCCTTCCGACGGAACCCTCCGCCATCGAAGCTTGTCGTCTCCCCCGTGGCTGTGCACAATTCGAAGCATGTTGATCTACGCGATGAGCGTCTCCGCCGACGGATACATCAACGACCGCGACGGCGCATTCGACTGGCCTGGGTTCAGTGACGAACTCGCCGAGATGCACCTCGAGCGCGTCGCTTCGCTCGGCGGCTATCTGCTCGGCCGTCGCCTCTACGAAAACATGACGATCTGGGAGACCGACCCGGCAATGCGTCAGACCGCGTCGGGCGCCGCGTTCGCCGACGTCTGGACCGCCCTGCCGAAGGTCGTGTTCAGCCGCACGCTCGACAGCGTCATCGGCAACGCCCGACTGGCAACGGGATCGGTGGCCGACGAGGTCGCCGCCATGCTCGCTTCCGGAGACATCGATGTCGAGATCGGCGGCGCCGACGTGGCCGGCCAGGCGGTCGAACTCGGTCTTGTCGACGAGTTTCGGATGTTCCGGTTTCCGGTGGTGACCGGAGGCGGCACGCCCTATTTTCCGCCCGTGGCCCACGACATCGCGCTCGAGCTGGTCGAGAGCCGCGCCTTCGACTCGAGCGTGGTCTACGAGCGCTACCGCCGCACCGACTGAAAGGGATCGCCATGCTCAAGCAGATCGCCGACGGCGTCTATGTGCACGAGAGCGAGTTCATCCAGAGCAATACGACCGTCGTTCGGGGCCGCGACGGAGTGTTGCTCGTCGATCCCGGCATCACCCGCGACGAGATGGCGGATCTCGCCGCGGATCTGCGCGAGTTGGGCAGGCCCGTCGTTGCGGCGTTTTCCACGCATCCCGACTGGGATCATCTGCTGTGGCATCCGGATCTCGGCGACGCTCCCCGCTACGGAACCGCACTCAATGCGGCGACCATAAGCAAGGTGCTCGCGAGCCCCGACTGGCAGGAGCAGGTGGCCGAGGGGCTGCCACCGGAGCACGCAGACGACATCCCGATGGATCTGCTCGGGCGCATCACCGGGCTTCCCGAGGGAACCACGGAGCTCCCTTGGGACGGCCCGACCATCCGGATCATCGAGCATCGCGCCCATGCGGCGGGCCACGCGGCCCTGCTGATCGCCGAGAGCCGTGTGCTTGTCGCGGGCGACATGCTCTCCGACATCCTCATGCCGTTCCTCGACCTGGCCGCGCCCGATCCCGTCGGCGACTACCTGGCGGCGCTGCAGCGGTTCGACGACGTCGCGGCCGATGTCGACGTGGTCGTCCCGGGCCACGGGTCCGTCGGCACGGGCGATGACCTGCGGGCGCGCATCGCCCTCGACCGGGTCTACACCGAGACTCTGCGCGACGGCGGTGTGTTCGACGACCCGCGGGTGGGCCCGTCGGCACCCCTGTACTGGATGGCCGACGTGCACGAGTGGCAGGTGCGGCGGTACGCGGAGCTCGACCAGAGCGACCCGCGCGTCGGGGTGTAGACCGCCGGCCGGTCGAACAAAGCGCAATTCTCCGAAACATGGCGATTTTGATTGCCATTCCTGCCAGAGAAGAGCGACTTAGAGGGGCTCAAACTCGCCAAATTTCCTAAACAGTCGGCACAGACTCCTCCTCCGTCAGGGTCAATGACACGCGCACACAAGAACAATTGACAGTTGGTTTTCGCGAGCCCCACGGGCCGAAAGAATACGTACCTTGACCACGGCAAAGTCCGCATGGGGCAGAGATCCCGCCGAAGCCTCCACCGAGTACGGCGAGCGCCGCCCGCCTATCGAGGTCAGTGATTGCACCGCTTCGGCCTGCTGCTTGTTGAAACGCAATCGCGGATCGTTCGAGCGAGTCGGGTGATGTCAGAATCATCAGAGTGCTGAAGAGCTGCTCTCTGATCTGTTGTCGCACTCCGGCCGAGTTCAGGCTGTCTTCAATACCTTGCCTGGTTTCTCGTATCCTCTGCTCCGTTGCCCGTCTGATCAATTGAGTGATCGATTCATTACCCCCTGCTTATCCCTCTGTTCCCGGTAGTTTTTTGTAGGAGCGTAGCCGGATGGATCAACGGGATGCCTTTTTCCGGACTCGCTACGCACTCATGCCCTCTATGGAGCGTGAACCTGCGGGGTGACCGGTTTGCCACGGGCTCTGGACGATGACCGGTGACGGCAATTCTTCAGCCTCGCGAGATGATGGACCGAGCCCGCTAATTTCTTGCCCTTCGTGCTCCACGAGACCAACACGCTCGCGGGACTCACCTCACCTCGCACGCAATCAAGACCACGGGCATCTCCGCGACTTGCGATGGGCCACGCCCAGTTATGCTACGGGCGCCGCCTGCGGCTTGGTCAATTCCAGAGTCGCGAGATGCTTCTTGAGCCTCAAACTCATAGGAGCGTACGTCGCCAAGGTGAGACCTCCGTTCAGAACGGCGCCAAAGACAGGGATGACCTTCGCCACCCCTTTAGCAAACACCAACTTTGTCATTTCGGCTCCAAGCTTTTTCGAGACTTCTTTGACTATCGGATAGATAATTCCCTTAGTCAGCGCTTGTTGAGGGAGCTTGCGAAGAGCTTCTTTCGCCAGCATGCCAGCAACCGTCCTGACACCCTTATTCGCCGCTTGTGCGCCGAACATCACACCTACGAAAAGTGTGAGCATGCCCTTCGTCGCGTCGTCAGGCTCCTTGCCGTCCTCGGTGAATAAGTTGGGCCAGCTGTAAAGATAGGCAAGCTTCTGGGCGATTCGAAGCACGTGAGCGAAGTTCTGCGCAAAATCAGCCGGGACCGTGCCGAATAAGGCTAAGCCACCGGGAATCCCTGCAGCAGCCGAAAGAGCGGTGACTTTTGCGGTCTCGTACCTGATCGAATCCATCGCAGCTTTGTCAATAACGTTTGACGGGATGTTGGCCGCTGCAGGGCTTTCGTCAATCGCTTTCTGAATCTGATCATCGGAGCAATAACGTGCAAGCGCGCGGCGCAAGTACGCCTCTCGGTGAATCCGCACTCCGGGCAGCCCCGATGTCGCAGTAAGTACGGCGTTGAATTTGGATTCGGGCGCGGACACGTCGCTATCAAGACTCATGGTGAGATGAGCTTACGTCAGCGTGCTGTCCGACCAGATCGACGCGACCGTCACGTCACTGCTCATCGATAGCTAAGAAGATCTGGAGCGCGAAGTCGACTAGCTCGCTGAGACCAGGAGACGCCCTCCAAGGGAAGAGCATTTCGTTTTCGCCGTAGTCGGGCTGACACGATTTGAACCTGCGACCCCCTGGAGGGTTCAGGGCCTGTTTTTGGTCCTTGCCGAATGTCTCCGAAAACCCTCGGATTCCCTTATGTTTGCAGGGAACCGGGCGGTTCGCTGGCTTCGATTGTACGCGGTCACGTCGAGTCGGTCACGGTCGTTTTTGATGGGTAAATGATGGGCATTTGAATCGCTTTTTTGGCGCTGCCGCGCGCTCGCTACGGCTAACGATAAGGTCGACGCCACGACGGGACCCGGGCGCCGTCTGACGCGTGGTGCGTCCGGCGTGCGCGGTCTGATGACGAAGGTCCTCTGGGAAACTGAGGGCCATTCTCCGCCTCGCGTCGCGCAGGCCGTGCCCGTGACCGTGCCCGGAGGATGCGCCCCTGCGGCATGGCGTCAGCGCTGAGGGCTGATCGTCGTCTCTATCCGGTCCATGGTCTCTGCGAAGGCGTCGGTGATATCGATCCCGAGTCGTTCTGCTATCACGATGACCTACCACAGCGCTCGGGGACGGTCACGGCTGCGAAGAAGATGGTCCCGCCGAGCCTCGTCACGCTCGACTTGTCTACAGCGCCGCTACAGCGCTCGCCGAGTTCATCGTGGACTCTTGGGAATTCGACTAATTCAAGCCGTTTGACAATGGAGCACAAAGCGCTTCCCGCACAAACAACGCGCCTATCTTGTGTGCCTTAAGAGTGCGCCCTGGTCATCTATACAGCTGGGCGGGACTTCGACAATTTCGGTCGGGAAGTGACCGGCGTGACTCCCGTGCGCTTCCGTAAGATCGCTTCGTCCTTTGAGTTCTCGCGGACCGCCATCTTGCTCAGCATCCGTTGCTGCACTTCTGCACTCCAAAATATTTCGAGGGATTGGCGCGCTCGTGTGATCGCGGTATAGAAAATCGCGTGGGTGATTCGGTCCGCATTCGCATCAGTAACCACAACCTTTACAGACTCGAATTCCAGACCCTGTGCCTTGTGAATTGATACCGCATAGGCGATTTGAAACGGGACGATAGTAACGGAAGCGTCATCATCTTCATCCGTGGTGCCGCGCTGGAGCACGTCAAATTGCACAATCGAGCCGCCCAGCCAGCGGATGTCCAGCGCGAAGTAGAAGTCCGCTGACGTGAGCGTCTTGTGAATGTCCACGTCGAAGGTAATGCGCCCCTTATCCGTGGCAATACTAGTTATCGTGCCTTTCATGTTGTTATGGACGATGCCCCCGAATCGGTCGGTCTCGGCGAACAGAATTGGATCGTCGACCCTATATGTAAATTCGCCCCAAGTAGTCGCGGAGCCTGGGTTGCTCGCCTGGAGGAAACGATTGACGTTGTTGATTCCGTAGAGCCCGTCGTAATTTAAGCACAGGACGATTTCGTCATCATTGCGCGCCTTGAATAGCGAGTCTCCGAGCGCGGAAGCGTAGTTGTTCTTCGAGATCGACTCTTCGATCTTGTCGTCGAGGTTACGCACGCGATCCCATAGAGTGCGGAGCGCAGGATCGGTCGTCCTAAATGGTTCAGTCAGCTCGAAGACGGACTCGCACGGTAGGTAAGACCGGATGGTAGAGAACCAGTTGCCAAACTCGATCGACTCGATCTGATAGACGTCGCCGACAAGGACGAGCAGATCGAAGTTCGTGCTTTCGAGCACCTTGAGCAGACTAGCGTTGCTGACAGTGCTGCACTCGTCAACGACCAGCAGTCGGTAGTGCCGCCCCGTCGGGGACTTCGTGTGCGCGTAGATCGTGCTGAACTCGGAGTTATTCGTCGCTGTGACGCGATTCTCGAGGTTCGCAACCGCTGGATTGGTGTGGGCAAGGAACAATTTCGAGTCATTGGCGAAGTAGTTTGCGATGAGGTCAACAACCGTAGTCTTACCGGTCCCCGCTGCACCATAGATCAGCGCAACCGTCGACTTTTCGAAGAGGTCCGTCAGCGCGTTCGCCTTGAACGGATCATCGAACATTTCAGGGTGGGCTGACACCCAGGCTGACGCGCTCGCAGAGTGCCCGGCAAGGCCCCCTGCCGCAATAGCCTGTAGTTGGTTGATGATCGACACGGTGTCGTCCTCGTAGCCGACCATAAAGACATGGCCCATGTCGTGGCAGAGCTTCCGAGCGCCGTGCTTCGGCGGGAGGAGGCGGTTGTACTTCTCGATGAGTGGGTCAAGATCGCCGAAATGCGTCAGGTCAGCATCTGCGGTGTATATCGCACCGTGCTGCTCGACGTTTGCGGAGATGCGGCGAGCTAGGAGTTCGTGCCGGCGACGCGACCCGTCGAAGGCTTCCAGAAGGTCACCAAAGTTCGGCACATGTCGCTTCGGGCTCGTGCAGAACGGCATGGTGTCGAACGGCTTGCTTTGCGGCGTTATGTAAAGGTTCGACATCCAGTTGGCTTGCGACCCGTTGTACTGGGGCTTTATGACCTCGTTCCGCATCCGAAGTAACAGATAACGGATGACCCTGGACCCGTTGGCGTCCCGCTGGATAAGGGCGCGGGCCTTGTCGAGCACACTGAAAATCAGCGAACCACCTACCGTTTTCTCAAGGGCCCATTCCCGCACCCCTTGGTAAAACGGGTCGGTCAGGTCGACAAGATCGAGCAGGCTCGAATGCGTCTTGGTTAGATACTCCATCAGCCGCTGATATTCGGTCTGGGACGTCGTCACTTTGTTCGCGATGGGACCGAATAGACGCGAGAAGTTGTCGAGCTCACATGGGCGCAAAGAGACCGACCAGCTCCGAATGACCGTCACGGGCATCGTCTGGCTGAAGACGGCGATGGTCCCAGTTGCCAGTTCAAGCTGCGCCGCGTATCGATCGGTCATGTCGATATCAGTGAATGCGATACTGCGGTGGACCTTGTTCGCGCGATTGTGCGCGAGCGAAAAGGTGACCTCGTAATAGATGCGGCCCTTCACGAAAAACGGACGCGAGTGGTGAATGTAGTAGCGCTCGGTCCTCTGGGTTGGGACGAGAGTCCCCGTCACGGAATTCACGAGCGCGGCAATCTTCTCGTGATACTCGCGCAATGCCGGATCGGTGTTGAGCGGGAACTTATGGAGGTTGTCCAAGATGTCGATTCCGAATTGCTTCTTCGCAAGGTCGCGTGTACGCAGTAAGAACTCGTAGTACTTGAGCATCAAGCGCTCGGAGGGGTCCTCGCCCATCGTGTAATGCGAGACGCTGACCTGAAGCATGTCGTGGAACCGGCTTAGCAATCGGTATTTAGCCATTGCTCTGACTACAGCGGACGCCGCTCCCACCTCACCGTAATCGAACGCCGCCGCGGGTTTAGAATTGGCGGCCCAAACGATGAGCCCTTCGACCAAATGGCGGAGCTGCTGAAGCACGTTCTGCGACATAAACCCTCGGTCACTGGTCAGTGAGTCGATGTTCTTGACGATGACGTCGCTTGCGTCGCGGACCTGCTCTTCGACGGTCGCCATTGTTCCTGCCTTCAAGGCCCGGTTTGGCCTGCGTTGGTGTGCAAAATCGGGTAGGCGAACCCGTCGGGCCGGGGCTTCGACACTGACAAGTCTGCTTTTCCTTGATCATATCGAGCGAACCTCAAACGCGGCGTTCGAACGGCGCGCCGACCGTCAACCGTCGGTAAATTGTCCGGTTGCCGACCCGTGGCTCAGACTGAGGCAGCCTCGTTCAGTGACGTTCGCGTTTACGCCAGAAGATAGCCTCGTCATCGCCAAGGCTCGCGAGTATTTCGAGGCCTCACCGCAACCAAAATCTGCACGCCTTACCGGCGAGGTAACGGACCTGAGGAACAGCTCGGCCGAAGGGGAGCATCGCATTAAGCTGGCCGCTCGCGTTAACGGGAAGCCGAAGTCCGTCACAGTTGAATTACTCCCAGATCAGTACGACTCGGCGGTCGAAGCTCATAGTCGCGGTCGACTATTCACGGTTATCGGCGAGCTGGAGATCCTAAAACGCAGCGCATACCTCCGGACGCCTGAGCGGGTGACCATTGAGGAGACCAACGTGAACGAGGTACTGCCTTCGAGTCGGCGCAATCGCACGACGGCTACTCCTCCGCCGCTTTTCGAAGTCTGAGCCCGCGCCAAGCGGTGTTGGCACTTGCGATACCTTCACGCATATCGAAGCGCGATCGGTGTTCTCTGCATGTGGACAACCCGTGCGTGGCCCGAGTGACGTTCGATATGGTTGCTCGATGTGGGACGACCTGGAGTTGTTGGGCGATCCCTCCTGCGTTCGGTGCCTCATGCGTCTCCAGATTGCCGGCAGTCCCGACCACCCGTTCTGGCTCTGCCCCGATTGCGGTTTGGTGAGGCTTTAGGCGATTCTCTTGCCCGGTCCACCTGAGGACACCTCGGCGCTCTTCTCTCAAGACGTTCTACACGACCAATGAGTGGCAGGACCTCAGGGAGCAGAACTACTACTGGCACGAGTATTGCCTCGAGGCAATACGAGCCGCGATTGCTGGTCGCCCAACACCAGTCGAATTGAGCAGACTAGTGCCGCTTGCGCGGCACTCCGTTTGGATGGTTGAGAGGCAATCCTTTAGCTCCCCAAGCGCTCCCTCGGCCGATCTGACAACCGCAGTCTTCAAATCGGTCACCGCCGTGGAACCAAAAGAGTCGGCTCTGTAAAAAGCCTCGCGAGCCCATTCCTGACCAGGCTCCCTCGGTTGGCACCCGACAATCCAAGTCATATTTTGTCCGCGAGAGCTCTCTGCACAGCCGTTAGACCTCGAGTCGCATACTCCGTTATCTGCTCCGGCGCCCAAATTCGATTCGCCAGCTCCAGTAAAAGGTCCCGTCGTTCGAGCTGCTCTGCTTTGCCGAAGGTCTCGTACGCGCGAAACATGAGGCCATTCCTTTGCCGGAATGCGTCGAATTGCGGTTGGTGTTCGTAGGCAGTCGCGGTGAGGCTTGCCGCATAAAGGTTCTGCTTTGCGTAGTGAGGGGCCTTCTCTTCAAAAGTCTTTGCCTGGTAGCTGCGATTGACATCGGCAGGCAGCAGAAGAAGGCCGGCTGCATTGTTACGCCAGTCCGCGAACTCCTGCGGCGTTGAACACTCGGACTCGTACCGTTCATATTTGTCGGCCCAGATATGTTCAATGTCGCTGGGGTTTTTCGCCTTCCGATCAACATATTTGTCGAAAAGATCAGGCTTCCCGGATCCCACTTCGACAAACGAGGTAACGCGAGCCAGAAGATGGTAAATGTACCGACGACTGAATTGATTCAGCCCGAGGTCGGCGATACCGTGACGACCACGGCTGACACTGCCCTCAAAGTTGACATCATCCTCCGCAAGCTTTTCGACCAGAATCGTGGCCAGGTCTGGCAACGACTTTCGGCGGATAGCTTGCACAAGCAGGTACATGGCGTAGCTTGTAGCCGAATACCCGACACGGACGTAGTTCACAGTGCGCCGCATGATCCAAATGTCCAAGTACGCCGCCGTCACCGCAATCTTCCGACGCACAGTGTCTTGATCGTCTGCAGGATCTAATGCGGCCAATAGGACTGTGTTTTGCCAAGTGAAATCATTGTGCGCATTGTAAAAAACTGGTTCCAGTCCAGGGGTGTAGACGGCACTGGCCTGCAATATAAGCTCGTATGCCTTCGCGAAAAAGGGGAGCTCTTCGGTCATCACCTCGACGTTGCGATCAGCTTCGCCTTTTCCAGTCCTAACCTTCACTTCGTTGTCGCGAACCCAACGATGGAAAGTAGTTCCGATCAATTCCCAGTCACGGTCTACGGACCCTGCCTTACGTTCACGCACTGACTCCGCGTACTGCGAACGAAGCCAAGCCTTCATCGCGGTCGCGTCACGTTCGGGGTCGGATTCTTCGCCCCAGGAAATGAGATCCAGAACGGTTTTCTTCCACGTCGCGTTGGCCCGTGTTCGCTGATCTTCATCCTCGATCGGCGCCAGCAAATAAGCCTTCAGCATGTCCACCGGGCTCAGCGGCTTGCCGCGATCATTCATGGTTTCAAAGATCGAGTATGCCTGTGAGTCGCTATCCGTAGCGATCTCGATCAGGCCGACGTTGTTCATCAACCAGTAGGTAAAACTCTGAAGAGCAACGCCCAGTTCTCCAGGTATGTCCAAACTCTCGATGTCCTCATACCGAGCAAGAATCGTGCCGATGGATTCTTCCTTACCGTCGGCGTTGTAGTCCTCTCCGTTGAACAGAGCACGGATGACTGGAACTCGCTCTTTGATGTCGAGATTGAACTTTGGCTCGCCAAAATTATCTGAAAAGATCAACGGCTGGATCGTTGAAGCCACCGCAAGGTCGGTTGCTTTGGCCACTCGGTACAAGTGGATCATCAACAAGGTAAGAGAGGTGACGCGTTGCTGGCCATCGACGAGGTAATTTTTGCCCGCCCGTTCAGTAACAATGATCGAGCCGAGGAAGTATTCGCCATAGTGGCTGACGTCCTTGGGCGTGTCTCCTTCGCGATACTCGCCCCAAAAACGAGACAACAGATCCGCGAGCAACTCCTCAATGTGGCGTCGCTCCCACTTGTATTCACGTTGATACTCGTCGATCGAAAATGATCGGCTCTGGAGCAGCTGGGTCACAGACCTGTAATGCGGAGTGATATTGCTCAATTGGGCCTCCGTTTAGTTTTCGAACTCGCGGATGTAGGTGACACCGAACGCGCGGACCTGACGGAACTCTTGCCGACTCGTTCCGAAGTCGAACCAGCCACCATCGGCCTTCTGGAAAATGTCGAGACCGCGTCCAAGATTGATCCGCCAACCGCCGTCCGTACGAATCCAGCGGTCGTGCCCACCCGGATCCTTTGCTACATCAACATTGATGCCCTGCTGCGCGGCGCCCTGCACGATGTCGCTGAGCATCCGAAGCTGTTTAGGCTGATACTCGGGATCATCGTCGAGAACTGTGAATAGGCGGAACGTCACCTCATCGGCCGGATCTTTGGCTGCCGCAATTGCAGCCAGAAGTTCGACAAGGTTGCGGCCTTGATGAGAAATGCGGATATAGGGGTCGTGCAGCTCGATCTCAGTGGCGCCGACAAGATATGGCATGAGCAAAGTTTCGTAGGAAACGCCGCGCTGATTTTCTTGGAAATCTCGCTGCCCTTGGAACAGCTTTTCCTTTACGGCCTCGGGGGGCGCAGCCGTCATAGCGGCGGGGGTTGCAGTCGGTGCTACGGGCTGCAGCGGCGCTTGAGTGGTGTCGGCTACCGGTGCGCCAGGCGCCCGCCGATAGTAGTGCGCCGGGTATTCGTCTTCTTCGAGCGTGGTGACGTTCGACCACTCCCCCGTCGTGCTGTTGTATCCGAACTTGACGCCCGCCATGGTTGCGTCCATTCGTAGGATTTGGTCCTTAACGCGCTTCCGTCCCTCGATGGCGAACCGCAAGATCTCTTCGATCTCGTCCACCGTGGCTTGCTCGTGTGGGTAAAGCAGTTTCATCAGGCCCGAAAACGTCTTGTGGATGGCGTCCCGGTCACGGGTCGAGATATCTGAACCCAGTGTGAAATACCGCTGATAGCGATCCGAATAGTCGAAGTTACGCATCGACTTCAGCACCTCGGCGATGTAGTCGACGACGAACCCATATCCGTTCGAGAACATCTCGTTGCGGATCGAGTCAATCTCCCACCCGGGAATGTAGAAGTGAAGACGGTCGAGGTAGGCGGGGTCATGGTAGCTGTCTGGCAGCTCATCGAACAGGTCGGAGTTCTTGAGCATGTATGGCACCGTGTGCGAAGTGTTGCCCACAAAGACCATTGAAGCCTCCGCCCCTAGCGTCTCCACGCCGCGGGAGAAAGACTTGTTCGCCATGTAATTCTTCATGATGTCGACGAGCGCTTTGTCGGTGCGCTTCTTCTTACCCGCAAACTCATCAAAAGCAACGACGTCCCAGTATCCGACGAGGCCAAGGCGGCCGTTCGCGTTGTTCACGAATAGCTTCGGAACGGTAACCTCGCCTCCCGAGATGAGCATGCCGTGCGGGGAGAACTCCGAGTAGATATGTGACTTTCCAGTGCCCTTCGGGCCAAGTTCGACGAGGTTGTAATTGCGCTCGACGAACGGGATTAGGCGAACGAGCTGCAGCAGCTTCGCACGCCGGCCGAACATCTCGGGGTCGAATCCGATCGACTGGATGAGGAGGTCGATCCACTCGTCGGTATCGAACTTCGCCCGTGCGTCCAGGTAGCCGTCGTAGTCGAAGTTCGACATCTGAATTGGCTTAAGCGACCCGAGGATCCAGGGAGAGACACGGGCATCATCAGAGTGGAAATACTCAACCTCGCACAGGCACCAGACCCCGCCGACGAGCATCTTCTGATGCGCGTTTACGGTAGCGGAATCGACCACGACGCCGCTGATTCCGAGGTTGGCGAACGATGCCTGATAGACATCGTCCTTCTCATTGAGTGTGACGCTGACCTTGTCGATAATTCGGTAACGCCCGCGCTCCTTGATCTTTGACTTGACCAGTTCCGACTCGTTGCGATGCACATAGTGCTGAGCCAGGATGTCGCGGACACGGTCGATGCCCGCTTGAATCGTCGCCTCGTCGTCGGATGCCGCGTACTGACCGAGCAGGTACTCCAACACATAGGACGGAACGATCGCGTTGCCCTTGACCGCTTTGACGAGGTCCTTGCGAACCACTGCCCCAGCGAAGTGCTCGTTGATCTTGCGATCAAGCTCACTCGGCTGCGCACGACCGCCGGCGGCTTCAGCTGCGAAAGGCTCCTCTCCAGAGGGCGCTTGGGAAAGGTGGATATCGTCGCTCATCAGCAGTCCTTAGAAGTCGAAGTCCGAGGTGAAGGAACGCTTGATTGTGTACGGCGCGCTCTTGTACTTCTTCCAGGCGCCGGTGTCAGAGATCGGTTGCTCCAACCGGAACTCCACTGCCTGGTTGTTGGCCGCTTCTGCGTCCTTGCTCAGCAGCAGCCTCACACTCTGGAAGCGATCACGCCCTTCCGCGCTCTCGGTATCGAAGAGCAGCTCCGGCTGGTTTGAGATCAGCATGTCGCCGAAGTAGAGGCCCGCCCGCAGCTTCCGGGCTGTGCGCTGATCTGCAATCGGCATCGTCTGGTACAACTTGACTACGACCTGCCCGGTCGTGATCTTGTCGGTCTCGGGGTGGATGTCCACGTTGACAGGCTCTACCGTGTCGGCGCGGCCCTTATTAATCGTGATCACCGGGATCACGATTTCCTGCAACGAGGCACCGCCGTGCACGAACTGGAACCCCGCACCAGGCTTGATGATCCTGCAGATCGAGTTCGGGATCTGAACCTCAAGTTCACTTGCGAGTCCAACCTGCTCCGGCAGGAACTTTCGAAATGCCGGGTCATCCTTGAGTCCACGCCCGAGCACATAGCGACGGTTCTCGACCAAAATTGCGTCACCCTGCGGCTTAACGGTGAGGTTGAACTGCGGTGGCAGTTTGCTCTCTTGGTAGAGGAATCCATGGTCGGCCGTGACGAAGATGTTTGTCGCGTTAGCGCCCGCGAGAGCTTTCACTATCCCAACGAGTTCGTCAATCGCATCTGCGGCGGCCTTGAACGTTCGGTGCTCGGAGACAGCCTTGTCACCAGTCGCATCGATGGTGTCGTGGTAAACGTAGAGCACCTGGTTCGCCCCGTAGAGGTCACGCCGTTCAACGGGCTTCATCTTCAAGAAGTCCTTGGCCTGGATGGCGACCCCGTCAACGGCAGCGAGGATCTTGCTCCGGTTGTTCGTGCCGTCCGAGCGCTGGCCATCGACGAGTACCGGATCACCGTTTTCTGAGTGTGCAAGCGTCTTGTGCGGTAGCAGCGATGCCATTCCGAGCTGGGTGTAGCTCGGGAGCACCCCGATCATCGCCTCGATCTCGGCTTCGAACTTGTTCTCACCACGAATGCGTGCGTGCAGCTCGTGTGCGACCTCGTACCGCATGGCATCCGAGATCACCACGACGGCCTTCTTCCGTCCGCCGCGCACGATCGGCGCGACGTACTGGTTGTAGAACGAGCTTTGGGAGGTAAGTGCGGGCGTCTTCCACCGCTCCACCACATCGACCTGGCCCTGCCAACTCGTGCCGAGCTTGAACAGGAAGTCGGTGACGTAGGCGTTCTCGACCTGCTCGGTCAGTGCCTCGAGTGGCTGCTTGAACTCCGCTGTCTGCGCCGCGTAGGTGTATTGACGGTACAGCTGGTCAATCCGATAGAGGTCATCGCGATATCGAGTGATTCCCTCATCGAAGCTGGAGACATCCAGCCGCGCGGTCTTAATCGCCGGGATCAGCTCCGCGGCCGCGCTGAGCGCGGCGTACAGCGTTGCGTGGTCCTCAAACCACATGCTGTCGCGGCGTCGGGTTTGGATCGTCTCGGCGAGGTCGCGAACCGACATCGTCTGCGCGGAGATTCCGCTGATCAATCGGCGGATGATCTCCTTCTCGCCCGCATCGAAGGTGTCCGTGGCGACGAGGTCAATCAGCGACGCCGAGGATGCTTCGTCGGCATAGTCGAGGTCCTTCTCGGACTGCTTGGCAAGCGTCTTCAAGGCGTGGGTGCTTTGTCGATTGTCGCGGAAACTACGAAAGTCAATTTCGAGGTTGCGTGCCGCGTTCGACGTCGACGCGGCGAAACCTCCCTTGGCTTGCTTGAACATCCAGAGCACAAAACCGGCCATGCTCGGTGAATCAAATTCGAAACCGTAGATCTTGTCCGCTCCCCCCCAGTAAAAGGTGGCCAGATCGTGCTCGACGAGCGCGTCGTACCCGGAAGATTCATTGCTTGCGTGCTGGATCAGCAGTGTGCGAGTGAGTTCGGAGAAGCTGTGTTCCTTCTGTCCAAGCAGGGCGGCGCACAGCTTCGCCTGCACAGTGACGAGGTCATCTCCGTCGCGGAGCAGAACTTTGAGCTTCGCTACTGTCTTGGCATTGCCGAAGAACGTTTTGTGCGCAGCGATCAGCTCCTCGGCACCGGGAGCGGTAATACCGAGATCTGCCCGCATCAGCGCACCCCGATCAGCGCTAAAGGTGCCATATGCCAGCTCTAGGTCGAGCAACCAGTTGTCTGCCCCCTCAGGAACGACACCAGGGCGATATAGCAAAAACTTCGCTAGTGGCTCCTCTCGCAGCACTCGGTACTTGATCGCAAATTCGTCGCTAGCGATACGCAACGGCATCACATCGGACGGGGTCTGCGCGTCGAGGTCGTCGGCGTAGCTACCATCGGGATCCCGCCAGATCACCACCCTGTGCCGGTCGAACCGTGCGGCAAGGTGCTCTCTAATTGAAGGCACCTTGCTCACTCTGCATCCTCCAACCCAGCAATGTTCTTCAACGCCGGGTAGAACTTCGGATAGTTCGCCTTCACGCCGTCGTCGAGGTCGATCGCGATCTGCTGCGTTGCTAGCGGATAGAGCACGTCATGCTCGTACTCCGCCAACTCAACGAGCACTCTGCGAAGCCGGTCGGCTTCCTTTAGGGCCTTCGCTGAGTCGTCGCCGGCCGCAGACTGCTCAGCGTCGGAAAGCGCTACCTCCAACTTGGCACGATACTCCCGCAGGTACTCGTTCAGGACTGTCGACACCGTTGACGGTGTATAGCGGTGCATGTAGATCAGCGCGTTGAACGAGCCCCTCGGCGAGGAGAACATCCAGTAGATTGGGCGCCTCTTGTACCGCTGGACGTGGTCCGCGTAGAACTTTGAAACGCCCGACTTTGTGATGAAGTAATCACGAAGCGTCTTGACACCGAGCGCTTCCTCCAAGAAATTAAGGTTCTCCTCGAAACGTTCATCGCCAAATGCGGTACGGAGGAACTGTCGGACCCGATCCACGATGTCGTCGTCGAACCGATCGTCCGCAAGGATCGGGAGGACGTTGTCTGCATCAATTGCAAAGGTTGGCATCGACACAGTCGCGAGATAGTCCTGCGATGTCGCGCCTTGGTCAGCCAGGATCAGCCCCGGCACGTCTACGCTATAACGCCCAAACATGCAGCCGACGGCGTATGAGATCAGTTCGGCAGCGAGGTCAGCGCGCTCAAGTGCCGCGTACTCCACGCGCGTCTTACCCGGCCCGTAACGGAACTCAACGTTTCGGGTCAGCGAGATCCTGTGGAGCGGTACTTGAATTTGCACCTCGCCATCGAGCCCATATGTTTCCGCGACGATCCGGTTGTTCTCGGCCTCTCGCTGCTGCTGTTCGGATGCCGAAGCGCCCCACGCCTCAAATAGCTGCTGGGCACGCTCGGCAAGCCGCGAACCAGACGCGGTAAGCAAAGGGTGGGACCCAAAGTTCGCGGATGTCTCGAACGAATCCCAGTCAAGGCGGGAGGTTGCCGTCAGCGCCGCGATCGCGGGGATGGTCTCTTCAGGTAGGTCACCCAGCAGCGTCGGCAGGCTGCCGATGTCGTCAGCGAGAAACGACATAGTCGGGGACTTCGCTGCGAGAAGCGTCTGCGCGAGGGATGAATTGCAGATGCTCATTATTAAGGTCGAATCTCGCTCAGAGTCCGAGTAGATGGACTTGGCCGCCGACGCAAAAGTGAAACCTTCGGGATAGGCACGGAATGAAACATCCCCCGAACTGATTTTTGACCAGGAAAGTGAGGGTAGGAAAAAGAATTGTGTGTTCTGAGCGCGACTCCGCGGGCGCCCGCCGTCAGTCACCCCGTAGTTTCGAATTGCCGCTCCATCGTGTTCCCAGTTCACTACGTACTCTTGGTTTCCGTACCATTTCCGGAAGGCGCCACCCTTGTTGAATGGAAACCACTTGGCTCCAGTGGATTCAGCTTCGTCTCCGCTACTGCATCCGAATGCCGACCTACTCGAAGCAACCTCCCACCACATCCGCATGAACGTCTCATTGTCGCCTGTAGATATCCCTTCGCGCAGCTCAGCCAGTTCGCCAAGAGGTCGTCCGAGCGCGAACGCCGCGCGCATCGCGGGCGTTAGCCAGTAAACGATTGGGGACCCTGGAATACCGCTGAGATCCTTCTGAGCGACCTCGTAGCTTTGATACGACTCGTTGCGGAAAAGAGTTTCAATCGCGCTGGTCGAACGCACCTCGACGTGCTTATCAAAGAGCTTTCGGTAGACGCCGCGCCTTTGAGGGGTAGGCGCAGTGTTTTCGACGACAAATCCGACCGATCCAAAGTCAGATCCGAAAACGCCGCGGCCGAAATGCAACATTGTGTCGATCGAGCCCGTTTTCAGGAGCCAGTTACGCAATTTCTCGAATCCGGACAAGGACATCCATGAAGGCAGATTGATCATGCCCCACCAGCCCTGAGTGAGACTCAGCTGACTTGCGCGCACCATGAACATAGTCATGAGATCGCCCTTGGCGTCGGGGAAATGCTTCTTTGCGAAGGTCGCGAGGCGTGCGTCCATGTTCTTCGAGCCCATATACGGCGGGTTCGCGACAACGACCGCGTAGGAACGCGATAGTGCCTCGGCTTGGCGCATGAACACGCGCGCTCGCGCGATTGTGTCGCTGTAGAGAATGTCGCCATCCGCATCGACCCGTTCCAGCGCCACAGCGGCCGTTCTTACGCTCGAAGCGTCGGGGTGGATTAGCGACCCAAGCGTGTCAGCGTGTTCGAACTGTTGCCAAAAATCTTCTTGGTCCGCCTGATCCCCGTCGTCCGAAACCAGCAAGTCAAGTTCGTCAGGGTGAAACGAGATCGGCTCGATCACGCAGATTCTCGGCGCGATCCGTTTGTCGAAGAAGGATCGTTGTTTTGCCCGGGCCTTCATCGTCAGTGCGAACGCCGCCAGCGCCGCCGCGCGTGGATCAATCTCGGTGCCCTGCAAGTTATGAGTGAGAAGAAGCCCCGGGATGTCCGCGGGTGCGTATCCCTGCTCCTCGTAGATTGCGTAGAGCAGATCGAAAGCATAGGTCAGCATATGGCCTGAACCACACGCAGGATCTATCACCGTGAGATCTTCAGGGCCGCCAATTCTAAGGAAATCGGTCTCTTCTTTGAGAGACGGAATGTAATAGTCCATTTGATTCACGAGGCCCGAGGTCGGATGGTTCAGCATCCACAGGCGGCCGACTGAGTTCTCGAGGAGATAACGCACGATCCAGTGCGGGGTAAAGAGCTGCGTGGCAGCAGGGATTTCGTCCGGCCCGGCCTTCGCGTTGCTCCTAAAGCCGGCGAAGACCTCGTTCTTTCGCTCCGAAATGTAAAACTGATAGAGCCAGCCGATAACCTCGACGTCGTCGCATACATCTGCGGTTAGCACCTTGCGTGCGCGAGCAAGTATGGCGCCGTCGGCGAGTAGGTTCGCGGGCACGAGCAGCTCGGTGTAGTCGCCCTCGCCCTCAAACAAGAACGGCATCGGCTTGTGCCAGAAGCGGCAGTATTCTGTGAGGAGGAGTGCGTAGGCCTCGCCCTCAGCATCGGTGCTGCGACGCGTGCCGTCAAGGAGGCCGATGATGGCTGCTGCTGTGCGGGGGTTCGTCACGACGTCGGCCTCAAGGTTGCCGCGCTTTGCGTCCGCAAGGATCTCAGGCTGCCCGTTTTCCTGCCCCTGGGCGGGAGAGACGATCGCGGCGTCGGTGTATCCGCGGGCATCCATGAACCTCAGAGCAATGATTCGGTTGAACCAGGTGTAAGCGACTTTGTCGACGACCTGCCGACGACCGTGACTTGCAATCTCGGCTTCGAGCTTCTTGATGACTTCAGCTCGTTCGCTGCGCGCGACAGAACCGACGGCGAGTGCGGCGGTTACTTGGGCGTCGACGGCGTTGATCAGTTCGCGGCGGGCCCAGGTGGCGAAGCGCTCTAAGGGTTTGGTGTCCATGTATTTCTCCTAGAGTGCGATGCGCTTGTTGTCGTTGATCGTTGAGAGCAATGTCTCGCGGAGCTGGTCGAGATAGCGATCGACGTCGTCCGCGTTCTCCAGCACCTGGCCAGCTCCCGGCAGAGCAAGGCGCTTTATTGCGATGGTCTGCTTCGATGGGGCTGGTCTTGGAATGGGACGGGCCTCTTCGCCGGCGCCGGGTGTTTCGGGCAGCACTGGTGCCGGTGCTGCAGCGACGAGTTCGTCTAGGATCTCCGGATAGGTCGTGTCCGCGAACGTGGCTGCAACGTTCCGAATTACCGGGATCTGTGTCTCACCCTGCACCCGGGCAAGTACGGCGTGCGCCTTGCTTGTGACGGATCGCTGCGCAGCGTCGGAAGCGTTCGAGAACGCCTTGCTTGCGGGAACTAGGTCCCAGCGTGCGTTGATGTCAATTACCGCTTCTGCTCGCTGATTGTCAACGATGGCGGCGATCTGGCCTTCGAGCGCGGAGACGGCGGTGCCGAGTTGGCTGATCTTGGCGCCTCGGAAAAGCTTGGGGTCTTCGAGCAGTAGCGCGACGGTATCCATCGCTCCTGCAGACAGGTAACCGATGTTCGACTGGTTGGCCTGAATGAACGCCGCGGCGTTGTCGTAGATTCCTCGCTGGGCGCCGTTGAGGAACTGTTTGATCGGGTCAACCACGCTTTCCTTGGCATCGAGTAGCTCATCCGCCCCAGGGAACTCAGAGATGAACCATTCGGCCGTGTGATCGCACAGTTCGGTGAGCAACCTGACTGGTCGGTCGAGTTGGTTGATAAAGGGATAGCGCGAACCGGTGGTGAGCCCCTGGAGTTCGACGAGCTTCTTGTCGAGGAGTTCTTTGCCGGTGCGAGCAAGTTCTAGCGGGTCCTTCGGGATCGCCCCCTCGTCAGTGAAGTCGACGACGAACTTGCGGAACGCGGTGACAGTCTTCTGGTCAAACACCCGCTGTGGCGCGATGACCATGTTCGGGTAGCTCTGCGTGTTGCGCAGCGCGCCCGTGATCTCGGTGCGCTTGAGTAGCTTGCCATTGAACGCGATCTCAATTTTGGACCCGCCCGCGAGGTAAGCGACGGCCGCCGCGACCGACCACTGATCCCACCCGTAGGGCTTGATTGTGTACTTCTCAAGCAGGTGCTTCATCGTGACCTGCTCATGGCGCTTGCCGCGCATCTCCAAGTGGCCCAGCACATCTTCGCCGGGCACTGTGAGCAGGCTCGCCACACCCTCGATGAGCCCGCCATCAGGCGGATTGACCAGTGTTGAGAGTTGTTGCTCGCTAAACGTCTTGCCGCCCAGCAGGGCCAGGTTCGTGTACGTCGCGGCGATCACGCGCTGGAATCCGTCGCTGATCCGGCCCACCGGCTCAGTTGCTGACACATCGAGAAGCCCTGCGTTGTGTACAAGGGTTGCGCGTCCGACTGCGGCACGGAGGCGTTCGACGATCTCCTTCTCGCGCTCTGCGTTCTGGGTGCCTTTGGCCTGCAGAATGGTCTGCTCGATGGCGGTGCGGCTACTGCCGTGCGCGCGCTTGATGTACTTCTCGGTCTTCAGCTGGAGACGGAGGTCGGCGAGGATCCGCTCACTGTCGCCCGGAAGCACGACCCGCAGCTCGTCGAGCCCGGCGCTGTGCGCTTTAATCTGTTCTAAGCTGAACTCTGTATCGGGACTCGTGAAGTGCAATGCAAGTTCGTACTGCTTGCTCATCGACTGACCATCGAGTTTGTAACCGATCGGGAAGTTCTGGCCGTTCTTCGAATAGACAACCTTCGTCATTTTCACGACGGACTGAGTGAGCAGATCAGAGAGCTTCTTTGACACCTCGGAAGAGTCGATGTCGACGTTCTTGATCTCCTGCTCGATCTTCTGCTCTTCATTGGTGAGGTAGTCATACACATCACCGTTGCGTTGAATGTAGGTCTGAACCTCCAGCGCCGCGAGCGCCTCGATCACGTCCTTCGACAGCGCCGTCAAATCGGTGCCGAAGCGGTCGTAGACCAGCACGGTGAGGTTGCGAGGTGACGCCTTGAAGCCGTCAACGTACTTGACGAGGAAGAGCGCCTTTAGCAGCCGGATCGCGAGCTCGCTGAGTTTGCCGCTGCTTTCGGCATTCAAGATCGCGCGTTGGTTTGCTGACTTCAGCGATGCCCGGATGCCTGCGAACATCTGGTCAAACGAGGCAAGCTGCCCCACCGGCTTGTCGGCAAGCGCACTCGCGACCTCCTGCACCACGCCGAGCATCGACCGCTCGCCAACTGAGCTGTTACGACCTTCGAAGATGTTGTGATCCGAAATGCCCTCGATCGCGGCTTGGAAAAGAGGGAACTGGTAGCTGACGAACGGGTACGCGCCGACAAAGTGCTCTTCGTCGCGGTAGTTCGGGTAGCGTCCGCCATCGACGAAGTCGAAGAGGGTCTTGAAGTTTGCGTGCTCTGCCGTGTAGAGCTCGGCGACCTGCGCCCCTCCTGCATCGCTCTTGGCGAGAAGACGCTCGCGAATGACTTCTTCGACGTCCTGGCTGGTGAGCTTGAGACGGTTCGCGAAGCGGGCCTGAATCTTGGAAAAGTCATTCGCTTGGCTCTTGGTGCGGTCGCCGCCGACCTTTTCCATGTCCTCCTGGGACGTCACGAAGATCCAGGCGCGACCTTTGCACTTGGTGGCCAGGGACTCAGCGATGGTTTGAAGGTTCAGCATCAGCTGTGTATTGGTACCGATGAACTGGCCAACTTCGTCGACAAAGAAGTTGAGTCGGAACCCTTCGGGCTGCTGCGCGAGCCAGCCCGCAACCTCATCAGCGAAGTCCTCGATCGACACTGCGTACGACATGCTGTACTGACGAATGATTCCAGGGCTCGCGCTCCCGTTTACTTCAGCAAACGCCGTGTCAATGTTTCCCGCTTCCAGGGCACTCTGCTCTCGACCTTGCGACCACGGGATACCTGCGAGACGTTCGAATGCGACCTTGAACACGTCGTACTGCCCGCGACCATCGAGGTCTCGCTCAAAGCGAGCGATGTGGCCCTGGTTTCCGTAGTATCCGCGGGACTCATCGAAAATCTTGACGAAGACCTTCAACAGCGCATCGTTCTGATCTTTGCTTATCAGCGTGGCCTTCTGATCAATATTGAACAGCAGGCTCTTGGCCGCAATGCCGTCGGACTTAGCGATCAGCGCCGGGAGAAAAGCATCGTTGGCCTTTGCGCGGAAATGCTCGGACACCTGGCCACGCGGGAAGTCATGACCGTCGATGTCCCCCAGCAGGTGGGCGAGCATCTTGAGGAGGTGGGACTTACCGGAGCCGAAGAAGCCCGAGATCCACACGCCGTTGGCGTTGGTGTAGTTCGTGTACGCCTCAAGCATCTCCACAACACCCTTGGCGGCCTCGTTAGTGAGGACATACTCCTCAACCTCGACGCTGAGCTGAGAAGTGTCGTCGGCTTTGATGACACCTTCGATTGGACGTTGGATGTTCTTGGCGAAGATCTCGTTAATTTGGGCCATCGTCATGCTTCCTGTTCCAGAATGTCCTTGGCGCGGTAATAGCTGTCGCGGGCGCTGAGATTGAGGGCGCGGAGCTGGTGACCGCTTGCCTGCCTGAATTCGTACGTTCCGGGGAACCATGCGAGCATCGGTTTGCCGACCACGACGCTTTGCAAGTTCTCCAATACCGTATGGGTGCGGATGAAGGGAAAGACCTCGCCGATGCCGGTGAGGAAGACCATATCGCTCGGGTTCTCGGCCAATTGCTTGCGGATGGCAGGCGCGAGGTGGTCATGCGGATCGAGCATTCCCTGAAGCGTCTCGCGGAACTCGTATTTGTCCTGCGTTGGCTCAAGATCCAGGATTCGTTGCCACACGCCACGGTCGATCAAGAGCTCGATAGCGAGGTCGTACAGGTTGATGTCGACGACTGTGAGGCCGTCATCACTACGGAGCTTGGTAATCACGCGGTCGCGGGCAGCCTCCACGTCTAGCGCCCACGCGGGCGGGTAGTGATAGATGAAGAACGGGACTTCTTTGGAAAGGCCCTCCATCTTCAAGAACCGCTGACTGCGCAGCACGTCGTAAACATGACTCTCCTCTACTTGGAGTTTTCGCTCAGCTGTGATTTTCATCGCGGGCTCACCTCGGTCGGCAGATTGGTCGGCAGGAATCGGACATCACTCGGAGTGCGAGCAGCCAGTGCATCGTGGACACGCTCGGATAGGACGGCCGGAAGGATGTCGCTGTCCTCGCTGCACAGTCCTGCCTCGTGGAGCATCCGGAAGACGCTCTGGCGAAGCTTGGTACGCGTAGATGCCCTAAGCTCATCCAGCTCGGGATGCCAGAGGCTCTTACCGGTGATGAATTGATCGAAATGATCAGCGGTGATTGTGGGGGTGAGCAACAGATATCGCTCGCGGAGGAACTCCTCAGCGAACTCTCCGATGAGCTGGTACCTGCGGCAAGCCGCAACCCACATCAGATGGCAACGCTCGGTCAGGCTCGAATCAGCGAGGAGTTCCAGCTCAACGTCGTCGAACACGCTGAGCCGCTGGATCGTCTCACGAGTCACCCGTACGCTCGATGAGGTCGTGCGCGCCTGGAGGAGGTTTCCCTCGATGGCGATCTGTCGCACTGCCCCCCAGTTGCGCTCGCGCAAGTACACCGCCGCGACCTCGTCAGCCTCACGAACTAGAAGGCCCCCGCTAGTGAAGGACAGCGCGTAGCGATCACGTGCGTCGATACTTGTCGTCAACTGGCACCTCCTTCCGGGTTTAGCGCAGTCGATCAGGATATGTAGACCCTCCGACATTGAAGAAGGAGGCGGTGTGGGGCGACGGGCAGATCAGTCGGTGCCAGCACTATTTGATGCTGCCGCGCCGCCGCCTCGAACCCAGTCGTCAACCTCGCTGGCTTGGAACTTCCACAGTCGGCCGATCTTGTGAGCCGGCATGCCCTTCTCAGCGATCCAAATGTAAATGGTGTCTTTGGTGACGCCGAGGTGGACCGCAATGTCGTCCGCAGACAGCCATGGCTCGATCAACAATGCCCCCAAATCTCAGCCGGACGTCGGATCCGTTATACCGATGATACCGAGTTGAAACCGGTTTGTACCGGTATATGCGAACCCAATGCCATCAATCAGAGATTTCGTCACCCGCAGTAAGTAGCACCACTTTGCTCACGCTTGCCTTCTCCCCCGTTCATCCGCATTCTTCCTAGAGGCCGATTTTCCGATCAAGCCCTTTCGAGCTGGACGCTGCCTAGAGGCCCATTTTTGCTGCGCGGGACGGCAATGCGGCTCGAGTTTCCCGCCGTCGTTGTCGGCTCATCCGGACTCAAGGTGCGAATTTTCACAGCATGGAAGGCTCTGCGAATATCTGCCATTGCGAGACGGTCGGTGGGCACGCGCGTCGCCAGCTCGCGGAAGGCAAGGCGAACCCGCAGGTCGTCAGCGGGTACACACGGCCTGTTGTGACGGACTCTCGCCCGATTCTCAATATCGGCGTACTCGTTGAGACGATCGCGGTGACGGTGCACGTACACGACTGCCACTCGCACCAGCGCGTCCCGCTGATGATCTCGCTCGACTCGCTGCACTATTGCCTTCGACGATCGCACCGCGGCCGCTACGTCTCGGCTGGTCAGCAGATCCATCCCACTTAAGTTGTCCAGAACGTACTCAACCGCACGGGCGTAAATTGTGTCTTCCAGCGCGACCGGGGGAAGCCCCATTCGCATTCGCGTGGCGGAATAGGACTCAGCGAATTCTCGCATCTGTGTGCCGCTCTGGATCATGTGAGTCGTCAGCGCCTCGGTGAAGATGTCGGTCTGCCTCACGTGATCGGAGAGGTCAGAGTCACCGAAGTAGATCGCAGCGGCCCTTTCGTTGGCCCGCCGCTCGGCGGCAGTCGCCGGGTGCAGTTGCTTCGGTGGTAGTCCCGCATCCCGGAGCCGACGCTTGAGCCGACGTGCTGCGGCGTTTGCCTCGAGCTGCGCCTTGTAGACCTCAGGGTCGCTGCGACGAATGCGCTGCAGCTCGGCGAGCCGGTCCTTATTGCGGTCTGCCCAGACTTTCCGGGCACGCTTCATTAGCTCCGGATCGGCATCGCGCCTCGCGGCCGCTCTCGCGTTTACGTCGTCGCGGTGGGTTCGGTAGTAGCCGTTGTAATACCCCCTGACCTTTTCCCTGTTCTTTTCGACCCACTGCGCTTGGTAGTTGCGAACGTCATCTAGGTGGCTCTCCCTCCAACGTTTGGCACGCTCTCGGGCGCTTGCTCGCAGGTCCGCTTGCTTCCTCGCCCGGAGGACCGCTCGCCGCGCTGACTCGCGGTTTAGTTCGCGGGCACGCTCAAGGTTGTCTGCGCGCCACTGCCGGTTGTACTCGCGGACTCGATCCCGGTTGGCATCGACCCACTTGCGCCGTGTGGCTGCATTCTGTTCGGGATGATTTTCGCGATACCGGCGGTTTTGCTGGCGGCGTTGCATCCGGCTTACATCGTCGGGGTCTCGCTCTCGATCACCCTTCGCCTGCCACGGCGGAGGGTTTTCCTCGATTGGCCCGATCATTCTCGTTGCTACTCGATCGGTGGCGGTGCCAACTCGATAACTAGGGCGACCAAGTAAACCCGATGTGCCGTCGGATTGGCGATTGTTCGCCCGATAGAGGCCCGGAGCCGCTCGGCCGCTTCGTCAGCGATTCCCACAACCGGCTCCATGCAGTAGTCGACGTCGTTCTGGATTCGGTAGTCGTCATCGTCGACGACAATCTCGGGGTAGTAGAAGAGCGAGGCGAGCGCGGCGCGGTTGAGTAGATCATCGAACTGCTCCTGCGAGATTGTCATGCGAGTCCTCCTGCGAGTGGGCTTGTTTGAGACAAGCCTGCCGTGAAAAAGAGGTGCGCTGTGCGACCCGAACCAATTGGCTCAGCCGTCGATCAGCGGATGTACGACCGGATCAGCTGTGGGCCAGCGAGCGCTTCGTCGCTTCGGCGGGCTGAATCTGCTGAACCGCTGCGACCGAGCGACGTGCGCGAGCTTCGCGACTTCGGACGGACGCCAGGCGGATGAGCGTGGCTGGCCCGGCGATGATGAACTTCAGCGCGTTCCACACGAACAGCACCGTGAGCAGGTTCAGCCAACCGGAGCCGCCGGCTTCTACCAGCCCGGCGCTGAGCATCGCGGCGAACATGTACGGCACCGCGATCAGCATGGCCGGCACACCCCACTTGAGACCACGGCGAGTGTGGAGTGCATCGAGCGCAATGTTCGTCGGCATGAACCGACGGACGGAGTAGTGAGCACGGGCGGTCAGGCCCCAGATGATTCCGAACATACGACGGCCCTCCAGTTGTTCGGCAACAAGAAGGTGAAGGACGAGAGTCATGCCATCGCGACAAGCAACGGCGCGGTTTAGGGATTGCCTAGTGGAAATATTAGAACTGACGGATGCCGGAGGGAACCCCTGGCGCGGCAGTCATTCCCGGCGCTGCGTCCGCGCGGCCGTCGCTGGCCAGCCGTTGCGCAGCGTCGAGCGCGGTGCGAGCGCGTCCGGCATCGAGGCGCTGCGCCGTTGACACGGGCGTTGGCCCCAGTGCCAGGCCATTGACGATGCCGTATCGGTCTCGGTAGGCCGCGGCTGTACTAGCGTGTCTTCTCCACGCCTTGGCGGCGGATCCGCGGGGTTCAGCTCCGAGGGCGCGAGTCCACGACTCCCCCGCCAGCAAGGCCGCATCCAGCTCCGCGGTTGCTCGCTGTTCTAGCAGCCGGCTTCGCTCGTCGAGTGCTTGCCGCATCTCGGGTTCCATCGGCCCGATCGCCTTCGGGATAAGGCCAACAATCAGACGCGCAGCCTGGCGTGAGCTGCCGCCGCTAGCGCGCTGGGCGACCGACGACGCGATCCGGCCTTGAATGATGGCCGCGATGTCCTGGGCGTCCTCGAAGCCGCGGGCTGCGACGACGCGCGGCAGCAGCTGTTCGACGTCGAAATGGTGGGCCTCGGCTCGCCGGAGTTCCGCGGTCAACGCACCGAAAGCATCCGAATCTATGACCCTTTCGGCCTGATCATTTGAAAGCCCGCTCTGCCGAATCGCGGATACCCAGCGATCATGCTGAGCGGCGGACGCAATGGTCTCGTACTCGGCCGCGATCTGAGCGGTCGAGGCCCACAAGTTCTGTTCGGCCCTGAGCGTCTCGTGCGCGGAGAGCTCGGCGCCGACATGTTGCAGGACGCCGTAGAGGATGCCTCGGGCAGTCGAATCCGGGTCGTCACCGGGACGGGGCCCGATGTGGGCGACATCCGGGTGATCCATGGCGACGTAGGCGATGTTCGAATCGCGCCCGCGCGTCATAGCGACGTACAGGTTCTCCCGAGTCATACCAGGCGCGACGACGACGTGAGCGGTATCAGCGGTCATGCCCTGCGCACGGTGGGAAGTGACCGCGTATCCGAGTTCAACGTGGCGCTTGGCGTACTCGGCGGGAAGCAGCACCGCGCTCCCCCACCGGCGACCGTGCCGCCGCACCTCGATGGATCCATTGCGGTCCACGCCAATCACAGTCCACCGGTCACCGTTGCGCACCCAGGATCGGGCGGCGCGCAGGCGACGATCGTTGCGACGGGTGATCACGGTGTCACCGATGGCCGCGCGGGTTCCGTCGTGGAGGGCAATCTCGTGAAGCGCATCAACCGATCCGTCGAGGATCAGCTCGCTGCGAGCGCGCGTGTTCATCGCGGCGACCGCTTCGTTCGAGTCGCTGATCAGAACGGATGCCCGCCCCGCTTTGAAATCCGCGCGCCACGCCGCGTAGGCGGCATCCACCATCGCTTCGGAATCGCCGCTGCGCAACCGGTCGTGTGCGCCGTACAGGTCAATCGATTCGGGCCTGCCCTGACGCAGGGTGAGGGATGCCACCTTCTCCCACTCGTGGGTGAAGCGGTGCACGTCGATCAATTCGGGGGCATCCGCACGGTCATGGACGAGCAGCGAGAATGCGCCACCCGCGTCGACCGACTGCAGCTGGGCATAGTCACCGACCAGAAGGACTTTCGCGCCGGCGGCCGCGGCGAGGGCTGTGATCCGATCAAGCGGAACGGTGCCCGCCAGAGATGCCTCGTCGATGATGACGAGTTGACCAGCATGGAACCTCGCGTCCCCGTCGAGGTGGTTCTGCCACCACTTCGCCAGGTTCTCGGTGGCTATTCCCATATCCTCGGCCAGTACCTGTGCCGCGGCGGCGGACGGAGCGAGACCAATGACCGAGGTCGCTCCGTGCCATGTCTCCCAGGTTTGCCGCAGCACGGTCATTGCGGTTGTCTTGCCCGCGCCTGCGGGTCCGACCAGGACATCGATAGCGCGCCCGGAGTCGACGATCGATGTGAGCGCAGCGAGCTGATCGTCGGAGAGCGTCCCTCCACCCGGTAGTTTCCTCTGCGCAATCGAGCGCAACACGATCGGCGCAACACGTGGCGCGCTCGTGTCTCTGGCGCGCTCGAGAAGTCGAGACTCTGCATCGAGCAACACCGTCGAGGTGAACACTGTCGAGTGCTTCGGACGGAAAACGGATGTCCCGTCGTCCCGCTGGAACTCCACGGGGGTCGATGCAAGTTCCGGCGGCGTGAGTTGCAACGACGCTCGCTCTGCTGCGTCGACCACGATCCCGACGACAGCCTCACGGTCAGTTGCCGACGCAAACCGAAATTGCATTGTCTGACGCGCTGCCTCCGCAGCGAGATTCCAGTGCCGCCAGGTCGAGCGCTTCTCGCTCACGGCGGTCATCACGCTGGAGCCGAGCGCGTTGATTGCATCGAGCGACACATCCTCCGCACGCATCACCGTCGGCAACTTATCCGAGCATGCTGCAATCGACCAGGCTGTCGAATCCCGACCGATGACTTGCGTTGCTCTTTCGCGCCACCCCGCGGTCAGCTCCGCAAGCGAGTGCACGTGCTTCGCCGGTCGCGTGGACAGCGTCGCCTGCGCGCGAAGCTTCGTGATCGTCACCGGGCTGGGACGGTACCCATGTGTTCTCACGTATGCAGCGATCAGTCGATCGGTTTCGATGTCGATGTGTCGCGACCTCGTTGAGAACTCAGCCACGAGCTCGTCGGGGACCGTGCTGACTGCCCAGGCGGGATGGCGATCCCTCCCACGCTCCCGCATCTCCCACGTCACGCCGAGATCTCGCGTGAGAGCATCGGCGAACAACGTCTCGTGCAGCTCCGAGAGCGCAACCACGATTGCGTGCATCGGACGCCCGTCGAGCGATCGCCATTTGCCGTCGAGCAAGGTCTCCACCTTGTTGCTGATCACTACATGCGTGTGCAGGTGAGGATCCCCCGCCCTGCTGTCGAAGTGGTCATATGCAGTTGCGATCAAACCGCTGACGCCGACTTGTGCAACCGCGCCGTCGCGCACGGTTGCACCAGTCCGAGTGAATACGGCTTCGCGCTCGAGGAACACGATCGCCTCTGCAACGGCTGCATGGTGCGCTTTCACGATGCGCGCCTGGGTGGTTGCGTCTGCGATTCCCCAGAGGATGCTCGCCGACTTCGGAATCGAGAAGGTGAAGTCATAGCCGGCGACAGCACGACGACGGGTCTCCGATTCGTCTTCTGCGGATGCCACGGCCGCCGTGTTCTGGTTGTCAGCCGGTCCCACGCCTCTCTCTCGATCGGCCGACGCACGATTTGCGGCGGCCCGATACACCGGGTATGCCCGGCCAAGTGCTTCGCCGGTGAGAGGGTGGCGGCCCTGACCGATGAGAAGCTGCAACTGCGCCTCGGTCACTTCGTCGCCTTCTTCGATGCGACCCGCGCCGAAGCTCCGAAGGCCCTCGCCCATCCATCTCCCTGGTGGTGTGCCCTCGGCGCTGTAATAGCGGGTCAGCGGCGTCGACAACGAACGTTTGCCATCACCGACAACGATCGTGCGCAGCAGGTATTTGTATCCGTCGCCGGCACTCATTACCCGCATCGACACCGTCACGGCGCCCACCTCCGTCATCCCTCAGGAGGTGCGCCGCCTCGATCTGCAAGAGGCGTGGAGTATCGGGATCGAAGCTGCGCGCACGGATCGCGCCAAACGTTGGATGGCAGGCAGGGTGTTGACTGATGCGCGCAGACCTACGTGCTCGTGGCATTTTGGTGATGCGCCAACGACTTGGGCCTTTCGCCATCGCCATCATTCCCGGAGCCTCACGGCGTATTCCCGCCGAAGCTTTCGGCTAGCAGGCGCAACCATGGCTGATAGAACTGGTCTATGCCCCCCGAACCGAAGCCGTCGCGCTATCAAGACATCAGTGCAGACGCCCAGCAAGTACTGACGCTCGGCGAGTCAGGGCGATACGAGTTCAAACGCGATGCCGAAGCAGTGACGGTGAAACTGCTGGCCGCCCTTGCCAATTGGGTCGCTGTGGACTCGGAACGCGAAGTAGCTCACCTCTTGGTCGGCGTCGACGAGGTTGAGGACAGCGCCACCGGCCTCGTGCGTGGAGAGCCATTTGGCTTGCCAAAGGGCTTGGACAAAGCCGTCTCGAGGATCCAGGATTTGGCGAGCAAGTCTCGCCCAGTCCCAATTGATGTGTTTATTGTGGAAGAAAATGTGGCCGGTAATGTGCCGTTCGTGCGTGTAGAGATCCGACCGACTATGCCGCCCCATTTTGATGACGAGGGCCGACGCCAGACTCGGCAAGGGCGATCAACTCGAGCTCTTACCGATGAGGAACTACTGCATGTCTATCTCAATCGAGAGGCTGGAAGCTTCGCGGCGCGCTTTCGCCAGACCACCGAGGATCTTCGCTCTGCTGTTGGAGTGATTGGGGGTCAGGTGGAAGATATCGCTACGGCAATCGAGGCAACCATTGCGCTTCCGATCCGCCAACTGACAAGTACCGCCCAGGAAACGGCGGATGCCGCGGAGGCCGCGGCCTCGGCGGCGTATTCAGCGGAGGCCTCTGCTAGCAATGCTGAATTTGCGGTAGGGAATGTTGAAAGAGTGGTCGGGGCGCTCAGGGAGGTCGTTGATGAGATCCAGGATGAGTCGTCGGAGATGCTGGCCTATCGAGTCGCTCAGGAGCGGCGGAAGGTTTGGTGGAATTTCACTGCCGACACTTGGTCCCAAACCTCAACGCGGGCAGATCGTCTAGAAAAACAGATGCGTAAGCTCTTAGACCGCCCGATCCTGATCGATGCAGCCCGAAACAGCTGGGAGATCAGGATCTGGCGGGATTTGTTGGAGGACCGCATGCAGCAGCGTCACGAACGAGGAACACAAGCTTGGTGGAGCGCCCATATTCAGGAGGTCATCGAACACACGACCAATCCGACGTACACCGCGCCAGAACTGCCCGACTTACGCGCTGCGCTCAAAACCGATTTTGACTACGAGCTGGACGACCCGCAGAGTGTGACACGCAGGTTCAAAGCACTAATCAGGGAGTGAGGGCCGACCAGTGAAGTTTCCTGAAGTATCGACACGTCTACACAATGTAGGACTCATCATCGGTGCGGGCATTGACACTACGGCAGCAAGGTGATTGCGTACCCGGCCGGCCAGACGCCCGACCTCTGGGACCCCGTACCCGGCCAACTCGGCTACCGCTTCGCTCTGGGGAACACAGCTCGCGCTACGTCCGAGGCTCCCCCGCTCATTGCGTTATGCATGAACCCCTCGCATGCGCGAGAGGATCAGTCTGATAAGACGATCAACAGGCTCATCCGAGCGAGCCAGGAGAACGGCTACTCGGGCTGGATCATGCTCAACCTCTATCCGGAGCGCTCGCCTAAGCCGAGCGCTCTCGCTCCGTTCGACCCGTCGCTGTCATCCGCGAACAAAGACGCCATCGCTCGGGTGCTCGCCCGTTATCAGGCGACAGAGGTCCTCGGAGCGTGGGGCAACCTGACAAATGCCACGCTTCGGACGGCGAGACTCGACCTGATGACGATGCTGGCCGTGTCGGGTGTGCGGGTGTTCACTCTCGACCCACTTACCAAGGAGGGCAATCCCCGGCACCCTAGCCCTCAAGGCGGTTATCTCCCGATGCTCGGGCCAAAGGTGTACCTGACATGAGCGGCGACCCAGTTAGGCAGACGGCGTGGTCAGGATCGCGTTCATGTCTACAGAGCACGGCGTTAGGCTGGTTATGGACCCGCTCGAGGGCGAACGGTAATCGATTGTCAGCGAGTCGGAGCTGGTCGATAAGGTTCAGAGCATGACAGTTCCAGACCCGAGTGAACCACAGGACCAACCAAAAGCAGTGAGCCCGGATGCCGGCGCAGAGATCGTGGCAGAGGTAGAGCTAGTCAGTGACGGCGAACACCTCCTCGTCTTCGGAGCGTCTCGCCACGATGTGGAAGAATTCCTGCGATTTCAGGGCCTCCTCGATCGAGCGCACGCGTTCGGGTCCAAGCGACTTGCCCCTGCACTGCGCGCTTCCGCAGAGATGGCGAGAAGACTGTCCGAGACGGCGTCGGAGTCTGGACTTTGGGTGAAGCTCACACCTGAATCCGCTCAGTCGATCAAGGACTTCGGCCTGACTGATAGCGGAGTGCCTGGTGTCGCCCACGCAATGGCCGGCGCTCGTGGCTCGATCAAGAAGTGGCTCCGAATCGACACCACTGCCGGGGCGAAGGTATCAAATCCTGCTGCCCTCGCGGGAGTCGCAGGCGCGCTTTCTCAAGCGGCGCGGGAGCAGGAGGCGGCACAGCTCCGAGCCCTCCTGGAAAGGCTCGATATCAAGCTGGACCAGGTTCTGCGGGGTCAGCGGGACGACATCCTCGGTGACCTTGCTGGCATCGAGCGGGAGCTCCGCGCAGCAATGCTGACCCGGGAGATGGAAGGCTCCGTCGACGGCCTCACGTGGTCCAAGCTCGCCGGCGCCTCAATGCAGATTCGACAGGTCCAGTCCAAAGCCGTCCTGAAGCTCGGCGGGATCGCTGATGATCTGGAGAGCCACAGGACAGTTGGCAAGCTGAACACAGAACTGCAGCAGACCAAGAATGAGGTGAGCATGTGGCTCTCGGCCGTAGCGCGCTGCACCATGGTCCTCGACGAGCTCACCGTACTGGAGCTGACACACTACGCAGCCATCGCTCCGGAAAAGGTGAACACCAAACGGCTGACGCTTGATGCAGCGCGCCGGTCCGACCAGGACGATCTGCACGACGGAATCGCCGGTCTCATCAGTCGCATGGACACGGCCGCCGACAACGCGAACCAGCACAAGATCCTTCATGCGAGAGGCGTACCAAAAGCCATTCGAGCGATCGAGGACACGAAGACCGTGGTCCGTGTCTTCTACGATGCACTCGGCATCGAAGTGGACTGGACAAGCCTCGATTCGAAGCAGTGGCTAGCGGCGATCCGCGAGTGGCGCCAGTGGAGAAATGCAGCCTCGGAGGCAGGCTCCCAGGCTTGGGAGAAGGGCAAGCCGGTGTTCGGCGCTCTCGCAATCGCCGCGGCCACGGCATTGTTCAAGAAAGGATTCCCGACGAAGCCGGGCTCAGCATAGCCAGCCTCCGCCTCGGATCCCGAACGGCGTTCGCCCTTGGGTATTCACAAGGCCGCTACGGTGGCGGAATGCGCATCTCGTCGATCGCGGAACTCGTGCCCGACGCGCGAGAGCGCATCGTCCCTACCAACCTTGCGCTCACGCCGCCCAATCCGGATATCTGCTTTTCGTAGTTCAGGCAGGGCGTGCTTGACGCGCCATCTCAAACGAATAGTAATCGCCACGAAACTTCAAGCGGAAGGAACCCTTGCAGTTCCAGGAGTTGAGCCATGCCGGCGATGTGAGCATGTCCCCAAATCATCACCACATCGCCTTCGGCAGCGATCGCCGCGTCCACTGCCAGTTTGTTGCGTTCCCTGACCAATATTGACGTCTTCATGAGGAACTCGACGGAACCTCTCTGGCCCGCATCCGAGTGCAGACCACGCACAAATGCATGGCCCGCGAAACTTGCGACTCGATTGTTCAGTGTTGCGAGGTACACCCAAGGAACGATCAGCAGGAGAACAGGGAGATTGAAAGCGCTCAGCGCCCGCTCTCCGTCGATGTCATGGTTCTCCCACGCCGGGGGAATTACCAGGACGTCAAATTGATTGGCGTACCCACTGGCCGCGAGCATGCGAGCTTGCCGGTGGCTCCAAGACAGGTAGATTCTTTTCTTGAATTTGTGAGTCCACGAGGACTTGAGATTCAGGAACATCGGGCGTTCGTAGTGCACAGTCCAGTCGCCATGCTGCGTAGCCAATTCGGCTGACAGGTCAACCCAGAATCGGTGTGACGCGACGTGCTTTATCCCGACAATCTTGACCCGTTTGCCCAAGCGCGAGTACTCGACAGTAGGCACTTCGAGTCGTCCGCCACGGAGACGATCGCTCATTGCCTCGGCAGGAGTCTGCAGGGCCGGGATGCCATGGAATCGACTCATCCTTACATCGTCCCCGATGCCGCCGACATTTGGAGCCGTCACGGATGGCCGACGGCGTCGCGTTCCATATTCGCCGACGAAATCCATGACGCAACGACCGCCCCCCACCGCTCGACATCCGAGTTCCAGCTCATTGTGTGGTCTGCGTCGAAGACCTCAAGGTCGACGAGATCCGGACGCAAGGCGACGAGTTTGGTTGAACAGTCGAACGGCGACGACGTGTCTCCGCGTCCGTGAAGGATCAGTATGGGCACTGTCATTTCGTTGGCTCGCGCAATCCAGTCAAATCGCCGCAGGTCGATGGGGTCTCGGAGACCGGTTAGGCGTGACAACGGAAGGGAGGACAGCCAAGGCACCGCCAGCAGCCCGAGCCACTCCGGGAGACCAGCCCGTGCACAGTTCGCCTTGATGGTCGAAACCCAATCCAGGACGGGCGAGTCGAGCACGATCCCGACTACATCGCCGCGAAGCTCGGACTCGTTCGCTAGCTGCAGCGCGATGGCGCCGCCCATCGACCATCCGAACAGAACTACCCGGTGTGCACCGTTTTCGCGTGCAAAGCGAACGGCCGCGCGCACGTCGTGCAATTCTGTGGCCCCGAGCGTGCACCTACCGGCGCCTACGAAGGGGCCCTCCCCATCGTTGCTGTAACTCACCACGAGCGAGGTAAGCCTCGCGTTCGCAGCGACCTGAACTCCTCGAAGTGTTCCAGCTCGGTGGCTCCCCATTCCGTGGATATGGATCGCCCACGTGCTAGAAGGACTTCCATGACTAGGGATGAGCCAGGCGGGCGCTGGACCCACCGCCGTTGATATATCGACGTTCGTTGCTTCGAGCCCAGCGTCCCGTGGGCTCAGGAAATATACGCCGCTCCAGGACGCCCGCATCCCCGGTTGAAGCGCTTGGCCAGGTTCGAGTAACGCCTCGCGTCCGACGAGTGCCCGCCCGCGATCTTCGACGCTGCTTGTCAGTCGCACCAAGCCGCCGGATTCCAGCAGTAGGCAGTAGCCCCCGACTGAGACCGTCTGCGAGGTTCGGTCCAAGACGATGATCGTTCGATCCCCCGAGCGATCGACAGCTCGGATTGTGAGGTCGTACCGGCGCTCACTGACCGGGGCGGTCAACCGCCTCGCGACGTGCAGCCCGAGGCCGCCGAGTGTCGCCGCGGTTGCGACCACTGCCCCCACGAGTACCCAGCCAAGGGTCTTCATCTGCGATGACCGTGGTGAACCGTCGCCCGCGAAGTTCGTGGTTCGTTGCTGACGACGCCGACACCGAGCAGGTGACTTTCGGCGCGTTCGAGCAGTTCCTGATCCCGTTCGCTGATGTCGAACGTCACCCGAGCGTCGATCAATGCGTCGCGGATCTCTACGACCTGGCGATGAAGGTGCGACGCGGGTTCGGGCGGCTGGAAGGCAAGCGATTCGTTCTGGCTGATTCCAGGCCGCGCTTTTGTTGCTGCTGCCCAAATCGGTGCAAGCTCGCTCGTGAGTATCCGGGTCTTCCGCTCTCGCGAATGTGCTTGAACGGTGCGAGCTGCGGGGCCGCTCGCGAACCCGGCGCAGAGAAACAGGAAGGTGGAGAGGTAGAGCGGCGAGTAGATCACATCGATGGCCGCCATCAAAACGAGGTCTCCGGCAACATGGGCGACATCCATTGCAATCACCACAACGCTCAAGAGGATGCCGAAGACACTGCCGGCGACAAGTAGCGCCGGCGACAGCGCCCGAACTCCCCCGCCGATTCGGAGTTGACTCGCCGCGAGTGACGCCATCGCCGCAAGGACGATTCCGTAGTACCCGAACTGGATCGTCGAGTAGAGCGCGGCGGCGGGCTGCGCGCCCAGATCGAGCATGAAGGTCGTCGTCGTTTGGCCTCGATCGATCAGGAGAAAGGCAACAACCGCGCAACCGAGTGCGACGAACAACGCGACTCGGCTCAGTGCGAGGCCGGTGGGTCGCGGCTGATTCTCAGATGCCCTCGCGACTCCGCGTCCGAGAAAAAAGACTCCTGTCATCAGCGCCAGGTCCGCCAGCAGAGTTGTCAGGTTGGAGCCGCCAACAAGCCCGTCGAGCGCGCGGTAGACAGGGTCGATATTTAGAGTCGTGGCGGATGCAATGGTCAGCGCCGCATAGGTGATGTTGCGTTCGGCACGTCCACGGCGCAGAACGAGCAAACACAGTGAGAGCACCCACATCAAAGCGGTGACGATGACCGCGATCATCCGAATATCTCCAAGTATCGCGAACTCTGCGTCGCCGCTCCCCTGATGGCCGCGGCCAGCTGGTCGGCGAGAGACTCGGCCACGATCTCTTCGGCCGTATCCAGGTTTTGCCGCCGCAAGAGCCGTCGACGGGCGTCGGGCGGGATATCAGGGAGAAGGATGTCAGGACCCTTGGCATCATCGTCGACGCTGTGGCCGAGCATCATGTGTGCCAGTTCGTGCAGCACGAATTGTTGGCGGTGCAGGGCCGAATCGCTGTGTGCGTGGAGCACGAAGTCCACCGCATCAGTCATGATCCACACGGCACACAGGCCGTCCTGGTGCCCAAGATCCGCGAGCTCGACTATTCGTAGCCCCCGCTGCCGCTGACGCTGCAGGGTGTCCACGAGTTGGTCGAACGTGAAGGTTTCGCCCAACGCAAGCTCGTCAAGCGAACGGGCCGCGCTCATCTCGATGGTCATTGCGAAATCACATCCTCTCCGATGTGTGCGAGTCGAACTGTTATGTCGCGCTCACGCTTTGCTTGCTACGTTTGCGAAATCTCCTCGTCGAGGAACTTGCTGATTGCCCGCAGCGCGTCCGGTGAGATGTCCCCGAGCGTTCGTGCGGCATAGGTTTTCACGCGCGCGGCACGCATCGCGCGCACGAGGTCGAGTTGCGCGCTCACCTTGGCGGGCGTCTCTGCGCCGGACCCGCTGGTGAGGAACGCCGGGTCGATGTCGAAGAATGCCGCGAGACCCTCGAACAGTGCGCGGTCTTGAACGTAGCGGTGCCCATTGACCATGTACGTCCAACGCGACCGTGACAAATTGGTGCCGCGCTCGTCGAGAAAGCCAGCGATCTGAGCAAAAGTGGGCTCACTACCCGTCTCGGCAATTGCGACATCGAGCAGCAGCCGGAGGCGCTTCGCGAGATCCTCGGCTGCCTCGTTGTTCTCGGTTTCAGTCATCTAGGGCACCTTTCGCCTCTCGGGCAAGGCAAGGCTTTTTCGTTCGCGGATGCCCGCCAAACGGGCATTGAAAACGATCAATTTACGCTTTGATCACTGCCAAAACAAGAATTGTGCACGCTCAATTGCGGTGCTAGAACGAACTCCTACCAACCCGTTGAGCATGCTCAATGTTCATCTACCGCGGTGAGGACACGAGGTACGGCAAGGCGCACCTCTAGATCAGCCACGCACTCATGTGGGCAGCCACTCAGGAAGGTGATTGATGTGCCAGCGAATCCACCCTCGCGCGACAGTCGAGACGCGAAGCTTGCCGAACTTCACGAACGTCTGACCGCCTCTGTCGAAGCGCTGGTCACCGGCGATGAATGGCGGCAGGCGCTCGAGTTTGCAGCCCGATTCAGAGCCCGCTCGTTTAACAACGCGATTCTCATCTGGAGCCAGCACGCCTCAGCGTACGACCGCGGTCTCGTGCCTGCGCCGTCACCCAGCTTTGTTGCTGGATTCCGGCAGTGGCAGACACTTGATCGCCGCGTACTCGGCGGCCAGAAGGGCTACATGATCTTCGCGCCCGTCACCGCGCGATTCGCTTCCTTCGCTCCCGTCGACCAGGCGTCGTGGCGGAAGCTGGGGCGAAACGAGCGACCCCGCGCGGGCGAAGTGGTTCGCTCTCGAATGATCGGCACGCGGCCGGCCTACGTGTGGGACGTGTCGCAAACGGATGGCGCGCCGATCCCAGCACGCCCAACACCGACTCTGCTCACCGGTGAGGCACCCGCGGGGCTGTGGGATGGACTCGCAACCCTCATTCACGAGGCGAAGTTCTCCCAATTGGACGCTCCCGACGCCACCACGATTGACGGCGCCAACGGTATGACGAACTTCGAGAGTCGTACCGTTTCGGTGCGCGCAGACATGAATGCTGCAGCTCGGGCCAAGACCCTCGTTCATGAGCTGGCGCACATTCGGATGCACGAGCCTGACACAGGCACAACGTTGCATCGCGGCATCGCCGAGGTCGAAGCGGAATCAGTCGCCCTGATGGTCTGCGCCGCCCATGGCATGGACACGAGTGGGTACACGATCCCCTACGTGTCATCCTGGGCGACATCGATACCCGACAAGACAGTCGCCGAGGTCGTACAAGCCACGGGTGAGCGAGTACGCCGGACGACCGTGTCGATTCTCGACCAGCTGCCGACCTCTCAAATCGAGACCGGCGACCCGCTTGTGCTCGACCGCGCAACTCGGGCCCGGCCCCTCGCCACCGCCGCGGCCGCGGCCAATCGTCCTGCCGCACGACCAGGAATCCGGAGCCTCTGATGGGCATCGCCGAAACGCTGATGATCACGAATCGCCTTGGAGCTCGCGATGCGGCGCTCGTCTTCGCGCGAGAGGGCATCCCCGTCTTTCCCTGCGTTGCCGACGGCAAGCGCCCACTGACCGGATCTGGCTTTCAGGAAGCGACCCGCGACACCGATCAAGTGCGTCGATGGTGGTCCCGGTGGCCGCGAGCGAACATCGGCATGCCGACCGGCGCCCCGTCAGGAATCGACGTCGTCGACATTGACGTCGCGACAACCGAGTCAGGCTTCGCCGCGTTCGAGCGTGCGACAAACGCCGGACTCGTCGCTGGCGAGCTGGCGCGGGTGCGCACTCCGTCCGGAGGCCTCCACGTCTACTACCCCGCCCACGAGAATCAGCGCTGCTGGCAGGCCGCGTCTGCCCACATCGACTTCCGCGGCGACGGCGGTTACGTCATCGTGCCACCCTCCGCCATCTCGAAGGAAACCGGGACGGCCTGCTATCGGCTCTTCTCGCTGTCCGCGGCCGGCGGGAAGCCGATCGATGCGGCCGCGCTCCGCCGATTCATTGACCCGCAGACACCCGCCGCGAGAACCCGGCCGCTGGCAGTCGCCTCCGCAGAACCGAGTCGGCTCGCACGTTGGGTGAGTGGTCTACAGGAGGGTGAGCGAAACCGCGGCCTGTTCTGGGCTGCCTGCCGTCTCGTCGAAGCCGGCTTCGACGCATCCGCGATTGAGGATGCGTTGGCGCCGGCCGCGAAATCCGCCGGCCTGGCGGAGATGGAGACCGTCGCCACGATCCGCTCCGCCGGCCGACAGGCAGCCGCACCCCCGCCGAATAGAGCGGAAGCCAGGTGGTCGAACACTGACCCACCGAGCAGGAAGTCGGGTGAGGCGCCATGTCTGTCGTGACTCGCCCTGGCGTCGACGGGGTACGCCTGGCAATGAACACGGCAATCGTCGGCACGGTCTTCATCGCGATCGGCGCTTTCTGGTTATCGTTCACGTCGCTGACCGACCTCGCGCGCCGCTCGGGCATCAGCCCGACGCAAGCCTGGGTGTGGCCGCTCATCGTCGACGGCATCATCATCGTCGCGACCGTCGCGGCCGTGGCCCTCGCGGGATCGCGCGCTGCTTGGTACCCATGGGCTCTTCTCTCGGGAGGCGCCGCTATCTCCGTCACGGCGAACGCCACCCACGCGATAGTCGCCGACGAGACAGACATTCCTTTGCTACTCGCGGCATCGGTCGCATCCGTCCCACCGCTGGTACTGCTCGCGATCACCCACCTCACCTCGGTGCTGATGCGCCACGTGTCCAGCCATGCCGAGCAGGTCGCTCTCCCGCCGGTGGACGTCGAGACAGTGGCATCCGTGGTTCTCGATTCCAAACAAACGGATGCCACGTCGCTGCACGCTCTCGGGTGGTCGAACCTGGCGATCGCCAAACGCCTCGGCGTTCACCCCTCAACCGTGGGGCGGTGGCTCCGGGAACGGGTCGTCGCACCTACCGCTCAGACGATCGAGATTACGGAGGTTGGAAACGATGGATGAAGACAACTTCGAGAAGGAACGCCCCGTAGCCGACTTTGAGGCGGTGGTCGAACCGGTCCACGCTCTCCGAGTTCACGACGCGAATCGCGAGGGCGCGGTGGTGCCCGCGGACCTAGCCGCGTATTCGGGTCCGAGCTTCACGAACCCGAAGCGCGGCGAGCCCGGCATTGCCTGGGTTCGCGCCTCTGACCTGCTCTATTCCGGCAGCGGGCGCATCGCCGGCCGCGGCCTCGACTTGGAGACCGTTCTTAGCCGACGGGTGCGGCAGGCTCCGGCTGTCACTCGCCGGGCGATTCGCGAACGCGCCGACCGGCTCCCTCCCCTCTCCGAGTTCGGGGTGTCGAACGCGCGTCCCCAGTTCAGCCGCTCTGGTCCCGGGCTGAAGCAACCGCGAGCATCCTGCTGGGAACGACGACGCATACCTAATCGACAGGAGGTGCAGTGATGGAATCGACCACACAACACAGGGAAAGAGCCAAGTCGTTCCGCGATTCCGAGGGCTTGCGCATGTTGCTCACCAGGCTTCAGGCAGATGGCGGTGCCAGCTGGCGGACCGACGGCGAGGCGGCCGACCTCATGCAGTACGCCGCAGAGCGCTACGCGGCGCTGGCCCGAAAGCACGGCCTCGATCCGTGGGAGGCGGCCGCTGCCGCGTATGACGCGATGCGAGCACCGTCGACGTTGCGTGCGAATGATCCGTGGGCGATCGTCACCCGTGCGGTGCAGGTGACCTGCATAGCGGAGGAACGTGCTCAGGGGCTGCTCTGCGCGGTGCATCAGGCACGCCGACCGCATGTCTCAGCGCATCACGACGCCGAGCGGTTCAGCGATCGCGAACATGAACTGCAGGAGTACCACCACGCATTCCGCACGAACCCGGTCGAGCCGCAGGCCGACGAACCGGCGCAGCTCGAGGTGAAGACTGCTGTGGAGGACGCGATCATGCTGTTCACCCTGCTCGGCTGGCCAGAAGACCGCGCCCGCAGCGGCGTCGAGTACATCTGCAGCCGACTCTCGGATGCGCCCTCCCGCCCCTCGGCCTACGAGTCCCTACGGCGCGACTACGCCGCCCGCGCGCTGCTCGACGTCTCCCAGTCGACCTGGGTCGCCATGCTGCGGACACTACTAGGCTGCGCCGACCCCGCGTACTCCCACACGGCAGCGGGCCGCGGCATCCTTCTGCGGCTGCTCATCGGAGAGCCGCTGCGCGCGCTCCTCCGCGACGACGACCTGATCTCCGACATCATTTCCCACGCCCCCAGAGTCTCCGCATGACCGCCACGCCCGGCCATATCGAACTGGAACGGTCGATCGACTCGATCCAGATCGGCACACGGCACCGCACCGACCTCGGCGACATCGAGGCGCTTGCCACGTCGATCGAGCAGAAGGGGTTGTTGCAGCCGATAACCGTGACGCCCGAGGGGTTCCTGATCTGTGGCGCCCGACGCGTGGCCGCACTCCGACAGCTGGGGGTGCGCAAGGTGAATGTGTGGGTGCGCTCCGGTCTTTCGGACCGGCTGACCCAGCTCCTCGCCGAGCAGGACGACAATGCGCTGCACAAGCCGCTCGGCCCCACCGAAGCCGCGACGCTCTACCGCGAGGTCAAGGCTCTTCTGGCCGAGGATGCTCGACGACGTCAGGAAGCCACTCGGTTCGGCGCGGAGAAAGCCGGCTCGGACGGTGCTGCCACCGTGGCAGCACCGGTGACTTCCATCGACGGCTACGCGCGAGCGCAGGCCGCGGTTCTCGTCACGGGTCGGCGCTCGTACACAACGCTCGAGCGCATCGGCAAACTGCAGCTGATCGCAGACGACGAGAGTGCCGACGAAGAGCTCCGCGAGCAGGCGCGTGCCGAGCTTGACGCGATTCAGAACGGCGGATCAGTCGCATCCGCCCATCGTCGTGTGACCGCGAAGGTCACCGAACTTGGGCGACTCCCCCGGGCCGAATCCGCCGAAGCGTACGACCATTCGAGCGAGCGTGAGCTCGGCGAGTTGGCCCAAGAAGCGCTCGCTCGCAACACGAACGCGAAAAACAAGAACGCCCGCCCCGCGGCGTCCAATGACACCAAGCTGCCGGTGCGTACATTCGTCTTCCGCTGGAATGACCTGCGCGAGTGGTGGGTGCAGTACGACTGCACCGAGATTGCGACGCAGCTGACCGACGAGCAGTGGGAGCAGTTCGAAGCGGCCGTCGCCGGCACCGTTGCCTTCGCCGAGCGGATGCGGGACGTGCGTCACTCGGCACGGCGGGCACCCGAGAAAACGGCAGTCAATTCTTCTGCCCGATAGCTCGCCTCTTCAAAATGGAAGGAGTCCACGATGCAGTTCGTTCTTCGCCACCGCCTGATGGTTGCCATCGTCGGTCTTGGCCTTGCACTTCTCATCATCACGACGGTCGGGCTTTACGGGTTGCTGCGCGGGCCAAGCGAGACCATCGCTCAGCCGGAAAAGAAAATGGCAGCTTCATCGGCGCCCCGGACTGACGATCAACCAACCCCTGACCTGCCGGTGCCTGTGCTTCAGACAACGAAGGCCGAGCCCTTTGTGCGCAGTGTCGCAAGCGCACTCTTCGATTGGGACACGCGCCTCGACGGCGGTCCGTCGGAGCTGGCGCAGCTGCTCGTGGATGTCGCCGCCACCGAGGAGGCTCCGGCCGTAGCATCCGATGTCATAAATTACCTCCCTGATACCGAGATGTGGGACCGGCTCAGCACCTACGGAACCCGGCAGCGGCTCGAGATCACGTCGGTCACGGTGCCCGACACCTGGTCGGCCGCCCTCGCCCAAGCGGCGTCCGGGCAGATACCGCCGGGCGCGGTCGCCTACACGATCGCGGGAACCCGTCACCGGTCAGGCAGTTGGGGGGCCGAGCCGGTCGAGAGCGACCGGTCGGTCACGTTCACCGTGTTCGCCGCATGCCCGGCGACGGTGAATTGCACGCTCCTCAGGCTCTCGCAGCTTGATCGGCCACTGAAGTGAAGAAGTTCATTGTTCTCCTCGTCGCGCTGGTGTTCGCCAGCCCGCTGGCCGCACTGATGGGCGTGGCCGCACTCGCAATGCCTACCCCCGCCTACTGCCAGTCAGGGTCGCTCACGATCGGGAAAATGCCCGATTCCCTCACCGCGCAGACTCGCGACGGTCGCTCGATCACGCTCGGCATCAATCAACTCGCCAATGCGGCGACGATCATCACAGTCGGCGGGCGCACACCCGGCGTCGGTCACGACGGGGTGATCGTTGCCCTCATGGCTGCACTCGCTGAATCGGCGCTGCGGGTGCTCGCCAACACCAGCGCGTACCCGGAGTCCGCCGGGTTTCCGAACGACGGAGACGGCTCTGATCACGACTCCCTCGGCATCTTCCAGATGCGCCCTTCCTCCGAATGGGGATCGTTCGCCGAACTCATGAGCGTCGAATATCAGGCCCAGGCCTTCTTTGGCGGTCCGTCTGGACCCAACGCGGGCTCCCCACGCGGGCTTCTCGACGTGGCTGGATGGCAACAGCTCGACCGCGGCGCCGCCGCGCAAGCGGTCGAGGTCAGCGCCTACCCCGACCGATATCAGAACTACGAGCCGGTGGCGCTATCCATCCTCACCACCATGACTCAGCCGCAGCCGTCGCTGTCCTTCGGACCAGCGGTCGTCGAGACGTCTCGTGTCGTGTTTCCACTGCCGGTCGGCACCTACACAAAAATGGACAGCTTCGGATGGCGCGTGGACCCGTACATCGGAAAACCGAAGTTCCACGCGGGAAGCGACCTCGCGGCGCCTCTCGGCACCCCGATTCTCGCCGTCGCCGACGGAGTGGTCGCGTTCGCCGGCCAGCGCGGGTCCTACGGCAGCTTGATCATCATCGATCACACGGTTAACGGCGTCTCCGTCGCCTCGTACTACGGCCACATGTACCCCGACGGCATGCACGTCGCGACGGGCGACAGTGTGGCGGCCGGTCAGCACATCGGCGACATCGGCTCTGCCGGCAAATCGACGGGACCGCACCTGCACCTCGAGATTCACCCCGGAGGCTCAGACCAACCGGCCGTCAACGCGACGGACTGGCTCGTCGAGCACGGCGCCGGGGACATCGCCAGCGCAGATGTCGCTGCAGCCACCTGCGCTCTCGGAGAGGCGGCATGAAATGGACATCTTCCCCAACTTCGGTGCAGTCGGGGGTGCCGAACAATTGCGGAGCATCATCGGGGCTCTACTCACCGTCGTGCTCATCGTCTCGGTCCTGGTGATGGTCGTGAACGGCGCCGTTTGGGCGCTCTCCGCGTCGAGCGGCAACTATCAGACCGTGACCCGCGCTCGCACCGGGTTCTTGGTGGCTTGCGGTGCTGCAGCGCTTGCGGGTGCGGGGGTTGCGTGGGTCAACTTCCTTCTCGGCGTTGGCGCGACCCTCTAATCGGGGTGTAACTGACTGCGCTTCAGAAGTAGGTGACTCCAACTGAGCCGCCATCGTCTGCGCAAGGGGCACCCGATCATTCACCTAGGACAGGTGAGTTCTAGGGCCTCAGACATCGAGGAGTGCTCGATGATCGACCGGCCAGCTGCAACAGAAAACTACGTGGAAGTCTGTGGACGCGACTCAATCCGGCGCCCGCCCCGATCACCGCAATACGCATGCCCCCACCCTCTCGACTGCGCTGTGACTTGTTGCGAGGTGGCCCTGCGACTCGGCGCGCCGTGATCGCCGGGGCGAGCGAATCCACCACGATAGCTTCATGCCCTTGCGCCCTGACGACGTTTTTATCCCCGGTGGACTTCCCGAAGCCACGTACGTGCCTCGCGAGCACCTCAGCTTGGAGGAAGATCTAGCGGATTGGCTCGAAGGTCGACAAAAACCACTGCTGTCTGTCTCCGGGCCTACGAAGTCGGGAAAGACCGTGCTTCTCAAGAAGCTCGTCAACGACCCCATCGCTCTATCGGGCGGTGCGATCGACACCGCGGATGACTTCTGGATGGCTGTGTGCGACGAGTTGGAGTTGTTCACTGAGCACTCCTTGTCTGTTTCATCCGGAGCGGGAGATTCATTCTCCGCGACAGCGAGCGTTAATGCTGGGGTAGCCAGTGGCTCATTGACCGGCACAAATGACAAAACGTTAGACAAAGGCGTGACTCGTGGCCGTACGTCCAGCCCACGTTCCGCTGCACGGAAGGCCCTTAAATCTGCCGGGCGGGTCGTTCTTATCGATGACTTTCACTACATCGACAGTGCCGAGCAACTGTTGATAGTGCGCGGGCTGAAGGACCTAATTTTTGACGGCCTTGGCGTCGTGGTGGCGGCGGTGCCACACCGCGCCTACGACGTTGTCCGTGTCGAGAAAGAAATGACCGGGCGAGTTGCGGCTCTGCCTGTCGTGCCTTGGAACGAGGCGGACTTGGAAGAGATCGCCATCAAGGGCTTCCGAGCGCTCGGGGTCACTGTGGGTCAGTCAGCGGTCAAGCGGATGACGCAAGAGAGTTTCGGAAGCCCGCACCTCATGCAGACGCATTGCCTCAATCTTTGCAAGGCGAATAGGGACGGGGATGGACTCCGGCTGGTCTTCGTTGATCCCGACTGGCACAAGTTCTTCGAGCAATTGGCATCAGCCACCTCGAAGTCTGCTTTCGATCTCTTGAAGGCTGGCCCACCACGAAGCAGTCGGAACCCACGGACCCTCTCGTCAGGTGTGGTGACTGACATCTATGGCGCGGTCCTGCAGGCTATCGCGGCTACTGGCCCACAAACGACTCTTCCCTACGAAGAACTGCGTGCTTCACTTCGGGAGGTCCTGGCAACCGACTTACCTCAGCGGCACGAGATCACAAATGTCTTGGAGCAGATGACTCGGATCGCCAGGGATGAGATTGAAGGTGAACCCGTGTTGGAGTACGACATGGAATATTCGACTCTGCACCTCGCGGACCCCTATTTCGCGTACTACCTGCGTTGGGCACCTGCGTCACTGAAAGACATTAGCGTACGGGTTGAAAGTGCGAGCGAATAGCCAGTATTGAACTCGCACTGAATATGCATCAGAGGAGTAACCCGCGAAAGGATCGAGGAGCGTAGAACGTAAAATCCGGTAGGGACGTGCTTATCCGCATTTGCGTTGAACATGGCGCACAGCTCATGTGCAACTCTGCTACGCCAACATGGTGAGGGCTCGCGCTAGAACTCTATGGCGCTCGACGGAAGTCTCAGTTGGCGCCTTGTCGGCTACCCAGTATTGCAAGCGCGGGTGCGATGATCACCTTTAATCTGTCGCTGTGCGGCAGCCCGTTGAATACATCGGCAAACGAGCGATGCCATTCAACGCCGTGAACCGCGTGTGCCGATGAAGTCCACTCTGTGGCCAGCATCGGACTTCGCAGGGCGGGCCGTGCACTCCTGACTGTCACCACCACTAACTCACAGTCAGGAGCTCATCATGATCGACATCCCTCCGAACGGGACGGGTCTTCCCGGCATTGAGCAGCTCCGGGTCATCGTGGGTGCTGTGATGACGCTGGGCCTCATCCTCAGTGTGCTCGCGTTGATCGTCGCGGCGATCATGTGGGGCTTCGGAGCGAACTCCTCGAACCCGCACCTCGCTTCCCGCGGCAAGGTCGGGGTTCTGGTCGCGTGTGGGGCGGCGATCATCTGCGGCTCGGCCGTGACTCTCGTGAACTTCTTCTGGAACGTCGGACAGACAGTCTGAACCGACACCGACTCGAGCGGGGTATCCGAATGAGTGTGTGCGACGTTCCACTGATCGCCAAAGTCTGCAGCGCCGTCGGCGAGGGCACGGCGTCGCTCATCGCCGCGCCGTTCGACTGGCTTGCGGACGCGATGGGATCCGCTGCAGCGTGGATGTTCCAAACCGTGTGGTCCGCGTTCGACACGACCACGCTCGTCGACCTCTCCGATCCCGCCTATCTCGGCGTCTTCAACGTGCTTTTCGGTGTCGCGGTGTTCGTGACGCTGCTGCTCTTCTGCCTGCAACTGATCACCGGTGTTGTGCGTCGCGATCCGACGGCGCTCTCTCGGGCCGAGCTGGGTGCCGCCAAGGCGGTGCTCGGATCGTTCGTGATCGTCACCATCACGGGGTTGCTGCTGGAGATCACCGACCAGTTGTCGATCGGGGTCGTTCAAGCGACCGGCAACACGATGGAGGGAATGGGAGACCGCGTCGCCCTGCTCGCCGGCGGGCTGACCGGGATTACTGTCGGCGCTCCGGGCGTCGGGGCGATCATGACGATCTTCCTCTCCGCGCTCGCAATCAGCGGCGCAGCGATCGTCTGGTTCTCCCTCCTCATCCGCAAAGCGCTGCTGCTGGTGGCTATCGTTTTCGGGCCGATCGCCCTGGCGGGCGCGACCTGGGATGCCGCGAAGGGATGGTTTACGAAGTGGGTCTCGTTCGTCGTCGCCCTGATCCTGTCGAAGCTGGTGCTCGTCGTGATCTTCCTCGTGGCGGTCACCCAGGTGTCGGCCCCAATCGATGCGGATCTGGCATCGATCAGTGACCCCATCGCTGGGATTGTGCTGATGTTCATCGCGGCCTTCGCCCCCTACATCACCTACAAGTTCTTGAACTTCCTCGGCTTCGACATGTATCACGCGATGTCGAGCGAACAGGAGGCGAAGTCGGCGATGAACCGACCAGTGCCGGTGCCCAACTCACCCATGTCCGGCAACGCGAAGAAGATCCTCGATCAGGGCGGCAACGGAAAGGCGTCGCAGTCAGGGGCGGCTACGCCGACCACATCGAGCAGTGGTGCCGGTCCGGCCTCGGCAGGTGCCGGTGCGGCCGGCGGATCTACCGGTAGCTCAGGTGCCGCGGCTGGCGCGGGCGGTGCCGCAGCAGGGGTGACTGCTATCGCAGCGGTCGCTGCTGCCGCAGCATCCGCGGGCCCGAAAGCGGGCAGCGCAATCGGTGGTGCGGCAGACGATCATTCGCAGTCCGCGGATATTGCGAGCACGCCCGCGCCGCCTCCGGCAGCCCAATCGAACGCCCTGACTCCCCCGCCCAACGTCTCCTCCGCATCGTGAGCGGGAAAGGACAACAGCTATGACTACCGAAACGAAGAACGCCGATTTCCAACTCGCTCCGGTGCAGTTCTCGCGGCTGAGTCGCCGCGGCATCATGCTCGGCCTCTCCGTGCCACAGTTGGTGGCCCTTTCGGTCGGCACCGTGACGCTGGTCGCGTCGCTGTACACGATGGGCGCCTCGGGGGTCGCGTGGACGAGCCCGATTTGGGGACCGGCTGCGGTGATCGCCGGCGTCCCGATCGGCGGTCGCAAGATCGTCGAGTGGGTACCGATCGTGAGCCGGTGGATGCTGCGAACCGCCCAAGGGCAATTGACCTATCGGCGCCGGATCATCCGCCCCAGGCCGGTGGGCACTCTGGCGCTGCCCGGGGATGCGAGTGCCCTGCGCGAGTGGAACGATCCCGAGTCGGGTGCGGTCATGATCCACGACCCGCACGGGCGCACCCTCACCGCGATCGTGACGGTGTCGCATCCGGCATTCGCATTGCTCGACCCGGGCGAGCAGCAACGACGCGTGACCGGGTGGGGGCGTGTGCTGGCCGGCGCATGCCGATCGGGCCGCATCGCTCGGCTGCAGGTGTGCGAACGCACGCTGCCCGACTCGGGCACTGATCTGACCGAATGGTGGACGCAGCGCGGCATCGACGACAACAGTTGGGCTGCGAACACTTACAGGGAGCTCATCGACCGGGCGGGGCCCGCCGGTGAACGCCATGCCACGACGATCAGCCTCGCACTCGACATCTCTGCAGCTTCCCGTCAGATTCGGTCGCAGGGCGGCGGCATTAGTGGTGCGGCAGTCGTGCTCCGGCAGGAGATGACAGCCCTGACCCGGGCTCTGCGGGCTGCTGACCTGATTGTGGGCGGATGGCTCGCCGCCGACGATCTCGCAAACATTCTCCGAAGCGCCTACGACCCCGCCGCCGGTGTCGAGCTGGACCGGCATCCCGGAGTCGGGCGCGACCTGGCTACCGCCGGCCCGGTCGCCGTTTCCGAGAGCTGGGACCGCCTGCGCTCCGACAGCGGATACCACGCGGTGCTGTGGATCAGTGAATGGCCGAGGTCACAGGTGTATCCGGGGTTCCTGTCGCCCCTCGCCTTTACGAACGGCGTGCTGCGCACGGTCTCGCTGCACTACCTCCCTGTCCGCGCAGATCAGGCTGCCCGTGACATCCGAAAAAAGAAGACCGAGCTGATCAGTGACGCCCACCAGCGGCAACGCATCGGCCAGATCGAAGATGCCTCTGCGACCGCGGAGTTCGAGGACGTGCTGCAGCAGGAGGCCGATCTCACCGCCGGCCACGGAGTACTGAGGACTACGGGACTCATCTGCGTAACCGCGCCCACCGTCGACGAGCTCGATGCCGCGGTGTCGTCGATCGAGCAGGCGGCGATTCAGAGCTCGTGCGAGACGCGTCGGCTTCTCGGCCAGCAGGCGCAAGCCTTCACCGCCGCCGCGCTGCCGTTGTGCCGCAACGTGTGAGACGCGCGCACCTTCTCTGAAACCCATCCAGATAGGAGCAACCATGTTCGACACAAACGCGCCGGAGTCTCGCTGGGTCAGCGTTGTCTTCCTTCAGGGAGACGAAGCCGACCGGGCGATCGGCACCATCAATCGTCGCGGATTTGGTGCAGGTATCGAGTACCTGCGGCAATGGGACTTCGGCGATGAGGCGACGGATGCCGCGCTCATTAACGGGTACGTGTACGACCGCATCCCGGCCGGTTCAACCGACCGCACCGTGGTGCCGGCTGGCTCGCCCTACGCACTGACCTACAGCACGGCCCACCGGTACGTCTCACTATTGCGCCGGTACCCGTCGGGGTCCGTAGTGACGTCTGCGGCATCCCCGAGCCGATCCTCGCGGGTGGGCCGCCCGGTCGTCGACATCTGGGGACCCGCCCGGCTCGCCCCGACACCTCAGGCGAGGCACGCGGTGGCGTTGTGAAGATCTCCACGGACGAGCGACTGCACACCGCAGCGCTGGTGGAACCGTACGGCGAACATCGCGGAGACCGTCGCGCCCGCAAACGGGTCGCCGCAAAAATCGAAGCGGATGCCCACAAAGCCAAACAGCGCGAAGCGCGAGTGCGCTGGATCACCGAGCGCGACCAGGCGCGAACCGGCGCCTACCTTCGCGCCGGCGGCGAGTCGGAGGCCGCGCAGTTGCGGATGCCCGGGCGCCTGCGGATACCCAAGCATCAGGACACCTCGGCCACTCTGTCCGGCCACTACCCGTTCCTCGCCGAGGCAGGGCTGGGATCGGCCGGGGTCTTCGTCGGGCAGGACCTCTACTCGGGGAGCTCGTTCGTCTACGACCCATGGGTGCTCTACCAGCGCGGGCTGATCACGGCCCCGAATATTGTGCTCGCCGGCATCGTCGGCTCCGGCAAGTCGGCCCTGGCGAAGTCGCTGTACTCGCGCTCGCTGCCTTTCGGCTACCGCGTCTACGTGCCCGGCGATCCCAAAGGCGAACACACCGCCGTCGCCGAGGCGGTCGGCGGGATGGCTATCAAGCTGGGACATGGGATGCGCAATCGGCTCAACCCGCTCGACGAGGGCCACCGCGCGGTATCCACTTCTGACGAGGAATGGGCGGCGCAATTGGCCTCACGCCGACGCGAACTCATCGGCGCTCTCGCCGAGACTGTGCTGGGGCGACCGCTTAGCCCCCTAGAGCACACCGCGATCGACCTCGCCCTCGCCGACGCGGTCCGGTGTTCGAACGTTCCCATCCTGCCCATGGTCGTCGACCGCATCCTCGCCCCCGATCCGACGGATGACGAGGGCCGGCTCGCCGAGGACGGCCGCCTCGTCGGCCACGCCCTGCGTCGACTGGTCGCCGGTGACCTCGCCGGTCTGTTCGACGGACCATCCACTGTGCGTTTCGACCCCTCGCTGCCGATGGTCTCCCTCGACCTCTCCCTGGTCGCCGAGAACTCGACCCTCATCTCGGTACTGATGACCTGTTCGTCGGCATGGATGGAAGCCGCCCTCGCCGACCCGACCGGCGGCAAACGGTGGGTCGTCTACGACGAAGCCTGGCGACTCATGGCCTACCCCGCTCTGCTGCGCCGGATGGACGCCCAATGGCGGCTCGCCCGGCACTTCGGCATTGCGAACATGCTGATCTTCCACAAACTCAGCGACCTCGACAACGTCGGCGACTCCGGATCCGCAATGCGCGCACTCGCATCATCCCTCCTCGCCAACGCCGAGACCCGGATCGTCTACCGGCAGGAGCCCGACCAACTCGGATCCACGGCGAGCGCGCTCGGCCTCAGCGGGACCGAGCAGAAGCTCCTCCCGACCCTCGGCACTGGCCAGGGTCTGTGGCGGATCAAGGATCGCAGCTTCGTTGTGCAGCACCAGCTGCACCCCGATGAGCTCGCGGTGTTCGACACCACTGCTCGTATGAACGCGAGTACGTAGGTCTCTGGTTGCAGCTGCGCACCTACTTTCAGATCGAGGAGGCATTTCCATGGCCGAAACTATGAGCGCCGAGCGTGAGGCGCGACTGACGCTCGCCGTTCTGTCCGAGCCGAGCGACATCGTCACGGGGACGCTCGTCGCGCGCCTCGGTGCGGCGGAAACCGTGCAGCTCATCACCTCGGGGGTGCGGCTGCCGAATGGTGTCGACCCGGCCGAGGGCGAGCTGTGGCGGCGCCGGCTCGCCCCGCGTGTCAACCCGGGCCAGCTCGACCGCATCTGCGCCGATATGGAACGCCACGACCTGCAACTACTGACCCCCGAGGATGTCGACTGGCCGGGCGAGCTCCAACAGCTCGGCGCGAGCGCCCCGATCGCTCTCTGGCTCAAAGGCGACCGCACTGGCCTATCGACCCCACTCCCCGGCCGCGTCACCATCGTCGGCGCCCGCGCCGCAACCGCATACGGCAGCCAGGTCGCCACCGAACTCGCCTCGGAACTGGCCTACCAGGGACGGGTGATTCTCTCCGGCGGCGCCTATGGAATTGACGTGTCCGTGCACCGTGCCGCCGCAGTCGCCCAGCCCGGCTCGACGATCGCGGTACTCGCCAGCGGACTCGACCGGGTGCATCCGGCCGGCAACGAGCAGCTGTTCGAACGCATCGAACAGAGTGGCGGCCTGCTCGTGAGCGAGCTTCCTCCCGGCTCGGCCCCCACGCGGTGGCGGTTCCTGCAACGCAACCGTATCCTCGCAGCCCTGTCCGGCGCCACAGTCGTCGTCGAGGCCGGTTACCGCTCCGGATCACTGGACATCGCCGGCCAAGCCCACTCGCTCGGCCGCCCGGTCGGCGCTATCCCCGGCCCGGTCACCAGTGCGGCGAGCGCGGGATGCCATCGGCTCATTCAGGAGGGAATCGCGAGTCTCGTCATCGATGCTCAGGATGTCACGGATCTCCTGGACTCGACCGCGGGGTTCTCCGGCGACCGCACCTTCGCCTACTCCCCCGTCAGACGGTTCAGCCGGCCCGGCTCCGAGCTGCGGTTCTGAAGCGTCATGTCGTCACAACGGCCGCAGTCCACACCCGGTGATGAGTTCGCCAACATCGGGATCGGGATTCTCATCAGTGCTGCGGTGCTCGCCCTGCTCCTGCGGGGCGCGGGTGCTGTCGCTACGTGGGCGACGGGTATCGCTCAGCCGGCCGGTGGACCTGAAGCTGGAATCGCGGTGCTGTTCAACGCAGGGAATCCGTCGGCGGCCCTGCACGCGCCGGGCTTGAATCCCGTCGCGTATTGGGCCGCCGCGATTCTGCTGTTCGGCATTCTGGGAGCCGCGGGGTTTGCGCTGTGGCGGTGGCTGCACAATCTCGGCTACAGCGCCGACTCGGATCCGTACCGGATTCACGGCATCGCTACCCGGGCCGACGTGCTGCGGGCGGCATCTACAAAAGCCCTCATGCGGCGGGCAATCCATCTTCGTCCCTCGCTTTCTAAGGCCGGACCCACGGACGTGGGATACCGAATCGGGCGCTCCCGTGGCGCGGACGTGTGGGCGAGCGTCGAGGACTCGACACTCGTCATCGGGCCCCCGAGATCGGGCAAGGGCGCTCACATTGTGATCAACGCCATCCTCGACGCGCCGGGATCAGTGGTCGCGACATCCACGCGCCCCGACAATCTCACCGCGACCCTGCGTGTCCGTGAGCGAATCGGCCCCGTCGCCGTGTTCGACCCACAACAGCTCGCGGAAGGCGTGCCCGCAGGACTGCGCTGGTCACCGATTCGCGGCTGCGAAGATCCGCTCACAGCGATGATCCGCGCGACGGGACTGGCCGCGGGCACCGGGCTCGCTGCCGGCGGAGTAGAGGGTGGCGGGTTCTGGGAAGCCAAGACCCGCACAGCACTGCAGGCGCTACTGCACGCGGCGGCACTGGATCGACGGTCTCCAGCCGAGCTGTTCCGATGGACACTCGACCCGGCCGCCGCGCACGACGCCGTCTCGATCCTGCTCAGCAGCCCGGCCGCCGCGACCGGCTGGGGCGATTCACTGCAGGCCATGCTCGAGTCGGACCCGCGCACACGCGACTCGATCTGGCAGGGCGTCTCCCTCTCGCTCGGCGCGCTCGCCGACCCCCGCGTACTCGACGCCGTCTCGCCGAGCGAAGGCGAAAGCTTCGACCCGGAGGGATTCATCCGCAGCAACGGCACGCTGTACCTGTTGGCGACCGGAGCCGGTTCGAACAATTCCGCTGCTCTGGTGTCGGCGCTCGTCGAGGACCTCGTGGAGACGGCGCGCCGCATCGCGGCCCGCAGCCCAGGCGCGAGGTTGGACCCGCCAATGCTGCTCGCGCTTGACGAGATTGGCAACCTCGCTCCCCTGCCGTCGCTTCCGACACTCATGGCTGAGGGCGGCGGCACCGGCATCACGACAATGCCCGTGCTGCAATCCCTCGCCCAGGCACGAACGAAATGGAGCGACAACGCAGCAGCCTCCATCTGGGACTCGTCCATCGTCAAGATCGTTCTCGGCGGGGCATCCAACTCTCGAGACCTACAGGACCTCTCGACCCTCATCGGAGAACGGGACGATGCAACCGACTCCACTACCGTCGGCGATCGCGGCTCCCGCTCGTCACAACGCTCGGTCCGCCGTGTGGCGATCATGCCGCCCGACAGAATCCGCACTCTGCCGTTCGGCACCGGACTGATTCTGCTTCGCGCGGCGCCACCTGTCGTGGCGAGGTTGCGGATGTGGACCACACGCCCCGACGCCAACGAGCTGCGGGCACACCGCGCCGAGATCGAAGCTTTCATGCGAGTGCCGGCCCGCACCATGCCTGCGGAAGAGCCAGACGCCCCCGAGGAGTGACAGCGGGTGTGACCCGGTGCACCTCATAGCGAGCGCGGATCAGCCCGATCCGCCGAGCACAGGAAGTACAGTCCCATGGCACTTCACACCCAGCAGTCGCTCTCCGGCTTCATCGCATCGGAGCCGCAGCAGTCGGTCACCGAGAACGGCGACACCCGCTTCTACGTGCGCGTCGGCCAGCCCCACTTTCGCCGCGAAGACAACGGCGGCTTCAGCGAACTCGACCCCAGCTTCCACGACCTCGTCACCTACCGCGCCACCGCCGACCGAGCGCTTGCCCGCTTCGCAAAGGGCGACAGCTTCGTGGCCGAAGGCTACGTGCGCACTTTCCAGGTCGAGCGCGACGGCGAAGTCGTCGAGCGCGAAGAGTTCGTCGCCAAGAAGATCGGCCACGACCTCGCCCGCACCAACTACGAGGTGGACCGAAGTCGACGCGCACCTGCCGCCGAGCGGGGTGCGCCGGCACTTGGGAAAGGCATATCGCAGGATGCCGGCCCAGCACGAGCCGCCACCGGCGCACTGGCGATGTGAGGGCGGCGATGTCGGAGCAATTGATCGATTGGGAGCCCGACGACAACGGGACACCCTTCGACGACGACTCGTTCGATGACCTCGACGGTCCGCTCCTGGCGGAGCCGCCTCATCCCATCAATTGGAACCTCCTCACCGCCGATCAAGCCGAATACGAATGGGTGGAGCTGAACCGATGGGTGAACTGGCTGCGACGGACGTACGGACTCCCAGCGTCCGTCGTGCCGCCGTTCTGGCACCGCCATCCGGAACTCGTCTGGGAGTTGTCGGCCCTGCACCTGCACTGGCTCTGCGCATACGACCCCGACCAGCACGGCTCCGCCCCATTCGGCTGGCACCGCGACTTCGCGGACGCCCGCCAACGCCTCCGCGACTGGATTGCAACATCCGGTACGCGACTGGATCGCGACCGTCCGACGCGCCAGACAGGTTGGCCCGGCGAGCCCAGCGCCGACTCAGTCGACGACGTAGTGATCAGCGATCGCGACGAGGACTTTGTGGAATATGTCACTAACGACGTCGCCAGACGACGTCAGGCCGAGGCTGAGTTTTGCAGCCGCGAGGAGATCAAACACGCCAAGACGGAACCTGTCTGATACCTTCTTCTCGACGGCGGTCCAACGAAGAACCGTGAGATCTGGCCATTGCAGTGCAGGCCCTACCCAAATTGGAAAGGGATGCACTGTTATGCCTACTTGTAAGAAAAAGCCTTATGCCCACCCAAGTGAGGCGCTCAGAGCGCTCGCGATTCTGCGTCGGCATGGATATCCCCAGCTCGCCGCTATCCACTGGTGTTCCACTTGTCGGTCCTGGCACACCACATCGAAGAAGCAGAGCGGTCGGCGGTCGACCCGAATTGGGCGAAGCAAACTGCCGAGCAAACCTAGCTGAAAGCTGCCGGATCGGACGATACGTCGTCTTGCCGACTGTGGACTGAAAAGCCTGGAGCCGTGTTGCAGATCAGGCACCTTTGCGGGCATTGTCATCGGGCGGGGTAAACGGGCATCCAACATACCAAGCCGTGTGCGTTGCTGACCGAACGAATCTCGACCGCTGGTCGACCGACTTATGGACGGGTGGCGAACTCATCGTTCCACGCGCTAGAGACGTCACTGCCAACCGCTTCCGACCGGGTCGCAGGTGCGGCGCGCCTTTCGTCCGACACAAAGATCGCGCCGCGGCGGGCGTGGACGCGGTCTCCGGACCCGTACCTGCGCTGCATCCGGCAAGATGGCACGACGCCGTCAAGGAGGCGCCGCGCTGCCGTCGAATCCTTTGCCGGCGAGTACTGACTGACTGCTGCCGACGAAGCGTGATTCGTTGGCTCCCCGTTGACTGCGGCAGGTGTGTGGCGGGAACATTCGGGTATGACAGAGACGTCAGCTCAGGACCCTGCCCCGGGCTCGAAGCCGTGGAGCGCAGTGCATCGTGTCGCCATGATTGTTATCGCTTCGGTCTCGGTGCTTGGGGCGGTGACGGTAGAAGGTATGTACAAAATAGCGGGGGTCAACTGCCCTTGGTACGAGCCGTTCAATTCGATGCTCGGGTTCAGCCGCACAGAGGCTTCGTCTTCCTTCGACATTTGCCTTCCCGGAGTGGACATAGCCGAGTTCTACGGCGTCCCGCTGGCCGCTATAGTCGGCTTCCTCGCCGGCTTATTGCTCAGCTTCTTCGCAGAGTTGTTGGAGAAGAAAACCGGCCGCAGCTGGTGAAGCTGCCCGCATAGACCTAGTGATGCGCCTGGTCGACATCGCCTCGTGAGCGGGGCGGAGCGTCGCCAGGTTGGCGTTCCTCATGCTCACACCGTGTGTGATTAGCACCTCGTCGACGACCGCGACTGCGTTCATCTGCTCAAGCGGCTTCTTCGAGGAGTTGCCTCGGCCTGATCGCGGAGAGCGATGCGCCGATGAAGGGGCGTAGTGAGGCGCGGAGGCCATGCCGCAGTCCGGTCAGCAATGCGCTACCAGCACCGCGAAATGCATCGAGACGTCGCAGCAGCTGAGGCCGGCGGTCGCCTTCGCGGAATCGGCTTGCTTAGGGACTTAGGTGCCCGCTTGGCCACCGTCTTGCGGGTCCCAGTCCGGCTGGCATAATCGCAAACTCGGCTACGATTTTCGCGGTCGACCTGAACTCCGACGTACCTCGCGGTCATCTTCTTTTTTTGTTCGTCGGACCTCTACTCGTCGACCTGAAGAGCTCGCATCAGCCGCTGCGATTTTATAGGACGCATGGATTGTCAAGTCCCGAACGATACCGAAAGTAACCTAGCTCTGGGCCGATCCGGCCACGTGAATCAAACCGGCCCATTGATGAGCGGGGCGATATCGATGCTCTTTTTGTGCGCTCCAAAGAGCGTGAGCCACTGATTCGTCGGGGAGCCTGCGGTAGAACGACGCGAGCAGTGCCGCCGTTGGCGATCTACCCGGTCGAACACCATCCTCGTCCGGTAGGGGAAAGATCCCCCCGATAACGTTCCTCGCCCCTTTGGCTACGGCAAGTGTCGTAATCGCAACCTGATCCGCCGCCGGGTCAGGGCTTAAGCGTGCAGTCCAGCACGATCCGATTATCAATGTATCGGGCATCCGCCAGCCGATAAGGTGTGCAGCGGTCAACTCGACTCCCGGGGCCAGGACTACGCCGTGGGCTAGCCCTTCATCGGACTGCCCATGAACGCTCAACACGACAGTGCCAATTTCTACATCATCGTGGGCCAATTTCGTCATAAGCGATTGGCTGGTATCGGCGAGGACAAAGTCATCACCGAATGCTTCGCGAAGGGCTACTATTTCCGTTTGAATGTCGTCGACGTCAGCGAACCATCCATGCACAGGCCGTCTAGCTGTTGGCCCAACACGATCTGGTGCCAGGACACCTATAGAGGTAGTGAGAGAAACGGAAACGAGGTCTACGAGCCGCCGCTCCGATGCAACGCACAATGCCGACCACGGGACGTTCCATAGTCTTTCGTCCGGACTTACTATCAGGCGGTCCACGTTGGCAACCTCCAGCGCGTGAATCAGTTCTACCGGCAAGAGCTGAGCGGACAATGCCAAGAATCCTTCATCGGCGCAACCCCCATCGATCATCCGGAAAAAGTCTGATAGAGCGACGTCACCGGAGGCACCGCCTTCGCCGTGTAGCGCAAACAATTTTCCCAACGCGATCTTGCTGGCACCTAACAGCTCCGTACGAACATGCACTGGCTCTCTGTGTGGCATTGTCCAGACAATATCTATGGTGTCCGCTAGGTGCACGCCGGGCGTCAGTGCTACTTGAAGGACAGCTACGCCTCCATCGGCGAGCAAGGCCAAATTGGGGGAGGGGTCCGTCGGTGCCGGATCGATGATTCGACGCAGATCATGGCCGAGAATTCTAGTCAGGTCGGCGATTAGTTCACGTCGACGTGCTGCTCGCTCGATGTGTAAGAGTTTCTGAATCTTGAGATTGGGATTTTCAGGAGTTTCGGCTTCAAGTGTCGCCAATGAGGCGGTAATGGCAGCGACCGATTGCACTTGTTTCAAGGCGTGAGCATTCGGCGCACCTGTCGTCAACAATCGCCCAAGACCGGGCACTAGAGCTGCAGCACCAAGTTCAATGAACTCGCGTGCCACGCTTGGTTCTTCGATCTCGCTCGCCAGTTCTAAGGCGAATCCGCGCAAATTTGCAATTCGACCTAGGTACTCTTTCCGACTCGAGGTTGAGTCAATCCATCTCGTACTTGAGCGAATTGCCGATAAGACACGACGCAGGACGCTGAGAGCTTCGACTTCCCTGCCTTGGCGACGCAATAGGCCCGGCAAGAAAATTCCGGTGACGCTCAACCCGCCGAGTTCGCCGAAATCTTCAAAAATTAGTAACGCCTGATGGTGGAGCGAGATCGCAAGCTCGATCTCATCCTGCGCCTGGGCAAGGCTGGCTCTTAAGGAAAGAATATCCCCCCGGGTAGTTCCAGCGTTCACAACGATCGCCGCCGATTCCGCGCGATCGAGCAGTGAGGCGGCGGCGCTATAGTTACCAGCCACGGTCTCTATACCGGCTAACGCCTGGCACGTAGTGGCAATCCCCACGTGATTCGTCGTTGCTTCGTATATTTCTAAAGCAGTGCCCAGGGCGGCCCGAGCTCGGGCGGGATCCCTCAATCGGTAACGTTCACCCGTCTTGCGTTGGACGTTGGCCAATCCCATAAGATCATTCAGCTTTTCGTAGAGGGCACCCGCTTCTCCTTCCAGCGAGTCGAACTCTTGATCCCCTGACTCCCCGTGAGGCACGAGGCCTGCCATTGAGTGAGCGGCCATTGCAGTTCCCGGCAAGTCTCCAGATCGTCGGTAGCAACTCAGCGCCTCGTTGACACGATGGTATTTCGCTTCTGAGTCACCTCGCTGCCCAGCTATGTCGCCAAGGAGGAGCATTGAGTTTCCTGCGCCGGTGTATTCTTGGTGCCGGAGATAAATCTCCAGCGCCACCCGCGTAAGAGCTTCCGCGCTCTCGTAGTCTGCAGTTACTCGGTGTAGTTCGGCTCGAGATCGAAGAGCAGATGCCCGAGCGATTTCGTCTCCTGCGGTCGAAAAATTAGCCTGAGCGAGATCAACTGCTTGAACCGCGGCCGCGACATTGCCGGTCCACAGCATGACGTCAGCGATGATCATTCGTGCCATGCCCGCGAGGCTTAGGTCGCCAAGCATCTCGCTCCTGATGATTGTGTCCTCACAAAGATCGAGACAGTCGTCCCACCGACTGCCATCCTTCGCAATTTCAGCAAGCGTGTACGAGAGTTTCGCCGATTGTTCATCAAATCCTAAAGCCGAAAAAAGTGCTAGAGATGAGGTGAATGGAAGCGCGGCACTTTGTCGCAGGCCTGCTTTCTCAAGCAAACCGCCAGCGAAGCCGAAGTTGAATGCCGCACTTCGCACATCGCCAACACGCAAACTTGCTCTTGCGGACCGCGCAGCGTCGCGCGCTGCTCCTCCAAAGTCTCCGCTCGATTCTTGAACTAAGGCCAACTTTGAAAGCGCGCGCGGCACGGAACGAGGATCTTTGTCCTGTTCCGCCAAGACTGCAGCCGCGCGGTAGGACTCGAGACTCTTCGGGAACTCGCCCTCGGCGAAATAGACCGAAGCGCGGGCACTCTCAATATGCCAAAACAAGCTTCGCATCCCGCTTGTGATTGCTGCTTCGTTCGCCTCTTTCAGCCGAATTAGGGAATCGCGCGAATGCCCCATGACGAGCTCGAGTTTGGCGGTCGCCAAGAGAGTCGACGCACACTGCTTAAGATCACCAAGCTTCCGGAATATCGCGGTCGCAGAAGCGAAGTGAAGCCGCGCTGCTGGGTAGTCGCCGTTATCGCGCGCAACCTCCGCAAGCAGCACCAACAGTGCCGCCGAGCCTATTGAGTCTCCCGCATCGCGGGACAAGCCAATAGCTCGTTCCACGTAGCCGGCCGCCGAGCTGGGATCAACCCTTTGGGCGATCATCGCGCGTATACGAAAGGCCGCTGCGAGGCCCAACAGATGATCGATTTCGGTGTGCCTCTTTATGGCTTCCTCCGCGTATGGCAGCGCGCCTTCCACATCGCCCAGTTGGAGCAACATCTCAGCGATGGACCGCGCGGCACTCCCCGAACCCAACTCGTCCTCGCACCGGAGGTAGGCGCTATGCGATGAAAGATATGACTTCAACGCTTCTTCCAGATCTCCTTCTAGCCGGCGGAGATCTCCCGTGGCGAAGTAAACATGGGCGACCCCTTGCTCGTCGCCCAGTTCCTGAAACGCGCTACCGGCCCGACTTAGTGCCACGGATGCTTCACTCAGACGGTTCGCCGAGAGGTAGAGTGCTGCACGCTGATGCAGGACCAAGGCGAGTCCACGAAGTTCGCTATTCTCCGTAAATATCAACTCAGCATTGTCGAGATGAAGATTGGCAGACGCGAGATCACCCCCAGCGCGTGCACCTTGAGCTTGATCGATCAGATTCCATCCCGTCGCCTCGTCGCTCAATTTCGGCTCAGATTCCCGACGCTTTTGTCGCAACTGTCGCGACAATGTCACTCGTCACCGAGATAAAAAGATCACGCATTATCGACGAGGATGACGAATTTTTCATTGCTGCTTGAATCTCTCCTACACCGTACATAGGGTCCTCGAGATTCTCTTGTAGATCGCGCGAAATCCTCTCGATCACTTGAGCCAAACCAATAGTTGTGGTTCCGGTGGTCGTTTCGGAAAGTGATCCGAACGCGGTAGACGCCCAGTCAATCGCCGGATCCTGACCTGAACTGAGCCAAGTATTCACCAGAACAAGATCAGTACCACCGGAGAACTTCCATCTCCCTCCAGACTTGGCTTCAACATGACCGCGGATCGTGTCAAATCCCTCCGAATCAAAAATCCAGGTCCGCGCGTATCTATCACCTGTTCGCTCCGAAGTCTTAATTTTCCCGGATGGCGCGACATACCCCGGTAAGAAAAGATCCCAGGTGCGCCCGGAACGCACCGAGAAATAGTCACCGTTGGCATCGATGGCTTTTATCGCGGAGGATCCCGGCAAGGCGAAAAGAAAGACGAGCACCGAGGGGCCCCACTGCGATCCTGCCGCGTTTTCCCAAGGCCGAGAGCGAGACGCAAGCCGTAGATCTCTAGTGCGGAAATGGATAGGTCCCGCGTCGTCGACCACAAGCGCGGCACTGCGCTCTTCGAGCCGTCCAATGACTGATTGCCTCGATTGAGAATGCCAAGCGAGTGGGGTGTCCATGACGCAAACATATCTCACGGTCAGAGCCAGAGCTATAGCTGCTGGTCCGCGAATATCGGCTGAAACTATGAGACTGTTTTCCCCGTGGTTTCTCGCGGCGGGGGATGTCCTTGTCGAACTATGACATATCGCAAAGCAGATCCGCTTTTCCGATAGACGATCGGCATACGTGGGCGAATACACGTGCCGTTACCATCTCCAGTCCGCGCCAATAGTCCCGTGGCATGGAAAAAGCTAGCCGACGCCGCATCGTGGTCTACTGGCGCGTTGTCACGATCGTCGCGAGCACTGTTGTAGTGCTTGCAACGATCATCAATCTAGTGACTAGCGCCAGCAACTGGTGGATTCCCATTAGCGCAGCCTTCACACGCACTGCTGGCATCACGGCTCTACGCGCCATCACGCGCGACGAACTCGGACCAAGCCTCGGCTGAAGGCGTCCGTCAGAGTGGAGTCCGCTAAGGGGATCCCTCATCGGGCACAGAGGTTGTAGCGGCTCGTGCGCAGCGGCATTCACAAAACAAGAGCTCGACACTGGCGAACCACCGCAGTTAGTCCACCCCGTCGTCCACATCGCACACGCCACCTCCGGAAGCGATGACGTGAACCCGAGCCTCGGTGTAGAACTGGAATCGATTCAGGCGCTCTGCGCATCTGCGGCACCGTGAGCATTGCAGTCAGGGAATTGTCAAGCACAATCCTGCCACCGCGGCACCACCGCACTCACTCCTCGTCTCTCTTGAATGCCCGGTCGAGTAGCGCCGCGGTCTCGGGGTTCACCAGCTCCCTGCGCTGGATGTAGTGCATCACCGTGACCCTCGTGTCGGTGTGGCCGAGCAGCTCGGCCGCGAGCTCCACGCCGGCGTTGTCGTTGACCGCAGTCGCCACCGTGCGGCGGAACATGTGCGGGGTCACACCGTCGATCCCCACTCCCCCGAGCACCCGTCGCAACTGGCGGCGCACGTTCGCGGTGGTCAGCGGCGTGCCGTCCCGGGATTGGAACAGCAGCGCATCCAGCTCCAGGCGGCCGACGTTGGCGAGACGCCGACGCACGGCGTCAGACGTGAACGTGGGAAGCGCCACAATCCGCCGGGATTTGGCGGTCTTGGGGTGGTCCTGTCGGAAGGTCTGCTCGCCGTTGCGGCTGACGATCGTCCCGGCCAGGCGGATGGACGGCACAGCGCTGGTGATGTCGACGTCCCGGCGGCGGATGGCGAGCACCTCCCCGATCCGTGCCGAGGTGCCCAGCATGACCTCGACGATCGCGCCGAGCTGTCCGTCGGGCAGCGGGCCGGAGACATGGTCCGCGCCGCTCTCCCAACGGGCGATCGCGGCACGGATTACGTTCACCTCTGGGGCTGTGAGCGCGTCGGGGATATGCGGTTCCCGGCGGAGGCGGGAGACGTGGTCCATCGGGTTGCGTGGGAGCACTTCGTGCCGCACCGCCAGCTCGAGCGCCAGCCGCAGCACCACCCGGGCCTGCTTGGCGCGGTTGTAGGACCGTTTCCCCAGCTCCTTGATGAACCGGTCGCAGCGGGCGACGCCGATCTCGCGCAGGGTCAGGCTGTCGAACGCCGGAGACACCAGGGTGCGCATGTTGCGCTCGTACAGGTTGCGAGTGGTGCGGGAGATGCGGCCCTCCATGTCGATGTCGGCCAGCCAGTAGACGACGAGGTCTGAGAACAGGCTGTCCGGCGTCAGCGTCGTGTCGGCCGGCTGCAGTTCGGACCGCTCGACGAGCCGCGCCTTCAGCGCGCGCTCGGCGGCCGCTGCGGTGGCGCCGCTGCTCTGCACCTGCCGAGTCTTGCCGTCCCAGTCGCGGTACCGGGTGCGCGCCTCGAAACGGCCGGACGGCAGCTTCCGGATCGTGATCTCGCCGATGGTGCCGATCGTCAGCCGTGGCCGCGGCATCAGTTCACCGCCGGTCGGAGGCGTCGCGCTGCTCGGCCATCCAGGCCCGCACGTCGGAGACGGCGAACTTCAGGTGCTTGCCGAACCGGTACGCGGCCGGCCCCTTGCCGTGCACCCGCCAGTCGTAGACGGTGGAGACGGGCAGGCCGAGGTAGGACGCCAGCTCGGCGACGTCCATGAGCGGTTCCAGGCCCCAGGAGTCGGTGCCTGATAAGTCGGGGCCGGAAGTGGGCGGGTTCTCGTCGCGGATCTTCATAAACGCAAGGTGCGCACTGCGATCCCGAACGACCCGAGACGACCGGATGGGACGTGCGCGGCACGGGGAAACGGTGCGTCTCACCGGCTGCGGAGAGGAATAAACGGTGGGTTTTTGATGGCCGGGTCAAATCTCTTAACCAAAAAGTCTCGGAAACCCGTGAGTTTCCGAGACATTTTTGTCGGGCTGACAGGATTTGAACCTGCGACCCCCTGACCCCCAGTCAGGTGCGCTACCAAGCTGCGCT
>Ga0247740_1000019_pt1 | contig 74381 bp, 65 predicted proteins | sample UWRJL148409B2_FD_180942 | JGI IMG/M metagenome (GOLD analysis project Ga0247740, IMG submission 180942) | Plant litter microbial communities from Arlington Agricultural Research Station in Wisconsin, United States - UWRJ-L148-409B-2 | ecosystem: Environmental > Terrestrial > Plant litter >...
GCCGATAGCTACGCTGGTAGTCCAATTGCCCTTTGAAATGTCATGTTTAACGGTTGATACAATATGATTGCCGCTAAACCTGTCGCCAAGCCCTTGCAGCGTTATATAATTACCGGGGTTAATGGCGTTGGTGCCCATAAATTTAGCTTCGCCCTGTATTTTTGAATAGGCGCTTTTTATAAGCTGAGCTTTTGCCCAATTGCTAAGATCGACACTTTGAAACGGCGCCGAAGTTTGCATACTGTAATTTTCCAAACCGGCAACTTTAGCCAACGTAGATGATGACAGATTACCCGGCCCCGCGTAACTATTTGAGGCCTGCCCGGTGTTAACCTCCTGGTTTTGATAATCCCATGCCGTTGCGGTAGCGCTGCTTAGTTGTGTAATAGCATCCAGATCTGCATTAAACTCCATTAAGCCACTGCCAAAACCACCGGTATAAACGGATGTCGTATCGGCATCTGGCGCAAAAACTGATACCTTGCCGTTCAGCGAGGTTATGATCATGCCGTTTATTTCTGCGCGCGAAAGAATAAAGTCCCAATCGGTAACATAATATTGTACCTGCTCCGGCCATACCGTGTTTGTTGGTGTAACGCTGTCGGATAAACCATATGTACCGATAATTGATGAGATAACATCACTGTCGCTTTGCTGCGAAAAAGTAAGGCATTTACGGCCTACTATCATTTTTATAGCGGCGTCGCGGCATTCCACTTCCAGAGTTGAACCAACCAGACCATCTATCCTGATAGACTGGCGGGTGATGATGCCCTGAAACAATAGTGCATTACGCGAATCATAACCTGCTGAGATGGTCACCGCTGCGCCGGGAACAAATGAGTCAGATGAACTCGCTTTAAACTCGCCTTTGTCTGCCCTGCCGTCTGACAGAACAATTTTTGCAGTGGATATCCGGTTCACCTGCGTCTCGATATAAACAGACAATACCTGGGCAGCGCCGGGAATCGGATCTCCGGCAACGGTAATTGCGTAGCTTACCAGACCGCCAATGAGTGTATTGCTTGTGCTTGCCATTTACGCAGGTTGTATTATTGGTGGAAAAATAAGCCGTTCAATCCCTTTCAGGTTTCTAAATTTATTTAAGCCATTATACCGCGCCACTTGTATGTAATATGAACTATCATTCCAGGTATTCTGACACAATTGCGGTAATGAGATGCCCTGTACAACATCTACCAGATGGGTAACGTCAGGCGATTCGCGCTTATTAAGTTTCTGGGCGGTTGATGCCGACATGTATTGCGCAAAGCCTAAAGAAATTTTTGCGCGCAGCGGGCTGCCATCGGGCCTGAAAAGTGTATATGACAGGTCGAACGTTTCAAGTACACCGTTAAAAGCCAGGCTTTTGCCCCACATAATCCCCACATAGTTCGGCCTGTGAATCTCGCCGTTGTAGGTATAAATGATCGTTTCCAGTGCGGTAATCTCTGTGTACATATCTGTTCGTGTCTTATCAACAATACCGGTACAGTCAATTACAATATCAAACGATAATGTATCGCTTGGGGTGTTTAAATATTTCTGCGACGCTGTGCTCGAATCAGGCGGCTGCTCTTCGTTATATTTTATTTTACGCGCCCACTTTATGTTTTCGGGGTTCATCATTACTTCGTACGGCTTCCCTTCAATTGCCTGCTGGTAATTTTCATCCGTATAGCCTGTAATTTTCATTAACTCTAAACCCATGTGTGCCTAATTTATCGTTTATAGCTGTTTTTTTGCGTACCTGCGGTAATCATCCTTTTACATTCTTCCAGCAATTGTTTTTTTAGCACATCCAGATCCTTTTCTTTGATGGTGGCCGCATTAGCCTTATCATTAATAGATATGGACGTTTTAATAATCAGTTCCCTTATTTCAACCGGCATAAATGTTATTGATCAAATAAATTCCCAAACATGGTATCATCTTCGGTATTTTGTATTTCAAAATAGGTATAGGCCAACTCAATAGATTCGATCACCAACCCACTCTCCTGCGATTTGAGCTCCGAAACACTATATTTTACAGGATACGCATTGTTAAATGTCCACAACACACAAGCGCTTCCGCCTGCGTCAAGCAAACTCAGCATCACATTACGCGGAGCGATAGCTGTTGACAGGCTTCCGTCGATCGATGCCTTGCACCAATCTATCAACTCTGATCCTTCCACGTTCAACGCCCGCTTTAAAACCAGATTCTGACTACCAGTTGGAACGGGAAGCCTGTATTTAAACCGGTTTTCGCCACCGCTTGTCACTTCTTCAATACCTGTTTCTTTTGAGAATCCGGATACTTCCTGAAAAGCAATACTTTCTTTACCGAATGACAGTGAAAAATAAAAACTGACCGGATATGTATTAACCATTCGTTACTATAAGCTGTTCATGTGCAATTTCAAGCGTATCAACCGCTACTTCGTTTCCGTCCGATTTCAGGTCGGTGCTTGTAACCTTAGTTGGCCAGGCGTTATTCAGTTGCCATTGCATGGTTACCTTGCCATTTTCGTCCAGCAGTTTAATAAGAACTGTGCGCCGCTTTATTGTATTCATTGAAATTTGGTTATGCCAATCCCAAAACGTGTTATCGTTAACAAACACGCCCCGTTTCATGGTAACATTACCATATTTTACAATGCCAGGCATTTTTTCTGTCGAAAAGAGCGGGCTATTGCTTTTTCGATATTCAATAACCTGATTTTCTACGTCCATTCCGGAAACTTCCTGAAATGCAACTCCTTTTAATTCAGTTCCAAGATCTACCTCGAACCTAAACTTGGGCATGGGCCATGTTGGGCCTTCTACGCTACCATCGTCTGCCATGATATTTTATTTTAGGGTTAAAAATTTGTTTAATTATGTGATCTTTAGCTTGATGCAGCCATTTCCTGCTGAAAGGTAAGTACGATAAACTCTGCGGGGCGTACAACCGCCACTCTTACCGTAACCAGCATAAAGCCGTTAAGTATGTCATCGTCCGTCATTGTTGAACCCAAGCCGCAGCTTACCGAAAATGCATCCGATGGTACTGCGCCTTGTAAGCCGCCCTCTTTCCATATTGTGGTTAAAAAACTACCGATCATGGATTTGACGGCTTCCCATGTATTTTTTACGTTGGGTTGAAACACGTAGCCCCGAGCAGCAAGTTTACATGATTGTTCTATTAGCATCATAGTTCTTCTCACCGAAAGATATTTCCAGTCGAGGCTGTTACCATCCAGTGTTCTGGCACCCCATATTAAAATACCAATACCTTGAAAAGAGCGTATCACGTTAATGGATTTGCCCGAAACTGCATCAACGTTAAGATTTGCCTGCTGTGTTTCGGATATATTGATGGGTAATGAAGATACACCTACAATAGACACATTTGCCGGAGACTGCCATACGCCTAACTGGTTGTCGTTAGTAGTAATAACACCCGCAATTGCACCGCTGGGTGGTAATGTATTGGCGTCTTTTAAAACGTGTTTCATGATTTGAGTATACATTTTGCTTGCTATAAGCAAAGCATTGTTATACTGCCTCACGGTTAATGGCGCGCCTGTGGGCTGTTGGATGTTGCCTAAAATAGTAGCAGCGACCGTGTTTGGATTTGCCGCCGGATTTATCAACGCTGCTAGTTGGGTAGTATCGCCCCCAAAAAGGTTGGTATAATCTATATCTGTATCCTGCATAACAGAAGTACCGATGAACGGGTAATATGCAGTACCGTAATTTAATCCCTGCGAGCCGGTATTGCTGCGGAAGGCGGTGATATCACTGGTATACATGAGAGGATCGGGTGCCTTGCCGCCAATTAGGTCGAAAATACTGATAGCCGTTTGCATTTGAGCACACTGCAACAGCATTTCCTGCATTAATGTAGCATTGTCTGCTAAAGAAAGCAACGTTGCTTCGGGGCATATGTACATTGTTGGCTCTTCTTCGTTCAGAAGCAGATAGAGGCCTTGCGTTAAATCATTGAGTTGCACATTAGGGTTGACTATTTGTGCACCGGGAGTTGCCGCGGTCTTTGAAGGTGGGCCATAGGTGCCCACCGAAACAATATAAGCATCGCCGCCGCCATTCTGATAAAAAAGCTTAACGCTGTTATAGAGGTGATAGATGGTATTCGGATCGGGCAGCAGCGCATAATAGCTGTCGCTAATTATCATGTAATTTTTATCGGCAGGCTTACTTTTTTGTTGAACAAGGTAATACTGTGGGCTATATTGCTTTGAGGGCGCCGCCGGAGCTGCCGGGTCGGGGTAGCAGTAAATCGCCTGGAACTCCGCAAATGAGCTAACCTTGTGGGCTACATTTGAATAAGAGCGACCTTCATATAAAGCTTGAGGCGTGTAACCAATAAAAGCCGGGACCGCTGTAGGCACCGCTACTACCGAGTTGGCGAAGCCGTTTATCTCGTTGACATAAACACCAGGTGTTTTGATATTAGATTGAAGCATGGTTATAAATTTTTATAGATCTATACATATACATAAATTAATGACGATACAACGTTCTCTGTATCTGTGTTGGTAGTGCTTATCCGTTGCGGGGTTGGCGTTGGCAGGCCTTTAAATATCACCCTGCGCAATAGCGTCGTTTTTGTAGTATCGCTGCCGGTATTAGCTCCGTTATTCACCAGGTCAAACTGATATTTAGGTACTTTGCTTAAGGGAATAAGATTGCTGCCCGAAGAAAATAACAGCGCAGGGGTACCATTTTCAAGGGTCACCTCTTCTGGCCTGTTAAATACCATATCAGTTTTGCCCACAACCGCCGCATTATTAAGCTGTACAGCGTTTTTATTCACAACAAAATACTGCCAGCGTGTAGCCCTTGCTGTATAATTGATAGTAAACCGCACAACATCTTTGCTAGCCAGGCTCTTTATAATATCTTCAAAATAAATGGCTAAACTACCCAACTGTGGGGCGGCTACGTTGTTGGAGAATTCTGCTGAAAGCTGGGTATCATCTGCAGTGTTTACATTTTTGGTGGATTGACTATTATATAACTGTAACCCCATAAAATCAATGGGTAATGTGGTGAAATAAGTAAAGTTTTCATCATCTGAATATATATCAAAATCAAAAAAAACCATGTTTGTAGCTGTTTTAATATGGCTAAGCAGTGCCGGCAGAGTACTGCTGGTGCTAACATGAAACTCAAAACCATTAACCTGTTTCCGTATTACAAAGCCAAACCGCTTTATCAGGCTTTTGGTGCCGGCGCCCGGGACAAAATAAAGGCAATTGCAAATATTTTTTTCAAAATAGGTATGCAAAACTTCTACCCTAAAAACCATTTTAAAATTGCTTTGCATTATGCTGTTGCTGTATTTAACAAGTTAGTTATTTGTGGCACAAATCCTGCTGGTTCACTGCCCTGTATGTTTATTAACCGCATTTTATAAATAACTGATGGCTGGTACTTCGCCCCCATTGCCGTCCACAGGCTTTGCATCTGGTGATAGGTTATCTTTTCTATTTCAAACTCAAGCTTGGTTAAGCCCACAGGAATGATGGATGAAGTACCCGCGTCTATCGTATAATGCACTTGAAAAAAAAGCATTACAGCACTCAAAAACCGCAACGCCTCGGTATAATCATCAAAATTGGCGCTTACAAGCATATCCAGATTATACCTTTCTGTAGGACTCATCTCGGCGTAATTGCCGTTTACCAATTTATTATTGCGTATGTTGAACGGCCTTGCCGTTTCTTTTTCAATGTTGATCAACGAAAGAACTATCTTATTTTGGTTTATCTGTGGTATGGCTCCATTCCCTTCAATAAGATTGTTCAACACTACTTTATTTTCATCAAGCGAGAACCGGTTTTTTAAAAACTGGTTCAAAACATCATTGGTGAACTGTAGTGCCTTGCTTATCATTTTGGTTTCTTGAAAAAATCAACTATCCGTTATCGGGCTAATTAGTATAGGTTTAAGCGCATTGTAAAATTAATTACAACCTTAAATTAATCAGAAAATGAATCATGCACATTTCGTATACAAGCGGCAAGCCTACAACAAACAGCGTAGACAAACCGTATACATCGGCTTAGTGGAACTATAAAACCAAAATTATAGGGGTGGCAACCAAACTCTTGAAATACCAGTGGCACTTGTATGTTGAATGGAGAGGATTGAGAAACAACTACTATCCTACTGATTTAAGATAAGTGCGAAGGTCAAGATCCGCAGGGAGCAACATTTTACGTTTTAAACGGTATTTATGTGTACGTACGCTTTCCTGGTTTATGCCCAGTATATTTTTAATGTCGTCGTTACTCATGTTCATCTTCAGATAACAGCAGTACTTAAGGTCGATAGGTGTGAGCGAGGGGTATATAGCTGAAAGCTGCCGTAAGAAAGCGGGATTGGTTTGTTCAAAGTGTAGCTTAAAGTCATCCCACAGCTTATTATCATTTGCTGATAACTTAATGGCGTTGATGATAGAAGTTAGTTCGGCCCGGGTACGCTCGTCAACGTGCTTATACAAATCGGCAATGCGCTCCTTTACTTTTTGCAACACTTCAACCTTCTTGTCAAGTTCAAGCACATAACGGCTCATATTCCGGCTGTCATCTTCTTTTTTAATTTGCGTTAGCGAAACAGCAAAATTATTAGCCATCTGCTTGGGCGCGGCTAAAGCCATTAACATAAAAACGGAATTGATACGCGAGCTTAAATATTCTCCGCTGTTTATATGCTCTAAAGGACAGGTAAAAACTATGCTGCCGGCGGCCCAACGCAACGAGCTGTTCTCAAACTGTCGGGTAAGGCAAAGTATGGGTAGGCCAGGCTTGTTTAAAAGCCGCGTAACATCGTTCAGTGCCAATTGATTGTTCCTGAAACACAGGATCAACAGATCAGCCGCCACGCTTTTTGATATATTGATAAGATCGGAGACGCGGGTTGCCGAAATTACATTATGAGCAAAAGAAGTCACATCCTTTATTCTGTTGAGCACCGCAGATAAACTTACGGTGTCATCACAGCCAATAACGATCAACTTTTCTTCGGTCATCTAAAAATAATTCAAAACTTTCAGGTAGATAGGAACGCGCCGATACACCAGCAAACTACACATAACACCGACCTGGCTGATTTTTACCGCACATGGGGAGGGGAAAATTTATGCGGACAAAACTATTTACTGCCAAAACTAAAGCGCCACGAATGCTTGTATATAAGATTAAGGTTTTTCCTATTACGATAAGGTATTAAGTTTAAGTGTATACTTTTATTAATAATAAAAACACGAAATAAATATACAATATAAATGAATGTTACACAGTATTTTAACTCTTTTTTTAAAATTAACAGGAGATTGAGAAAAGTACTTATAAATAGGGCATCGTAACGAGCTTGCCATCATTTAAAAATCCCCTTAATTGAGTTGGTTGGAAAAATGTATAGTTGGGGCACATGTAATATCGTACCAATATAAAAACAGATAAACTCAGATTAACTAATAAATTTCGTCTCCAGGTATTATAATGTATTGTTTTTATGCAGATATTAGTTGCATCTCAAATAAACGGCCTTATTTGCAAAAATTACGGGTTGTTTAGCTGACTTTATTAACGCCGAACACAATCCTCGTAGTTGAAGATCCTAATTAATTCACTGCTTTTTTTATTGCTGGCAAATATGTGCTTAGGGCAGGACGTGAACATCCTTCACTATCAGGAAAACGAGCAAAACCTTCGGCATTTTGAAATATTAACGGATAGCTCTTATCACTTTCAGCAAATTCTCACCAACAAGGATTTAAATTTTAAAAAGACCGCCACGCTAAAAGGCGCCAGTGCATATTGGATAAGAGCGGTAGTTGTAAACCCCTCACGGCACGCTAAGCTATTTGAGCTAAAAGTTTATCCAAGCTTTAACTCTACTTTATACCATAAGTACAGTGGCAAAACATGGAACATCCATAACTCAAAATTTAACAGGTTCAGGTCTCCGTGGCGCGTGGGTAGGCACACTTATGAGATAGCAGGCCAAAGGCGCGATACCATTTATGTGTATGTTAATGTTGATGCACCCAACGCTTTAAGTAAAAAATTTAAAGCAAGACTATTATTACAACCCCAAAGCCTGGTGGCCAATCAAAAAAGCAATCTTTTTACTGCATGGGCTATTGGCATGGTTGTGTTGCTGCTATTTTTTTTAAATAACCTGTACCTATACTTTAATTTTAAAGATAAAGCAACAGCATACTACCTTATACTACAATTGGCTACCATGGCCTACCTTACCTCTTACTGCCTTTATTTTGAGCGCCTACAGCCCTATACATTTGCATGGTTGCTCAAAGACACGCTGAATACCTATACTATTGACAAGCTGGCCATGCACATGGCTATATTGATTATATTTTGGGGGCTTATCAATCTTTGTCGCTCATACCTTAACACTAAAGTAAAACTGCCCGGTTATGACCGCTTGCTTAAATATAGTTTAAATACTTACATCGTGTTCGAGGTAGGTTCGGTAGCGCTTACTATACGTTTTTTTTATATAGATGATGTTGTTATAATTGTTGATAACATACTGTGCTTATTACTGATGTTACTGGTGTTGCTTACCAGTATAAAGGCCTACAGGGCGAAGGTGCCAAACTCGCAGACATTTTTACTGGCCAACTGTTTGCCGCTGTTAATAATGGTGGGTATACCCCTGTACCATTTGTTTATTGATATTAATGGCCACAACAGCTATTGGCTGCCTGTAATAGCTTTGGCGGCCCAGGCATTAAGCTTTTCTGTGGCGCTGGTAAGCCGTACCAAAGCTACAAGAGATGCGTTGATAGACTCAGAAATTGAAAGCCGGCAACTGGCGCTTAGCCTTGAAGAGATAGTGAATAGAAATCACTTGAACGAAAAAGAGATAGAGCAGGCCAAAACAAATATCATTGCTCAAACACATCAAAACCTGTTGCTTAACCAACGCCTGGAGAACCACCAGCGCGAACTGGCTGCATCAACCTTATTTATGGTACAGAAGAATGAGCTTTTACATCAGCTTAAAACGCAGATCAATGAGTTGAAGGGTGCCAGCCAATACCAGTTAGAACGTAATGTAGATGGTATGATGTCTCTGCTGGATAACAACGACCGGATTGATACAGGTTGGGAGACATTTAAAATTCACTTTGAGCAGGTGCACCCAAGTTTTTTTGACGATTTGAAACGTGAACACTCCACCCTTACACAAAAAGAAACCAGGCTTTCTGCCTACCTTAAAATGCAGCTGTCAAACAAAGAAATTGCGGTTTTAATGGGGATTGATCAGGCGAGTGTGCGACGGGCCAAAACCCGGTTATTAAAGAAAATGAAACCTTAAAAAGGTCACTAAAGCCAGTAGATGTACGCACACCAGTATATATTTTGTATGCATACACGTTGTGCAGATGTTGAATAACCTTATTTTAATTTTATCAGCGCGAATATTTTCTTGCAGATTAAATAAAAAAAAAATCTCTCCGGCGTAATTTAACTTTTTGATTATCAAATTATTATAAATCTGTCTACGCGCTGTCTACGCTGCTTTTTTGGGGGAAAACCCGGGCCGGATTATATTAGCCCCAAATATGGCGCTGTTGTTAATTTAATTGATTTACAGCGCAGTATTATTAACCCCTATTTTAATTTAACAGGTAGCTTATGCTCAAAACCTTACCTACACTATACACGGGTTTATATTCTGTATACCCGCAGTGCATGTACACCTACAACAATACACCTATTTACAAACCAAAACGCCCGGGGCGCTTAAACGGCAGCCTAACGTAAAAACAATGCCGTAAAGACGCGTCTGCTCAATTTCAATAGCCCATCACAATTATTAAATACATGAAGAAACTTTTACTCCGCCCCATTTTTATTGCCCTGTTATTTTTAAGCGCCATTGCAACGGGTGCTTTTGCTGCAGACGGGCCTATCCCCTTAAAAACTAAAAAGGCAAAATATGCTGATGGGGATAATGCCGATTTACGAAACTTGTACACAAGCGACGGTTGGGTTTGGCCCGTTGTTACAAAAGACGTAACAGAAACCAATCTGATAACCTATAGCTACCTGGAGCAGCTTAGTTTAACACCCGTTTTGCAGGACCCCAACGCTCATGCGGTTATTAGTTATCAGAGCCCCGATGGCGGCATAAGTGTACATCATAATACACCATCGGCACCTTTTGCAATTGAAAAGTTTGTAGCGTCTAAATTTTATATCAAAGTAACCAGTGCCAATGGTTTAGTTAAAAAAACATATATTGTTAATCTACCTGTTTTGCACACTATAACGAATATAGAAGTTGGCACCGGAGGATCGGCCCCGGCCTTTGATCCGGCCAACTTTAATTACCATATAGATGTACCCCCGGACAGATCTTCGCTTCAGGTTCTTATTTCCTCGCTTCAAAACACGCGATGGGTACTTGAAGGTCATAAAATGTCGCCCTTAACATCTAGTTATAGCCTTCTTTGGACGGCATCCCAGTTAGATCTGGGCGATAATTTTTACACGTTACGTACCTATCCGCTGAACGGGCCGCTTACCGCAGACAGGGTGCTTGAAACCTACCATTTTACCATACGGCGCAGCCCACCACTTACGGTTAGCGCTACCCATACCGATATTGCCGGTGAAAACGACCCTGTGAATTACACCGGCCGCCCCGGCACAGCAACAGCAGTGCCAAATGGTGGCACGGCGCCTTATACCTATAGCTGGTTTAATGTAAGCACCAATACGGCACTGAGCCAAACAACCGCGGCCGTTGATGGCTTAAACGGCTATAAATACAAGGTTACCGTAACTGATTTTTATGGCGCTACCAACACTACCAGCGTTACCATAAAACAAACTGTGCCGTTTATATTAATTCTGCCCACCTGCCCCGATCTGAATAATGGCATATTTGAACCCGGGGGCCTGCCGGGCGTAAGATTTAATATTAATGGCGAGGGTTTGTATGTAAGCGGCACAACGCCTGCAAAACTTACTAACATACCCAGTTCGTGGGTTTATGGCGTAACTGTAGGAACTGAGTATTACGAGCTTTATCCACCTACCAAGCAAAGTGTAACCATAGAGCTTTTCAGAAAAAAGGATGTAACAACTTATGGCGGTAATGATGGGGGGATTTTTGTAGACCCAAAATATGCTGATGGTAACTACGCTTTTACAACTTTAGCCTGGGTTGACCTAAGTACCAACACCCAGATAGCTGTTACTGAGGCGACAAATCACTGGGTAGTTGGCCTAAAGGCAGGTACTTACCGGGTTATAAGCACCGCGCCTGATATTTGTCCGGTGAGTCTTGATATTACCATAACCCAGCCCAAATCAACCAACGCCAATTTGAGCAACCTGGTGGTAAGTAGCGGCACTTTGTCGCCGGTGTTTAGCGCGGGGGTTACGGCCTATACAACGCAAATTACCGGTATACAAAATGTTACCCTAACGCCTACACTGGCCGATACCAGCGCCCGTATAAGCTATAACGGCACCGCCTATGCAAACGGCGCGGCTATACCGGTAACGCTGGTGAGTGACAGCAACCGCATAGCTATAACCGTTACGGCGCAAAATGGCAGTACTAAAGATTATACCGTCGACATAATTAGGCGTGCAGCGGCACCATCAGCCAATGCCAATCTAAGCAGCCTTGCTATTAGCAACGGTACTTTAACTCCCGTCTTTTCGACTAATGTAAATAACTACGCCGTAAACGTACCTTTTTCCACCACCACAATTATATTAACCCCAACGGTAGCCGACACCGGAGCCATAGTTAAAGTGAATACTGTTACTGTTGCATCTGGTATTGCAACGGCTCCGATAGCGTTAGTAACCGGCAGCAATACTATTACCATTGATGTGAAAGCAGGCGACGGTACCATTAAAACATACACCGTTGCGGTAACACGCTACAACGGAGCGCCCACCATTACCTTTAACCCCACCCAAACCATAGCATATGGTAGCGGCGATTTTGCACCCACCTACACTTCAAGCAGTACCGGCGCCATAACCTACACCAGCGATAACGATGCCGTGGCTACTATTGTTGATGGTAAAATACGCATAGTGGCCCCCGGCACTGCCAATATCACTATAAGCCAGGCTGCTGATGGTGAGTACGGGGAAGCAACCTCTGTACAGTTGTTAACTGTAGCCAAAGCTGCGCAAACTATTACCTTTGCAACGCTGCCGGTTAAAACCGTGGGCGACGGTGCATTTACATTAGCTGCTACCAGCAGTACCGCTAACACCATAACTTTCACTAGCAGCAATACAAATGTTGCAACTATCAGCGGCGACACCGTTACTATTGTTGGTAGTGGCACAAGCACAATAACGGCCAGCCAGTCTGGTGATGATAATTATGCAGAGGCATTGCCGGTAACCCAAACCCTCACCGTGTTTGATGGCCCGCCGGTATTGCTTAGCGCTACTTACAATGGAGCTACAGGCTTATTCACCGTAACGGGTAAAAATATGATATCCGGTAACGGCATAGATTTTTCTAAAATGACTTTAACGGGCGAAGGCGGTAATACGTTTAACCTGACCACCTACAACATTGAATATAACCCCATAGTAAATGGAACATCCTTTAGCTTTAAAACGACCGGCCTTTATCAGAAAGTTTACGTTAATAGCTTATTCGGCAAAAATGGTGATACGGCAAGTAGTGGTCAGGCTTACAACATAGCTTTTGGCGAGGGCTGGGAAAACGACCAAACCTCGCCGGCTGATCTGATCACACCGCTCACCGTAAGCAATGCCAAACTTCCGCCAGCTATTACCGGTGTTACATACGATGTAGCAAATCAGTCGTTTAGAGTTAGTGGAGCAAACTTGGTTGACATGGAATTTGTACCAGATATTAATATCAACAAAATAACACTAACGGGCGATAATGGCGCAACCTACAAGCTTACGTCATTTGGTGTTGAGATGGACGGCTATGGCTTTACTGATACACTTAACTACAACGTACAGGTAAGGAACCTTTTCAATAAAAATGGCAATACATCATTAACATCCAACACGCCTTATAAACTATCTGCAGCAGCTAACTGGAATATTTTTGCCGCCGCTTCAGAGACCACTAATTTTACGGTTATAAATGCCCCGCCGGTTATGGCCAGCGCGGCTTATAATAACGCGACGGGGGTTTTGGATATTGCAGGCGCTAACTTTACCAACACCGGCGCTGGCATTTTTAACCCTACCTACCTTAAAATTAAGGGTCAGGGGGGCATAGCTTATACGCTTACCAGCAGCCAGGTATCAACCACCAATGCAGAGCTATTTAGCATAACACTAAATGACGCAGATAAAAGCGCCTTGAAAAATATTTTAAACGGTAATGGTGTAAACGCAAAAGATGGAACGATTTATAACATAACATCAGCTAATGGATGGAGCGTTAATGTAGCAACAGTGTTTAACGATGCCGCAGGTAAATCACTCACAGTTTCGGGTATTGCCAATGCCAACTTAAGCAACCTTGCTATCAGCAGCGGTACTTTAAGCCCTGTGTTTGCCGCCGATACTTTAAATTATTCTGCTACAGTAAGCACGGCGGTAAATAACCTAACCATAACGCCTACTTTTGCTGATACAACCGCTACCATAACCTATAATGGCCAAACTTATAAAGCCGGGGCTGCCATAAGCGTTGCGTTGTTGCCGGGCAATAACAGCATACCATTATTGGTTACTGCCGGGGCAGGTAATACAAAAACCTACACGCTAACAGTAACCAGGGAGGCATCGTTGCCGGTTAACTTATCCCTGAGTTATACCATTAGTCCGGCAAGTACCCTCATAAAGGTAACGGGCCCTGCTAATTATAACTATGCTACGTCTGTTGCAGCCAATATTAACAGCATTACCATAACACCAAAACCAGCAGATATTAACGCAGTGGTGAAGGTAGAAGGTTTAATTGTTGCAAGCGGTGCTACATCAGCACCGATCACACTATTAACGGGCACCACCACAATAGTGCATATGCAAGTTACAGCCCCAAGCGGCGCTAACAAGACATATACTATAGCTGTAAGTAAAAATGGATCAAGTAACACGAAGCTTAGCTTTGCACTAACTCCGGCATCAACGTTAGTAAAAACAACCGGGCCAGCCACTTATAATTACACTACATCAGTTGCGCCCGAAACCGGGAGCATTACAATAACACCAAAAGCAGCTGACCCTACAGCCGTTGTACGTGTTGAGGGTGATGTAGTAGCTTACGGCGAACCATCGCTGCCGCTTACACTATTAGCAGACACTACAATAATGCATATGCAAGTTACAGCCCCAAGTGGCGATATCAAGACATATGCTGTTACTGTGATACGCAATGGTTCAAGTAACACCAACCTTAGCTTTACACTAACACCCGCATCAACTTTAATTAAAACAACCGGCCCTGCGAATGTAAGTTACATTACATCGGTAGCGCACGGAACCGGCAGCGTTACAATAACTCCGAAAGCCAATGACCCGGCCGCTGTTGTACGCGTTGAAGGTGATGTGGTAGCTTATGGCGCACCATCGCTGCCTTTTACACTATTAACAGACACCACAATAGTGCATATGGAAATTACAGCACCTAGCGGCGCTATCAAGACATATGCTGTTACCGTGATACGCAATGGTTCAAGTAACACCAATCTTAGCTTTGCACTAACACCCGCATCAACTTTAGTAAAAACAACCGGCCCGGCCAATTATAATTACACCACATCTGTAGCGCCCGAAACCGGGAGCATTATCATCACGCCGAAAGCAGCTGATCCGGCGGCCGTTGTGCGTGTTGCAGGCGATATAGTAGCCTACGGGGCATCATCAGCACCTATAACGCTATTGCCGGGGGTAACTGCTGTACAAATGGATATTACCGCGCCAAGTGGTGTTTCCAGAACATATGCCATCGCCGTTAGCCGCAATGGTTCAAGTAATACACAACTAAGCTTTGCAATAACGCCTGCATCAACGTTAACTAAAGTAACAGGCCCTGCCAATTACAACTACACCACATCAGTAGCGCCCGAAACTGGCAGCATTACAATAACGCCAAAAGCTTATGATCCGGCAGCTGTAGTGCGTGTTGAAAGCATAATAGTAGCGTATGGAGCATCCTCGCCACCATTAACACTACTGTCGGGTACCACAACCATACAAATGGAAGTTACATCACCAAGCGGCGCTATCAGAACATACCAAATTGCGGTAAGCCGTAAGGGTTCAAGTAATACCAAACTGAGCTTTAAATTAACACCTTCATCAACATTAACTACGGTAACCGGCCCTGCTAATTACAATTACACTACATCAGTAGCGCCGGAAACCGGAAGCATTACAATAACACCAAAATCTACTGACCCGGCAGCTGTGGTGCGTGTTAAAGATGATATTGTAGCTAGCGGAACACCATCAGCACCAATAACGCTTTCAACAGGCGCAAATGTTATCAGTATGAACATAACCGCGGTTGATGGTACTGTTAAGACGTATGAGTTTACGGTAAACAGGCCGGCTATGCTGGTTGTGAGCAGGGTAAGTAATTTTAGCCTGTTACCCGAAGGCAATAAGGATAGCCGCGCTATTGTGGAACCGCGCGATACATGGGCTGAACTTGATGCGCACAAAGCAGATGTGGTAGTGCACCAGGCACTGTCGCCAAACGGCGACGGGGTTAACGATGTACTGACAATTGATGGATTGAGCAGTTATCCGGTTAATAACCTGTCGGTTATTAACGCCAATGGAGCATTGATCTACCAAACTGCTGCATACGGTACAAAAGGCAATGTGTTTGATGGGCATAGCAGCAACCGTACTTTGCTGCAACCTGGCACCTATTATTACATACTGGAGTACAAAGATGGAAGTACCAGCAAGCGTAAAACAGGGTACATCGTTGTTAAATATTAATAAATGACATTTTGCACCAAAGCAAATAGTAAATATTCATTGCTCCTGTGCCTGCTTATGCTTTGCATGGCAGGCACAGGCTTTGCACAGCAACAGCGTTTGTATAATTATAACCAGTATGCTGATAACCTTACGGCGGTAAATGCCGCTTACAGCTTGTTGGACAAGGCCTCGTCTGTTAGTGTGTTAGGCAGCAGGCAACTGGTAGGTATTGAGGGGGCACCCCGTAGTTTTATGCTGAATGCCAATTTTCCGCTTGTTTCTTCAGATGCCGCGATGGGGTTCTATGTGATGAATGAAAAGATAGCTGTAGAGAACCAAACGTCTTTTAACACCTTTTTTGCCAAGGCTATTCAGTTAACGCCCCGCGATTTCCTTTCGATGGTCTGATAAAAAGTTGTTCGGAAAACCCTTTTCCCATCGTGTTGAGTTTGATATAACGCTTCCGACCGGACCTTTTTAGTCTAAATTTAAATGACTTAATTTATTGTACATCAGATAATTAAGCCCTTTCTGGTGGACAAATCTAAAAAACTAAATCTGTTCACCTTTTTGTTCACATAAAGCAAGGAATAGTATGTACTGAAAAGGATTTGAATAAAACAAAAAACCCTGTAAATGAGATATTTACAGGGTTTTGATACTTCGTGGTATCGCTTGTTGTCGCCCTGCCTGTACAAATTTCGAACCTTTTTCTGCATGATCTGAGGTTACTCGTTAATTTAGTACTTTGATGTTAGCGGGATGAATAATAACGTCCTACATGCTATTTGATGCGCTAATCTATCTATTATATAGCCAGCTTTAGATTAATATTTAATCCAATTTTACATCGACCTATTTAGAAGCGTCAAGGAAAACTGATAATTATGGTAACTTTGAATAATACCATTATCACTGAATCTGACTAAACTGTATGCAATTAATCGAAACTATTATTAACGAGCTCGTTGATATCAACTTATCACTGACTTCACCATTACTGAAGACAAAATTACTTGCAAGCAGAATTGGCAATCAAAAATTGCTTGAATGGGTAGATTTTGAACTAAATGGATACCGACAAAAAGAAAATTTGCCAGATTATCGCAAAACGACGGGTCAGTTAATAGGTGATTATATCAATGGTACTATGCATGTTAAAAATCACGTTTTGCCGATACCTCGGTTTGATAACGATTTTGATAACGAGTTAAGGTCATTTGAATTGTTCGATGGTGTGGATCCATTAGAGAAGATGAGCCTTGTTGCAAATGATAGTTTGCTTAAACCATTTACGGTTGAACAGGTAAAAATCATCGAGGACTTGCTTTACAAATATTCCAATCATGGTGGGCATTTTTCGTTGTTAAGTGTTAGCATCTCTGTTCCGGCAGGAATACTTAAAACAGCGTTGAATGCTATCAGAAATAAATTACTCGATTTTATGATTGCGTTAGAAACGGAGTTTGGGTTAGAAGCTAAAATAGAAATGTTACAATCAAACAGGAATAAAGTTACTACAATTATGAATACAACAATCAACAATAATGGTGATGGCAATTTAATAAACACTGGCGACAAGGCCTCCATCAACAATAATGTGTCAATCGAAAAGGGCAATAAAGACCTTTTAAAAAAGGCATTAATGGATAATCATGTATCTGAAAAAGAAATTGATGAACTCTTACAAATTGTTGACGTCGAACCGCCCACTTCTGAAAATAACTTTGGCGTAAAAGTTAACAAATGGATTTATGACATGATGGGTAAAGCAATGGATGGTACCTGGAAAATTGGTATTGGTGCAGCAGGAGGAATTCTTGCTAAGGCAATAAGTCACTATTACGGAATAGGAAACTAATTAAGTAATAATAACAAAAAATAAAAAAGTCTATTAAAGATCATGAATAGCCTTGACATAATATGTAACGCTAATTATGCTCACATAGAGGAGCTAAAAAAGATCAGGGTAAATCGTGACAAGGAGGTTAAAGACTGTCTAGAAACCCTTAAGAATACTACATTAAATATCTACATATATGGGCCCAGAGGTATAGGCAAAACGTTCTTGATCAAAACAGTACAGAATGAACTTAAACAGGTTGATTCATCCATATTTTCCTTTTCGATAAATATGGCTGCAATTGCTTTTCATGGAGAAGCAATCCAACGATTTGAATTTATCTCGTCAATAGCTCTAAGTATGATTTCACGAATCTGGAGTGAGTTGTGCAATATGGAACAATCGACGATTTTCTCGGAAATTGACAGCAATACATTTGCCGAACCTAAAACACAATATCTTCACCGTTTATATAACGACATTACCCACTCCAGAACGAAATTTGTTCATTTGGCCAATAGGCAACAACTTGAAAATGGCAATAAAAAAGAGATTTTAAATTGGGAGATTGAACTTGAAAGATTTAATTCGTCTGAGGTTCTAAAAATTATTGAAGAATTACGTGGATTTTTAATTACCACGGAAAATAAAAGGAAAATTGTTGTATTCTGTGACGAAGCTAATATCCTTGACGCACCCGTGCAAAAAGAATTTGTCACTAAACATTTGGACATCTTCACAAATTTAGGTATGCAGTTCTTGTTTGTCGGAGGATACTTTGTTCACGGCGACGAGTACAATGTTCCGGATTACTTTGAATACATTTTACATTTAAAAGGAATTGAGCATAGTCACATTCGTGAGTTATTCTCGAAGTATTTCCCGACATATGAAATCACAATTGACGATGAATGTGCAAAATACATGTGTAACAAAACGTATGGTAACATACGGCAAATAATAAACATCACGCATCGCGCAGTATTAGACCACGCAATAGATAGTAAAGTAGCTCTAAATAAGAAAACGATGCAACGAGGGTTTCGGGAACTCGAAGAAATGACCAATAAATTACGAAACCCTTTCTCGCCAACTCGAATTAATAAAAAATAACTCGCTTTTAGCTCTCCGTCTGAAAATGTGGTTACCTATTAGAATTCATCTATAATCCACTACTTTTCGAGAAGATTTTTTCAATTTGTTTTACAAATCCTTTTAAAATTATAAACAAAAGTCCAACTCAAAAAATAAAAAAGGTTTCGTATTGCTAATTTATTTAGCAATATTTGTCTGATGAACGATCCGAAAGTTTTTGATATCGAACTGTATGGACAAACCACCCGTGTAACCGTGCATAACATCAGGTCTGCCCGCGTTTTCCGCCTGATTTCTCATAATTCCCGTCCGCCACTTAACATTATCATCGCTGAAACTACAGACGGTGGAAAGTTCTGGACTTCTCTTCCCGAGGGAAGGCAGGAGGAAGCGGAACTTGCAGGCAAGGTTATTGCTTCGTATATTCGTGAATATAGGAGACAGCAAGCATGTGCTATTACAACGGACAAAAAGTAACCCGCTCCGAATTTATTCGGTTGAAAGGCTTAGAAAAAGCCATCAGGAACTACAATTTCCTGAATGTGGGCGTACATAATGGTTTTAACTATGCGCCGTGCGCGATATTGGTGCCATCCGAGGATGGTAAGGATTTTGAAATCGTTCAGGCCGAATGGGGTTATGTCCCAGGTTTTGTTAAAACCCGCTCAGAAGCCAACGTCTTCCGCGCCAAATACACTACCCTTAATTTTAAATCAGAAAACCTTATTTTAAAAGAGGATGGTAAAAAATCCATGTGGTCTTCTGCGGCCAAGAACCGTCGCTGCCTGGTGCTTTCTACCGGTATCGTGGAAAGCCGCCATGTGCCAAAGATCGGCAAGAAAGGACAGCTTTTAAAAGAGACAACTAAATACCCGTATTATATCACTGTCAAAGGCCAGGAGTATTTTTTTATGCCTGGGTTATATAACGAGTGGCTGGACCCGGAAACAAGCCAGTTCGTCAACACAGTTGCTATCGGCATCACTGAGGCAAACTCGCTAATGCGCCAGATTCATAATTCTAAATTACGTATGCCGACGATTCTTACAGAAGACCTGGCTTATGAGTGGTTGCTGGGTAAGCCGGACGAAGAACGTTTGAGTACAATCGCCCGGACACAAATACCTTCACGCCTACTGGAGTTTTGTACGATTGATCCGGATTACCGGACCGCCAAAGAGGCAACACCACGTGATTTTCCCGAATTAGCGCCAATAGATAGCCCTTATCTGGACATTGCCGAGGAATTGGCATTCAATCACTGGCCTGCTGATCTGGAACCGGTAATGGCCGGTGCAGATCGTCCGTCAATGAAGGTTGTCGAGAGCACCGTTAGGACATTCTATCCGCCGGGAATGCAGCCGGATCTTTTTAACTAATATTCGGAACTCAACAATAAATGCTGTATTCCAGAGCGCAGCTGCTTAATTTTTCCGCAGAACAACAGGGAGTAGCGATCCAGCGGTACCTACACAAAATTATCCAGCAGGAAACACGCCAGCTACTCCCCCATGAGTGTGACTATCTCGTGATCAGGTTAAGATCAATTTTTAAGTTCGATGAAAATGGGCAGCCCTTGCATGAGCGTGCTTTTGAACCGTACGATATGCCATTCCTTTCTGAGGTAGTTTTCAAATATCTCATCTATGTCTACTTTCAAAATCTCGACTTTCTACAGCCAACCTACAATGGTTTAAAATACCTGAGCAAAGAAGAGATCGCAGATGACAAAGGGAAGTTTGATGAATTGTTGGGACACTGGCGCTTGCAATTAGCGGGTAAAAAATGTGATCAATTCCTAAATGAGGTTAAAATAGAGTATCACCGTAAATTAAAAATTCTTGACCGTTTGAAAGCGGCCGGGGCTTTTGGGTATTTTCATTTTCTTCGAAAATGTCTGGAGCAGGAACTGCTTGCCTTCTATGTCTATATTACGGTTAAAATGTTTTTCAAGGATCTGAAAAGAAATTACGTTGAATTCGTTTACAAAGGGTATCGCTTTATTATCAATACCTACAGCTTCGTTCATATTCTTTCGCGCCACTATATGCCGATGTTCAACGGCATTGATACGGAGCGCAGTTTTAACGATGCGTTACCTTTTATCGAACCGTATATCATGCCAACGAGTTTAGCTTCCTTGCTCGACGTCTACTTTAAGTATGCTCCTGAGACGTATTTCTTAAATCCCGAGTATCTGATGTTCGATTATCGCGGGGATCATTACATCATCTGGTGGAAGTATAAGAAGGTGGATGAGATTGGTGGGCAGTTAGGGTTCGAACTCAGAACACTTTACAAGGTACATAGCTTGAACGACCTTGCATTAAGATCTGGGAAAACTATCGTTAAGGTAGACGACATATTGAACTTTTATTATTAATCAGCGGCTCACGGGATCAGCACTATTTGCATCATTCAACATTCTTTTTTACCCAATTCAACACGTCATCCTGATCTTTTAGATCAAGCAGGTAAGGCATGTAAGATTTTTGCTCTTTCCGGGCATCAGCAGTGAAATATGAGGTTGTAAAAATGATTCCCTTATTTGCTTGTTGGGTATGAATCACATGGCTAAAACCCCTCACGATATCAATGCCGACTTTTCGGTTCGGCGCGTGTTTTTTACATTCAACAAGGAACTTTAGCGGTGACCCGGCTATGTCTTGTAAAGCAATAATATCCGTTCCACCATCGCGCGTTTGTTTGGTCAAATGAACTTCAAAACCCCTGCTTCTAAGTAGTTCCGCCATCATCTCCTCAAACTCCCGATGATGTATATGATGAAGTTCGCGATGGTCTTTATAAATACTGGTTATTATCTTTTCAACGTTGGTAATTTGCTTTGCTAAAACGATCTTTTGCTGGGGTACGATAATCGCCGGCTCCGGCAATAGTTCAAATTCTATAGCTTCCAGATCATCTTCATCGTCAACATCGAAATCAAAATTGGCGATCAGGGGCTTTAAAAACTGGAGTTGATTGACGACCTTTTGGACGCCAGTTTCTGCGGCGCGAATTTCTTTGAAAACACCCCACTCCCGGATGTCGATGAACTTGTATTGATCGAATGGAAGTTCTACAGGAGTAAAAAGGTGCTTATACCGTTCTGAAACATCTATGAAAGAATCTATACCCGCAGGTCTGAACTGATCTATAGAACGTTGTACAGCCCGAAACGCTGCTATACCGGGAACTTCAAATTGTTCCTGCAATGTTTTATCCAAAGAAGTTTTAATAATCTTTTTCCGGGCCATACTACGAAAATACTTATTTCTTACAATTCAAAACGACAGGTTAAAAAATCTTGGTTTATTTAAAATTTCTCCCTTTGTGCAGGTAATCAGCTGATTCGTTGTCAAGGCTTTTCAGCGGCTTATCCATCGGGATAAACGGCGATGCCTTTTCATCCGCACGCGATAAAGTGAGCACAGGCTGCTTGTCGTTTCTGATCTCCGTCAGATTACCCAACAGTTTGGTGATGTCAAATACGCGCCTGACAATAATGTGGGTGACCTGGGTTTGTTCAACAACTCCTTCAACCATCAATAACCGAGCATGTAGAATTTCTTTCCGATACTTGTCGAAGAGTTTGGGGAATACGACCAGGTTGGTAGTACCCGTTTCATCTTCCAACGTAATAAAGCACACGCCTTTGGCAGTGCCGGGCCGCTGGCGGATTAGAATGAGCCCTGCCGTTTTGATGACCTTTTTGTTTTCGGTTTTATTGGCTTCCATTGCAGTTTTAATGTGCAGCATTTCCAATTGGTGCCGGATAAAAGTCAGCGGATGTCCTTTGATGGAAAGACCTGTGGTAGCATAATCCTGCACAACATGTTCAGATAAGCGGAGTTCGGGCAGCTGCGGGTCCGGTTCATGTTGACTTTCGGAGCTTTGACCCCGCATTAATTGAACCGGCCGGTCATGCAATGCGGCAACTTCCCACAGGGCTTTTCTTCTATCAAGCCCCATGGAACGGAAAGCATCAGCATTGGCTAACTTCTCCATCGTGGCAACACTTACCCCTGCATCACAAAGTTGATGGGGCTCACTATAGCGTGTGTCCTTATGATTTAACCGCCCTTCGATTAATTTCTCCATTTCTTCTTTTTTGATACCATCTATCTCCCGCAGCCCCAAACGCATCGCGAAGTATTGTCCGTGCTTTTCTTCCAGCGTATTATTCCATTGGGAAAGGTTCGCGTCAATAGGTAGCATTTTTACGCCATGCTCTCTCGCATTCCTTACAATTTGAGCGGGCTGGTAAAAACCCATTGGCTGGCTATTGAGTAAGGCTGCGCAAAATACCTCAGGGTAATAGTATTTTAGCAAACACGATACATATACAAGCAGAGCGAAGCTGGCGGCATGGCTTTCCGGAAAACCATAGCTGCCAAAGCCTTCCAGTTGTTTAAATATCCGGCGGGCGTATTCTTCGGTATAGCCCCTGGAGGTCATACCATTAATGAGTTTATGCTCAAATTTGCTGACCATGCCGTTGAATTTAAAGGTGGCCATGGTTCTTCTCAGCAGATCAGCCTCTCCCGGTGTAAAGCCTGCGGCTACAATGGCGAGTTCCATCGCCTGCTCCTGGAAAAGCGGCACACCCAAGGTACGTTCAAGAATGCTTTTGATTTCATCGCTTGGGTAGTCTACTGCTTCTTCACCATTACGTCTGCGGATGTACGGATGTACCATATCACCCTGTATGGGGCCGGGCCGGACAATCGCCACTTCAATAACGAGGTCATAAAAACACGCAGGTCTCAAACGAGGGAGCATGGACATTTGTGCGCGGCTTTCAATCTGAAATACACCAAGTGTGTCAGCGGCGCTGATCATTTCATAAACTTTTGGGTCATCCTGCGGAATATTAGCAAGCGTTAGCTCTTTACCATATTTCTGCTTAACCAAATCAAACGCTTTGCGGATACAGGTGAGCATGCCCAATGACAAAATATCCACTTTCATAAAGCCTAGCGCGTCAATATCGTCCTTGTTCCATTCGATATTCGTGCGGTCTTGCATCCGGGCATGAAAGATCGGGCACAAATCACTGAGCTTACCATCGGTAATGACGAAGCCCCCGGTATGCTGACCCAATTGGCGGGGAAAGCCGATGAGCAAGCCTGTGAGTTGAATGACTTTTAATAAGTGCGGGTCCTGGAAATTCAGGCCGAGCTTCTTCAATTCGGTCGCTGTTATTTCCTCATCAGAAAGATCGCCATAGGCATCCGAAAGCAGTTTTGTGGTATCTACCGATAAGCCCATGGCACGCGAAACATCATTGACAGCTCCTTTGTAATGCAGCATGAAAACCGTTGGCAAAATCGCAGCACGGTCGCGGCCAAAACGGTTGTAAACATACTGCATGACTTCTTCCCGGCGTTCGTGCTCAAAGTCCACGTCAATATCGGGTGGTTCATTTCTTTCCTTGGAAAGGAAACGGGCAAACAGCAGGTTGGATTTATCCGGCGCCACCGAAGTTATTCCTAATACAAAACATACAGCTGAATTGGCCGCTGAACCGCGGCCCTGACAAAGTATGTTTTGATTTCTGGCCCAGGTTACATAGTCTTCTACTGTCAGAAAATAGTCCGGCACATCAAGTTCTGCGATGATCTGTAGTTCTTCTTTCAACGCTTTTTTGACCTTCGCGGGAATGTCATTCTTATAAAACGCCTTGGCCCCCTTCCAGGTGAGGTATTCCAATTGCTCCATTGGCGTTCGTCCATCGGTGGTCAGTTCGCTTGGATATTTATATTTTAGTGATTTTAGATCAAAAGTGCAGGCATCTGCTATAACCCTGGAATTGCTGATGGCTTCGGGGTAATTGCGGAACAAACGCTCCATCTCCGTTTTTTCCTTGAGATGGCGTTCTGCATTTTGATGCAGCTTATACCCCGCATTAAAAATGGTGCATTTCTCCCGAATGCAGGTAAGCACATCCTGCAATTCCCGCCGGTTGGGATGATGATAATGGACATCATTGGTAGCGGCAAGCGGAACATTCAATTCTGCTAACAGGAACAGCCGCTTCGCATCGTCACCTGTGTAATATCTCGTAGCGGCCATGTACAGGTTGGGCAGGTTTTGCCGGTAGTCCTTAACATGGTGGGTAAAGACCAACTCAAATTCAAAATCCTGGGTGATCTTGTCGGGTGGTATAATGATGAAGTAGGACCCTTCGGAGTGGCGGTAGACATCGCTTTTCGAGATATAGCATTTTTCTTTTTCGGCGCGCAGATTACCCAGGGTAAGCAGCGCGGACAATCGGCCATAGGCTGCTTTATCGGTCGGATATGCCAGCAGGCTCGGGCCGTCAAGCAGATCAAGCCGCACCCCAGGAATGAGGCGGATGTTACGATCCTTGGCAACCACGTAAGCGCGCACCAGCCCCGCAAATGTATTGCGGTCAGTCAGACCGATGGCATCGTAGCCCAGATCTGCTGCCTGATCGGCAAGTTCCTCCGGGTGACTGCCGCCGCGCCGGAAGCTGAAATTGCTGGTTACCTGTAGTTCAACGTAACTCATGCGAAAAAGCCATGTAAATACCAATGTTCGTTATTCTCTGCGTTATAATGCCCGGAACGGTACAGCCAGTACCGGCGACCGGCTTCGTCCTCGGCGATATAGTAATCGCGGTGCTCTCCTGGTTCCAGCCACCATTCGCGTTCGATACGTTCCGGCCCGTCGGCAGCGACAATGATATGTTGCTCCCCTTTCCAGATGAAGAGCTTGGGCGGGTAATCGGGAGTCAGCGCCATCGCCTCAATGGGTTCAGGCTGGTTCAATATCTGCATGGGACGTGGTTTGTCCGTACGCCAGTCGCTTTCCGGTTTTTTCTTCAGGTTGGCATCGGCCTGAGGCGTACGCTCCGGCCAGTAATGCTCACCAGGCAAATAACGGTTGATATTTTTGGTTCCGATACGGCCCGCAACGCGGTCCAGCAATTCGGCCACTTCTTCACTGTCCGCTCCTCCTTTGGCCGACCAGAGTTCATTCTGCTTGTCGCTGAGGGGTTCGGTCTGCAATGCATCAAGGGTAAAGAGTTCGATCCCCATTCCGGGCGCTATATTGCCCAGCTTATTAAAAAACAGTTTGAACAGATGCTGCACGCGGTTGCTGGCGTGGTTGGTGCCGATGGTGATATTACCATTTTTGCCATCAATGCGGTACCAGGTCAGCATAGCACTGCGCAGGCCAAGCCCTTCACCGTAAAGTCGTTTGCAGAGCTTTTCCAGCAGATCGTTGAGTGCGATTTCTATTGCTGGGCGTGTCTTAATGGCTTCGAGACAGGCCAGGCGTTCCGAATAAGGCACGGGTTCTTTTAAAGGAAATAGATATTCTACTTCCTGACCGAGCGCCTGATGCAAACGGAGCACCATGTTCTTGCCGAAGCGTCGCCGCAAGACCGAATCGGGCATGTAAACAAAACTGCTGATCTGGTGCAAACCGAGGTTCCGTAATTTCATGAGCTGGTCAAACGGCAGCCGCAACGCGGATGGCGGCAGCGGCATCAGCGCATTACGGTGCTGTCCCTCCGGGATGATCAGCTGATCACTGGCGCAGCGGGCGACTCCCCAGGCGGCACCAATGGTGTCCGCTATTGCCGGGCGCACGTCATAACCGATAGCTTTTAACCGGCTCGTGATGTTCTGTAAATAAGGTTTTTCCCCGCCTTTGAGATGCGCGCAGCCGGTAACATCCAGCAGTAAGCCATCGGGCGGGTCCAGTTGGACGAAAGGGGTATAACGCAGAAACCATTCAGCCAGGCCGGTCAGCAGTTTGATATTCCGGCCGGGTTTGCCATCGAATACCTGTAGATCCGGCGCGATGACCCTTGCATCCGCTACTGTCATGCCCTCCGTTACGCCGTACCTGCGGGCTTCGTCGGTGAGCGCCACGATCAGCATGCGTCCATGATCCGGCTCTGCGAAAACATAAGCCTTCCCTTTCAGATCGGGCTGGCGGATCGCCTTCCAGTCTGTGAGTAAGTGCCGGAACCATATGGATGCAAATCGCTTATGCATAACGACGGGCTGTTTCAATAATAGGTGGACTAACGATGGTTTGAAATCCCTGTTTTTTCCACTCGATGGTCCAGTTGCCGGGACGGCCGTTTCTAACTTTCAACAACTCAACCGTCCAGCGCGGATGTCCCACGCCCGGCATGCCGCTTCGCAACTGGCTACGTACGGGCCGCACCTGCCAGCGGGTAACACAGGCAGTGGTATTTACTTTTTTGACGTCTTTCCGCAACACAAAACCTGTCACATGGCTTTTTTCCACGGCCAGCTGTAAGCGTTGAGATTCCGTAAAACTCAGGTCTTTCGTCTCGCAGATGACAGTGGCGACTCCTTCGCATTTCAGCGCTTCTTCAGTCACCCAAAGCAAGTCTCTCTGCAAAGGGACATCCACGAAAATAACGCGGTCTGGATCTACGCCAAAGAGTTTCAGCGCAGGTGGATAAATGCGCCGTGAATAGCTGATCCACAGGCAGGCACCTCCCTGGCTTAGCAAGCTATGGACAAGTCCGGCGATAAAGCCGCCGCTTGCAGCGGTATCTTCAGGACTGCTGCTGATAAATTCATGGATAGCCCCCGTAGGGAATACGCCATTCGGGAACGCCGTTGCCATTATGCCCAAACCCAGGTCATTGTCCGCGCCGGGTTGCGGCGGGCGGAAGCCCTCCCAGCGGATCATATCCTGCCGGAGCTTAGTGATAATTTCTTCTTTGCTGGCGTTCATGGTCATTTTAAAAGTCAAAATTCATCTGATCGAAATTCAGCCTGCGGCTGCTGTAATAGTCCCGGATGGCAGTAGCAATAGTAATGGTGTCCGCCTGCGTAAAAGCCTCGTCCGGGTTATATCCAATTGCGTCTTCCGCGGACGATGGTTCGTCTTCTATGCGAACATGGACTACGCCGCTGTCATTAAATGTTCTCACCTGATAACGCATATAACCGCTTTCATCTGCCAGCCTGTCAAGCTGTTCGGCTAAAATTGTGGTCAGCCTGCCGCCTATTTCCAGTTGTAAATTAAAGGGTACCATATCAGTTAAATTTGGGACTATAAAGTTATGCTAATATTTTTAGCATTTTCTTTACCTTTTTTACAATTTTTTCTCCACATTTGTTTTAATGAGAAGTAAGTTGTTTGAAGAGAAGGCCAAAACAGCCAAAATAAATGAGGAAAGATGGGTACGGATTTTACCGGATAAAGGTGAGGGTTACCAGCTTTACGATGCGATGGAAGAACGACCGATTGGGAGAATCCTGGTGGACAGTAACGATCACTGGATCTATGACGGCTCGGTGTTGAATGTGGGTGAGCAGGAAGAAGTGGCCGGTTTTATCACTGGCTACCAAAAAGAGATGGGTGATCTGATTAGCAGTATAGGAAAGGTGTAAATAGTGGAACAATTGTGTTTTTTTCCGGAGGCCGGACAGAGCAAGGGTCTGCCGAAGCATTTTCTGGAATACTTCCCGGGTTGTTCAGCCAGGAGGAAGGCGATTATTTTTTGAAAAAGTTTATAGCGGAAGCGCCCTGGAAACAGACGGTGCAAAAGATGTATGATAAAGAAGTTGTAACCCCACGGCTAACCGCCTGGTATGGTGATCTGGGTACCGACTATTCTCATCCCGGCAGGATCTCTGATCCGACGCCATGGACACGGGAACTCCTGGAAATAAAAGCAAAAGTCGAACCATTAGCCGGTACCAAGTTTAACAGCGTATTGCTGAACTACTACCGCGACGGCAATGACTCTGTGGCCTGGCACAGCGACAAAGAAAGCATCCTCGGTAAACGCCCGGTCATTGCCTCGGTAAGTTTTGGACAGGTCCGGAGTTTTGATATCCGAAACAAGGCTGACCACAACGAAAAATATTCCGTGCGCTTGGAGCATGGTTCTTTTCTGCTGATGAAAAGCGGTTTGCAGGAACAGTGGGAACACCGGGTTGTAAAGGTACGGGCCTTCAGCTTGCTCAAACAAATGAACTGTATCACGCCTGGTATAAAACGTATATCGGCGCCGATTGCAAGGGCCGACGCTGCCCCCACTTCGGAACCGAAATACTGGAACAGGGCGGCCAACTTGTTTGCCCGCTGCATCATCTGGTCGCCGATCCTGCAACTCTAAAAGTGATTGGACTTTAACTTACTAGTTGCAGCGTGGCCTGATCGCAAGGGGTGGATAAGATTGTTACTATTGCAGTTATCCTAATTATTACAACATTGACTTATTTAATCGCAGCTTCCACCTAATATGTTTATAAGTAGCTAAATGGTGATAACTTTATGATAATAAATAGTTTATCGAATAGTCCTTAAGCTAGGAAAACGCAGAATATCTCATTAAATACCTATATTTTTGGACGAACTAATATAAACCGATATGGGTACAAATGCTCCGGGCCAGCTTTTAGGGTATGGTTTGCAGTTTCCGCGCGCACTTTATCACTTATTACGATGTGAACCAGAAGACAAGGTAGCAATTGAATTTTTAGGTGATGTCGCCACTTTAGGCGTGAATGGATCATTGTTGGCCGAGGAAGATAAATCTTCGCAAATCGGCAATCCTGTCACCGATTTATCTACAGACCTGTGGAAAACATTATATAATTGGGTCGTACTAATAAATGATAAAAAAGTCGACGTAGTAAAAACCAAATTCATCCTTTTCGTAAATCAGAAGGGAAGAAACGGAATTGTCAATTCGTTTAATAACGCAATGAATCAAATCACCGCAAAAGATGCGGTAGAAAAAGCAAAAAAGAAATTAAAAAAAGTAGACTCAACTCATGCCATCTGGCCCTATTATGATTACCTGTTTAATCATAACGAGAGTAAATTATTGAACCTTATATGCAATTTTGAGTTGCAAATTGGTCTGGGAGCCGGTTCAGAGCTTATCAAAACCGAAATTAAAAAAAAGCATATTCACGACACCCAAATTGATTTTATTCACGAAAACCTTTCTGGCTGGCTTCAAACCATTATGCTCGAAAAGTTAGCCAAAAAAGACGACGCTATTATTAGTTGGGAAGAGTTTAATAAACAATTTATGCCTCTCTTTGAACGGGCTCGCAAAAGAGAACTCATAGATTTCACCCTTACGTATCCCCCGGATTTTAAAGAAATTAAAAAGCATTTAAAAGACCGACCACTTTATATTAAACAATTAGAAGAAATTAAGGCAGACGATGATGAGATACAGCAAGCAGTAACAGATTATCTTAAAGCAAAGGTCAATAGGTATAACTGGATTGAAAAAGAGCTCATCGACGAGCCAACAGCAATTGACTTCGAACAAAAGCTGACTGAGTTCTGGAAAAATCATCAAAAAAAGGTTCATATCATACATAGTACCTGTGATTCATGTCAAAAAGGCATGCTTGTATATACTGAGTGCAGATCACGACGGGAAACAATTAAAGATCAAAGTCCGCCGTCGGCCACAATCGCTGGTACTTATCATTCACTAGCAAATGATTTAACGCTAGGTTGGCACCCTGAATGGGAAACATCATTCAAAAAATACAAGAAATAAAAGATGGGAGAAATACTTGAAGAAGTCAAACTATTTAACACACCTGCGCTGGGAGCGTTCCTTTTATGGAGATTCACGGAAGGCTACATGAACGCTCACAAACATGGCGATGCACCGGTAGCTATACATCATTTCATCGCGTCGGCAATTCTAACAAATGAAATTTTAAAGGTTCCAATTACCAATAAAAGAGAAAATTTACAGTCTTACATCAGAAGCTTTGAAGACAATAAAAATTCTGATTTACTATTAGGAATTCACGAACGTATAAAAGAAAAAATGAGCTATACCTGGGCGGCTATTGATATAGCTGTAGCCAGTGGTTTGTTGTTTTGGGATTTGGAAACTGGCAAATTGTATAATAAAACTATAGATAAAACTCCAATACGTGGAAATGCGCCCAGAGCCAATGTTAAAAGAGATGGTGAAAAGGCCGAAATTCTAGGTCGCTGGTTTTCCGAACATGATTTGTCAACAATAACCGCTTACTTAAAAGTAATACTCTAATGCAATTTCAGCTCATTAAACTAATTATTTGGCCAAAAGACGAATCTTTTTTACCTCAGATCGTTCCATTTGAGCCAGGGAAAGTTAACGTAATAACCGGTGCGTCAAGGACAGGAAAATCTGCGATTATACCTATCATTGATTATTGTTTGGCGTCATTTGATTGTTCTATCCCAATAGACACCATCAGGGACTATGCAGCCTGGTATGGTGTTGTCGTAAAAACGACTTCAGAAGAGATTTTGATCGCTCGAAAAGTGCCGAAAGGTACAACCTCTTCAAACGACTTTTATTTAATGCGCGGTAGTAACCTTTTTCCGCCGGTTACAATTGAACAACCCAATGAAAAACTTGAAGGTGTAAAAAATCTACTGAATGGCTTGTCAGGTGTTCCATTTTTTGGACTTAATAATGAGAGCGAAAGCAATGGATATCAGGCCAGACTAAGTTTTCGCGACCTGATGGCATTCGTTTTTCAAAGTCAAGATATTGTAGCCAATCAAAATATTTTATTTTACAAAACGCATGCCCATGAACACAGGGAGAAGCTGCGAAATTGGTTTCCGTTTATTATTGGGGCGGAAAACATGGAAATATTGACTGCCAGAAATAGAATCCAGGAAATAGAAAGACAACTCAATCGGCTTCGCCGGGATTTTGAGCGAGCCAAATCCGTTTCTGATTCATGGATAGAAAATATGCAGGGGCATTTGCGAATTGCTCAAGAGTACGGGCTTCTCGAACAAAACTATAGAGACGATGCCAATCCCGAAACTCTACTTGGAATTGCCAAAGAATTACTTGATAATATCCCTGAATATTCAAAAACATCAATGAGTTCAATTGAAGAATCATCCAAGGAAGTATTCGAAATGGATATTCTTGAAGAGAAATTAAGTTTAAAAATCGGCACGACTAAAAAGAGGCTATCCGATTTGAGCGAGTTAAAAAACGGATTGTTAGATTATGGTAACTCCGTACGCAGAAGGCAAGACCGTCTTCATATTTCGCAGTGGTTGATTGACATGCATTCCGAAGGCCAAGAATGTCCGTCGTGCGGAAGTTTAGATCACCCTAAAAAGACAGAAGAAATTTTAAAGGTTTCCGCCGCGTTCAAGACATTGGAAACAGAATCGAAAACATTGGCGGAAGTTCCATCTTCGTTTGCACGTGAAGAGCAAAATCTAAAAACTGAACTTGAGCAATATCTTGAAGAAAAAAGACTACTACAGAGCCGTATCGATGTAGTGGTAGCCAAAGACAGAAAGATGCAAGAAGAAATGCAAAGGAGAAAAAACATGTTTCTATTCTTAGGGCATTTGCAGGCTCACTTTCAGTTTTTTGAAAAATTAAATGACGGCGGTGAATACCAAGAGCAAATCACTAAACTTGATACTGAACTTAAAGAATTACTAAAAATTGTCGACACAAACGGAGTTTACAATAGAATTAATGCCGCGACAGCTAGAATCGCTGCCAAGATATTGACGCATCTTAAAACATTAGATGTCGAGGATAAGTATAAAGAAGTTGCACCAAGATTTGACATAAAAGACCTCAATATTTCCGTGTTAAGCAATGACAATCATTGGCACTATTTAGGCCAAGTCGGCAGTGCATCTAATTGGGTATCTTTTCATATTGCTTTGATGTGCGCGATCCAGGAATTCTTTTTAAGCCTAAAAAACTCATCTGTGCCAAGTTTTGTAATCTTCGATCAACCAAGTCAGGTTTACTTTCCAAAACTAAAAAAAACAACAACTGACGAGAAAAACTTAGATGTAAAGTTCGATGACGATGAAGATGTTGAAGCCGTAAAAAGTATTTTTAAAACCATATCAAATTCGGTGAAGGCCTCTAATGGGATGTGGCAGGCAATTGTTTTAGATCACGCTGATGATATTATTTACGGTGACATTGATCAGATCAATGAAGTTGATATTTGGCGAAATGGCAAAAAACTGATACCTCTAGAATGGATAGATAAAGCAGAAAATAACAATAATAGCGAAACTGATGATGAATCGGCAGAAGTGTAATTCGACTTTTACGTCATAACTTTGCGAAATTTTGCATGAAGTTCCTCGAATTCGGTGGATTAACGGTCTACTTATAGCAGTCTACTAAAGTGAAAATGTCTGTTTTGCAACAAAAATTGTCTGCAAGCGATAAAAGACGGATATTAACGCCTCAATGCAGAAAACCCAACTGGATAAACTACCCTATCAGCGCATCATGGACGCTTCGTCTTTACAGCTGATCCGTTTTAAAGGTTTGTACGGGCTGTATTATGTAATTTAGATTTTTCATAAAATAGATTTAAGTGGTTTTAATGGATAAAATTATTGTTCCTGGTAAATTAGATGATAAAGTTTTAGAAGGGTTATTTTTAACGCTTGTAAACACTCCAAAGGATGTAAATTTGGAGTTGCCATTACAAATAGATTACAGGGGGTTCGGTATATTACCTAAACTTTTGCTCGTAGTGTTTACCTGGGTGCGCAATAAACATGGTAAGCTAATTATACCTATTTCGATAAATGATGAATCTTTAATATCCGAATTTGCTCAAAGTTATTTCGGATATGTTGTTCTTCTGACTGCATGGAAGAATTGCGACATTGAAAATCCAACAGGAGAATCTCTAAAAAAATCATTTCGTCCTTATACATCGCAATTTCACGATAAAATTGACTTTCTAAAGTCATTGCCACATGATGCAATTCTAATTCCTAATTTTGATCATTACTCTAAATCTCAAGGTTGGTCACATTGGTTTTACACCTTAGGACATGAATTCTTTGATGTTCCATCGAGTCTAAATAACACGATATATCGTGTATTTGAATGCTTAAGTACAAACCTTAAGAGTAAAATAATTAATTCAAATAGCGGCATTATTGAAGACTTACAATCAATTTTGTGGGAATTAATGCGAAATACTCACGAGCACGCGATCAAAGATCATTTAAACCAAGTTAATTTATCACCAAATACCCGCGGTGTTTACTTCAGGATTCAACGTAGTTCAAAGAGGAATTTCATAAAGGCAGCGAAATCTCACAGAGGATTAAGTTCTTATTATGAAAATGCGCTCCAAGATGGGGATAATTTCATGTTAGAGGTATCTGTGTTCGATAGCGGGCCAGGTTTAGTGAAGAGGTTTTTAGGCGCTAAGTGGGAAGATAGTTTTAATATTCGCGATGATGTAAATACAATAAAACAATGCCTAATAAAAGGTCAGACTTCTGTTGTAACCTCAAAAGGTTTAAGTAAGGGGTTTGGTTTAGACCACGTTTTGAAGTTATTAAGCAAAAAAAATGGCTTTCTGAAAATCCGTACCGGACGAGCCTGTTTATATCGTGATTTGATCCAATCGCCTTATTTTGGAACTCTGGATTTGTCAAAGGTTGTTTTAAATGACTGGACAAATAGCTCTAACAGTTCTTATGTAAATATGAACAATACGGAAGGCGCAATGATCACTATGGTGTACCCTATAAATGAAATCCAATGAAGAAATGCTACATTTTTAGTTTTATTCATGATTTCGATGTCCCTGAACAGGGGTTAAAAAAAATCAATACACTGGTTTTGTTTTTTCCTTATAAAAATATTGAAAAGGACAAGGAAGATATTCAATTTCAGTTCAGGGAGTATTTTTACAAGAATTTGCCCCCAGATAAAATCGTTATTTTATGCCCGGATTTTAATCAAAGCGAGGTCACAGAGATATTCAAAAAGGAATCGACAATTTATAGTTTCATACCGCACTTTGAAGGAGATGTCTTCGATGATAACATCAGTGCGCTGTCAATCGATAAAAATGGTGGTTATAAAACTTTCATTGGTTTAGAAGTAAGTGACGAACACATTGATGAAATTTATAATCGTGGTTTAATAAAAATATTTAATTCGAATGGCGGTTTAATCATTTCTAAGTCCGCTCACCACTTCGTATTTCCATCGGGGAAGCATTGTGACAGATTTTTAAGAACAGGCAATGTCCTTATACATGGTGCGGAAATACTTTTTATCGTCACAGGTCTCATTAAAAAATTCAAGAACAAAAGATTTGAGAATATTTATTGCGATACCTCATCTATTAACTCATTAGCTTATTCTTATATTACATTTCTAAAGGAATTGGACAATGACTACAATGCTTGTGTTAGGGTTGAGAGTTTCGGTAGTTATAAGATGTTCGAGGAATCTAAGTTTACTGCGGAAAGAGGTAGTTTATTCCTGATTTCAAGCAGCACTTCCGGTAGTATTATTCGACGAATGACCGAAGACAAGCGAAGAAACATCGAACTGGAAAACATTGCAATTATTTACGGATTAAGCGTGGAGGATAGCTTTAATGGACAGGTAATTTGTGATTTGACCATTGATGCTGACAATAACCCTGAGGGTTTAACCGAGTTTAAAAGCTATAACCCACTAAAAGGAAAGCCGTGTAACCTTTGCATAGATGCTTCAAAACCTATTGAGGTTCAGGGCGATGTATTTCTATTGGAAAAGCCTAATGTTGTTAGTCAACTAATTTCAAAACTTGATGCACCCGCCTTTTTGAACAAATTGGGCCCTTTTTATGAGAAGCTTCCGGAATCTGATAACGCAGTATTGAAGTGCTATTTTAAAGATGATGGAGATGACAAAAAATACGATGTATATATAGATGTAGCAGAAATGCTCGGTGAATGGAAAAATCGTAATAATAAAGATGGGTTATTCAAAAAAGTATTTGAGAAACTGGAAAAATATGTTCTGCAAAACATACCGGCCTCTTTGAAATATATGATCGTTTTATCCGATCAAGCTTCTACAACCCTAGCTGAAATAATTTCGGAGATACTCAACCAAAATGGGCTACCCTTTAATAACGACAATATAATTAAAGACTATAATCTTAAAAATATTGATAAAAAACAGAAAGGTACTATTGCGGTCATCAGTTCATCTATTGTCTCCGGAAGGAATCTATTGTTTCTAAGCAGGGCACTTAGAGATTATGAAACTTCCTATCAAAGGCTATTTTTTACATTTATTAATCGCACACAAAATCCGGCACATTGTGAATTTCTGGAATCAAATTTGAGCTTAGGAGAATTTGGAAAAGGAACCCATAAAATCATAAATGTTGAGAACATAAACTGTTCTGATCAAGCTTACACGACCTCTTGGCATGCAGAGTTGGATTACATCAAGGAAATTGAACAATTTTGTGATTCTAGAGACGAAGAATTTCCAAAGACGTTAGCACACTGTAGAAAAAGAGAATCCATATTGAACGAAAGTGGTTTAACCAGAGGTTTAATCGATAATTTATTTTTCCCTTCTACTGTTAACGAAAAGCCACTGAAAATCCGAAAGGGCTTTGCGTTTGCACCTAACACATCTCATTTTATACCGAGATCAACACAGTCCGAAATATATTTTATCATGTCCAGCATTATCAACGAATTGAGGATAAAAGGAAGGTTAGACCAAAGTGAATATGTTAGAAATGTTTTAGACCCTGGAAACTTCATCCGATATAACGATGGTGTAATTCAAGCTTGCTTATTGCGTGCAGCCACTAATGAAGAACTTAGATATGATTTGACTGAAGAGATGGGGTCTCAAATGAAACGCGTATTAGGCGATATGATAATACATTATGGAGATAGTCATTCAGAAGGGCTTAACGAGTTTTTCTATGCAATCGCAACAAAAAAATTGCGATTAAAGGCAATTATTATTAAGGAATGTATTGACTTATTAGAAGATCAAAAAGCGTATAATCAAGAAGATTCCATCTTAAAAGGTATTATTGGTTTCATAAAAGAACGAGTTCTAAACATTAAAAACGTAACACAGGAATTTAAGGATTTTAGTGAAAAACAAGTTGTTGTAAACTAAAAATCAATAAGCCTAAAATTTATTGCATCACGGTTTAATTGACTGAAATTGGGTACAGATATCTTACAATCAGATGTTACATCATTAAACGCAGCCAACTTGCGTTTTACTCAACGCTATATTGACTAATAAATCGAATAAAATTCAACCTAAATGACATGGGTATTATAAGCAGTTGTGTGAAATGTAGTATTTGCAGCGATGAGTACAGAATTCGATTCAACGTAGGAAATAAATACCCACAAACTGCCGCCTTTGCCTGTGACAAATGCGGAGAAACTTTAACTTTTGGTTTAGATGCTAATGAACGATTTGTTTTGACTAATCTTATTCAAATTGATGAGAGCCGAGGTATAAAAGTTATTAATCTGCATCCCGAACTCCCTATCGATGCCGCTTCAAAAAACGATCCTTATTATTTCCCTTCCATGGATTTTATGATGAAGCAAGATAAAGTTAGCATAGAGGGAATGCCTATGTACCGAAAAGCACAACTTAGTTGTATAAGTTATCAAAACAATTGGGACGCAATTGAAACTGATTTTAGATACTTGGTCGAACAGCGCTGGAACCTCCTTAAAGAGAAATACGGTAGCGATAATATTAAAACCGAGAAGAAAATCTTAAAGACGGTTTTCAACATAGGACGAATTTTTCTCGAAGGTCCTTGGTATACGATATACCGGGATGTTTTATCGGAAGCTGAAAAAGCAAAAAGGCATGCTGAATCACTTAAATTAAAGACTTTTTTAAGTGAATTTAAAGACGAATTTTTGCTCGATAAAATGTATGCTATAATGCTGCAGTACAGAAAAATTGAAGCCGAACTTCTACCTACATTGTTAGATCAGAAATGTGGAACTAAGCCTACGGGCTTGTCATCTTCAATCAATTGGGGAAATATCGAAATGTTCTACGGTAATGTCTATGAAATTTTTGGCGACCTATTAATTATACCTGCCGTCGTTAATAATGCTGTTGTCAGAAATAATTTTGAACATTTTGCCACAGATGGGTATACACTTCAAAAACATTTGGAAACAGACAAGGCTGGTAGATGCAAAAATTTTATTGGTAATGACCAGCTGATAGCACTGAGCGAATTTTACGATGCCGGAATTCGTAATGGCACTTTCCATAAGGCAAGTAAATTTGACAAAGAGAAACAAGAAATTACACTTAAGACAGGGAAGGGCGGTAAAACGGAAAGGGTAATATCTTTAATTACCTATATTGAAAATTGCAATGAATTATACGCCCGTTGTCTGATATTATTCAATATTTATTATAAAATGATAAACTAAAAACGCCTGGACGTTTTATTATCTATTAAAATATATTATTGATGCTAAAAGGCACTTATCGCCCCGCAAGGGGCCGCCCGGAATTTCGATGCCTTTAAGGTGCTTTTCAGCCCCTACAGTTCAACAATAACACCCTCTTGGCAGTCAAAACAGCCTCCTGCTCTGCTTCCTCCCTTATATCAAATACGAGGTTATTTCCACCGGGGTCGGTTACGATGATGGCGCTGGCTGCGCCTCCATGTGTTTCAATGATGATAAATGCCATATCTTTTACTTTAGTTGGGTTAATACGCCATTCTCATAGCTGATTTTCCCGTGTATGTTATTCATGGGTTCAACATACTCATGGATAAAATCAACTTGAAAATGGTCTGCGATTTGTTTAACAATATCTGTATTAGGTGACCAGCGGGTTTCATAATTGACCACATTGGAGATGCGCCATAACTCAAACATGTAGCCGTCTTTTACGTCGATAAAATAAGGCAATTGCCCTGCTCCTTCCTCTTTTTCCTGCTGTATCAACAACTCGAAAAGCCGCAATACCTCCCCCAAATTTCCACCTTTAAAAATCACAATATTTGAACACCAATTTGCCATAATGATTAATATTTAGGCAGGTGCCTGCGCACCTGCCGCTTAGTCAATTAAGAATTAATGCACTATTGCCCCGCTTCGCAAAATCATTGCATAAATTAAAGGCGGTCTGAGCACGGTTAAAACCTGTGCCACACATGATGGATTTGAATTTGGCTTCATCATCCCTGAAATTGCGCACGTTCTGAAAATAACCCGTCACGCAATTATATGCGCCAAACAACGTGCCTTTGGTGGTTTCCTCCTGTTGGGTCGGGCTGGTCATAGCATAATCAAATATGCTGCTCACCATGTTGTTAAAATGGCTGCTTAACTCCTGCTCCTTACCCTGTTTCAGGGTTTCGTAAACCTCCCTGTTCGGCACCATAGCGATTTGTATCAACCGTTTGAGTTCAGGGTCGGATATCCGCAACCTTGACCATCTGTTGTAAATGTCTTCCATTTCTACCGCCAGTTGGTTAGAGATACCGAGCATTTTATGGGCGACCTTTAATTTATCGGTCGCTGTGGCGGTATGCCTGATTTTAATGCAATTGATTTGGCTGCCCAAAGCCGCATTTAAAGTGTTACGGCAAACCACCCGCACAGGTGTAAACGCAATATTGATACTGCCCGAAGCATCATGGGAAGTGGTCAAAAAGAGGTATTTCTCAATGCAGTCATTGCGCCCGACACGAATAAAATCGGGCAGTTTGGCGGTGATAAAAATGGTTTCGCCCTGTCCCAAAGCCCCTGCGGTTTCGTACAAAATACCCTCTTTACCGCCGACAATACTGTCAAAAAAGCTAAACGCCTCCACGTTTTGCACCACTTCATAATCCCTGCCTAATTTATCTCCTAAAACCGCTTCCGTATCAGTACGAAAGGTAAAGTAACTGTTATCCGATGTAATACTTTCCCCACTTGGCAGGGGGTGAACGTTCGGACGTTTCACCACCTCAAAATTCAGCCCCGCCTGTTCCAATGCTTCCGCGCTTGTCGGGTACTGCGTTATAATTTGCCCTAAATTATGCCAGGCTTTTTCCTTCACGCTGAAAAAGCTATGTTTTCCAGTCTGTTCATTATAATGAATATCGTGTGCCATGATTAAGATTTTAATTTGTAGTCCATAAATTTTAGTTCGTGTATCCTCACCTTCTTGGTATTGCTGATGGTACGGGTCGCCTTTTGCTGTATCTCCGAAATGGCTTCATATACATTTTTATGCTTGGTTTGTATGGTCGCCTTGACCAGTAAAAAAATGGTATCGTACATAGGTCTATGAATTATAGCAGTTCATAAATTCCGCCAGCTCCATCTGAAAAGCTGCGGGGTTATCGGTCGCCAGTTGTTCTGCGTAACCCTGCCAAAATATTTGGTTGGTTAACTCGATAAAAATTTCTAACATTGCTTTAATTTTAAGAATAGAAGATGTCTTAAACAACGCCCCCTGTACCTGCCAATACAGGGGGCGTTCCCATTTTAAATTACTGCGGGATCACGATGCCCGCTTCAATTTCCGCCAGTTTGTCCACGCACATATTGTTCACCAACTGCGCTACTGTCCAAATGATGGTCGGGTTCTTGGTCTCAAACTTCCTGCGGTTATCATCCTCGATGGTCAGCACACAACCATTATAATAATTGGTGTCGGTGGTGTCCGCTTCATCCCGCAACTCCACTTCAAAATCGTCGAGATTTTTGATAGTTTCCTGCAACTTGGTGCGCTGTTTCGCCTTGCGGTGCATTTCCTCAATGAATTTCAACGTACCCTCTAAATTCAGCACGACCTTTTTAGCCTCCTCCTTTACAGGCTCGGCCTTAACCTCGGCTTTAACCTCCACTTTCGGCGCTTCGGTCTTTACCTCCGCTTTTGGCGCTTCGGGTTTAGCGGGTTCAGGCTGTGGCTTGGCTGATTCCTTATTTACCGGGTTACCGGCCACAAATTGCGGGTTCTTATTCTCGGCAGTCACAGGGTTAGCACCATTTACGCCGTTATTTTTAGCTGTTCCGTTATCTTTTACTTTAGTTTCCATGATTTCTGATTTTTAATTTTTACTCATTGATTGTTGTGTTAAGGCTGTTGCGATCTGCGCATTTCCTTAATCGGTGGGCCTCGTCCGTTTGCTGTCTCCATTTTGCTTAGTTGTTTATAAAGTCAGTCGGCAGAGCCTCCTGGCTTTTTGATAAGCAACCTCACCTGACACAAGCCCTTTGTAAGGCAAGACTTTGCGAAAAAAAATACGACCCGAGCGGAGCGAGGGTGGAGATTTTTTTTCAGCAAACCCGCAGGGCCCGGTCTTGACGACAAAGGGCTTGTTCGGAAATTTGCTACCAAAAAGCCTGGTGAAACTTTATGAAAGGAGTTAAAAAAAGGCATGAAGTGGCCCGCAAAAAGTCCGGGTGCTGGCGACACCGGCGAAGCGTGTGACGGCAGTGCCCCGTCTTTTAAATGCAGTGAAGCGGCTGAGGAACGAAGCGGCTGGAACTGCTGACTTTGCGATCTTATTGCGCCCTGCGCAACCAGACAGTATTATGTTGACGGACAGCTAAACGCGCGGACAACTCCATGGCCGAGATAATGCTTAAAGACTTTGCATGACCCATGCCCCTAAAACGGCAGAGATCAAACAAAGAAATCTCGGTAAGGCGTTTTAAATCGCCGTCAATGCTGTCCAGGATACGCGCAGCCAGTGACACCGCCGTTTCATTTGGCGAACCGGAACCAATGAGAATGGCCAGCAGCTCGGCGTCGGACAAGGCCTCCTTACCCTGCTCCATCAGTTTTTCGCGCGGGCGCTCCGAAGGCTCCCAGCTTTTGATACCGGTTGTGCGCTCATCATCATTGCCCGTCCTGAACAGGTCCTGTTGCCCGACCTGGTAAGCCGCGCTCCTGAACAGCGAAGAAAAGGCCTCGATCAAAAATTCAAAATCCTCCTCAAACACGATCACCTGGGACCGTTTAAATGTATGGTCATCCTGTTCATCGCTTCGCGTGATCGTGATATACTGGCTGTTATTCGCTGCCAGCTTGAAATCTAAAAAATAATGCTTCCTGTTACTGGAAAAACGCTCTGTCGCAAATACCGGATTCTTCATAACCGATCTCCTTTCGCCACAAAGTTGAAAAGCATCAAACGGTTACTCGGTACGAATTGCATTTACCCGGTACACGAAATATTTACCCGATCTTACCGTTATCATACAGTCTATCAGCATTAATAACATGGTAAAATGAAAGACGATCTAAAAAGTGGCCCAGCCTGCCAGCAATGCGGTAAGCCCTTGTTCGGCAGAACAGACAAACGATTCTGCAATGATGGATGCCGGAACACATTTAACAGGGGAAAAGCGGCAACCAGCAAAGCTAAAGATCATGAGAACCTGCCCGAAATATTTAAGATCATCAAGCAGAATTACAACATTCTAAAAACATACGACCTGGAGAAGCTTAAAGATAACCAACACCTAATTGTGCCACGCACGGAATTACAACACAAAGGATTGAATTTTAAATTTTTCACAAGCACCTATACCAATGAATTTAAAGAGCGCTGGAAGTTCTGCTTTGATCTTGGTTGGAACTAGGAAGAGCAAGAAGATTGTTATTTAGCCTACCGTGCCGACCAAATTTCAATTACCTAATTTCAATTACATATAAAAACTGTATTTCAGTTGCATTTCTTCGTTGGGCCCTAAATATTTTAAGATTTCCCCAACGTTCCGGGCGCACTCAATTGTGATCGGAAACTTTCGGTCAAACTGTGTATTATTCCAATTCATCTTAGTGAGGGCAAGTATTTCATCGCATATCAGGTTAGGAGATTCATCATAAGATGCCAACTTTATTTCCAATGCGCTTGGAATGTACATGCCCGGGTAGGTTTCATAATAAGGTACTGAACCTCTTGTATATAAAATATGATGCTGATCTGTTAAATGCAGATGGGTACCCCGCATCGGCGGGTAGCCGCCAAATCTATAAAGGCGAATGTCTGATTGTTGAATAGATACAAGATCTACCTGATTGATGTGAAAATTTTTAGCGGCCTGCTTGAAGCCGTATATCTCCCCCTCATTGAAATTAGAAGTTTTATGAAGTACCAGCCTTTTAGGAAATATTTTGATAGCGTCGTAATACTCCTTTAAGGATTGGGTAAGCAAATTGAATGCCTGTTCTTCAGATAGATGTGGTGTCCGGTCGTTCTTTTTTAAGGTTATTTCTTCGCCTCTTAAAATAACACCTTTACCCAGTTCATTGAATATTTGCGCGATGCTCGTTTGAGTCGTCGTTTTATCACGGCTTTTAAAAAAACTGATGCCAGCATAACAAGTAGTTTCCGCAGAGTCTTTTCTTACCAAAGCCCAAGGTGTACCCGAAGCTTTATAATATAACGCTGTAAAAAAATTCCAGGCGATGGTTGCTGCATCCTGCATCTCAGAAGTAGGTTTTGCAATCCTGTCTCTTACAATTTGTATAGGGATATTATATTGCATGGCGGCGGCTTTTAAATACCTGCGGAAATTCTGCTCTTTGATCGAGATTTCTTCATCAGTTAGTTCGGAATCTTCACTATCTGTTTCAGTTTCTTCATCGTCGACATTTGGGCTAACTTCTTTATCCTGTATATAGGTGATAAAGTTTTCACCTAAAGCGCAGATAACTACATCAGGCTTTTTGTTCTTTGTCAGGAATTTGATTTCACTAAGGTATAGATCTGCAATATCCTTTATTCTTTCTTCCAAATTTGCTTTGGATTTGATGATCGTGTCGAAATCACCGTTATTAATCTTGCGGATATAGGTGTCATCATAGACCACCTCACTCTTAAACCCGATATCCTTATTGAATCCGCAAAAGTTTAAAAATAACGTAGGGTGTGGGTTTTTACTTTCTTTCCCTGCGATATGAGCTTTACAAGTTTCTATCCATTCCAAAACTTTATCCACACTTTCACCTTTTCCGATAACGCCTATAGTTATCTTTTCCGGCCGAACATTAGCAATGTCGAATGGTGTATAGTTATAGATACCCTGTTTAGGGCAGATGTGCTGATTTGTTCCGAATTGTAAAGACGGTTCTTCAATATATCTTAGCTTCATTATTCAAAGAGCGAGTTATCTGATAATTCATTATCCATTTGCAATTCTGCTTCTAAAGCATTGCCTTTTTTTTCCGGTACTTTGACAGGGTTCCAGGTAGCTTCTTCTAATTTGGGCGAGATGGTTAGTGGTTCAACAGGGTGTAATTTTAAATAAGGATATTCTCTTGTAAATAGGTCAATGTAAGTAAAATAATAGCTAAAGAACCTGAAGTAATTACATACAGCGCTATTGTTTTCCATACGTTTAATCCCTGACATATAATCCGATTCAAAGCGACTTTCCTTATACCCTCCAGGATTCGTAAAACTCCAGGTCGGGTTGATAACCAGAAACCAGTCTTCGCCCAGATCAAGGAATGAGCTTCTAAAAGCAAGATTTCGATAACAAATGATATGTTGTTCCTTTTTATTCATCATCTCAAAAATCACTGTTTTCGTTGCCTCTTTCTTACCTTTCCATTTCAGTCTCTTTTGGTTGGGAACTATCTTATTATTGGCAAAACGGAATATTTCCCTTGGGCCAAACCATTCGATTTGTTTTTGTTTACAGAACACAGTTAAAGTGTTCCTCAATAGATGCTTAAATATTCGCTTATAATCGTCGTTGGCTTCGTAAAACTCCGCGCATTCAAACCGCTCAACGTTTCCTGTTTCGACAATCTGTCGCATAGGCTCGGTTGGATCAAGCAAATCAATAAAAGTGTAAATGCAATTTTCGTAAGTCACCCATTCTGCAGAATATACATTTTTCATTCTTAAAGCATGTTGAATGAGTTTGCCTTTTTTCATGCTTTTGATCGGCTTTCTTTTATTAGCGATCAAATACTGGTTGACATCTCCTAAAATTTCTGCCTCATTAGTTATGCTTAATTCGGCTCTGTAGAGCGCCGTTGGAAAAGTGACCCGCAACATATTCGGCAATATGGCTTCGGCCTCATTACTCAAATAGCCACTTACAAATTTTTGTTGACGGGTTTGGATCTGAACATCTGAAAACTCATGTTCAAAAATTTTGGCTATGGCATACAACTTGGGCGTGGAACTGATCGCATTGATCTTTTTTAAGAGATCGTCCTTATCTATAACATGCTCTTCAACTTCAAAAGTAAAACCATTTGGAATTAGGTTTGCTAGTTTAGACTGGTTATACTTCTCTTTTTTTTGCGTAATGATGTAGATGTAGAGGACATCAAATTGTTCATTAAGTCTGTATTTGGCAAAGGTCTCTAACGTCCCTTTGATCTTATCAAAATCTGCTGTTGATGTGACCTGAAAAGCAACCTTGTTTTTAAAATCAGCCAAATCAATAGCAGGGTAATTCTTCTTTTGAGTGGCATTTAAATTTTCAAGTTCCAGCCCAAATGATTCATTTAAAACAGGTATCAAAAAGCTCTCCGCGTGAATATTAATATGGTATTGATTGGTGGCATTGAACCCCTCAACTTCCAGTACAAACCTCGCTGAATAGGTAGTGATTTTGTTAATATGGTCGATTCTGTTCATATATTTAATTCGATCAACCTTTTTATTAATTGGGATAAAATATGTTAATATCGCATGGGGTAATGCTCAATTTTTACCTTGATAACTTTAGGCTATAACCAAAGATACAGTATAAATCTGATGCTCATTACGCTATATGGCAAAAAACTATTATTTTTAGTATATTATGATAACCCTCTTCTGACAAAAACCTTATTATGACCTATCAATATGAACCATTAGCAGAAGAATACAAGTTCCAGGCATTTCTAAAAGACTTATTTAATACCATTTATGACACCAATACTTTTGAAGAGTATGGTTCCAAAGGGCATATGCAGCATGGAATTGACGTTTACAGCCCCGGTTTAAGTATCGCAGTGCAGGCAAAGAAAAAAGATATCCACCGGAGCCAAAACCTAATTATAAGAGAATTATTAACCGAGTTGTCCGACACGCTGAAACAAATTGAAAGTTTCCCGCATCCAATCAGCCGGTTATATTTTGCAACGACAACCAAAAAATACATGGTCATTCAAAATGCCTGTATGAAGGCCAGCAGGACTCACGGTATCAATGTAATCTTTTTTTGTTGGAATGATATTCAGGCAAAATTAGCCGATTGTCCGCATGTCCGGAATCAATACTTTCCGCATTTAAAGGAAGCGGCTTCAGTTGAAAATGTTTTAGAAGAAAAAATCAGACGATTAGAGCTATTGATAGCCAAGTTTGAACCTCAAAACCTTAAGGCGAAGAAACAGTATCGAGATATCCCTTACACCGATATCCTGATCCCCAAAATGGAGCTAAAAGCGCAACAGACGCTCACCGCAATTATGATGAGGATTGCATTGTTTCAAACATTTGCACGAACCAAATACAAGAAATTCACGTGCCTTTTTAATTTCAGCGCCTCATATACCCAATTCGGCGATGGGACATCGGCGCCAGGGTTTGAAATTATTTGTGGGGAAGTACAGTTCCTGGCTAACTGTACCCGTTTAATAAAACTACTCCAGTATGAACCGGATCGTTTTTGGGAGCAATTTGATCACTATAAAGAGGATAAAGATTTCAGCTATATCAAATTCAGAATGGAATTGCTGCCGGTCGAAGGATTAACTTGTTACGATATTGAAGTCGACGTACAAACCGGGCATTATGAGATTAAGGTTAAAGCTTATGAAGGCCTCGAATACCATAAATTAGATTCACTTAGCGCAATTCTGCCCTTTATCGCACACTCTACCAAGCCTACAATTAACATTATTGAATTTGATAAAATAGAAAAGCATTCAGCCTTTATGAAGCTGTTACACCACATGTTAAGAGAAAACTCTTTTAAGCGCAGTTTGCTAAAAGTAAATGTTGATGATTTTGACGACTGGGATTTTGAATATTATCCAAATGAAGAAGATTAAGTCATACCTAAAAAAACAAAGCCTGATTTCAATGAAACCAGGCTTTGTTTGCTCTTATTTATTCTTTTTCAACGTCACATCATTTCTAATTAATTGCGCGGCGCTTTTAATCTCCTGCATCGTTTTACGGAGTCGGGTGCCTGCACTGGCGTTGCCTTTGTAAAAGAATTTGTCAGCATCCGCTTCGGCTGCGGCGATAAGCGTTTTTAACTTTGCTAAGTTTTCCATGATCTTTAATTTTTATGATTAATAATAATATGTGGATGCTATAAATTATTTAAAGAGCGATACACTTACCGGCGAACGCCCTGGCTTTCGGCCAGTTCAGGTTCGTTTGTCTTAGCTTTTGACTGGCTTTGTGACTGCGCGGGTTCTTTCAGGAACTGTTCCCTTTTCTCCGGCTTACCGTCCTCGCGGTACATATTCAACTGGCTGTAACGCGGTACGGCCTCCACAAATACTTTTAAGGGCTGGCCCTCTTTTTCAACAGTAATTAACGGACGGTTACCGTTCCGCAAATCAGCTTCTAGCAATACTTTTTTTGCCGGATCATTCATTTCCTTGATGTTGAATTTATCCAGCACAGCGTCCAAATGAAAACCATACGACGGATCATGGTACTGGTTCAGGCTGAAATTGCCGAAGCGATCTTTGCCCTTATCAAAATCCAGCTTGACCCATGCTTTATAGGGTTCACCGCCCAGATTCATCATATCGTCGCGGTATACTGAACGCCCCTGTACCAGGTTAGCTGCCTGTTCGGACGAAAAGCCCTTGCCTTGCTCTATCCAGAAAGTCTGATTAACAGGCTTAGCGTAGAAGGTACGGTTAAAATCCTTGTTCACATAATTGATCTTACCGTTCTCCATACTCGCCAGCTGTGTTTTAGACTTAGCGTCTTTACCAACCGCTAATTCGCTGTTGCCGGTCTGTTGCTTGAAAAAGTCAATGGCTTCCGCCACATTGCCAAACTTACTGTTAACGATGTTCCTGCCCGGCTCCTTGGGGTTGGGCGAAATCACCATGTATTTCTGGCCCTCTTCCAAGGGTTTAGCCTGGTTATGCGCCGCTTCAAACTTGTTGAAGTAATAATATTCCGACTGGTTGGACTGCTTAAAATGCAAAGTCAGGTCAACCTGCCCTTTGGTGGCGGCGATACTATCGTGAAGTTTGAAATCGGGTACCCCCTTTTTCATATGATCCTCCATCTGTTCGACGAGCTGACCTTTAAAGCCCAGCCTTTTCATTTCCTCTTTGAGGTTCTCTAAATTGTTTAAATTCATAGCTATGTTGTTTATGGTTAATGAATTCGCTTGTTTAATTTCTTCCAGCAACCGGTCGGCAGGACGGTAGTAAATCGGGTGATCCGCGTCTCCCGGCAAGTAATTATGTCCGGACGCGTCATCCAGATAGTCCAGCGCTTCACCAATGGTTTCAAACAAGTTCAGCTGATGCGGTTGCAGGTCCATTTCCATGGGCCGCAGTTCAAACACCACATGCGGTAAGCCCACATCCTGCGCGTCTTCCAGCATACTGATGATTTGTTCCGCATATTTTGTTTCCAGCCGCATCTTATTTTTTATTGATCTTCAGCAACACGTTCTCCCCTGCTTGCAGCTTGACTTTGATCTTCTTCACCTTTTTGCTGAACAGGGATTTAGCCGCTTCAATACCTGCGCCTGCGGCCTGCGCCCCCAATGACTGATCTATGCCCATGAATTGCATACTGCGTACCGCATCATCCGCACCACCGGCAGCCGCGTCACTCAATAGCGCTTCCGGTGCGTCAATGCCTATCATGCCATCCAAGCTATAAACCGATAGATCAACAGGCACGATGGATGTACCCAGCCGGATATTTTTGATGTCCAGTAAAAGCCGCTGGTTCGTGATCCGGCAGGTGCCATAAAGTTCGTGGCCTTTGGGTATCATTTGCCCGTTCAGCCGCACGCTATCCTGTAAGCGTAATTTAACGCTAGCACCCTGCACCGCTTTCTGGTTATCTACGATAATAGCGGGTATCGCTTTAAATAAACTGTCCGAATCAGCCACCTGCATTTGCTCCATGCGCTGCTTCACCCGGTCAGGGTGCTGTATATCCAGTATATTTTGCAGCATACCGTTCAACTGCGCCATTTCCGGGTCTTCGGTTTTGTCGTCCTTCATGGTCTTCATCAGCGCTTCCAGCCGGTCCACATCGCTTTTCATGGCCGTTCCCTGCGAAACTACCGAGTTAACATCACTGCTTTTCTTGGTTTCTACCGGTCTGGCGATCTCCTTATTCAAAGCTTCCAGCTTTTCATTAATGGCTTTGGTCTGCGGGTCTTCCTCCTGCCCGTTAAAGCCTAAGCGGTCAGCTACATCCTTTACCCCGTTACTGCTGTTCCTGCCTGCGCTGTCCCGGTCTGACTGCTGGTAAAAGCCCATTTTATCCTGCGGCTCCTCCTTTTTAAAGGCGGCATCCGGTAAACTGGTGTTAATTCCCTTTTGGGTGATTTGCTGATCAGCGTCCGAATTCCCTTTACCACCGCCCATCGCGTAAAAAGCAAGGGCTAGAAAGGGCAGTATTAAAACCGGAAGTACTAAGAGTATTTTCCGCTTGTCTTTCTTTTTTGGTTCCATATTTTTTGTTTTTTTTTGATGTTACTGATTATGTATTGATTGCACCGATAAGTAACCAAAAGCAATACCCGCCGAACACCAGGCAAAAGATGACCAAAGCATACAGCCAGATTCGTTTCGGTAAATGCGCTGTGTGGCTATTTAAAAAACCTGCTACCCTTTTCTGTCCGCTGATTAGGTTACCGGCTATTTGATGCGCTACCGCGTCCCCTGCCGGGCTATCTCCACTTTCCTTTCTCTTTACAAATAAGCTCATGCTATTAAGGCTTTAAAGGTTCATCTCTATTTTCCAATGTTTCCCAGCGCTGGATCAGGAAACCATGCGGGTTATTATCACTTCGGCTGACGTTTCGCAGGTAGCCCTCGGTGATCAGCTTACGCACCACCGTCGAGGTGGAACGGATCAGCTTTTGCGTGGCATAGCACCGAAAGAAAAAAGGATACTGCCCAATGTCCAGCGCGATGCTGTCCACCGCTATTTCCTGCGAGATATTGGCAGAGATCAGGTTATTATAGAAACCCTGCTCTTTCAAGTTATCATAAGCCTTTTTCGCGCTCTCATCGGCAAGATTCAGCGCATTGCTCATATTGGCTTGTATCACCTTCTCATCCGGGTCAAGGGTGAAAAAGTAATGGTGAAACATGCGGATATGATCTTTGGCCTCCACCGGGATATTATCCTTGCGCTCGGCGCTGAAAGCTTCGATAGCCTTTCCATTGGCCAGGATGTAGATCTTGCCCTGCATAGTACTGACCATATCAAAGCTTTTCCAGATCGCGAAACCCGAAATCACAATACAGGCCAGCACCAGGAAAACGCTGAACGTTTTGATATGCTTAAAAGCACTGTCTATATTTTTGAATTGTGTGAACATAAAGCCCCCCCAACCCCCTAAAGGGGTAGTAAAAATGAATTGATCTGTTAATTATTTGCCGCTAAGCTTATCGTGCTGGTGGCTCTTCTGATCACCACCGCTTTGATAGCCTTCGATGAAATCTCCGGGCGCGGTCATGACATTTACAGCACCGTGGCCCATTCTCGCTGCCGTAGCGGCACCCATTTCACCGCTATAATGGATCGCCGTGGAACTGCTGCCAGTCACAATACTGGTTACCTTATAGAGCATACTGTTGCCGCCATGCGCGTGCACCACGAAGTTGGCCACGGTCGGTACCGACAAATAACCCACAATGCCAATGACCAGGAAGATGAGATAGGCTACATCCGTGCTGCTGAAAAAAGTATCGCCCTGCTGGTCGATCTGCGAAATATCCAGTTTCAACATATTCTCCTGAATCATTCCTAAAATGCTGCCGAAGATGTTGGCGATAGGCAGCCATAAAAAGATATTGACATAACGGGCCAGCCATTGGGTCAAACTTTGCTGAAACCCGTCAAATACGGCAAACCCGAACACGAGCGGACCTAAAATCGCCAGCACAATGAGAAAGAAAACCCTTACCGTATTGATACACAAACTCGCGGCCGCGTACAATACTTCCAGCACTTCCGCCATCCATTGCTTGATCGAATTGCGGAAATTGTAAGATTGTTTATCCATCCAGAATTTCACATCGTTACCGATACCCTCGAACATACCCTCGTCCTCGCGGTTGGGGTCTTTGGGATGTGTGTACTTATACCATTTGTCGGAATCGCCCCGGCCATCCTCTCCAACATACATCTGATAGGCCTGGCTTTTCTTTACCGCATCCTCCTTCTGCTTCAGCAATACGGCAATCGCTTTATTACTGTCCTCTACCATCGCGCCGGTCGCCGACACGGTCGGCTGCAATACCCCGTTGATCAAAGCGATCACCAGCGGGAACATCATAATCGCCATGCCCAAAGCGAAAGGCCTTAACAAGGGGTAAAAGTCCACGGGTTCGGCAGCCGCGATCTGTCGCCATACCCGGCTGGCAATATACCAGAGCGCCCCGAAACCCGCTATCCCCCGCGCCACATCGATAAGCCGACTGCAAAGCGGCAGCATTTCGCTGTACACCCTGTCCAGCACGGGCTGCATCCCCGACAGTGTTTCCGTTATGCCCTGGGCGCGAGACAGTCCGGGCAAAAGCAGGACCGCTACCGCCAGGCAGGCGGACATATATCTTTTTCTATTTTTCATAAATCTTAGTTGAGGTTATAAAGCTGTTTAGTGATAGCTATGCCCGCTTTTTCCTTTTGCCGCTGGAGATTAAGGATGCTCGTTTGCTTATTAAAGTTTCGCAGGAACATGAGTTTATCCTGAGCATCAGCAAATATCCGGTCAATTGCCTGCAACCTTTCATCATCGCTCATGCGCAGTTTGGACGAGGTAATAACATTGGCCAGTTCATCGAGGTTAGCCATGCTCTGGTCAAACAGTTGTTGGTAAACTTTGCCTAAATATTCTATTTCTGATAGACTAAAGCTGCCGGAACTCTGGAAGCGGCTGTAAGCGGACTTATACTCCTTAACCATATCTGCCTGATAACTGATAATATCGCCCACCCGCTTATACTTGCGTATCTCGGGGTTAACCAGCATCAACCCGTCCAAAAAAGCTTCATGCAAAGAAAAATTGCCCTGCGAAATGTCCTTGACCGCGTTATAGCCGGTCGTCAACACCGTATAACCTTTCTTCATATCTGACAGGATACTTTTGAACTGGCTGAGCTTTTCCACATTGAGCAATAACTGTTCAATTTCCTGCGCCTGCGCACGGGCAGCATAAGAAGCGCAAACCATCAACACCGAAAAAACTAAAATACACCTGCATAAAAATTGCTTAATTGATTCCATAGCTGTTCTTTAATTGGTTAAGGGATCTTTGTTCACCGGCTCTTTGCTGTATCAATAAATTGACCTGGTTACAAAAGCTTTGCGTAAAGGCGGCTTTATCCTGCATGGCGATATAAACCTTGTCCAGCCTTTCGAGCCGTTCATCATCTGACATTTCCACCTTTCCGGCGGTGATGACCAGCAACAGTTCTTCGAGGTCTTTACCGCATTCGTCCATTACTTTGTCTTTCACATCCAAAACATAGGCTCGGTCGGAGGTGCTCAAGAAACCATCCCCACTTATCGCAAAGGCTTTGCTGATCGCTAACTGCATCGCAATGATCTCGGCGACCTTCGCATGGTTGCGCACCGCCGGGCTAACCGCCTTTAACGAACTGATAAAACTTTGATGCAGGCTAAACTCGCCATTGGTAAAACCCTTGACGGTCTGCAATCCCTGGTCAGCGATAGCATAACCCTTTTTCAAATAGCCGCCATAAACCTGTAAAGCGGCAATTTGCTGTACGAGGTATTTACGCTGTGTCTTCTTTTGGCTCCACCACTCGGCAAACGTCTGGCAGCGCGCGGCGTTTGCCGTCAACAACAAGAGCAAAACAAGCCCCACCCAAGCCCTTCCCGGCAGGGCGGGTTTCAAAATCCCGCTAATTGATCCCATAGATTTCTTTGAGTTTAACCGCCTCATCCAGTGAAGCTGAGCGCTGGATACTCAACAGGCTGTTTTGGGTGTTGAACTGCTTTAAGTCTGAATAATTGGTATCCATCTTGTCGGCAGCTTCGTTGATGATCTCCAGCCTTTTGGCATCGCTCATCTGCGTTTTAAAGGAATTGACGACCAGCAGGATCATATCCAGGTTCTTGACACTTTCCTCCAGAATCCCTTTATAAACTTCCTGCATGTGCTCCAGTTCCTCCGGCTTAAAGTGTTTGTCCTTGTTAAACAGGTTCCAGGCCCATTTATACTCATCCACAATAGCCACCTGCTTTTCGGTCAGGTCTTTGATGCGCTTATAATAAGCGATGACCGATTTGATCTCCCAAAGCTCCTTGTAATAGCCGCTATACAGATCCTTTTGCTTTTCCGTCCAGTCGGCTATCTCAGTCAGTTTAAGTTTGGATAGCTGGTTTTCCAGCACCTTTTGCGCGTTCTGCAGCCATATCGTTTCGTTCTGCATCCGCTGAACTTTCAGATCGATGGCTTTAATTACTTTTTTAATACCTGCCTGGATCACCTCCAGTATCGCTATCTGCGCGTTCGCCTCAGTGGGCAAAGCAACAAACAGGGTCATGGCGCTCATGGGCAGGATAACCATGTACTTTTTCATACGTTTTATCATTTCGTAAATTCTTTAATTAGTTAGTTTGATATATTCCCTTTTGCCGACCACCAGCTTACCCGTTTCCGGAAGTGGTGTAATGACCTTTCCCCGGCGCGTTTCTATTAGCACTTTACTCGCTTCGTCGTACACCGCCTGCCATTCCTCGGTTTCATAGTGCAGCTTGCCGGGCTTACCGTTTTTGATCAGCCCGTAGCCTGTCTTCCGGTGAATGAAGTAAGTGGTCGCTGAAGCTGACTCAATAAAGAGGGTATCGTTAGCAATACTGAATTCGCTTCGGGCGGCATTAACGTAGATGCCGAGGATAAAAGAAGCGGTTTCGCCATTGTTGCAGGCGGCGACTATCACCGCGATCGCTATCATGAATAGGTAACTTTTCATCGTCTTAGCTTTTGTCTTTTAGTTCCTGCGCCAATACCGCGATGCCCTTTTGGATGCTCCCGTAGCGTTTGGCATACTCCTGTACTTTCATCTTTTCGCTTTCCTCGGTCGTATAGGCCAGGTACTCTGCCAGCGATACCTCTGTGCGGTAAACCTTACTGTACTGGCCCCCTAACGAGATAAACACCTCCTTGTACTTCCGCTTCGGGTCGTTGGCCTTGTTCATCGAAAGGATCTGCGCTTTCCCTTTTTCGGTCAGGCCCAGCAACTCCTGTATCGCGTCAAACTTGTTCTGGTACTTGCTTTGGTCCAGCAGTATCTTACAGTCGGAGTTGTTGATAATGGCCTGCTTTACGATGGGCGATGAAATAATATCCTCCACTTCCTGGGTTACCACCACCGCTTCACCAAAGAATTTTCGAACTGTTTTAAACAGGTAACGGATATATTCCGCCATGCCCTCTTTCGCTATCGCTTTCCAGCATTCTTCAATAAGGATCATCTTACGGATGCCTTTCAGCTTGCGCATCTTGGAAATAAACACCTCCATGATGATGAGGGTAACCGCCGGAAATAATATAGGATGGTCTTTGATCGCATCCAGCTCGAATACGATAAATGGCTCATTCAGCAGGTCAAGGTTCTCGGTGGCGTTTAGTAGGTAATCAAACTCACCGCCCCGATAGTACGGGTTCAGCACATACAGAAAATTGCCGATATCAAAGTCCTTTTCCTTGACCTTGCCATCCTCCAGCACCTGCATATACTCACTCATCAGGAACTCGTAAAATGTATTAAAGCAGGGGAAGATATCCGGGCTTTTCTCCAGGTGGGTAAAGTAGAGCGTTAAGGCATTGGACATCGCGACATATTCCGAACGCCGGAACGGCTCATCATCCTTTTTCCATAGCGCCAGCAGCAGGGTTTTGATACTCTCCTTTTTCTCCGTGTCCAGTATATCCCCATCGGTCAGATAGAACGGGTTGAACTTGATCGGGTCTTGCTCCGAATAGGTAAAGTAATAGCCATTCACCAGATCGCATAAGCCTTTATAGCTGTGCCCGACGTCCACCAATACCACATGCGTACCCTGCTCGTAATAAGAACGCACCATGTGATTGGTGTAAAAGGACTTACCGCTGCCGCTCGGCCCTAAGATGAATTTGTTACGATTGGTCGTAAACCCTTGCCTGATCGGTTCATCGGATATATCCACATGAACCGGCTTGCCGGATAGCCGGTCGCCCATACGTATACCGAAAGGAGAAACAGAAGAGCGGTAATTGGTTTCGAGGTTAAAGAAACAGGTGGCCTGCTCAACGAATGTATCAAAGGTATCGTTCATCGGAAAATCCGCTTCATTGCCCGGCAATCCCGCCCACCAGATCTGCGCCTGTCCGTCGGTTTCCTGCTTAGCGGTCGCATCCATTTGCGCCATCGCGGAACTCACCAGGTTCTTCAGGTCTTTCACCTTTTCCGCATCTTCCGACCAGGCCAGCACATTAAAATGCGCTTTGATCGGTAAACGCTGCTGCCCGATCGCTTCATTCAGGAAGTCGTTGGTCGCATCTCTGGCCATCGCATTCTCCCGGCTGTACCCTGACAGGGATTGCAGGCGTAGTTTTTTAGCTTCTAAACGCTTGATCGTTTCCTGCGCGTCTTCTATAAACACATACTGGTTCAGGATATGATTGCAATTGAGCAGCTGGCCTAAAGGGCTGGCAAAGCCGATACTGAACTTGGTGCGGTCCGTGCTGTACTTGTCATAATTGATCCGGCTGCCGCATAGTGAGGGCATTTCTTCGGTATCAGATAAAGTGTATAATTCGCAATGCTTACCACCAACCCGAAGCTCCTCCTTTACGTGGATGTCGGTGATAACGGGCTGCTGTTCCGGGGTTAACAGGAAACAATAGCGCTCTATGATACCCGCTTTATTCGCCGTCCCTGCCAGTTCATCATCCGAAAGTCGCGCTAATTCCACAAAGCCGCTGTCTTTCAATATCCGCTCAAACTGTCCGGCACTATCCAAAAAGTCTTTAAAAAGGATCGGATTAACCGTTTGAACCGGCACGATGGATTTGCGCAGGATATTGCTGTAAACTGAACTGGATAACTTGCGGTCCTTCGGCTTTTTGGTTAAAAAGATATAACATCGGTGGTCAAGGCATGGCCGCTCATTAAAGAACTGCTCACTGCTGCGGGATAAGAAACTGTTACCGGCTTTTTCATAATCAGCTTTGTACATACCCTCGGTAAACCAATCCTGTTTATGAAAGATGCTGTGCTGTGGCAGTATCTTAATCGCCTTGATCCAGGCCTCGTGATACGCTTCATAATCCCGGTCCGACAGCGTAAATATCTCCGGCAGGCTTACTTCGTAGGCAATGGTCATATCGCCCTGCATCGAAAGGATGCAATTATGTTCCACCTTGTATATGGGTAATATATTTGCTGCTTCTACCATGATTATTTCTGTTTTAAGTTTAAAAACAACCGCCTGGAGCGGAACTTTAAGTGATCGGGCAGGTTGCGCTTCGCCAGGAATTTCATCAGGCCGTGCTCACCGAAACGGTGGCTTAAGCGAAAAGTGGTGATAAACAAAGCGGTACCCAGTCCTACAATCACCGGCAGAATCACAAACAGGCTAAGCCCAGATATGTACAGGATAGCAAAGGCGATCAGCAGCAACACCAGCCCAACTGCTAAATAAGCGATATACTGCGCTTTAAGCCCTTTGAACATGATCGGCCGGGATACCCCTTTATTGATCTGATAGATGCTGCTCATGGCTATATCCCGAAAAATGATTTGAGCACAGTTGCCACCACCACTAAGAAAATACAGCTGCCGAACCAGGCTGCTGCCACCTTATTGGTATCCTGCTCGCCTGCATTCCATTTGTTAAACACCTTAATAGCGCCTATGATACCGACCACGGCACCAATCGCGTACATCAGGTCACAGCCGGTATCGAAGTAGCCTTTGACTTTATTGGTCGCTTCGGTAATGCCCGCGTTACCGTCCTGCCCGAAACAATAGTTCACGGTGAGCAGCGCGAATGCTAACATTAAGGTTTTTAATGGGGCTTGTCTTTCAGGAGTACGTGAGAAAGGATAACTGTTTTTAGCTGTTCTAAAAGGCTGATTGAATTTCTTAAGATTTTTCATGGTGCTGAATTTTGATTAAATGCTCGGGGTGAATTATTGGGGGTGCCTGCGGTTAATCCCAAAGGTTTTCCAGTTCTTCGGGTGACAAGTGAAAGGGTGCGTGTTCGATGATCCAGGCATTGATGCTGCCGATATTCGGATTGGCACCGATGCCCGGGTATTTTCCCCTGACGATTGCCATCAGGTTCAGGAAATCCTTTTTATCCCCATCCTCCTTTTCCAGAATGCCAAACACATCCCTGATCTCTGCTAACACATCCGGTACCAGGCCGATCTGTTGTACTTTAGCCCTTTCGCTGGCTACAAAACCGATTCCGCCCATACTGACAGTAGTCATTCCCTCGGGTAATGCCGGTTTACCCATGAGTTCATCTTCGGTTTCTTCCTGTTCTTCTACACCCTTTTCCCATTGATGCGGTAAAGGCTCATCCGTCACTTTTCTCCCCATTTTACCGCTTAAAAAAGCGTTCAGTTCCTTGCGGTAAAAGAGGAGGATAACGGCCACATACCAGACGAGGGTCAGTACCGCCGCGGCAACCAAAAACTGTTGCCATGTGAATTGCTGTAACATATTATTTTGCTTTTGCCCCCGTGCTCCATTGCACCGGGATTTACAAAAGCAAAGGTTGGGGGTCCGCAAATTTTGCTTTGCGTAAAGCCCGGTACTACCGTTAAATAAAACAATACGCACTTGTAAACAAGCAGTTAGCAACCCTCAATCAGCATCTTTATCCCGGTTACCTGCCTTACCTGTCTGGTGATTTTCCTCCTGTTCAAGTTTGCGAAGAATACCATCTTTCATTTCATCCAAGAACCGTGTGCGGCTTAAACGTTTTCTCGCCCTGATCTCCGCGAACCTCTTGGCGGGGATACCCACCTTTACCCGAAGCTTTTCTTCCAGCCAGCGAAAAATCTGTGCTATACCTGCCGTGCCGTTATTCAGTTGCCCGGCATGATAAAGGCCGTAACCTAACTCAGCCAGATTAATGGCATCGCCCGTCCATTGCAGGTCCTCCGCAGGTCGTGTGTTAGCATTGGTTATCGGGTCGGCTGGATTGCCCTTCAGGTAAGCGATCTTATCCTGCAACCAGGCTTTCAGCATATCATAAGCCCTGAACTTAGAAAACAGGTAATCGCAACTGGTAGAAAATGCAGGGTCAAGTTCCGGTACATTGGGTAAGAGTACTGTTTGGGCCAGTCCGCCACGGATAAAATATAGATTGTCCAGTTCATCTGCATTCAGTTTATAGTACTGGTACAGGAAGGCATACTTTTTAAAATAGCGTTCCACATAGGTGAGCTCATCGCCTAAAAACTGAAGCTGTTTAGCCACATCGCCAAAGGGTAAACCAGTTTCTACCGTGTAGATTTCCGTACAATAGATCTGGTGGCAATAAAAAGCCGGCTTGATATATTTGAAAAAATAAATCTCATCCGCTTTGGTCGCAAAAGGGTATACCCCAATAAGCTGCTTCAACCTGTTCAGGCAATCCCTTACCAATTTCAGGCTTTGCACCAATCTTTCCAGCGGATCGTTTACCTGTGCAGTTAAGCGGTCTAAACCCAATTCCAACTCCCGGCGTAATTTCGCACTCATGTCCTTAATCATATCCATATCCTTTAAGTAAGCCCTGCTGCGCCCGTTAACCGGCTACAACTTTTCACACAACAGGATTGCGTAGAATTTTTTCCATATCGTTGATCTTACCCAAAGGTGGCAGGATTGCGGGGCTGAAAACAATAGGGATTTGGCACCAAACAGCCATTTCAGGGATAACCCTTAACGGCTACCGGTATAAGAGGTTCATTAAGGAAAGTTTATTGCGAACACCTGTTTTGGTGTAGATATTCTGCATGTGGGAATCGACTGTTTTTTCAGAAATAAACAGATGTTCTGCTACCGCTTTATAGGTCCAGCCAAGTAGGATCAGCCGGGTTACTTCGGTTTCGCGGCCGGATAAATTATAGGACTTGCAATTCCGGTAAAATTGTTCTTCTTTATCTGTTGAAGGTGCTGAATATTTGGATGCAGCACTCTTTTTAACTCGTTTATATATAAGGGCGATCACTATCAACAAAATGATTACACCCAACGCAATCACTAACCATTCCATAAGCCGACACATTTAGTTTGCAAAAAGTGAGTAAACCAAAACGCGGGCTAATGCAAGTCCAGGCAAACAAGGAAACCGCTAAGTAACCCGAAGACCAATGAACAAGCACGCCCGCGTTTAAGCGGGCATTGCACTTGCTCCTGGTCTTCTGGTTAAAAATTAGCGGTTTTTAGTTTTGCCAAGAAAGATGAATGCTAAATAAATTCTATATGTCGTCTATATTATTTCTGTGTTGTAAATTCATTTTTAAATCCTCCGTAAATATAGGTAAACTAATTTTTCGTGTCGCAATTTTTATCGGCAGCCTGCCACCCCCAGGTTAGTATTTGCGCTATGGTGTTCAAAAGCGTTTCCCGATCAGCCATTTTATTTACATCAATGCCGCAAACCGTACTTTTATTATAACGGGCATGTAAGGTCAAATAATAGATGCCGCCCAATAACAGGGCCATGACTGCACGGAAGCTGACACCTGACCCACCAAAAAATGGGTCAGTCAAGTTTAATAGTTTTGCCCCTTCCTTTTCCCTGTTTTCCGACACCTGCCGCAGTAAAGGGTTGTCCTCACTGATCTGCCAAAGGATAATCTGCTGCATCTCCATATTTGCGAAGAAGTAGCGAAAGTTTTCCTGCATCAGTTCCGTAAACATGTTTTCTACTTTATCTTTTTCAGGCGATAACCCTAAATTGAAGCGTTTAAAGAATGGCGGCCAATAGTCCTTTTCGTCGATATAGGCTTTTTCCAACTCCTCCAAGCTATTAAAATAATAACGTAACATGTTCTTGTCCTTCCCGATCAGGTTAGTGATGTTTTTGACAGACAAATCCCGGAAGCCCTTATCGCCCATAATTTTACCGACGGCTTCCAGCAAGTCCTGCTGCGTTTGCTCAGCGTCCCTAACCTTAATTACTTTCCGTTTGGTGACCATAGCTTTTCGTAATTTGCAATTTATTATTCACATGCTCCCAGGCATTCAATACGCGGTCCATTTGTGCTATAGTATGCGTTGCCATAATACTCATCCTGATCCGCGCATCTTTCCTCGCTACCGCCGGATAGCCGATCTGGTTGGTATAGACACCCGCCTCCAGTAATAACTTACAGGCTTCGGCATTGCGTGAGGCATCACCTATCCTGACCGGAACTATCGCCGACTGCGTATTGCCCATATCCAAACCCATATCACTAAGGCCTTTCTTCAAGTAATTAATATTCTGCCATAATTTCGTCCGCCATTCCGGCTCTTCATCAATCAGGTCAATGGATTTCAGGATACAGGCCGAAGCGGGTGTTGCTGATACCGAAAATATATGCTGACGTGCCTGGAACTTCAGAAAATTGATCAATTCACAATCCGCCACTACATAACCGCCTAAGTGCCCGAAAGTCTTGCTAAAGGTGCCCGTGATAATATCCACCCCCTTGTATGAATTATACAGCTCAATCACACCCCGTCCGGTCTTTCCAACCACACCTACGCCATGCGCATCATCCATCGCCACGTATGCACCATACTGTTTAGACAATTTCACTACTTCATCCAACTTACAAATGTCGGCAGGTTGAGAATAAATACCGTCCACGATCACCATCCGGGTGCGGTATTTACCCTGCGTTTCCTTCAGGACACGTTCCAGCTTTTCCATATTGTTGTGCGGAAACAGCTTCACGTTGGTAAGCATACAGCCTTCGTACATGCTGGCATGAGCAGCCATGTCCACGATGGCCAAGTCTTCCTTTTTTAATAAAGCCTGCATCGTAGCGCTGTTGGCTGTATACCCGGTTGTATATAGTATCGCGCTGCCCTGCTTAAAGAACTTCGCGATCTTTTCTTCAATCAAACGGTGATAGGTCATGTGTCCCCCAATCGCCGGAGAGGCTGCCGCACCAACACCATACTTCATAATGGCATCAATAGCCGCCTGCTTGACCGCCGGATGCTGTGTAAAACCCAGGTAATCATTAAAAACCAATGCAACGTGACTATCCTGCGTATTGCCCGGATAATCCAGCTGCACCTCCGGGAAACAACCGGTCATACTTTCCTGCCGGTAGTTCCAGTGACCACGGGTATCCCAATTCTGAACATACTGCTGGAATAAACGCGCCCATTCCCATGGGGTCATGCCCTCGATGTTCTCAAAATCTTTAAAGCTTGCTTTCTCGAAATTTATGTGCTGCATAGGTAGATAGATTAAGTTTGCCGCCCCGTAATTCCCCCAAATGTGAATTAAAAGGCCCGACTAAATAATTAATCAAAGGTTGTAAATGAGCTGACCTGAAATCATAACGAACGTGTCCGGTCTTGTTGTAAACCGTGCATGATCTTTCGGAAAGCGGAAGGTGTCATTTTTCTTTCCTTGCGGAAGAAATAAGCGAAATGGGCATTGTCCGCAAAATTCAATTCGATAATAATTTCTTTGACCAGCATATTCGTGCCGCCCAACAAGGCCTCTGCCTCCGTTAATAAACGATCCGAAAGCAGCCTTTTTACCAGTTTGCCGTAATGTGTCCTGGTAATCTCATTTAACTTACGCGTAGGCAAACCCAATTGCCGGGCATAGAACGGCGCATCGCGTTCCGTACGGAAATGCGTATTGATCAATATCCGCAGTTTACGTAGGGTGTCCGTTTGCAAGTTGTCCTGAACAGGACGGGGAGCCAGAAACAAACGATTGGTCTGAAAAAGCAAGACAGAAAGGTCGAAGTTAACGCTTCGCCCAAAGGGTTCACTTACCGCATCTTTTGCCGTTAGAGGGATGAGCGCCTCATACAGTGCCCTTAAATGTTCATTCAAAACAACAAACGGTTGCCGGTTAAAAAAGTCAAACAAGCCATTTTGTTCATCATGTGGATAGTAGTGCAAGTAGTCATCCAGTAAGCGTTGCTTAAACAGCACAACATAACCATCCTCCGGATACTCCACCATTTGATGTACCTGCCCCTCGTGCATAAAAAACACCGTACCCGGCAACAGTTCATATTCTCGGTAATTGATCCGGTGAAGCCCCGTACCGCTGATCGTCCAAAACAACATATAGAACGCATGACGATGCGGCACAAAAGAAGAATGCGCACCAAGTTCCGTCAGCCTGATAACCTGTAAAGGAAAGTCATTCAACATCTTCTGAAAAGGGATACGTCGCAGTTCTCCTGCCATTCAATAAAATATAAGGAAAAGAAAAAGGGCCTGCCGCTCCATCGGCAAGCCCTGATAAAAATTAACTATCTGCTTCTCATTATTAATGAAAAACTAAAGAACAGGGAGTATTTTAAAGAAAACCATCCAGTTCATCCTTACCCTTAAACCTGTTCCAAAGCATCTTGCAGATGATGAAGATTAACAAGGGTATGATCAAGGAAAAAACAAAACAAAAGATGGAATCCATTGATTACGATTTGACCAGCTTCTTTCATATTATGATAATATTGTCCTGAAATCGCGTTATTGACTAAATCTGACTACTCAAAAACTAGTTGCAAAAAGGCCTACCCTCCAGCAGCCCTTTCGTAAACTTAAAAACGACTTTCACGCACGATATTCAATTTTAAATGTCAACGTACCGGTTGCGGTAAGAGCACCAAAGCAATGAGTTGAAACAGCCAGTGTACTTTCCGATACTACCCATTTATGAGTGTAAACGGGCGTTGGGGTGACCAAACTTACCGTTTTAATCCAGGGTATTATTTCTTTTCAGGTAGCAATACCAGTTTTATAAAATTCCTTCCAGTTAAATATCTGTTTGCTGTATTTTTAACATCAGTAGTCGTGATACTATTGATCATTGGGTTATAGTCATTTATTTGATCTAAGTTTTCCTGGTATTGAAGTTGCGCGCTTAAATAACCTAACCAAAACCCATTGGTGCGTAAGGCCGTTTCTGTGTAACGCCTATCCTCCGCCTTAAACTTGTCCAGATTAATTTGTAGCGGGCCTGAAGACTTGATTTTGTCTATTTCGTCTAAAGCTGATGCAACCAGTTTATCAACGTTTTGCGGCGCACAGCCAAAAGCTATTGTGGCGCTGAATCGCTCAGCCGGTAATTTGGTGAAATTCATTCTTATATTGGGAGAGTATACACCACCTTCTTCTTCACGCAGGCGTTCGTTCAGCCTTATCTGTAAGCACTCTTTTAAAGCATCCATTTTCAGTTTGTTTTCAAAACTAAATTCGAAATCGCCTGAAAAAACCATGTTTACCGTAGCTTTCGGCTCAGTACCTTTATAAACCTTTTTTTCAATAATACCTGTCGGGATATTGATTTTTAAATCTCTGGGTGCTGCAGCTTTGCCGCTTGCAGGGAGGCTGGCAATATATTTAACGAGCAGAGGGTGGAGCTCATCTTTGTTAATACTGCCGACAAAGACGAAAGTAAAACCGCTACAATCAGCAAAACGCTCTTTGAAAATCGCATAGGCTTTATTTAAATCAACCTCGTTTAATTTTTCTACAGACGGCGCGGTGCGGCGAACATTGTAGCTGCCTAATATGGCATTAACCGTATCCTGAAAAACGCTGGCGGGATCATCGGACCTGTTAGCCAGACCCGCCTTCGTCCTGGCTATCATGCCTTGAAACATCAAGGAATCTTTCCGGGGCTCGGTAATATAGGCATACATTAATTGCAGCGCGGATTCCAGGTCATTACTTACTGCGCCTCCGCTAACGTTTTGCGTACGCTCTCCCAGGCTGACTTGCACACTTAACTGCTTACCCGATAAAAACTTACTCAATGTGGTGGCGTTATAATTTCCTGCTCCATAAGACGGGATAAGGTTTGCCGCAGATGCAGATTGATATTCAGCGTCGGCGTATAAGGACGTTCCGCCGGGGGCGAAACCAGTAAACACAATTTCATTTTTTCTATAATCTGTAGGCTTTAATAGTACCTTGATCCCGTTGCTGAGCACCAACGTTGTAATCCCCAGTTTTGTATCATTGCTTTCACTTACGATCAGGCCGGTAATGGGCTCTTTTTTTAATAGCTTTTCTGCATTAGTTTCATCTTTAAATGGCAATATGGTTCCGTCTTCCGCATCCTTCATCCATTTTACAACTGTAGCCTCAGATGGTAATGTTGACTTATCTTTCTCCGGGGCAAGCAACACAATATCCCTGTCGGTCTGCTTAACGGTACTTTTAGCCAATGCATTCAGTTCATTTAACGTTATTCCTGGCAGATCCCTGACAACCAGTTTATATTCAAATTCAATACCAGGCGAAGGCGTGCCGTGCAGAAAATACGCAAGATACTCCTGTACATAGCTGCTCGACGGCGTTGTGTTTTTTTCCCTGAGTGCGTATTCAATTTGATTTTGATAATTAATTTTTGCGCGGGCCAGTTCTGTCTCCGTAAAGCCGAAACGCCTTGCGCGCTCATTCTCCAGCCATGCCGCTTTAAACCCGGTTTCCAATTCTCCGGGTTTGGCAATTACCTCAATACTATAGTTATCTACCCCGCCAAATAAATTATCAATACCGGCGCGGCCGGATAAAAATGGTGGAGCAGCACTTCGCTGCAGTTCAGCAAATCTACCGCTTAGCATCCGATTGTAAAGCCAGCGTACAATTGAAGCTCTGTAATCTGCCTCCGTACGCATGGGCAATTCAGGCATTTTAGTTATAACATTTACCTCGATGGACGTCATTTCAGGATCTGTTACCACAACAAACTGATTTTTTCCGGTTAATGGTACGGTATACTTGATGCGTTGCTTCTTATTGACGGGGTTTTTCAGATCAGCAAACTTCGTCTTAATGATTTTTTCCATTTGATTGACATCGATATCTCCCACTACGATCAGGGCCTGAAGATCAGGACGGTACCAGTCCCTGTAAAATCGCTTCAATGTTTCCGGCTTAAAATCACGCAGCACAGCTTCGGTACCAATAGGTAAACGGCTGGCGTACCTGGAATTATTTAAAATAATCGGATAATATTTGTTTCTCATCCTGTCTGATGCACCTTTGCCCAAACGCTCTTCTTCTAAAACCACCCCGCGTTCTTTTTCAATTTCTGTATCATCGAGCGTTGCACCCTGCGCCCAGTCATGCATGATCTCGATACCGTTTCGCACCACTTCCGGGTCGTCTGAGGGTAAGGGTAACTGGTAGACTGTTTCATCAAAATTGGTATAGGCATTGATGTCCGCTCCGAAACGAACCCCAACTTTCTGGAGGTAGTTCACCAGCTCATTTTTGGGGAAATGCCTGGTGCCATTGAAATTCATGTGCTCGGTAAAATGGGCCAGCCCCCGCTGGCCTTCATCTTCCAGGACAGACCCAACTTTATTGGCCAGGTAAAAGACCACCCTGTTTTTAGGTTCATCGTTATGCCGGATATAATAACTAAACCCGTTCGGCAGCTTGCCGGTACGCACGGCCACGTCTAATGGAATAGCCTGAGATCGCGCTGTCCCGCATATTAATACGGATAGCGCAAAAGCGAAAAAAAAGTTCTTTTTCATTTATAGAATTGTTTCTGTTATTGTTTATTAGGGTTGATTGCCGTCTGATTTTTTAAGATCCGGAAGCCCTTCGTTTGCATTGATCAGCTTACCATGCCGTTCGGTATATTCAGAGATGCTACATTTACCGGCGGAATAGCTGCACAATTTTGCTGAAATGATCAGTACGTGGCCATTTCAATCGTTGAAGTATTACAATTAGGTCCTGCCTGCACACGTACTTTGATTGGCCTATGCGCAGCCCAGGCACTAATGCTATAAACTGTTGTACTTTTATTACTGACCTTTTAAAGTAAAGACCATCGATTTTGAATTGGCGGCAATAATCTCTTTATCCGCACTACTGATGGTAAAGGCAATAAAATAACCCTGAAACCCGCTGATCTTTTGGGGAAATACCGTTATTGGGATGGAGGCTTCTTTTTTACCTGCGGGAATGGTGACTTCGAAGGTCGGAATCTGATAAGCGTCGTCAGGCAGCCATTCGTATGAGGTATACCATCTGTTATTATAGGCACCAAGCAATTCCGGGGCTGGTTTAAAAGTAACCTTTACCGGATGGTCCAGTGGATTAGCATAGGATACCCTTGCGGACAAATTGAGCTTTTCAACACCAAATAAGCTGTCCATTGGCTGATCCCAAAGACTTTTGCCCGGCCAGTTAGCCGTGGGCACCAATATGACGGGTTTGATACCGGAATAATCTAATTTACCCTCATTTTTTTTACAGCCGACGATAGCACCTGTCAACACCAGTAAAATGTATATTTTTAGTTTCATTTTCTTTAGATTTAAATTCATGGATTCATAAGTATTGCCAATTAAGGCATCCACCAGATCTTGCTGGTGAACACGTTTATCGTACCCTGCGCATTCACGTTATTTGCATTTACAACATATTCTTTGTCGTCGTATGCCAGACGGTAAGGAATTGTGTTGCCGATGCGGGCAGGGTCAACAGAGGCGGGAATGTTCGGAAATCGCCCGTTTCTCCGGTAGTCCGTCCAGGTTTCCAAAGGCTCAATTCCATTGAACGCCATGTATTTCTGGTACATCAGCAGTTTGTATTTATCGGGTGCTGCATTCCAGTTTATAGAAGGATTCGAGGCCTGACTTGCATACCATGTGTTAAAAATATCGTCCGAAAGCGATGGTACATTGCTGTTACCTCCGGCATTCAGCCAGCGAAACGATTCTTTTACGGCATCAAGATAGGCCTGCTCCGCGTCGCCCGGTAACCAGCCACGCTGGATAGCTTCGGCTTGCAGGAAGAGACTTTCTACACTGGTCATGATCCAATCGGCCATATCGTATCCCTTTATGATCCCGCGGGCGGCAGGCGTTACTGTCGTATTATTCGCTGACCCGCCTACTGCTGAAAGATTAAAGGATTGCTGGTACCAGTAAGTACTATTATCCACAGCCCGGCCGAATTCACTGCCTCTGAAATTTTGCGGATTTGGCTGAGGAAAGGGTTCACGTTCACCCGGAGGTAGGGGGACTTCAACCGGACTATAGAAAAGGCTGAGTCTCGGATCATTATCCGCTTTCAGGAAATTCATGGCCACAATATTAGCATGAGCCACATTGTTAGACTGAATACCTGTGAAGGGATCATAGTCGCCACCGCCATAAGGATTATTATTGGAAAAATACCCGAAATAAAAAGAAAGGTTTTGTTTGGCAAGGTTATATCCAGGGTTAACCGAGGCGTTCTCACCCGTGCCGAGGAATCCACTACCGCTGTTTTTTATCTTCTGAATTTCTTCAGCGATGTAGGCCGCTCTGTCTGACCTTCCGGCCTGATGTATCAGCAAGCGCAACTTCAGTGTATTGATAAATTTCAGCCATTTGACCTTGTCTCCATGGAACATGATATCGGTGACATTGATTTTGACGTTGTTAACCATTGCAGCGTTTTTGATGAGTATTGCGGCCGCGTCCAATTGTTTCATCAGGTCTTCATAAATAAATTTCCCATCGTCATAATGCGGCTGGAGGATATTGGAATCAAACGCCTCGGTATAGGGCATATTATTTACCACATCTACCGCCCGATGCCACTTCAGCACCTTAAGCACTTTGGCAATGCCTTCGTAATAGGTTGCCCCCAGCTGTCGCGACTTTTGTTCCAGATAAGCAAAGTCGGGCGCAATATAGCCGTCAAAAAGCGGTGTAGTGGCAGGGATATGGTTATAGGTTTGAATCGCAATACCTGAGGGGCTCTGGAAATGGCACCAGTAGCCCATCCATTGCTGTGCAAACCTGGTATCGGCAGCTGATATGCTGCCTGTCAGGCAACCCGCCAAAAGAAGGTCAGGCGTCGCATTGTTATCTGTGAGTTCCTTTGGATTGTAATTAACATCCAACCATTTTTTACAACCTGTGTTGAGCGGAACGATCAGTACGCCCAATACCAGAAAAGGAAGAAATTTAAAATATCGTTGCATATAAAAAGTTTTATGTATATTAAATAATACGTTTAAAATTTCGCCGTTAACGTGAAGCCCATTAGCACCGTACCGGGAAGCGCCGACACCTCTGAACTGCCCCCCGAAAGATTGTTGGCGGGAGCATCAATAGTCCGCTGGCCCGGCCCTTTAATAAAACCAGGATCGCCGTTAATGTTCGACTTGGGATAGAAGGAGAATAAGTCGCGGCCATAGAGGCTGGTACTCATACCTTTTATGAGGCCGGATCTGAATGTCCAATCGTACTGGACAGCAAATTCGCGGATCTTTAAGAAAGCACCGCTGGTAAGGCCATGAATGTTTGCCTGTCCGAAGCTTTGATACAATTCCTGACCTGCATTACTGACCACAATGTCTTTATTCTCCACATAATTGCCGGAATCATCCTTATAAACGGAATTAGGAAACACATATGGCTCGCGGTTGTTCAAGGTCGTCAGCGGGTGCGTGCCGGTGAAGAAACTCGTGTATTGATCAAAAAGGTGATCATATCCCGCAGTATAATCGGCCTGGATATTCATAGAAAACTTTTTCCAGTTAAAGTTAAGGGAGAGCGAGGATACATATTTTGGCAGAAGTCTGCCCTGAAGATTGACCTCATTGTACCCCTGGGCAGTCGGCATACCGTTGGTTCGGTCAACGATAACTCTGCCCTGAGGATCGCGTTTGAAATCCCGTACATTGAATTCAAAAGCCGAGTGGCCTTCTCTTGCGTAATACCCCTGCCCGCTGGGGTCCCTCACAGGGAAAAGGCCTTTATATACCGGGGTCAGGTATAGCACCTTATTATCGTTAATAGCAAACTTAGCCTGCACAGAAATATTCATCTTGTTCGAAAAGGACACAAGCGGCATCAGTTTAAGGTCAAATTCCCATCCGTAGTTCTCGAAATCGCCGGCATTATCAGTGCTCGGATAGCCACTGAGCCAGGCGTTCTGTACTGCAAGGATGACGGAATTATTTCGCTGGTAATAATAAGCCAGATCAAAAATGATCCTGTTGTTGAGGAAACTGAAGTTTCCACCATATTCCTGCGAGATCACCTTCTCGGGTTGTAACCGGGGGTTAGGATTTTCCGAAATCAATGTATAATTAAGGAGGTAATCGCCGTTATTAACGATCGGATAACCACCACTAAGCACCAACCTCCTTTCTGATTGATACGGACTAATATTCATGTTGGCGGAACGTGCATATGAAGCCCGAAGACGGGCTGTCGTTAACCATTTCAAATCTTTCAACACCGGAATCACGTCGGGTAAAACAACAGAGGTATTTGCACCATAGTAAAAGGTTTTCCCCCGGGAAGCCACAGCTTGTTTAGAATCCCACTCATTTCGTCCTGTCAACTCAAGGAATACGCGGTCTTTATAACCCAGCAAGGTATTGCCAAAGAACGACGTGGTTCGGGATAACACGGCATCCTCCCTTAATTGTGGCGTATATATGGTATAAGCAAGATTATACACAGGTATCACCAACGAAGCAGCAGCGCTCAGATCTTTGGAAAAGTTTTGCCGGATCGTATTTCCGCTGTTTGTTCTTAAAACGAAATTTCCCATTTTATGAACGGTTGAGATCAACAAATCATTATTCAATGCTGTGCTGCTCGTCATTTTCTCTGATACCCTGGCAAAAGAGTCAAAAGCCTTATTGGGGTCCTGTGCTGCATATGGCGCATAGTCGATAGGAGCCCCGGTACTCTTTGAATAGTACCCTGTGTAGTTAATGCCTGGCTGGTCCCTGATCGTTAGCCAGGGAAAGGGCTTGATAGAAACAGCTATATTTGCCGTAAACCCTGAAGTGTTCCCTTTGGTGCGGTTATCAGCGAGTTTCTGATAAGGACTTATCCCATTCCAGTAATTATTTGCCTGGGACCAGTGATCATTTACATAGTCTTTGTATTTTGTAACAGGAATGAAAGAGGGAAGACTTGTTATTTCACCCTGAAGATCCGGACCGCGGTCATCATTACTCCGGGCGTAATTCATATTCAACTGAATATTGAGCAATCCGAAAGTTTTGTTAACGTTAAGCAGTATATTGGCCTGGTTTTGTTTGTCACCAGGCAAAAGACCCGTCTGGCGCAGATATCCTAAACCCAGATAAAAGGATGATGTGGCATCCGAATTGGAAAAGGACAGATTATTTCGATTGGCTATGGCAATGTTAAAGAACTTATGTGCTTCCTTTGTATCCTCGTATGGTACCATTTGAAATTCGCCTTTTTCGTCGGCATAACCTATGGGTACCAAGCTTCCATCATAGCGGGGGCCCCAGCTGTAAGGAGATTTGTTGCCGAATACGTCAAGTTCCGAGCCTGTGCCAAAAAGACGCTGCCGGCTTTCGCGGCGAAAGTCCACGATCTGAAAAGAATTATTGGTTCGGAAATTAATAACAGGCTGGCCTTTTACTCCTTTCTTGGTTGTGAGAATAATAACCCCGTTAACGCCTTCCGGTCCATAGATGGCCGTACCGTTTGCACCTTTCAGAATAGTAACATCCTCAATATCGTTTGGATCGATATTATTGAGAAAATTCATCGCCAATTGCGCTGCAGACTGGTCGGCACCGAAAGACAAAGGAGATCCGTTGAAAATAAAGAGCGGCTGGTTATTACTGTTTTGACCGAATGAACGGATTCCGCGTATGAGTATGCGCATCTGAGGTGTCATATCTGTACTTTGCGTGGTAATATTTACGCCCGAAACCTTCCCGATCAAGCCCGTAAGAATATTGCCGCTATTGGCCCTGGTAATCTCTTCCCCCGTTACCTTTGCTACGGAATAACCGAGTTCTTTTGTTCGCTTTTCAATTCCATAGCCTGTGTTAACGGTTACTTCCTTTAAGTCGGAAACAGTTGCTTCCATCTTTATTGTACTCGCGTTGGCTTTTGCTGCCGGTATTTCCTGTGTTTGATAACCGATAAAGGAAATTACAAGTATTGCCTTTTCATCTACGCCGGTAAATGAAAAATCTCCATTTTCATTCGTTATTGTCTTTCGATCTGTTCCTTTAATCGACACAGTAGCTCCTACGAGCGGACTGTTCTTATCATCAACCACACGACCGCGAACATCAATAGCCGCCAGGCGTTCCGTCAACCGATCCAGAAAGGAGGACGTTTCCTTATTTTTTATAGACACGATCTTACCATCTATTTCATAGACAAGATCAAGGCCCTTCAAGGCAACTGAAAGCGCTTCCTCTAAAGTCGCATTAGCAATGGACAAACTCACCTTCTGATCCCGCAAGGTCGTCTTTTCCTCATAATAAAAGTCAAATCCACTCTGCTTCCTGATGTCTTTTAATACCGAAAATAAAGATGCATTGGTTTTTTTCAGTGTAATGCGCTGCCCGAACGATGCCGCACTGACCTGCATCAGGGATGCTATAAGTATAACGGTCGTTAATCGCATAATTAGCACAATTTTATGGTATAGCCGACGCCTACCAAATGGTAAAATATTATTGTACATTTGTTTAGTTTGGTTCTATGCAGCGGCCCTTGTCTTCGAAAACTTTTGGCTCTCTGCGGTTAACATTTGTATTTTTATAAATTGTTCCAAACGCAAACCAGAGGTGTCCGCACTTCTGGTTTGCTTATTTCTTAAATTCGCTGTCGTATAAATTGCTCCATGTTGCTTGGTTTTGGGTTAATGATTTAGTTGATTGTATTAATAGGGGATTAATATTATTTAGTGACATATACTTTATTTCCCTGGATCTTGAAATGCACTTCTCCGGCCTTTTCGATAGATTTCAGCACTTCAGATAATTTGTTATTTCGGGATATTAAGCCGTTAGAAGTGATGTTGTCAGGTACTGACGCATCATAGATGATCTCAACATTGTACCATCTCCCGATCTTGCGCATCACCGAACGAAATTCCACATGCTCAAAGTAAAAATCCCCATCCTTCCAGTCCGTAATACTTTCCGTGTCCACCGGAGAGACCGCAATAGTATTCCCCAAGTTAACCGCCTGCTCACCGGGTTTCAGAATCACATCTTTCCCGCCTTGCGAAACCTTTACGCTGCCTTCAAGCAACGTAGTAGCAACCGCAGGCTCGTCGACATAACTGTTGACGTTGAAATGTGTACCAAGTACCTCCACTTGCTGGCCGCGGCTTTCTACCACGAAAGACTGCCTGGTCCGCTCTCCACCGATTGAAATAAAAGATTTAGAAATTTCAAAATACCCCTCACCCGTTAGCGAAACCCGCCTGACGGCAGATCTGGAAAAACTCACCGGATATTTCAGCGAAGAGGCGGAATTTAAATATACCAGGGAACCATCAGGTAAACGTACCCGTGTTTGTTCCCCCGCTGAGGTACTTAAAGTATTGTAATCTGAGGACGCCGGTTGCTGATCTGTTACTTCGTAGATGACCTGACCATCCGCAGCTTTGGTAATCCTTACACCTGACTGGCTTGCAATATTTCCCGCCAGCGCGTCATTGATCAGGATTTTCTTACCATTGGCAAGCGTTAATGTTGCACCCTGTCTGCCAGGCTCGACATCATGAGCATAAGCAGCGTACTGCTCATTTTTAACAGATTGATCATAATAATAAAATAACCCCGCCCCAATAGTTACAATTGCAATAGCTGCGGCAGCAATGCGCGGCCAGATACGCGTTATTCTGCCAGGCTGCTGCTGTTCACCTGTATGAATAGCGTTGAAAATATCCTGCTTCATCGTCAGGTAATCCGGCTCCGGCAGGTTATCTTTTTGTTTGCCTGAAATTTCGTAATACCATGATTCCACAATGGCCTGTTCTTCAGGCGTACATTGTCCAGCCAGGTATTTTTTTAAAAGCGATTCAGATCGTTGATTGTTCATTAGTATGCAATAAGTTCAGACCGTAAATATAGGTAGTGTTCTTTACTCAGAAATTTCACACCTATTTAACCATGTCATAATACCTGCTTTATGTATAAGACAATTTGCTCCGGCACTTGTGTAACGCCGGAATGAAAAATAATTAAGAAAAATGAGGTAAAAATTAAAATCAGCGTAAAAAATCGAAGATTACGACCAAATAAAGGATGCCCAACTTGAATTTGAGTTGTTTTAAAGCATTGCTCATCTGTTTTTTCACGGTATTTTCTGAAATGTCCAATTTCTCAGCGATCTGGCTGTAGGAAAGATGGTGTTTTCTGCTTAATTCAAACACTTCACGCATCTTAGGCGGCAATAAAGCCAGTTCTTCCTCGATCCGTTGGGCCAATTGACGTGTTCGGATGGCATAATCGGTAGTTGCTTCACCGTTTTCCAAATAATCATCAAGTGAAGAAAGGTAATTGGCCTTGACTTTTTCCCGCACGACCAGATTTAATATGCGGTTCCTGACCAATGCATAGAGGTAGGCAGAAAGGGATGTATTAAAATCTGTTGCCGGTGCTTTGTTCCAAAGCGTGGAGAACACATCCTGCAAAACATCCTTTGTTTCTTCATCATCCTGAAGCATTCTCCGGGCGTGGCGAAGTAAAACTGCCCAATATCTTTCGTAAATTTCGGTAAACGCCCCACTGTCCCCTGTTTTTAAAAGGGAAGCCAGTTCATTATCGGTGAGGGATTGATAATTTACCATTTTCACATCTTCGCAAAACGAATTTATGAAAAATAAGGTAAAAATAAGAATGGGGCGGCATTATTTGGCCTTTAAATCTATAAACGGGGCGTTTTTGATTACATCGACATCGCCCGGTGGTCGCCTTCGCCTTCATCCGGCCTGCTTTCTTCTTTGGGCTTTAATTCCTCTTCAGGTTTGGTGTCATCGATCTTCTTCAATTCGGCATGGAAAATGTTTTCAATATCCGCTTTGATCTTCAGGTAGTTCTCCTGTATATCTTCCGTGCTTACCTGTTTAATGATTGGGATAGGTTTATAACCAGCTTCTTCTTTCGCAATGGCCTTGTGGTTATTTTGTATTTCGCTATGAAATACCTTTAATTTGATCTTACATTCCGGATTATCGGCAACAATGCCCACAAATTCACCTGAAGACAAAGCAGCAATCTTGGAGGCCGGAATCGCGTAATCCAATTGCGTTGATTTGGAGATAGACGTATCGGAACTGTTGATACTCATACTTTCCCTGTCCTGCATGATCTTGCCGAAAGTTTCCGAAAGCTTACGCGCCGTATCACCGGTAACCTGTCCGCTGATAATATTGCCCACAATACCCGCTATCACATCCGCCTGCTCCGCGCCGTAATCCTTTTTCAACTGGCTGAAATCCTGTACCGCTAAGGTGGTCGCTACCTTATTACTCCGCGCAGTCGCGATGAGACTGTCTAT
>Ga0247740_1000021_pt1 | contig 73773 bp, 80 predicted proteins | sample UWRJL148409B2_FD_180942 | JGI IMG/M metagenome (GOLD analysis project Ga0247740, IMG submission 180942) | Plant litter microbial communities from Arlington Agricultural Research Station in Wisconsin, United States - UWRJ-L148-409B-2 | ecosystem: Environmental > Terrestrial > Plant litter >...
ATGTGCGGATGTGCGGATGTGCGGATGTGCGGATGTGCGGATGTGCGGATGTGCGGATGTGCGGATGTGCGGATGTGCGATATTGGGTAGTAAATATACAAATCAGATAATAAAATCATCTGCACATCTGCATATTTACTTATCTGCACATCAAATCATCATCTGCATATTTACCCATCTGCACATCAACTCAAGCTACAGTACCCTCTTTCAATTTCTCAGCATTCTCAGCAAACTGCAACGCTTCCATAATATCCAATATATCGCCGTTCATTACACCTGCAAGGTTGTAAATAGTAAGCCCAATACGGTGCTCGGTTAAGCGGCCCTGCGGGAAGTTGTAGGTACGCACCTTGGCCGACCTATCACCGGTGGCAACCATGGTTTTGCGTTTTTTAGATGCTTCCTCCAGGTGTTTTTGCAGCTCCATTTCGTATACACGTGAGCGTAATACCTGTAAAGCCTTATCAAAGTTTTTTAACTGCGATTTTTGATCCTGGCACTGCGCCACCAAACCCGTAGGTAAGTGGGTTAAACGTACTGCCGAATAAGTTGTGTTTACAGACTGCCCGCCCGGTCCGGAAGAACAGAACAGATCCTTGCGTATATCGGCAGGGTTCAGCACAATATCAAACTCATCCACCTCAGGCAATACCACAATAGATGCTGCCGAAGTATGTACACGGCCCTGTGTTTCGGTGTCAGGAACACGCTGCACGCGGTGCACACCCGATTCATATTTCAGCGTACCGTAGGCATCTTCTGCAATAACATTGAATACAATTTCCTTATATCCGCCGGCAGTACCTTCGGTAAAGTCAACCAGTTCAGTTTTCCAGCCGCGTTTTTCGCAAAAACGCATGTACATGCGATAAAGATCGCCAGCAAAAAGCGATGCCTCATCGCCGCCGGTACCACCGCGGATCTCAACAATAGCATTTTTGCTATCTTCCGGATCTTTAGGTATCAGCATCAGGCGGATCTTCTCCTCCATCTCGTCTTGCTGACCAAGCAATTCATCCAGCTCCATTTTGGCCATTTCTCTAAACTCGTCGTCCTTTTCTGTAGCCAGAATTTCTTTATTGGTATCTATATTGCTCATTATGTTGCGGTATATGTTATACTCGGCAACAATTTTAGCAAGGTCTTTATATTCTTTATTTAATTGGGCAAAACGCTTCATATCAGCCATCGCATCCGGGCTGCTCAATTCAGCTTCTACATCTTTCCAGCGTTGAAATATCGCCTCTAACTTGTCTAACATAATCTAAATATTATTGGGGGTGCAAACCTGCAGCCCTAAAAAGTGCACAAAAATACGGTTTTTTGAGGTAAGGTAAAAGGCTACGCAAGGTGAAAGCTAAAAGGTGAAAGGTAAAAGGTTAGGTAAAGCGGATATTAAAGCTAAAGAATGAAAGGTCAGGTAATTATTTTAATTAATTGTGACAATCTATTTATCTATTTGCTGCTCAAAGCGCTCCAATTTAAGCTCAGTGCCATCAAATACCGCGTATGAGTTATAGTTTATCCACTCACCCAGGTTAACATAACGGCTCCCTTCATTCAGTTGTACCTCCATCGGGAAATGGCGGTGACCGAAAATAAGATAGTCATAATGTGTTGTTTTTATTACATCTCTGCTGTATTCTACCAGCCATTTTTGTTCTTCAATTTTGCGTTGCTCGTTAGCCAAACCAGCCAGTCGGCTTTTGCCAGACCAGTAATTGGCTATACCGACCCCAAAATTAGGGTGCAAGCGCTCAAACAACCACTGGCATGCTCTGCTGCGAAATATTTTTTTCAGCATCTTGTAGCTATTGTCGCCGGGGCCCAAACCATCACCGTGGTGCAGGAAGAATTTTTTGCCGCCGCGTTCTACCACCAGTTCGTTAGTGATAATGGTAGCTCCCAGTTCTTTTTCAAAGTAACCAAACATCCACATGTCATGGTTACCCTTAAATAGGTAAATTTTTATACCGGCATCGGCCAATTCGGCTAGTTTGCCTATAAAGCGTACGTAGCCTTTGGGTATAACTGTACTATATTCAAACCAAAAATCAAATACATCGCCCATTAAAAAAACTTCGGCGGCATCAGCTTTTATGGTATCCAGCCAGCGCACCAGGCGCGCCTCGCGTTCCCGACTATTGTCGTAACCCCCGGCGCCCAAATGAAAATCAGAAGCGAAATAAAGTTTGTTGCCTGTAGCCATCAGCCGCAAAAATACATTTTACGCACTATATTTTACGCAGTGGTTTACATTATCAATTATGGCAAACTGTTTGCAAATAAATAAGTTGTAGATAAACAATAAAGCATTAGTCATGAGATCTATCTGGAAAGGTTCAATAGGGTTTGGGTTAGTAAACATCCCGGTAAAGTTGTTTTCGGCAGTGCAAGCCGGTAATCTTGATTTTGATATGCTGGATGGCCGCGATCACTCGCGCATCCGCTTTCAGCGGGTTAATGAGCAAACGCACAAGGAGGTGCCTTATGATAAAATTGTTAAAGGTTATAAATTGGATGACGACTATGTGATAATGGACGACAGCGATTTTGAAGATGCCGCACCCGAAAAAAGCAAACTGATAACCATTGAAAGCTTTGTTGACATTGCCGATGTTAACCCCATGTTTTACGAAACATCTTATTACACCGAGCCTGATACCAAGAACAATAAAGCTTACGCGCTACTACTGGAGGCGCTTGCCAAATCAAAAAAAGCGGGCCTCGCCCGCTTTGTGCTACGCAGTACAGAGAGTTTGTGCATAGTGCATCCTGTAGAGAATGTGCTTGTGGTTACCCGCATCCGTTTCGGGCAGCAGATCCGCAGTACCGAAGATCTGAAAGTTGGCGATAAGGTAACTGTTACTAAAAAAGAACTGGATATGGGCCTTGCCCTAATAGATCAGTATGCTGAAAAGTTTGACGTATCAAAATTTAAGGATGAATACAGCGAATCGTTGCTGAACATTATAAAGGCAAAATCAAAAGGTAAACGCGCTAAAGTAAAGAAGCTTACGCCACACAAAACCACCAGCGACGACCTGTACGATCAATTAATGGCAAGTTTGAATACCAAGAAAGGAGCGTAACCCATGAGCCTGGAGACCTATGTTGAAAAGCGCGATTTTAAACAAACATCCGAACCTAAAGGCGGTAAAAAAAGTAACACTAGCAGTTTGTCTTTTGTAATACAACGCCACCATGCCTCCCGTTTGCATTATGATTTCAGGCTGGAGTTGGATGGTACATTAAAAAGCTGGGCGGTGCCAAAAGGGCCATCGCTTAACCCCAACGATAAGCGTTTGGCTATGATGGTGGAAGATCACCCGATAGATTATCAGCATTTTGAAGGTATAATTCCTAACGGCAATTATGGCGCGGGTGTGGTTATTATATGGGATAAGGGCACATATACCTCGTTGGCCGATAATCGTAAGGATGACATTAAACAACTTAGAGCCGGTTTAAAATCAGGCAATCTAAAGTTCAGGTTAGACGGCGCTATATTGAAAGGAGAATTTGCGCTGGTGAAAATAAAGAACGCGGAAGAAGATAACTCCTGGCTGCTGATAAAACATCGCGATGAGTATGCAGTTGATGATTTTAACAGTGAGGACATTGTACCGGATGCTGTTAAAAAAATGAAGAATAACAAAGACGGCAAAGCCAGCGGTTTACCCAAACAGCATAAGGTAAAAATTGAAAAAGAAACGCCTGAAGCAATTGAGGAAGAAGAAATAGAAACTCCGAAAACATCCAGCAAAGCTTTTTCGCCTATGATGGCTAAACTGGATGACAAGCTATTTGATGATGATAACTGGATCTATGAGCGTAAGCTGGATGGATACCGGGCTTTAGGTTATACCGGTAAAGATGCCAGGCTGATATCGCGCAATAATATTGACTTTAGCGCCGATTATAAAAAGGTAATTGCCGAACTAAAAGCAATAAAAAAAGATGTTGTGTTAGATGGCGAATTGGTGATAGAGGATAAGCAAGGCCGCAGCAGTTTTCAGGATATGCAGCATTACAATGGCGATACGAAAGATAAACAGCTTAAATTTTATGTGTTTGATCTGCTGAGTTTAGACGGGCATGATCTGCGTGGGATTGAATTATTAAAGCGGAAGCAACTCCTAAAGGCTTTGATGCAGCAGTTGGATAGTGCATCAATAGTATATAATGATCACATTGTTGGCAAAGGCACAGAGCTGTTTAACAAAGCAAAAAAAGAAAGTTGGGAAGGCATTATAGGGAAAGACGCCGAGAGTTTTTACGAAAGTGGCAAACGCACTGATAGATGGCGAAAGTTTAAACTGCAACAATCTCAGGAAGCGTTGATCTGCGGCTATACCGCGCCAACAGGCTCACGCAATTATTTTGGTGCTTTAATATTGGGTATTAATAAAGGCGATAGCATACAGTATATAGGTAATTGCGGTACGGGGTTTAATGATGCCGGAATAAAGGAGCTTTATAAGCAATTGGAGCCGCTTGAAACTAATGAAAAACCTTTTAAGGAGAAACCACACAGCCGTACAAAAGTTACCTGGGTTAAACCTGAGTTGGTTTGCGAGGTTTGGTACTCTGAATGGACAGCCGACGGCCACCTGCGGCACCCCGTTTTTAAGGGCTTGCGTACTGATAAAGAAAAAGAGAATGTGGTTATGGAAAAACCCGATGAACAAATGGCAGATGACGAAGCCATCGCCGTAGGCAAACATAAATTAAAGGTTACGCACCTTAATAAATTGTATTGGAAAGACGATGGCATTACTAAAGGGCAGTTAATTAACTACTACCGCGAAATGGCCGATTGGGTTGTTCCCTATTTGAAGGATAAACCCATATCTATGCGCAGGCAGCCTAATGGTATTGATGACCCGGGTTTTTTTCAGAAAGACAATACGGCTAACCTGCCCGCATGGATCAAAACAGAGAAGCTGTACTCAGAAAGTAATGATAAAGACATTAATTATATCATCGGGAAAGACGCTGCTACTTTAGTATATATGGCAAATTTGGGTTGTATAGAAATAAACCCGTGGCTCAGCTCTTACAAAACGCCGGAGAATCCTGAATATGTGGTGATAGATATTGATCCCCATGATGTGCCTTTTACGCAGGCTGTTGAGGCGGCACTTAAAACCAAAGAAGTTTTTGAACGCATGCAGCTGGATGTTTTTGTTAAAACCTCCGGCTCAAAAGGTTTGCATATTTATTGTTATCTGGGTGCTAAATATGATTATGATCTGGTTAAGATGTTTGCCGAGTATGTAGCCAAACAAATTCATGAAGAGCTGCCGGACACTACCAGTATAGAGCGAAGCCCCGCTAAACGCCCAAATAAAATTTATATAGACTTTTTGCAGAATCGCCGCGGGCAAACTATTGCCTGCCCATACTCCGTACGACCTAAGCCCGGCGCTACGGTGTCTATGCCCCTGCATTGGGATGAGGTAAATAATGATCTTAAATTATCTAACTATACAATTTTCAATACAATTGAACGGGTAAAGAATACAGATGATCCGTGGAAGGACTTGAAAGCCAAAAAAGCAGATTTGAAAAAAGCGCTGAAACTGTTGAAAGGCTAGGTGTTTTAGCTTTATTATCTATCGCTATCGCTTAAAATGACAGCTTTTATAAATTATAAATAAAATATTTTTCTTATAACTATCCGTTATGGCATTGCCTTTGCATAATGTTGATAGAAAAACATTAAAAACATATTTACCATGGCAACTACAAAAACAGCTAAAAAAGCACAAACAGAAGAAACTGTTGAAGTTCAGGAATCGGCTTTAAACGAGTTATTTCTTGACGAATTAAAGGATATTTATTGGGCCGAAAAACATTTGGTTAAAGCTTTACCTAAAATGGCAAAAGCAGCTACTTCCGAAGAGCTACGCGCAGCCATTCAGAAACACGTTGGCGAAACCGAAAATCAGATCAGCAGGTTAGAGCAGGTTTTTGAGTCAATTGGCGAAAAAGCGGTAGCTGTAAAATGCGAAGCAATGGCCGGTTTGATCAAAGAGAGCGAAGAGATTATTGAGGAAACTGAAAAAGGTAGCTATACCCGCGATGCAGGCATTATATCTGCAGCGCAGAAATCAGAGCATTACGAAATTGCCACCTACGGTACGCTACGCACCCTTGCAGGTGTATTAGGTTACAGTGAAGCGGTTGAACTTTTAGAGGCCACTTTAGCCGAAGAAAAACAATGCGATGAGGATCTGACCATTTTAGCAGTTAATGGCATTAATAAAACCGCAGGTACAGAAGCCGAATAATTGTCGTTTATATCATAAGTAAAAGATGGCCATTCCTGAAAAGGGGTGGCTTTTTTGGTTAGGAAACCGCTATCATTTGTCATTCAATTTAGTTTCGTATATATGATATTCTATTCCCGTATCCGGAACCTGGATGATGTCTTTTACTAAAGTGTTTTTTTTATAAGTGTAATAATACTTAACCAAGCCTACACCGCCGTCAACTATCGCACTTTCGTAAATAAGATTTCTATTATTATCATACTTATACTCATTGGTTTGATTCCACGCACCGCCAGCGGTTTGAACTTCTTTTTTCTTCAGACCATTTGCGTAGTATTCAAACGTAGTTCTCATAAAAGGAATACCTCCCTTTTCATCATATACATCAATATAGCCAATATTTTTACTATTCCCCTGATAAACATTTACACTTTTTTGCAACAATTTTTTTGTTTTACTATAATCCATTTCCTGCGTCAACCGCCCGGACTTGTCATACATATATATAGTAAATGCGCTGTTACCTAAGTCCACCATTTTAACTTTGTGCCCCGCATTGTATTCATATGAAAATGTTCGCATAAATGGTTTATTGCCATCTACATATTCGATCCATTTAACAATATCGCCATGTGCGTTCCATTCTTTTACCTCATCGATGTGAATCTTTTTTCCTTTTAAATCCGTTAACCATTTGGTTTGGGTCTTAAAAATTTGAGGTTGGAAAATGATGTTCGATAAAACTAAATAAAAGAAGGCGGACAATAAAAAACGGCTCATTTTTGTGCTATGTTAATATTCACTAAAGTAATGCTTAGCGCTCTAAAACAAAAAAAGTCCGCAGGATCATCTCCTGCGGACTTTTAGATTTTCTTTTCGCTCTAAATTAAAGTGCTGTTGGCCTTCTGATAACTCCCAATAATAAAGAGATAATAGCTATAACCAATAATACGTGGATGATGCTGCCTGCTGAATACATAAAAAAGCCTAACGCCCATCCAATGATTAGAATAACTGCGATGATATACAATAATGAGTTCATGGTTTGATGTTTTAGTTAATGAATTTCATAAGTTATATTAACCAATACTAAAACGGTGCCAAACTGCCACCATGCAATTAAAGCGCCCTCACCTAATAAAAAACGCCCTTTTTTGAGGGCGTTGGTGTATTTTTATAGAACAAATTTACTGTACAATGACAACCTGAGCGGTTTAAGCACATGCTATTGCAGCGTCATCCATTTTTTACGCACGGCCAATTGCTGTGCTGTTGCGGTTGGTAATTGTTCTATTTTAAATTTAACGGTAGTGGCTGCTTTAAGGGTTACCGGTATCTCTTTTTCAAGTCCGTCGCGTATCAGTTTTACCACAACTTTATCACCGGGTTTTTTATCACCCAGAAGCGGTTCTTTACTATCAGCCACTTTACCATCAACTGCTAGTATCTCATCGTTAACGTTTATGCCATCATCCCAGGCGGCAGTACCACGTAATACCGATGCTACAATTACTCTGCGGGTATTGGCTATCATGGTAATGCCTAATGACGCTGTATTACTTCCGGCCAATTCATCAGTTAACTTACAACCCGCGTAAGTTAAGTAGCTGTTGTAGTCAATATCCGCAACACCATCAATGTATCTGGCATAAAACTCATCCAGGTTTTTACCGGCAAATTTTTCAAGCGCAGCTTTAAACTCCGCATCGGTATAGCCTCGTTTTTTAGTTTTGTAGTACTCGTTGTACATATAACGCATTACATCATCCAAAGCGCTTTTTCCTTTACTGTTGTTAATTATTTCCAAATCAAGCATCATGGCCACCACGGCACCTTTGGTATAGTAGGATATGCTGGTATTAACCGAATTTTCTGTAGGGCGATAGGCTTTTATCCATGCATCATAACTGGCCATAGCTGCACTCTGCACCTTAAGTCCGGGTTGGTTTTCCAATTGGGTAATCTGCCTGGCCATTAGATCAAGGTAATTTTGAGGCGCATATAATTGTGTGCGGCGCACAATCAAATCCTGATAATAGGCCGTAAAGCCTTCTGCTATCCAAAGGTTGGTGGTATAGTTTTCGTTATCATAATCAAACGGCCCCAGGGCAATTGGGCGCAAACGCTTTACATTCCATAGGTGAAAATGCTCATGCGCTGCTAGTGATAAAAAGCTTTGGTAGGTGCCCTCCTGCGTATATCCATCGCGGGTAGCGCCTAAAGTGGTGGAGCTTAAATGCTCTAAACCGCCACCACTTTTTAATGCGTTATGAATGATGAAAAGATAATATTTATTAGGGTTCTCGCCATAAATGGCAGTTTCTTCCTCAATTATACGGGCAAAATCCTTTTTAATACGTTCCTTGTCGTAATTTCCGCCGCCGCTCATGGCTACTTCATAATTTGTTGCACCTGCTTTAAAGCCAAATACATCCTGTGTACCTACTTCTATGGGCGAATCAAACAGAATATCATAATCGGGCGCTGTGCGGGTAAAGCTATCGCCTTTTACTTTTTCTAAGCTGGTTGAAACTGTCGTCCAGCCTTTGTAGGGAACGATACGCACGGTAGACGGGCTTTTGAGCATGCCGTCCGGGTAAATAAAAACATCCGGCGACGATAGAAACGCGTGGTCGGCATCAATAAAACTGGTACGTACCGATGCTTCAAAAGCATATACCCTGTATTTAATGCTCACTGCCGATAGGCCGGCAACGTCAACATGCCATACGTTTTTGCGGGTTTTTACCGCAGGCAATGCTTTACCTGCTGCGGTTACGCTAAACGATTCTATGTTTTTAGCAAACTCGCGTACCAGGTACGAGCCTGGTGCCCAAACAGGCATTTTAAGATCCAGCGTTTTTTGATTTAGGCCGCTTATGGTCATCTCCACATCGGCATAATGGGCCTGCGCTTCCGGAAAAGTAATGATATAGCTTATTTGTTCGTTACTGGCAGCGTATCCGGTATTAGTATTCATTAAAATGGATGTTATAAAAAAAAGGGTTGCAAAAATTTTCTTCATAAATGCAATGTATAAAAATATGCCTAATGGCTGATCAAAAAATTAGCATAAAGTTGTTGTAACATAGTTGATACAAGCAATTATCCGCCCAAGTAACGTTTTACTTTTGACAATTGAACCTGAAAATGAAAACAGGTTAAAAATTTGCCGTGTTTACTATTAAAACTAGCAAAAAAGATAGTACTTTGTGCCGATTTAGGCAAAAATAGCCATATTACCCAATGTTAGGTAGCTCATTTGGAATAGCTTGTGCTGTAATGAATTATTAATAGAGCAGTTAGTTCAAAATAGAGAAGAAACAGGCCTAAACCTCTTTAAAGAAAATATGAAAACCAGATATATTGTTTACATCGTTATAGCCGCGGTTATTGGCTATTTAGTTTATAATAAATTTTTTAGCGAAGCCGCCAAAAAAAGAGACGCCATGAATGCCAAAGGACCAGGTGGTCCGGGTGGTGCAGGCGGGCCCGGAGGCCCCGGCGGTAAGCCCGGTGCAGGCGGCCCGGGTGGGCCCGGTGGTGCTGGCGGCCCTGGTGGCGGCAGAAGAGGTGGCCCTATAGCAGTGAGAGTTTTGGTTGTGAAAGATACTACCATCAGCAATAATATTGATGTAACAGGTACCATTGATGCCAACGAAAAAGTGAATTTGATAAGCGAAGTTGCAGGCAGAATAACAGGTATTTATTTTAACGAAGGCACCCACGTAAACAAGGGGCAATTGCTGGTTAAGGTAAATGATCAGGACCTTGTGGCATCGTTAAAACAAAATGCTTACAGTATAGCGCTGGCTAAACAAAACGAGGGCCGTAACAAACAGTTGCTGCAAAAAGAAGCCATTAGCCAAGTAGAATATGAAACTTCATTAACAGGTTTAAATACCCTGACCGCCCAGGCGGATATGATAAAGGCGCAGATCGCTAAAACTGAATTGAGGGCGCCGTTTTCGGGCACTATAGGTTTGCGCGGCGTAAGCCCGGGCGGCTACTTATCGCCCAATACGGCTATTGCGTCATTGGTAAATATGGACCCGGCTAAAATTACTTTTTCTGTGCCAGAAAAATATCAGACGCTTATAAAACCCGGTAGCAAAATAAGTTTCAAGGTGGCCAGCTCACGCGATGATATAAATGCATCTGTGTATGCTATTGAACCCGCAATTGATGTTAATTCGCGTACTATCACGGTGCGTGCAAGGGCTGCAAACCCTAAGGGTTTGCTTAAAGCGGGCAGCTTTGCCAAAATTAACCTTGCGCTTGATCAAATACCAAATACCATAATGCTGCCTACAGAAGCTGTTACGGCTGATATTAAAGGCAGTAAGGTTTTTATATATGAAAATGGCGTTGCTGTCCCACGGTCGGTAACTACTGATCTGCGTACGGATACTAAAATACAAATTACCGACGGTTTAAAGCCGGGTGACAGCGTGGTGGTATCGGCCATTATGCAAATGCGCCCTAAGGCACAGTTAAAACTGTTAAAAGCAAAAAAATAATTTAGCATGAGTTTATCCTCAGTTAGTATAAAAAGGCCGGTATTGGCAACAGTTATGTCTGTTGTGATAGTGGTATTTGGTGTAATAGGCTACAACTTTTTAGGTGTGCGCGATTTTCCTTCGGTTGATCCGCCTATTATAAACGTGCGCACCACCTATACAGGTGCCAACTCTGATGTAATTGAATCGCAGATAACGGAGCCGTTGGAGAAAGCCATTAACGGTGTGCCGGGCATACGTAATATATCGTCAACCAGCTCGGTGGGTAGCAGTAACATTACCGTTGAGTTTGACCTGGATGCCGACCTGGAAACTGCCGCCAATGATGTGCGCGACAAGGTAAGCCAGGCGCAGCGCCAGTTGCCGCAGGATATAACTGCGCCACCGGTTGTTACCAAAGCCGATGCCAATGCGGATAACATCATCACGGTATCAGTAAAAAGTAACAAACGCAGTATTACCGAGGTGAATGATTATGCCGAGAATGTTTTAATGGAGGGTTTGCAAACCATACCCGGCGTTAGTTCCATTAACATACAAGGTACACGGCAATATGCTATGCGTTTGTGGATAGATCCGGCTAAGCTAACTGCCCTGGGCCTGGCTGCCAATGACATAAGCACAGCCCTCAACCGCGAAAACGTAGAGCTGCCCGCCGGTAAAATTGAAGGCAACAAAACCGAACTAAGCATAAGGGCGGTAGGTAAAATGACCACCGAGAAAGAATTTAACGATCTGATAATACGTGCAGACAGCAACCGGGTAATACGCCTGAGCGATATAGGCTATGCAGTATTAGGATCGGCAAATGAGCAGACTGCTTTCAAAGAATCAGGCTCATTGCAGGTATCATTAGCTATTGTGCCGCAGCCCGGTGCTAATTATGTAGAGATAGCCAAAGAGTTTTATAAAAGGTTTGATCAGTTAAAAAAGGACCTGCCAGAGGATATAGAAGTTAAGGTACTGGTTGATAAAACCAAGTTCATAACCCTGTCTATTGAAGAGGTGGAAGAAACGCTGGCCATATCATTTATATTGGTAGTTATTATAATTTACCTCTTCTTCCGCGATTGGCTCATTGCTTTCCGCCCGTTGATTGATATACCTGTATCATTGGTGGGTACATTCTTTATTATGTACGCTTGCGGGTTCTCTGTAAATATTTTAACCCTGTTAGGTATAGTATTAGCTACGGGGCTTGTGGTTGATGATGGTATTGTGGTTACGGAGAATATCTACAAAAAAATAGAGGAGGGCATGGAAGTGCGCCGGGCAGCATTTGAAGGATCGCGCGAGATATTTTTCGCCGTTATTTCAACTTCTGTAACGCTGGCAGCCGTGTTTTTGCCGGTAATGTTCCTACAGGGCTTTACAGGCCGCCTGTTCCGCGAGTTTGCGGTGGTGGTTGCAGGTTCTGTACTTATATCGGCTTTCGTGTCGCTGTCATTAACACCCATGCTGAGTGTTAAGTTTATACGCAAGGATCAGAAAAAATCTAAATTTTATGAGCGTACCGAGCCATTCTTTGTAAAAATGACCAATGCTTATACAGAAACGCTTACCAATTTTATGAAGCGCAGATGGATAGCCGTTGTAGTTTTAGTGGCTTCACTAGGCATTATCTGGGCATTAAATGACGAGATTCCATCGGAGCTGGCACCATTGGATGACCGTAGCTTTTTACGTTATTCTGTAACCGGCCCCGAAGGAGCATCCTATGAGTTTATGGCCGACTACATGGACAAGGTATCAAACATGGTTGCAGATTCTGTACCCGAGGCTACCATGAATGTTGAGATAGTGGCATTTGGAGGCGGCGGTGCCGGCGCTGTAAACAGCGGTATGGGTATGATAGGCCTTGTTGACCCGGACAAACGCACACGCACTCAGCAGGAGATAGCAGACGCACTTACCAAAAGTCTGGCTAAGTTTCCTGACGCAAGGGCAATTGTATCGCAAGAGCAAACCATAAGCGCGGGCGGTGGCGGCGGGCGCAGCTCGCAGCCTATACAATACGTGCTGCAAAACCAGAACTTTGATAAAATACGTAAGGTTTTACCGCAGTTTATGGCAGAGGTTACGCAAAGTCAGGTATTTGTAACACCCGATGTAAACCTAAAATTTACCAAACCTGAACTAACCGTTACAACAGACAGGGAACGCGCCCGCGATCTGGGCGTTTCTGTAGCCGATATTGCACAGTCATTACAGCTGTATTACAGTAACAGCCGTTTAAGTTATTTTTTAATGAACGGTAAACAATACCAGGTAATAGCTCAGGCAGACAGGGCCAATCGCGACCAGCCTTTAGATCTGAAAACGCTCTACGTTCGTAATTCACGGGGGCAACTTATCCAGCTGGATAACCTTGTGAAAATTGAAGAAGATGCAACGCCACCTTCTATTTTGCACTTTAACCGTTTTAAAGCGGCAACTATACAGGCCGGCCTTGCACCGGGTTATACCATTGGCGATGGTATAAAAGAAATGGATCGCATTGCCAAAGCAACTTTAGATGAAACTTTCAGCACAGAATTGAGCGGCCCATCGCGTGATTTTGCCGAAAGCGGATCAAACATTATGTATGCTTTCATATTCGCGCTATTACTGATATACCTTGTACTGGCCGCCCAATTTGAAAGCTTTAAAGACCCAATAATTGTAATGTTTACCGTGCCACTGGCAGTAGCCGGTGCTTACCTGTCGTTATGGCTGTTTGATCAAACGCTAAACATATTTGGGCAGATAGGCATCATTACCCTGGTAGGTTTGGTAACCAAAAACGGTATTTTAATTGTAGAGTTTGCCAACCAGCGCATGGAGCACGGCCTTAAAAAGTATGATGCAGTTATTGAAGCGGCCACGGCCCGTTTACGCCCCATTTTAATGACCAGCCTTGCCGTGGTTCTGGGCTCGGTACCTATTGCAATGGCTTTGGGTGCGGGTGCAAAAAGCCGGGTATCATTGGGTATAGTTATTATTGGCGGCATGCTTTTTTCATTAGTGTTAACGCTTTATGTAATACCAACCATGTACGTGTTAATTGCATCAAAAGTGCGCCGCGACCCTGATGCCGAGAATGAATATGAGCCGGATGCTAAAAAAACTAAAAAAGTAAAGTTGGTTGAACAACACTAAGACATGTCTTTAATGAAACTTAAACAAATAGCCTGCCTTATTTTTTGCTGCGTGGCTTCATCTTTTATGGCAAGTGCACAAAATGCACCTTTGCTTACATTAAGGGGTGCCATAGATACAGCATTACAAAATAATTACAACATAAAGCTGGCACAAAATAATGCTACAATAGCGCAGAACAATGTAACGTTAGGTAACGCCGGTTTTTTGCCAACGCTAACCGGTAGTTTTAATAATAACAACAGCGTGCAAAACAGTACCGTAACGCGTACAACCGGAACAAACAACTTTGTTAACGTGCGAAGCAAAAGTTACAATTACGGCGTTGCAATGGATTGGACCATTTTTGATGGTTTTGCCATGTTTGCCAATTATGATGCATTAAAAATACGCGAGCGCTTAAGTGGAATAACATCGCGCGATACTGTTGTGCAAACGCTAACCAGTGTAATTAATACCTATTATAATCTCATCAACCAAAACCAGGTATTAAAATCACTGAGAGAGGCTATCACCATTTCAAAAACCCAATTACGTTTTGCACAGGATAAATTTTCTGTAGGAGCAGTTGCCCGTTTGGATGTATTAAACGCCGAAGTGAATGTTAATACAGACACAGCCAACTACCTGTCGCAATTGCAGCAGTTTAAAGCTACAAAGATACAGCTGAACCAACTGTTGGTACGCGATCCGCAGGCAGATTTTTCTGTTACAGATACCATTGTTGTTGATGAAAAGCTGGTGCTTGGCAACATATTGGCCGCTGCCGCTACCCAAAACCCGCGTATTTTATCATCGCAAATAGCAAAACAACTTGCAGAGATAAATTTAAAACAAGTAAAGGCCGTACGATACCCGGTTATAGGGGTAAATACCGGATATAACTTTACCAACAGCAGATCGCCAAGTGGGGCGCTTTTGGCGCAGGACGCGCGCGGATTAACTTATGGTTTTACGGCAAGCGTAAATATTTTTGATGGCTTTAACCAAAAACGGCGGGAAACCAACGCAAAAATACAGTTGGAAAACTCCGGGTTGCAGGCTAAGAACGTTAAGCTGGGCATTGATGCGCAGATAAACACATTATACGTTAATTACTTATCCGGTCTGGATCTGATAAAGCTGGGGCAGGCTAACGTGGCTATTGCCAGGCGCAACCTTGAAATTACCCTGGATAAGTACAAATTAGGCAATATTACCCCGTTGGAGGTGCGCCAGGCCGAAGAGAACTTTGTTAACGCACAGGTTAATTTTCATGCGGCAGAGTATCAGGCTAAAAGTGCCGAAATATCTTTAAAGCAAATTACTAACAACATTAATATCCAATAATAAAATAAAAAGTTATTTTTGATGAACAAAAATGGGGGATACTTACAAAACATGCTTATTGATAGATGACAATTACATTGATAATTTTGTCACGAGCAAACTTTTGGAAAGCTGCAAGTTTGCTGATAGCGTAGTGGTACATCAATCCTCTGCCGATGCTATTGTGGCACTGCGGGATGGAACTGTTGCTCCCGATGTTATATTCCTGGACCTCAGGATGCCTGTTATGGATGGTTTTGAGTTTATGCAGGAATACGAAAAATTGGATATTGCCAGGCAAGGCGTAAAAGTTTTTATGCTGTCTTCGTCACTTGATCCTACTGATCTTCGCAAGTCGCTTGCCAATAAATACATCACGCAATTCATTCACAAACCTTTAACTAAAAAAGTACTGGAAGAAATTTCATGATCTTAGTTGCGGATAGCGGATCATCAAAAACAGATTGGTTGCTTAAACAACCCAACCAGGACCCCGTAGCGTTTCGTACCCCGGGATTGAACCCCTATTTTTTAAGCGAGAAAGAGATAGTAAAGATCTTGCAGGACAGAGGTGCCGACATGCTGGCCTTTAGCAGTAAGGTTACCGAGATCTACTTTTTTGGCGCAGGATGCTCCGGACCAGACCGGCACGAGATCGTATCCAACGCTTTAAGTCAATTATTTCCCAAAGCATATATTAGTGTTGATAGTGATCTGCTGGCCTCGGCTTATGCCACTTGCGGCCACCAAAAGGGTCTCTGCTGCGTGCTGGGCACGGGGTCTAACACATGTTTTTTTGACGGCGAGGATATACATGCCGGCAAGCATGGCCTTGGCTTTATTTTGGGCGATGAAGGATCAGGCAATTGGTTTGGTAAGATTTTGATAACAGATTTTTTGTATGGCCATATGCCCTACGAGGTGCATACACTTTTTGAAAGTACCTATGAGCTTACCAAAGAGGTTGTTATGCAGAATGTTTACCAAAAGGCCGGAGCCAACACTTACCTGGCATCGTTCGCAAGGTTTTTAAATGTTATCAGGCGCACCCAATACGGTCAGGACCTGTTAAAGAGAGGTTTCTTAGATTTTATCGAATCCAACATAAAGGCCTATGCGGAATATCATGATCATAAATGCCACTTTGTGGGATCAATAGCCTATACCTTTGCGCCCGAACTTACCGCGCAATGTAATGCCAACGGTGTACACGTAGGCAAGATCATTAAGCAACCTATACATGATCTGTTAAGTTTTATTTTAAGCAGGGAAGAAATTTAAGTCACAAAGGGAAAGTTATATGATATTTAGAAGAAAAGAGGGCTAGCACCAATCGTTCCTCTGGAACGATAGATTTGAGACCCGATTTTTTCTACCAACCAGTTGTTCCGCTGGAACAAGTTACCGACACATAGTTATATATACGTGAATAGCTTTAGCAGGATAGAATTACGGGATTTCACCAGTCGTTCCTCTGGAACGCTAAATTGAGATTGGTTTTTTCTACCAACGAGTTGTTCCGCTGGAACAAATTGCCGACGCATATATATGTACGTGAATTAGCTTTAGCGGGATAGAATTACGGGATTTCACCAGTCGTTCCTCTGGAACGACAAATTTGAGATCCGATTTATTCTACCGGCCAGTTGTTCCGCTGGAACAAGTTGCCGACACTTAGTATAAGAATTAACTTTAGCGGGATAGAATTACGGGGAATTCACCGTTCGTTCCTCTGGAACGCTAAATTGAGATTGGGTTTTTCTACCACCAGTTGTTCCGCTGGAACAAGTTGCCTACACTTATATAAGAATTAGCTTTAGCGAGATAGAATTACGGGGATTTCACCAGTCGCTCCTCTGGAACGCTAAATTTGAGATCCGATTTTTTCTACCGACGAGTTGTTCCGCTGGAACAAGTTTCCGATACATTGATATATACGTGAATTAATTTTAACGGGATATAGTTCACGGAAGTCTGCAAATATGTTCCAAAGGAACAATTGGTTGGTAGACTAATAAATAGATTTGTATTGATAGTAATTAATTTAATCTGAAAGCTGCAAATATGTTCCAGAGGAACAATTGGTTGGTAGAAAAATACCGTCCTTTGTCATCGTTCCAGAGGAACGATTGGTGCTTAAACTCATGATGATAATCCAAAATTATGGCCGATAGCTATACTCAAATTCATATTCAATTTGTTTTTGCCGTTAAATATAGAGAGGCGCTCATAAAAACTGAATGCAAGGAACGCCTGCATCAATATATAACAGGCATTTTTCAGGAAAACAAACACAAAATGCTTCAAATAAACAGCATGCCCGATCATATTCATATTTTTATAGGAATGCGACCGCATCAATCTGTTTCATCGCTTGTTCAAAATGTTAAAACCGAAAGTAGTAAATGGATCAAGGCCCAAAAACTTTGCGACCAGCCGTTTGCGTGGCAAGAGGGTTATGGCGCTTTTTCGTATGCCAGAAGTCAGGTTTCTGATGTAGTGAGGTATATTAAAAATCAAGAACAGCATCACCAGAAGCAAACATTTTTGGATGAATACAAAAAGTTTCTGACACGGTTTGATATTGAATGGGATGATCAATATGTTTTTAAAGAACTTGAATAGCATCAGGCATTCCTCAACAATAAGCAATTCGTTCCAGAGGAACGTTTGGTTGGTAGAAATAAATTATGTCGAAATTTCTCATTCCAGAGGAACGTTTGGTGGTTAACGTTTTGCTGATTATTCTTAAAGGAAGAAAATAGCAAAAAACTTAACGGAAATCTTAAATTTGAACAATGAATGTCCAGGTAAAAGAACTCACCAAGGTTTACGGTGCACAAAAAGCCGTTGACGCTATTTCATTCAGCGCCGGTTTAGGTGTGCTTGGTTTTTTGGGCCCCAACGGGGCGGGCAAATCAACTACCATGAAAATGCTTACCTGCTTTTTACCCGCTACAAATGGAAGTGCGGATATTTGCGGGTATTGTGTAGCTAAACAATCTTTACAGGTACGCAGCAGCATTGGCTACCTGCCCGAAAATAACCCGCTTTATACAGGGATGTATGTAAAGGAGGCGCTTGCTTTTGTAGCTGCCATCCATAAAGTTGATGAGGCTGATAAACGGATAACCGAGGTTATTGCGCTTACGGGTTTGGAGCAGGAACAGCACAAAAAAATAGGGCAACTATCAAAAGGATACAGGCAACGTGTTGGCATTGCCCAGGCCATTTTACATAACCCGCCGGTGTTGATACTGGATGAGCCTACTTCTGGTCTTGATCCAAACCAATTGATAGGCATACGGCAGTTGATACGCGATCTGGGTAAGACAAAAACCGTAATTATATCAACCCATATTATGCAGGAGGTTGAGGCCATTTGCGACAGGGTTATTATTATTAACAAAGGCAAAATTGTTGCTAACGACACGCTCACTGGATTATTAGCAGCAAATGGCACCAGTTCGTTGGAGAAAGTGTTTGTAAAATTAACCAATAGCGCCGCCTGATTACACCGTAAAACCGTTTGATGAAAAAATATTTTTTTACAATACTGATTTTTGCTTTAGCCGCTTTTACTTGTATTGCTCAGGAAACCGGCAAAACAAGTATCGGCGTTGATGCAGGTGTGCCCGTAGGCGCGTCGGCTGATGATTATATGTTTGCGATAGGCGGCTCGTTAAAAGTAGAAAACCCGATAGGAGATGCCTCGCTCTTAACCCTTTCAGTAGGTTATACGTCGCTGTCTGCAAAAAAAACCTTGATCGGCTCCAATGTAAAACCACCAGCAGCAACATTTACCCCCATTAAAATAGGTATAAAATACAGGCTAAGCGGTGCGTTATTTGCCGAGGTACAAACAGGCGCTGTGTTTGAAATACGCGGCAGGCGTAGTAGCCGTTTTATTTACGCGCCCGGCCTGGTATGCAATATCAACAGCTTTGACCTGGGCTTACGGTATGAAGGTTGGGCCGGCAACGGCAGCAATATAAGCCAGGTGGCGCTAAGGCTGGGGTATAGTTTGTAGTATATTCTGGTCCTTATAAAAATCAGATTAGCAACAACAGCCGGCAAACAATTGCACCTACAGCTGTATTCAAAAAGTTAACCACGTTGTTCCCCATCAGTCCCTTGCGTTCTAACGTGGCACCTAAAACAGAATCGGCCAGGTTGCCCACAAAGCCTGCAATTACTATCCACAATATAAGTATGTTCCAACCATAAGATAAGGCGTGAATAAGTGCTATAACGAGAGCCCCTGCAATGCCAATAAATGTACCTTCTACGCTTACTACGCCGTCTGACCCGCGCTTGTCTGTTTTTAAAGTGAGGATGTTATAAAAACGTTTGCCGTATACAGTTCCAAGTTCGGATGATAAGGTATCAGCTGTAGCGGCGGCAAAGCTACCGGCTATGATAAACGGAAAAATAGAAATGTGTGGCTGTTTAAGATTAAGCAAGCTTAAAATAACTGCCACGCCGCTATTGGCTATTACCTGTGCAGCGGTACGGCGACCTTTTTCCCGATCAGACGCATTCATCTCCGCTTTTTTCTCGCGCTGCCATTTGGTAGCTGCTGACCCAACCGTAAAAAAGAAAGTTAACATTATAAAACCGGCCGGGCCCGCTCCTTTAAAAATAATAAAGCCGGTAAGGGCGCCTGTGGCAGCACCTGCCAAAGTGAGCTTGCCTGAGCTATAACTCCAGACGGCAGCCGCGATGAGAATAATATAAATGTATAGGTCTGTATAGGGCATTATTTTTAGTCCGTAAATAGCTTTATAGTTTTGTTCCGCTTGCGGGAAATAATTGAGTATTTTCTCAATTATTTAGTAACCAATACGTTAACGATTTTTTATAGCTAAACTCCCTGACGAATAAGTTGTTTCATCTTGTTTCAATAGAAAATTTAAAATCCTTATTTACAACATCTTAAAGAAAAAGATGCTCCGCTATGTTCCACTTGTTCCGCCCTCGCAAGCGGAACAACACTAAATGCTACGCGTTTCCAGAAAGTCCTGCCAAACGCCTTCCAGTTCATCAACCAACTCGGGTTTAATTGATATGCCGGATGCCTGTGGCGTCCAGGTTTGTTTGGCCAGGTTGCCGGTTTTCAATATATCAAGGGTAAGTATGGGTTCCTCATCAGGGTTGAGCAAGGTATCAAATTGAATGTTAACCCGGTAATAATGCCGCCCGTTACGGTATGCCACATAAGGCTGCGATGATATAACACCCGCCGCGAAAATGCCTTTGGGTTCAAGCCCAACCCGCACAACAAAGGCCCTGTCGCCGGGCTGAATAGTTTTGTGGCCGGCTGCGCTCCAGTTGTCTTCCAGCACTTGGCCCGACCTCAATTTGGCTATATCCGCAGCCATATCGGCCCACTTAAATTTAACGGGGTTCCAGCCAAATAGAAAAGCTTTCATTATCGCCCCATCAGTTCATCCACTTTGTTGCGCTCGGTTTGTAGTTCGCGGGCCAGCTTCTTCTCTTTCTCGTTAGCCTTAGCTTTGTAAGCTTTATATTCTTCATCCAGCTCGGTATAAAGCTTGGTGCGGTATGTGGCCTCTGAACGCGCACTCCCGGAGCGGAAGATCACTATAGCTGCCAGCCCACCCAGGAAAGCAACCAACGACCACATCATAACGCTGTAACCATTTTTAGAAAACGAGATGCCAAAAAAATCAACGGACTCTGCTTTGGATAATTCGTCCTGGCTTGTGCTTACATTAGTTTGCAGTTGATTGATGGATTGATTGCTGGCCGCCAGCTTATCATTAACGGCTTTCAGATCGCGTCGGGTCTGGCTAAGTGAGTCGCGCACGTTTTTCCAAAACGCCGCTACAAACGGCTGCTGATAGTTATAAACTTTGGTAAGCAGATACTGATATTGCCCGTTAAGGCTTTTATCTGTAACCACAGGAGCGCTTGGCACCGCAGTTGCAGGTTTCTGGATGCTGTCGGCTTTTGTTACCACGTTACTTTTAGCACCATAACCCCATTTACCATAGGGTTTGCCCGTTTTTGGGTTAATGGGTATACCACTTTTAACAGCAACCGGCGCGCCCTTAGTTGTGGGTTTAGTTACAACAGGTTTGTTGGCTACCGTTGTTTTTTTTAAAGTGTCTTGTGCGTGGCTTAAAATGGGTGTGCCCAGGGCCAATAGTAACAATATGCCTAATTTCTTATAATTCATAGCGCTCTACTTGTATCAGCATTCTATAATAAATACGTTATCACAAACATAAAGTTTGCAATTAACTATGTGGCATAAAAAAACGAATAAACACCAGCATTGCTCCACGAGACATAGCAAAGCAAATAACTGACGATAATAAGGTGAGCAAGATTATACCTACGCGGGGTCTGTCATTAAAAAGGTTTATGTTGGTAATTATATTATAGGCCAGCACCACCAAAAGCTCCACATAGCCGGTTTCAAACGGGCCAAACACCAATTTAAGCAAATTTGCGAAGAACACAAACAGCAACAACATACTGGTGCTGTATAATATAATAACCAGATATTCTGCATAATTGTATCGTTTGCTGAATATGGCCCACATAGTTAGTGCGTAAGCAGGTGTCAGGCTCATTTGCATTAGCGCAAAGTAATGCTGGTAAAAGTGGCCCTCGTATAAGTTGTTGTCATGGTAGAGCTTTGCAACGGCAATGTTTATCCAATATAAAGCAAGTGCTGTAAGCGTTCCACATACAAAAAACATAGCAAATGGCTTTTGGTGCTTAACGCGCTTTCCTGCTAAATAATCGTGCTGCATAAAGCCCGGGCGCAGCAAAAGCTGTTTTAATGTATATAAAATGCCTTTGTCAAAATGAGTAAGCAAGTGTATAACCTCATGCAAAATGTGCCCTACTGTTATACGATGAACATAATACTCATTACCGCAGTTACTACAATAATGGCCGCTGCCGGTTTGGCTACAGTTGATGCAGTTGTTTTGAGCAGTTTCTGTCATGGGCTAGTTTTTGCTAAAATATAAAAAAGATGTTAACCATATATAGAGCTTTTAGCAAAACCATATATTAGGCCTTTTATTTTTATTATGCAAATAGGCATTATTGGTTTGGGTGATATGGGGCGGTTATACGCCAAAGCGTTTGCAAAAGCCGGTTATATGGTTTGCGGCTGCGACTTGCCAGCCAATCGTTTGCGGCTAGAGCAAGAACTTGCGCCACACCACGTCAGCGTTTACAACAATGGACGCGAAGTTGTGGAAACCAGTGATCTGGTTATCTATGCTGTTGAAGCCGAAAAGCTGGATGCTGTTGTGGCTGAGTTTGCTGCCTTTACCAGACCCGGTGCAATTGTTGCCGGCCAAACGTCGGTAAAAACACCGGAGATAGCCGCCTTTGAAAAGTATCTTCCGTCTAATGCACACATCATTACCTTCCACGGTATGCACGGGCCTGCATTTGAGCCAAAAGGACAAACGCTTATACTGATATCTCACAGGGCCGATGAAACAGCACGGCAGCAGATGCTGGATCTGTTTAACGCCATAGGCTCAAAAATTGTGGAGCTGGCGGATTACCATGAACACGACAAAATAGTGGCCGACACGCAGGCCGTTACCCACGTAGGTTTTGAGAGTATGGGCACTGCATGGATGTCGGCGGGGTTCTTCCCCTGGGAAAATGCATCTTATATAGGGGGCATTGATAACGTTAAAATATTAACCACCCTGCGCATATTCAGTTATAAGGCCCACGTATACGCAGGACTGGCCATCATGAACCCTTACGCTAAACAGCAGGTAAGGCAGTATGCCGTGTCCGAGTCGGAGCTGTTTAAACTGATGATACAGGAAGAAGAGGAGACTTTCCGCAAACGCCTGTACCGCGCGCGCGATTTTGTTTTTCATGAAAGCCGCAAACCTATTATGTTGAGCGATAAGGTGATGAAAGAGTTTTCGCTTTCTCAAAACCACGAGAAGCAAAAGCCCAACTCGCATTTAAGTATTTTGAGCATGGTTGATGCATGGTATCACTTAGGAGTAAATCCTTATGACAACCTGATCTGCCAGACACCGCCTTTCCGCCTGCGCCTGGGCATTGCCGAGTACTTATTTAAAAATGACGAGCTGTTAGAAGAATCTATACAGGCAGCATTATATGATAAAACTATTCGCGGTGATGATCTGGAGTTTCATTCTGCCGTACGCGAGTGGTCGTCCATTATAGGTTACGGCGACATGGAGGGCTACAAGAAGCACTTTAACCAGGTACAAACCTTTTTTAACGACCGCCTGGAAGAAGGTAAAAAGCAAAGCGCTGAGTTGATACGCAGGCTGATGATGGAATAACAAAAACTTTTCTCACAGGTTTACGGGCTTTACAACGGTGAGTAGGTTACTCGTGATAGCTTCCAACTTTTATAACCACCATACCATTCAGCAAGCACTTAAATTCATAATTTTTGTAATTTTGACTTCCATTATGTTAAATAAAAATATTTTAAGGCATCTTATCACAATAGCCGCTATAGTGCTATTTAATTGTTGCAAAAAGCCCAATGTTGTTGAAGAGAGCAAACCAAAGCCACAGCTTATGTTTAGAAAAGTGGTGATTTTGGGTAACAGTATTACTTTGGCGCCGGTAAACCCTTTCATCGGGTGGAATGAATCGCGTGGTATGGCTGCTTCTGTACTAGATTCTGATTACGTGCACCGGCTTACCGCCCGACTTAAAAAGATTGAGCCGACGGCAGAGGTAACTGTAAAGTTTTTCAATGATTTTGAGAGCGATTACGTGAATTATGATTTTGAAAAACTTAAAGCCCTTAAAGAAAGTAAACCCGATTTGATTATTGTAAGAGTAGGCGAGAATATTAACCGGGCGTTATTAGATGGTGCAGCTTTTCAAAAAAGTTATCAGAATTTGGTAACCTATTTAACTAAAGACGACAAGCAACTTGTTGTTTTAAGCGTTGGCCCCCTATGGCTTGTGCCAGAAATAGACAATGCAATGCAATTGTATACACCCTATGCAAGCCTGTCTACCATAAGTTTTGATGCCTCTAACCTTGCATTGGGTTTATTTGAAAACCCCGGAGTAGCGCAACATCCTGGCGATAAAGGAATGCGGATAATAAGCGACATTATATGGAATAAGATGGTTGAGATCAATCCGTATAAAAAGCCATAGGTTTACCGCATTGGAGTGTGATTATCAGGCTCCTCTAATGCAGGGTACTCATGCAATATCTGCTGTTTAGTCATACCATTAGCAATTAAATTGAGCACCAACTAAACCGTAATGCGCATATCTCTAATGCAGGCTTTGCCATTCATTATTTTAGTATCAGAAGTAATTCTATTTATGGAGAGCATTTTTAAGCTTTGTTTAGCAGTAAATCAAATATACAACTTACAAAAAAAGAATAAACAAGCCTTAAGTTTGCTATGTATTGTTCCCCAAAATTCCCCCTCAAATATTTATAAAAAAATAACTCACTAAGTATTTGACATTTAATACAAAATGCCTATCTTTGCCGTCCCTTAACGGGGATAACATGCCTTGAACGAAGCCCTACTGCTTCGATGGGCAACAAAAAATATTAAAATGTCAGGAATAATTGGTAAAAAAGTAGGTATGACCAGCATATTCGATGGCACAGGGAAAAACATCCCTTGTACCGTTATCGAAGCTGGCCCTTGCGTGGTAACACAAATCAAGTCTGTTGATACAGACGGGTATTCTGCCGTACAGTTAGCCTACGGTGAGAAAAAAGAGAAAAACACCTCTGGTCCCTTAAAAGGACACTTCCAGAAAGCCGGAACAACCCCAAAACGTAAGTTAGTTGAATTTAAGTCTTTTACGGACGAAAAATCTTTAGGTGACACTGTTACCGTTGAGATCTTCGCCGAAGGGGATTTTGTTGATGTGGTTGGTACCTCAAAAGGTAAAGGTTTTCAGGGTGTGGTAAAACGTCATGGTTTTGGCGGGGTAGGTATGCAAACTCACGGTCAGCACAACAGGTTACGTGCACCGGGTTCATTGGGTGCTTCATCATGGCCATCACGCGTATTCAAAGGAATGCGTATGGCGGGCCAAATGGGTAATGAACGTGTAAAAATGCAGAACTTAGAAGTTTTGAAAGTTTACGCCGAGCAAAATCTTATAGTAGTTAAAGGTTCTATCCCTGGAGCCAAAGGTTCAATGGTAATAGTGGATAAATAAGATGGAAGTTAAAGTATTAAATGTATCAGGTAAAGAAACAGGTGCCAAGGTGCAGCTTCCTGAAGCTATTTTCGGTATTGAACCTAATGATCATGCTATCTATCTTGATGTTAAGCAATTTTTAGCTAACCAGCGTCAAGGTACTCATAAAGCTAAACAGCGTAATGAGATTGCAGGTTCAACCCGTAAATTATATAAACAAAAAGGTACAGGCGGTGCACGTGCCGGTAGCGTAAAATCACCGTTATTTAATGGTGGTGGCCGTGTATTCGGTCCGCAGCCGCGCGATTACAGCTTTAAGTTGAACAAAAAGCTTAAAACGCTGGCTCGTTACTCTGCCTTATCATACAAAGCAAAAGACAGCAACATTATAGTATTAGAGGATTTTAACTTTGATTCTATCAAAACCAAAAGCTATATACAGCTGGTTGCTGATCTGCAAGCTACTGATGTTAGAACATTATTAGTATTGCCTGCTGCAAATAACAATGTGTATTTATCAAGCAGAAACTTAAAAAAAGCAAAAGTAATTACCGCCGACCAGTTAAACACTTATGATGTGTTAAACGCAGGCAAACTTTTGTTAACTACAGGTGCTGTTAAAGTTTTGGAGGAAGCATTAGCTAAGTAATATGGAAATTTTAAGAAAACCCTTACTTACTGAAAAAGTTACTCAGTTAACTGATAAACTTAACCGTTACGCTTTTTTGGTACATCCAAAAGCTAACAAGATTCAGATTAAATCAGCTATTGAAGCCATGTATGGCGTTAATATTACAGCTGTAAATACCATGAGGTACGTTGGAAAACTAAAAACACGCAACACTAAAGCCGGGCCGGTATCTGGTCGTGCTGCTACAGTGAAAAAAGCTGTTGTTACGGTTAAAGACGGTGAGACAATAGATTTTTATAGCAATATATAAATAAGGAGATGGCAGTAAAAAGATTTAAACCGGTTACCCCGGGTACCCGTTTCAGGGTAGGTGCTGATAACTCTGACATTACTACAAATGTTCCTGAAAAGTCATTAGTAGTATCTGTAAACACACGGTCAGGTGGACGTAACCATAGTGGTAAAATGACTATGCGCTACCTGGGTGGTGGCCACAAGCAGTTATACAGATTGATTGATTTTAAACGTAATAAGTTTGACATCCCCGCAACTGTTGCTACAATTGAATATGATCCAAACCGTTCTGCACGTATAGCTTTGCTACACTTTGTTGACGGCGAGAAAAGATACATGATAGCTCCGGAAGGTTTAACAGTTGGACAAACTGTTTTATCTGGCGAGAATGTTGCACCGGAAGTTGGTAACACCTTACCTTTAAAAAGTATCCCTTTGGGTTCAATCATTCACAATATTGAATTGAACCCTGGTCAGGGTGGTACAATAGCCCGTTCAGCAGGTACTTACGCGCAGCTTGCTGCACGTGATGGGAAATATGCAGTTATCAAATTGCCTTCAGGCGAAACCCGTATGATCTTATCTACTTGTTTGGCAACTATCGGTACTGTATCAAACGGCGAGCGTCAAAACGAGGTGTTGGGTAAAGCTGGCCGTAAACGCTGGTTAGGCCGTCGCCCAAGAGTTCGTGGTGTAGCTATGAACCCGGTAGATCACCCTATGGGTGGTGGTGAGGGTAGAGCCTCAGGTGGTCATCCACGCTCACGCAAAGGTTTATTAGCTAAAGGCTACAAAACCCGCGACAAGAAAAAAGGGTCTGATCGTTATATCATTGAAAGAAGGAAGAAATAATAATGGCACGTTCAATAAAAAAAGGACCGTATATTGATCATAACCTGGACAGAAAAGTTCTGACCTTGAATGAATCAAATAAAAAATCAGTAGTAAAGACATGGTCTCGTCGTTCCATGATTTCTCCGGATTTCGTTGGTCATACATTCGCAGTACACAACGGTAACAAATTTATCCCTGTGTATGTAACAGAAAACATGGTTGGTCACAAGTTGGGAGAATTTGCACCAACCCGTACATTCCGCGGTCACGCAGAAAAGAAAAAATAACAGGCAATGGAAGCAACAACAAAAATTAAAAGGTCTGTATTGATCAGGCAACAAAAAGAAGCTGCGAAAGCCGAAGTAGGTGGCTCTTCTGTTGCAAAATTACAGAACTGTCCAACTTCACCACGTAAAATGCGTTTGGTGGTTGACCTGATCCGTGGCGTTAACGTTGAGAAAGCGTTATATATATTAAAATTTACTAACAAAGAAGCTGCTATTCGTGTGGAGAAACTTTTGTTATCAGCCATTAAAAACTGGGAAGCAAAAAACGAAGGCAAACGTGTTGAAGACAGCGGCTTATTTGTAAAAGAAGTATCAGTAGGTGGTGGCCGTCAGGCAAAACGTTTACGCCCTGCGCCACAAGGCCGCGGATACCGTATACGCAAGCGTTCAAACCACGTAACGCTTATTGTTGATAGTAAAAATGAAAACAACTAATTAGGAAATGGGACAAAAAGCACATCCAATAGGTAACAGATTAGGAATCATCAGAGGTTGGGATTCTAACTGGTTCGGTGGCAACAACTACTCCGATAAATTAGTTGAGGACGAAAAGATCCGCAAATACTTATCAGCCCGTATCAACAAAGGCGGTGTAGCCAAAGTTGTTATTGAGCGTACTTTAAAACGCATTACTGTAACTATACACACTGCCCGTCCGGGTATTGTAATAGGTAAAGGTGGTGCCGAAGTTGACAAGATAAAAGAAGAGTTGAAAAAACTTACTAAAAAGGAAGTTCAGATCAACATCTTTGAGATAAAACGCCCTGAACTGGATGCGCAATTAGTTGCAGAAGGTGTGGCCAAACAGCTGGAAGCGCGTATCTCTTTCCGTAGAGCAATGAAAACTACTATCGCTTCAACCATGAGAATGGGTGCAGAGGGTATCAAGATCATGACATCTGGCCGTTTAGGCGGTGCGGAAATGGCGCGTAGTGAGCAATATAAAGAGGGAAGGATTCCGTTACATACCTTCCGCGCTGATATTGATTACGCATTAGCCGAGGCTTTAACTACTTATGGTAAAATAGGTATTAAAGTATGGATTTGCAAAGGTGAGGTTTACGGTAAGCGCGACCTGTCTCCAAACATTGGTGGCACAAGCAGCGCAAGCGGTAAAGGCGGACGCCCTGAAGGCGCAGGTTTCAGCAATGAACGTGGCGGCGAAAGAGGCGGTGACAGAAGAGGCGGTGGTGACCGCAGAGGTGGCGCAGGTGGTGGCGATCGTGGCAGAAGCGGCGGTGGTGCTCCAGGCAGTAACCCAAACAACCGTGGTGGTGGTAATAACCGTCCGGGTGGCCCAAATCGTGGTGGTGGCGGTAATCGTCCCGGCGGTCCAGGCAAGAGATAATAATTAATGTAGAATAAATATCTTAACAGATATTGTAAGCTTAATAAAATGCTACAGCCAAAAAGAACGAAGTTCAGAAAGATGCAAAAAGGCAGGATGAAAGGTTTAGCCACCCGTGGCACTGAACTTTCATTCGGATCTTTCGGTGTGAAATCACTGGAAGCAGCCTGGATTACCAGCCGCCAGATAGAATCTGCCCGTATTGCTGTAACACGTTTCATGAAACGTGAAGGCCAGGTTTGGATCAGGATTTTCCCTGACAAGCCTGTAACCAAAAAACCTGCAGAGGTACGTATGGGTAAAGGTAAAGGTGCGCCGGAATATTGGGTAGCGGTAGTTCGCCCCGGTAGGATCATTTTTGAAGCAGAAGGCGTACCACTGGAAGTTGCTAAAGAGGCTTTACGCCTTGCAGCCCAGAAGTTGCCGGTACAAACAAGATTCGTAGTTAGAAAAGACTACGTAGAAGCATAAACAAATAGTTAGCAGTTTTGAGTTTGCAGTTATCAGTTTGGATAAAGGAAGCTTAGAACTAATAACTCAAAAAACTAACAAGAACAATGAAGAACTCAGAAATTTTAGAGCTCGCAACTGAAGAGTTGGTAGCAAAATTAGGCGAGGAAAGGGCAAACCTTACCAAACTTAAATTTGCACACGCGGTTTCGGCCATAGAAAATCCAAGCCGTATAACAAAAGTACGCAAGGAGATCGCTCGCTTAAATACTGAATTAACCAAGCGTAAAGCGGCGAAAGCTTCTGAACAAAATTAATTTTTTACGCGTCGAGAAAAATGGAAAGAAATTTAAGAAAAACACGTACCGGCCTGGTAGTTAGCAATAAAATGGAGAAATCTATTGTTGTAGCTGTAGAGCGGAAGGTGAAGCACCCAATCTATGGTAAGTTCGTGAAGAAAACTACCAAGTTTATGGCACATGACGAAGCTAACACTTGTGGTGTTGGCGATACCGTATTGATTATGGAAACTCGTCCGCTGAGCAAGAATAAAAATTGGAGATTAGTTCAAATTTTAGAAAGAGCTAAATAAGATGGTACAACAGGAATCAAGATTAAATGTAGCTGACAACAGCGGAGCTAAAGAAGTTTTAGTGATCCGTGTGTTAGGCGGTACCGGTAAAAGATATGCCTCAATAGGTGACAAGATTGTAGTAACTGTAAAAAGCGCACTACCATCAGGTAACATTAAAAAAGGTACAGTATCAAAAGCCGTAGTGGTTAGAACCAAAAAAGAGATTCGCAGAAAAGACGGTTCATATATCCGTTTTGACGATAACGCGGCTGTTTTATTGAACAACCAGGATGAGCCGAGAGGCACACGTATCTTCGGCCCTGTTGCAAGAGAATTGCGTGAGAAACAATTTATGAAAATCGTTTCATTAGCACCGGAGGTATTGTAACATGGAAAAGAAAACAAAAACAACTAAACTAAAGATCCGTAAAGGCGATTTAGTTAAAGTAATAGCCGGAGATTCAAAAGGATCACAAGGCAAAATTGTGGAAATAATAGTTGATAAAAATCGTGCTATTGTTGAAGGTGCCAACATGGTATCTAAACACACTAAACCAAATGCAGCTAACCCTAATGGCGGTATTGTAAAGCAGGAAGCTGCTATACATATTTCAAACCTGGCGCTGGTTGATCCTAAAACTGGAGCAACAACACGCGTTGGCCGTAAGAAAAACGATGCCGGTAAATTAGTTAGAGTAGCAAAAAAATCAGGGGAGGAAATTAAGTAATGGCCGAGTCAACTTACACACCAAGATTAAAATCAAAATACAAGGAAGAGATACGCACTAATCTGAAAGATAAATTTCAGTACAAAAGCGTAATGCAGGTTCCTAAATTGCAGAAGATTGCCATCAACCAGGGTGTTGGCGGTGCTACTACTGATAAAAAACTGATTGAGAATACTATTACTGAATTAACTACCATTACCGGTCAGTTGGCAGTATCTTCAAAATCAAAAAAGGATATCTCTAACTTTAAGTTGCGTAAAAATATGCCGGTAGGCGTACGTGTTACTTTGCGTGATAATACAATGTACGAATTTTTAGATCGTTTGATCTCTGTGGCTCTGCCACGTATCCGCGATTTTAAAGGTATTAACGATAAAGGTTTTGACGGAAGAGGTAATTATACTTTGGGTATTACCGAGCAAATTATCTTCCCTGAGATCAACATTGATAAAATTAACAAAATACAAGGTATGGATATTACCTTTGTAACCTCGGCAACTAACGATGTTGAAGCATTAGAGTTACTGAAACAATTTGGTTTACCATTTAAAAATCAAAATCCAACTAACAATGGCTAAAGAAGGCGTAAAAGCACGCGAAGTTAAACGTGCCAAATTAGTAGCTAAATATGCTGAAAAAAGAGCAGCGTTAAAAGAAGCTGGTGACTGGGTTGCATTAGATGCATTGCCAAAAGCGTCATCTGCTGTAAAACTGCACAACCGTTGCAAATTAACAGGCCGCCCACGTGGTTACATGCGTCAGTTTGGTATTTCGCGTGTTACTTTCCGCGAAATGGCTTTAGAAGGCAAGATCCCGGGAGTTAAAAAAGCTTCTTGGTAATTTAAAGGTTATGCGTGGTACGTTTTACGTATTACGTTTAGCCGGTTTAAGTAACGTACTACGTAAAACGTAATACTTACAACAAAAAAGAATTAACCGATGAAAGGTCGCCCGGAAGGCCGGGAAGGAAACCATCGTCACAAACAATAAATAATGAATACAGATCCAATCGCAGATTATCTTACACGAGTAAGGAATGCTATTAAAGCCAACCACAGGGTTGTTGAAATTCCTGCATCGAACCTTAAAAAAGAGATCACTAAAGTTCTTTTTGATAAAGGTTACATTGCAAACTATAAGTTTGAGGACAATGGACCGCAAGGCACAATTAAAGTTGCTTTAAAGTACCACCCAATAACTAAAATTCCAGCTATACGTTCAATTGAGCGCATCAGCCGCCCTGGTTTACGCAGATACGCAGGCATGGATACTATGCCACGCGTTTTAAATGGTTTAGGTATCGCCATCCTGTCAACTTCTAAAGGTGTAATGACCGATAAAGAAGCTAAGCAGCTAAATGTTGGTGGTGAGGTTTTATGCTACGTATATTAATAGGAGGAATTAAGCAATGTCAAGAGTAGGAAAATCACCAATTGCAATACCTGTGGGCGTTACAATTACGGTATCTGATGATAACGTAGTAACTGTAAAAGGCCCTAATGGCGAATTGCATCAAGCGGTTGACGCAGATATTAAAATTGTACAGGAAGGTACTGATCTATTAGTTCAGCGCCCAACTGAGCAAAAACGCCACAAAGCATTACACGGCTTATACCGTTCTTTGCTAAACAACATGGTTGTTGGCGTAACTACAGGTTACAAAGTTGTTCAGGAGTTGGTAGGTGTGGGTTACCGCGCAACCAATAACGGTAATACGTTAGACCTTGTATTGGGTTACTCTCACCACTATGTGTTTGAGTTACCAAAAGAAATTAAAGTTACAACTACTGCTGATAAGGGAAAAAACCCAACCATCATTCTGGAATCAAACGATAAGCAGCTGATAGGCCAGGTAGCGGCAAAAATACGCTCGTTACGTGCTCCTGAACCATATAAAGGTAAAGGTATCAAGTTTGCAGGCGAAGTATTAAGAAGAAAAGCAGGTAAATCAGCATCTAAAAAATAATCGTCATGGCAGCTAGAGCGAAATTATCAAGAAGAGACAGAATTAAAATGGGTATCAGGAAGCGCCTTTCAGGTTCTTCAACCCGTCCGCGTTTGTCAGTGTACAGAAGCAATAAAGGCATTTATGCGCAGATCATTGACGATGTTACCGGTAAAACCCTTGTATCAGCATCATCTTTATCAAAAGATTTTTCTGCTGATGGTACCAAGTCAGATCAATCAGTAGCCGTAGGCAAATTGGTAGCTCAAAAAGCTATCGCCGCCGGTATTAATGATGTGGTTTTTGACAGAAACGGTTACCTTTATCATGGTCGTGTTAAATCACTGGCCGAAGGTGCACGCGAAGGTGGTTTAAACTTTTAATCAGTAGGAAGAAAAGAAATGTCAACAATTAACATAAAAAGAGTAAAAACCAGCGAGATCGAATTAAAAGATCGTTTGGTTAGCATACAGCGTGTAGCCAAAGTAACTAAAGGTGGCCGTACATTCAGCTTCTCAGCTATCGTAGTGGTAGGTGATGAGCAAGGTGTAGTAGGTTACGGTTTAGGTAAAGCTAAAGAGGTTACAGAAGCTATTGCAAAAGGTATAGATGATGCTAAAAAGAACCTGGTAAAAGTTCCTATCATCAACGGTACTGTACCTCATGAGCAAATTGGTAAATTCTCTGGTGGTTTTGTATTTATAAAGCCAGCCGCTAACGGTACAGGCGTAATTGCAGGTGGTGCAATGCGTGCAGTATTAGAGAGTGCCGGTGTACATAACGTATTGGCAAAATCAAAAGGCTCATCAAACCCGCACAACGTGGTTAAGGCAACTGTATCGGCATTATCGCAACTGCGCGATGCTAACACAGTGGCTCAACAACGCGGCATTAGTTTAGGAAAAGTATTTAACGGATAATCAGAACATGGCAAAGATCAAAATAACCCAGATCAAAAGCGTGATCGATAGAAGTGAGCGCCAAAAAAGAACAGTGGAAGCACTGGGCTTGAAGAAAATTAACCACAGCGTGGAAGTTGAAGCTAATGCAGCTATTATTGGTATGGTTAGAAAAGTTAACCATCTTGTAGCGGTAGAAAACATTTAATATCATGAACTTAAATAATTTAAAACCTGCAGAAGGTTCTACTAAAAATAGAAAAAGAATTGGTCGCGGTACTGGTTCTGGCCGTGGTGGTACATCAACCCGCGGTCATAAAGGTGCCGGTTCACGCTCAGGTACAAGCCGTAAAATAGGCTTTGAAGGTGGCCAAATGCCATTACAACGCCGTGTGCCTAAGGTGGGCTTTAAAAACCCTAACCGTGTAGAGTACGTTGGTGTTAACCTTGACGTTTTACAAGGCTTAATTGAAAAGTATTCAATAACAACAATTGACCTTTCAACGTTGAAAGATCATGGTTTGGCATCTAAAAACGACGTGGTTAAAATTTTAGGCCGTGGCGAACTTACTGCCAAAGTAGAAGTTACTGCACATGCATTTACCGCTACCGCTCAAAAAGCAATTGAGGCTGCTGGTGGCACCATAGTTAAGCTATAAAATTTCCATGAAGAAATTCATCACCACATTATCCAATATCTGGAAAATTGAGGATCTAAGAGTGCGTATAATCAACACACTCTTATTTCTTTTGATATATCGTGTAGGTTCATTCGTGCATCTTCCCGGTGTAGACGGAGCGCAAGCTGATACCGCCAAACAGGCTGAAGGCCTTGTGGGCTTATTAAACATGTTTGCGGGTGGCTCTTTTACGCGTATATCTATTTTTGCATTAGGTGTTATGCCTTACATCTCTGCATCCATTGTGATGCAGTTGTTGGGTATAGCGGTTCCTTATTTTGCCAAAATGCAGAAAGAGGGCGAAAGCGGCCGCAACAAGATCAACCAGTGGACCCGTTACCTTACTATCTTTATTACAGCCATACAGGCAGTAGCTTATCTTAACTCGCAGGTAACAGCTAACGAGATTTTGATAGCTAACCCCATGTTTACCATTATGAATACTATGGTATTAACTGCGGGTACATTGTTTGTGATGTGGTTAGGTGAAAAAATTACAGATAAAGGTATAGGCAATGGTATTTCGTTAATCATTATGGTGGGCATTATTGCCCAGTTGCCAAGCGCTTTTATAGCAGAGTTTCAAAACCGTACAGGTGGCCAGGGTGGTTTAATTACTTTTATTGTGGAGTTGGTTGCGCTAATTGGTGTGGTAATGTTTACTATACTTATTGTACAGGGAACCCGCAAAATAGCAGTGCAATATGCTAAACGTATTGTAGGTAACAAACAATATGGTGGTGTTCGTCAGTACATCCCTTTAAAGGTAAATGCTGCCGGTGTTATGCCAATTATATTTGCGCAGGCGCTAATGTTTATACCAGCTACAATAGCTTCGTTTTTTCCAAAGGCGGCCTCAAACAGCATACTTATATCATTAACTAACTATAACTCATGGTTACATAATGTGTTGTTTGCTATATTGATCATCGTGTTTACGTATTTTTATACCGCTATAACGGTTAACCCGAAACAGATGTCGGATGATATGAAAAAGAACGGTGGGTTTATTCCAGGTGTTAAACCAGGTCTTCCAACAGAAAGTTTCATTGATGGTGTTATTTCAAAGATCACCTTACCGGGTTCTGTATTTTTAGCTATCATCGCTATTATCCCGGCTATTGCTAACCTGGTAGGTGTAAACAATTTGTTCGCACGTTTCTTTGGCGGCACTTCACTTATTATTTTGGTGGGTGTTGTGTTAGATACCTTACAACAGATAGAGAGCCACTTGTTAATGCGTCATTATGATGGGTTAATGAAGACCGGCAGGATAAAAGGACGTTCGGCTGTGCCAGCCGCTGCCGGAACAACTCCGACAGCCATATAACAAGCATGTCAAAGATTATTTACAAGTCTGCCGAAGAGATAGAACTTATACGAGAGAGCGCACAACTGGTTGCAAGGACCCATGGCGAAGTTGCCAAAGTTATTGGACCAGGTGTGCGAACTATTGATCTTGATAAACTTGCTGAAACTTATATACGCGATAACGGCGGTATCCCAGCATTTTTAAACTACGGCGGTTTCCCTTATTCACTTTGTATCTCCCTGAATGATCAGGTGGTACATGGTTTCCCAAGTAAGTATGAATTGAAGGATGGTGACGTTGTATCAGTTGATTGCGGCGCTGTATTGAATAAGTACTACGGCGATTCGGCTTTTACTTATGGCATTGGCCAGGTGAGCGAGCAAGCTAAAACGCTTTTACGTGTAACGCGTGAGTGCCTTGACAAGGGCATTGAAAAAGCTGTTGTGGGAATGCGCATTGGCGACATTGCTTATGCCGTGCAGGAACATGCAGAAAAGAATGGCTTTGGTGTAGTGAGAGAGTTAGTTGGCCATGGCGTGGGCACCCGTTTACACGAGAAGCCAGAAGTGCCTAATTATGGTAAACGCGGCTCCGGAGTAAAATTGGAAGAAGGAATGGTGATTGCCATTGAACCCATGATAAATGCCGGCAGGGCAGGTGTTAAGTTTTGGGATGATGGCTGGACAGTATCTACTATTGACGGTAAACCATCAGCGCATTTTGAACATACAGTAGCAATACGCAAGGGCAAAGCCGATATATTATCATCGTTTAGTTATGTTGATAATGTTTTAAAAGAAAAAATAAATAATTAAAAATATTTTATTAATTTTGCGTCCCGCTTTTGGGGCGGATAAATTAGTAATAATCAGTAAAATATGGCAAAACAATCTTCGATTGAACAAGATGGTACAATTCGGGAAGCGCTTTCAAACGCGATGTTCAGAGTTGAACTTGAAAATGGTCATGAGATTATTGCACATATATCAGGTAAAATGAGGATGCACTACATCAAAATATTACCTGGTGACAAAGTAAAGTTGGAAATGAGCCCTTACGATTTATCAAAGGGCCGTATTACATACAGATATAAATAATAAGCGAGATGAAAGTTAGAGCATCCATAAAAAAACGTAGTGCTGATTGCAAGATCATTCGTCGTAACGGCAAACTTTACGTTATCAACAAAAAGAACCCTAAGTTCAAACAACGTCAGGGATAATTAAAAAATCGTAACAATTCGTACAACGGTAGCCGCCGTTCGGTTGTTACATAAAACAAAAAAACAAATATGGCAAGGATTTCAGGTATTGATTTACCAAAGAACAAAAGAGGCGAGATAGGCCTAACCTACATTTACGGTATTGGCCGTTCAACTGCAGTAGAAATTTTAACTAAAGCAGGTATTGATTTAAACACCAAAGTGCAGGATTGGAATGACGATCAGCTAACCGCTATTCGTACTATCATTAATGATGAGATTAAGGTGGAAGGCGCGCTGCGTTCTGAAGTTCAGCTTAACATTAAACGTTTAATGGATATTGGTTGTTACCGCGGTACCCGCCATCGTAAAGGCTTGCCTCTGCGTGGTCAGCGTACTAAAAACAACTCACGTACCCGTAAAGGAAAACGTAAAACAGTTGCTAACAAAAAGAAAGCTACTAAATAGTAAATAGTGATTGGTGAACGGTGAGTAGTGATACTTAGCGCAAGCCAGGAATAGAAAAATTAAAACGATTTGTGGGTCCGAATTACCAAACAATAATTCAGTAATTCACTAAATCAATAATTAAAAAAGAAAATGGCTAAAGCTAAAAAAGTAACCAAAAAGCGTATTGTAATTGTTGAGCCAGTTGGCGAAGCACACATAAACGCTACGTTTAACAACATCATCATTACGTTAACCAACAAAACCGGTCAGGCTATATCATGGTCTTCAGCTGGTAAAATGGGTTTCAAGGGTTCTAAAAAGAATACTCCTTATGCTGCGGGTCAGGCTGCTGCCGATTGTGGTAAAGCTGCTTATGATTTGGGTTTACGTAAAGTTGAAGTATTTGTAAAAGGCCCGGGTTCTGGTCGCGAATCGGCTATCCGTACCCTGCAAACTACAGGTATTGAGGTTACTATAATAAAGGACATTACCCCACTTCCGCACAACGGTTGCCGTCCTTCAAAAAGAAGAAGAGTTTAATTAATCAATTTTTTAAAGCTAAGATTCAGCGGCTGCGGGCCGTTTGATACTTTAAAAGCAACAAATAATGGCAAGATATACAGGTCCAAAATCAAAAATTGCACGCCGTTTCCGTGAGCCCATCTTCGGTCCGGATAAAGCGTTAGAAAGAAAAAACTACGGCCCTGGTATGCATGGCGCTTCAAAAAGAAGAGGCAAGCAATCAGAGTACGCGGTACAGTTAATGGAGAAACAAAAGGTTAAATACACTTACGGTGTGTTAGAGCGTCAGTTCGAGAACCTGTTTCACCGTGCTTCTGCTAAAGAAGGCATCACCGGCGAAAACTTATTGAAGTTTTTAGAGGCTCGTTTAGATAATGTAGTATTCCGTTTAGGTATTGCTCCAACCCGTTCAGGCGCACGCCAGTTGGTTGGGCACAAACACATAAACGTCAACGGAAATGTTGTTAACATTGCTTCTTATCAAGTAAAAGCAGGTGATGTTATTTCTGTTCGCGAGAAATCAAAATCATTAGAGGCTATCACATTGTCAGTTGCTGGCCGCAAAATAAACAAGTACAGCTGGTTTGAGTGGGATGCTGCCAATTTAACAGGCAAATTCCTTAACTATCCAAACCGCGATGAGATCCCTGAGAACATCAAGGAAAACCTGATCGTCGAGTTGTACTCTAAGTAAGATATGAGAATTAAGATATGAGATCTGAGACCAAAAGTCGCAGGTCTTATGTCTGTTTAATATAACCACGACGGTGTAAAATTTGATAGGAGTTGAAGAAGTCTCTTATCTCAAATCCAACATCTCAAATCTATTAACAAACAATAAATAAAGGATATAAATGGCAATTTTAGCATTTCAAAAACCAGATAAGGTTATCATGCAGAAATCAACTGATTTTGATGGTACGTTTGAGTTTCGTCCGTTAGAACCAGGCTTCGGTATAACCATTGGTAATGCTCTGCGTCGTATCTTACTTTCATCGCTTGAAGGTTTTGCTATTACTTCTGTACGTTTGTCAGGAGTTACGCATGAATTTTCAACTATAAAAGGAGTTGTTGAAGACGTTACCGAGATCATATTAAATCTGAAACAAGTTAGATTTAAAAAAACAGGTGACTCTGGCGACAGCGAGAAGGTTTTCGTGATCATCAATGGTCAGGATGCTTTTAAAGCCGGCGATATTACCAAATTCTCAAACAACTTTACTGTGTTGAATCCTGATATGGTTATCTGTAACATGGATTCTTCGGTAACGCTTGAAGTTGAATTTACTATCAACAAAGGCCGCGGTTATGTACCAAGCGACGAGAATAAAAACCCGGATGCGAACGTTGGCGTAATAGCTATTGATTCTATCTACACTCCGATAAAGAACGTTAAGTATACTATAGAGAACTATCGTGTTGAGCAAAAAACCGACTATGAGAAATTAGTTTTGGATATTGCTACCGATGGATCTATCCATCCTGAAGATGCGCTTAAAGAGGCTGCTAAGATCCTGATTCAGCACTTTATGCTATTCAGCGACGAGAACATGATGCTTGAAGCACAAGCTAAAGAAGAAACTAAAGAAGTTGACGAGGAAATTTTACATATGCGTAAGATCCTTAAAACAGAGTTAGTTGATCTTGATCTTTCTGTTCGCGCATTGAACTGCTTAAAAGCAGCCGATATCCGCAGCCTGGCTGATCTGGTATCATATGACGTTGCTGATATGCTGAAATTCAGAAACTTTGGTAAAAAATCATTAACAGAAATTCAGGACCTGGTTAAATCAAAAGGATTATCTTTTGGAATGAACCTGGCTAAATTTAAACTGGACGAAGAATAATTTTTTTAAAGAGTCAAGAATCAAGAGCCAAGATTTAAGATCTTCTTGGTTCTTGACTCTTGGCTCTTGATTCTAATACACAAACAACCGCGTAATTCCGAGGGCTTGACGATAATCACGCCGCCCAACGGTATGCACGTGCCACAAAACAAAAAACAATGAGACACGGTAAAAAAGTAAACCACCTGGGCCGCACTAACAGCCATCGTAAGGCAATGTTAGCTAACATGGCTACTTCGCTTATCTTACACAAGCGCATCACTACTACATTAGCTAAAGCTAAAGCTTTACGCGTTTATGCAGAGCCTATTTTAACAAAATCAAAAGACGATACTACGCATTCACGTCGTACTGTATTTAGCTATTTGCAAGACAAAGACGCTATCTCTATCCTTTTCCGCGATATAGCACCTAAAATTGCTAACCGCCCCGGAGGTTATACCCGTATTGTTAAGTTAGAGAATCGTTTAGGCGATAACGCTGAAATGGCAATAATTGAATTAGTAGACTACAACACTGTTTACACTAAAGGCGATGTTGCAGTTGCTAAAAAATCAACCCGTCGTCGTGGTGGTAAAGGTGGCGCTGCTGCTCCTGCTACTAAAGAAGAGGTTGTATTTGACGCTCCTGTAGCTGAAGAAGTAACTGAAGCCCCTGAAGCGGAAGTAGCTGAAACTCCAGTAGCTGAAGAAACTGCTGCTCCTGCTGCAGAAGAAGCTCCTGCAACTCCTGCTAAAAACGAAGAAAACGCAGAGAAAGGCGAGTAATTATTCCCTTTTTGCATAATACAACAAAGCGCTCGCGATTTATCGTGGGCGCTTTTGTTTTTAGGATATTTTAAATACGGTATATTTATACGTAATTGAAACGAAGAACCATATTAATAATAGCGTTTTTTCTGGTAGCGGCAGGCTTGCTGCTTAGGTGGGTATATAAAACACCTGCAACTAAAGCATTTAATAACGGTACACATTACAAACTTGTTGAGAATTGGCCGCAGCTGCCTAAGGGTTTTGTTTTAGGAAACCCAACAGGCATCGGCATAGACAGCCATCAGAATATAGTAGTTTTTCATCGGGCCTCGCGCGAATGGCCCTACATAATGCCTATGCCCAGATCGCGCATTGCCGAAAATACAGTCTTGATTCTTGACAGAAATAGCGGAAAGATTATACATAGTTGGGGTAGCAATTTGTTTGTAATTCCGCACGGATTAACAGTTGATCGTTTTAACAATATCTGGGTTACTGATGTCGGCCTGCACCAGGTGTTTAAGTTTAGCTATGATGGTAAATTATTGTTAAAACTGGGCGAGGCATTCATCCCCGGCGACGATGAAACTCATTTTAATAAACCAACCGATATAGCGGTAGCAAGAGATGGGGCGTTTTATGTGAGCGATGGATATGGTAACAGTCGGATAATCAAATTCTCAGCTTCGGGGAAATACACGCTTGCATGGGGCAAACCGGGGAGGAACTCAGGAGAGTTTGATATTCCGCACGCTGTTGACTTGGATGACAGGGGAAATGTATATGTGGCAGATAGAGAAAACCAACGCATTCAAATATTTGATCGGGATGGCGCTTTTATAAAGACCATACATGGCAACGATTGGGGAGATATGTGTTCGGTAGTAAATGATTCAGCGCATAGCAGGCTTATTGCCGTTGATGATGACAATACCTTTAAATTGAAACATAACGGATCGGATATTCTGATCCTTGATACAGTAGGGACGCCCACCGGCAGGTTTGGAAAAAGCGGTTTATATAAAGGCGCGGTCAGCTGGTATCATGACGTGACTGTAGACAGGGATGGAAACATTTATGTGGCCGATATTTTGGGTAATAAACTACAAAAGTTTGAAGTAGTCGCAACAAAAAATCCCGGTCGCCTTTCAGCACACCGGGATCAACCGAAAAACAAAAAATGAAAATTATTATGCTAACACAACGTTGGCTTCCACCTCGTACACGTAACCCAACTTGTGCGGATCATTAGCGCTAACACCAAGATCTTTTATCAAGCCGGTTGATATATCCACTACCCAGCCATGTACGGCAAGGTCATCGCGCTCTTTCCAGGCGTTTTGCACAATGGTGGTTTTGCAAAGGTTATACGCCTGCTCCATTACGTTTAACTCAACCAGGCGGTTAACTTTTTGCTCCTGATCTGTAATGCGGTCTAGCTCGTGGCTGTGCAAACGGTATACGTCTTTAATATGGCGCAGCCAGTTATCAATTAAACCAAATTGTGTATGCGTTAAAGCGGCTGCAACGCCGCCACAGCCATAATGGCCCGCAACAATTACGTGCTTTACTTTTAATACGTTAACAGCATAGTCTAAAACACTAAGCATGTTCATGTCTGAATGCACGCATACATTGGCAATGTTGCGGTGTACAAATACTTCGCCGGGTTTGGTGCCGGTTACTTCGTTGGCCGGCACGCGGCTGTCTGAGCAGCCTATCCACAGTACTTCGGGGCTTTGGCCCTTCGCTAGTGTTGTAAAAAAATTCGGATCTTCCTGCAATTTTTTATCTACCCAGGTACGGTTTCCGGATATTAATTTGGCATAGCTTTCGTTATTGGCCAATTGTAATTTATATTTTTCCGGGCTTTCCGCACCGTTTTTATTATTCTCGTTTTTCATTGCAATTTTTATTTAAGTTCTTTTAACAGGTCTTTCATTTTAGGTACATCGTACCTGTCTTTAATTTGTTCAAGTGATACTATAATGCCCTTAGTGTAAGCATTATGTTTAAAGTTGTGTATTATCTCCAGCACATCCGGATCAATATATCTTGAGGCCGACCCGTCAATAATTACTTCCGTTTCCTTCGGGATATTGGTAAGCGTTACCTGTATAGCGGCTTTATTCAAAAATGAAACTTCTTCGGCCAATCGTATCCGGATTTTTTTTCCGTTGCTTTCCAACTGGTAGAAATAAGAGTTACGCAAGTTGGTTAACAGCAGGAAGAATATAGCTACCACCATGCCAATGCCAACCCCTTTTAAAAGGTCGGTAAAATAAATGGCCACAATAGTAACTACAAACGGAATAAATTGCGGCAGGCCCTTATGCCACATGTGTTTAAATAAGGCAATGCGCGTTAGTTTATAGCCCGTCATTAAAAGTATTGCTGCCAGGCACGAAAGTGGGATCATATTAAGCACCATCGGTATGCTCAGCAGCGATATCAGTAGCAAAAACCCATGAATAATAGCGCTCACTTTTGTGCGGGCGCCCGCATTAACATTGGCTGACGACCGAACGATAACTGCTGTCATGGGTAATCCGCCCAGCATGGCGCTCACTATGTTACCTGCGCCTTGTGCTAACAGTTCGCGATTGGTGGGCGATATCCTTTTTATAGGGTCTATCTTATCAACGGCCTCTAAACTTAGCAAGGTTTCTAAACTGGCTACAACGGCAAAGGTAGTTGCCATTAACAGCACATCCATTCTGCCTATTTGCGTAAAATCCGGCGATTTGAAAAGGCCAAAAAACTCGCCTACGCTTTGTACTACAGGTATGTTTACCATTTGCTTGTCGCGAAGCCCGATGTCCGTTCCATTAAAAAGCAAGCCTAAAATAATACCGGTTATTACAACTAACAAAGGCGCTGGCACCAGGGCCAGTTTTTTAACTTTTGGCCAGTAAATTAATATAGCCAGCGATACCATGGTAATAATAACAGCGCCGTAATTTATTTTAGCGAAGGCTATCATTATTTCTGAAACCGTGTTGTGCTGATCTGTCTGCGTAAAACCTTCGTCGCCTTCAAAATCAGCGTCATAACCAACAGCATGCGGAAACTGTTTCATAATAAGGATGATACCGATTGCTGCCAGCATCCCTTCTATTACCGAGGATGGGAAGTAATTGGCTATTGTACCTGCCTTTATTAAACCGAATATTATTTGCATAACACCCGCTAGAAAAACGGCAAGCAAAAACGTCTCATATGACCCTAAGCCGGTAATGGCATTGAATACAATTACAGTTAAACCGGCGGCCGGCCCTGCAACACTAAGCTGCGAACCACTGATCATGCCTACCACTATCCCGCCAACAATACCTGTAATAAGGCCCGCAAATAATGGCGCGCCAGATGCGAGCGCTATACCTAAACATAAAGGCAGCGCTACCAGAAATACTACTATACTTGATGGAATATCCTTTTTAAGGTTTTTAGGAAGAAAATACTTTTTAATATTGAGGAAGCCAGCAATGCCCTCATTCTGCTGTGATTGCATAATAATGTTTTAGTTAAATTTTAAGAAATAGCCGTACCAGCCGGGAGAGTGCCCGGCTTAATTTAACTAAACGTTTGGAGGGGGGGTGGGTACTACCTTGTGGTATAATTGTACCGGTAAAGCCTTTTCTTTATTATGCAGGCGGTTGGTTTCAACCAGTATGGGTTTGTAATCAAATGAGCTATAAATATGCTCGTCAAAATCCTTTTTTTCTTTAAAAGAATCCTTTTCTGTATTGTCTTTTTCGCCCTTGGTTTCCTGCTCCAGTTGTAAAATAACTGATGCCACTACCTTTGCATCTAAAAGTGAAAATATTGGAATAACCGATATGATCATCTTTACAGAGAAGACGATCATAAACAGCAAACTTGCAAAAGTTCTTTTATTCCGGGTGTTCATTCGTTACAAATATATAAAAATATGCATCTGCAAATTGTAAATCATTTGTGTCAACATCTATTTTTAAAATTAGCAATCAATGGTTAAATATAAAAACCATGCAACGCCGATAAAACGTTTGCGTCTAACTTATATTATAACGGGCATAATTACTATTTTTAGCGTTACACCTAATGTATAGCCGTAGTGAATAACAAAACAGACCAGTTAAATAAAAGGCGCCGCGACGCGCTGGCAGGCGGGGGGCAGGCCCGCATTGAAAGTCAGCACAAAAAAGGCAAGCTGACAGCACGTGAAAGGCTGCACTTTTTGATGGACGAAGGCTCGTTCCAGGAAATAGGCATGCTGGTTACCCACCGCTCTGTTGATTTTGGCATGGAGAATGAAAAGTATCCTGGCGATGGGGTGGTTACCGGTTATGGCACTATCAACGGCCGTTTGGTGTATGTTTTCTCGCAGGATTTTACAGTTTTTGGCGGCTCGCTTTCTGAAACACATGCCGAAAAGATATGTAAGATAATGGATATGGCGCTTAAAAATGGTGCGCCGGTGGTGGGGCTTAATGATTCGGGCGGGGCACGTATTCAAGAGGGAGTAGTTTCATTAGGTGGTTATGCGGATATTTTTTACCGCAACACAATGGCATCTGGCGTAGTGCCGCAAATATCGGCTATTATGGGGCCCTGCGCGGGTGGGGCGGTGTACTCTCCGGCCATCACAGATTTTATCCTGATGGTTGAAAACACATCGTACATGTTTGTTACCGGCCCCAACGTTGTAAAAACGGTTACGCACGAGGTGGTTACTTCCGAAGAATTGGGCGGTGCAAATACGCATGCAAGCAAATCGGGCGTAACGCATTTTGCCTGCCCTAATGAGATTGATGCCATTCAGCATGTAAAAAAGCTACTATCCTACATGCCGCAGAACTGCGAAAGCATGGCCCCTGTTTTACCGTACCATCCGCAGAAAGAATTGCGGGCCGAACTGGATGATCTGTTGCCCGAAACTTCCTCGCAGCCCTATGATGTGCGCGAGGTAATAGGACATGTGATTGACGTGGATAGTTTTTTAGAGGTGCATAAAGATTTTGCCGAGAATATAGTAGTAGGTTTTGCGCGTTTGGCCGGGCGAAGCATAGGTGTTATAGCCAATCAACCCGCGTTTTTGGCGGGCGTTTTAGACAGGCATGCATCAGTAAAGGGTGCCCGCTTTGTGCGTTTTTGCGATAGTTTTAATATCCCACTGCTGGTTTTTGAAGATGTGCCCGGCTTTTTGCCCGGCACGGACCAGGAGTGGAACGCCATTATTACCAATGGTGCCAAACTGTTGTATGCCTTTTGCGAAGCAACGGTGCCGCGTGTTACCGTTATACTCCGCAAAGCCTATGGCGGAGCGTATGATGTTATGAACTCCAAACACATAGGTGCTGATATGAATTATGCCTGGCCATCTGCAGAAATAGCTGTAATGGGCGCTAAGGGTGCCGCAGAAATTATTTTTAAGCGCGAAATAAACGCTGCGGACGACCCGGAGTCGAAATGGAAAGAAAAGGAAGCTTTGTACTCAGAAATATTTGCCAACCCCTACCGGGCAGCCGAGCGTGGTTTTATTGACGAGGTAATTGAGCCTGCCGAAACAAGGCTTAAATTGATACACGCTTTTAAAATGCTGGAGAATAAAGTAGTAAATAACCCCCGCAAAAAACATGGGAATATACCCTTGTAAAAATAGGAGGGTAAAAAGACAAGAACTCCCCGGTGCGCTTGCGTAGATAAGGGTGTAGGGCGAAGCAAAGACAGGTTAAGTTTAAACGTGGGCCTTAACTTAACGATATTGAATGATGGGATGAACAAGCTAAACGTTCCGGAGGAACGTTTGGTTGGTAGGTCAAATAAATTTGAAATTCCACGTTCCGGAGGAACGTTTGGTGAATATGTTTAAGAGTAGCCGATTTATCAAATTGAATACAGTAACTGAATATATATATAATTGAAAAGAATGAGAATTATTGGAAAATTAACGCTTGCGATATGTTTATCAATACCGTTGCTAACATCAGCACAGGAAGCAAAAAAGCCGGTATCGGGCTGGCAAAACCTCGACCTTAAAACGGATACTACATTTGGCATCAGCACACAAAAGGCCTATAACGAATTACTGAAGGGAAAAAAACACACTACCGTGCTGGTAGCGGTAATAGATGGCGGGGTTGACACCGCGCATGAGGATTTAAAGGATGTGCTGTGGATTAACCCGAAAGAAAAAGCCAACGACAGAATAGACAATGATAAAAATGGCTACCTTAATGATATGCACGGATGGAACTTTATTGGTTCGGCTAAAGGAAATGTGCAGTATGATAATCTGGAAATAACCCGCCTGGTACGCAATTACAAAATAAAATTTGCAGCGCTGGATACTAATAAGCTTACAGGCGCAGATGTTGCCGCTTTTGCCGAATACAGGAAACTAAGCGCAGAAATTAACGGAGAGATAGCCAAAGCAAAGCAAACCTTTACCGGGGTGAATAATTTTAAGGTGGCATTAGATGATATTCTGGCCGGTATAGGTAAAAAGGACCCTACGGCTAACGAATTGGTAAAATATCAGCCTAAGAACAGCAGAGAGGCCTATGTGCAAAAAACGGTGCTTGGCGCTTTACCTGATTACAAGAACGTAAGCGATTTTAGTGAAAAAGAAATAATGCCTGCCTGGAACCACTACAAAGAGCAACTGGATTATAATTATAATGTTGATTTTGACCCACGCAACATTGTTGGCGACAATTATACCGACAGCAAGGAGCGTTTTTACGGCAACACCGACATTACAGGCCCCAATGCCGATCATGGCTCGCATGTTTCGGGTATAATTGGCGCTAACAGAACCAACGGCATAGGTATTCAGGGTGTGGCCGATGATGTTAGGATAATGGGTGTGCGTACCGTACCAACCGGCGATGAACGCGATAAAGATGTGGCCAATGCCATACGTTACGCAGCGGCAAATGGCGCACGCGTTATCAACATGAGCTTTGGCAAATCGTACTCTTATGATAAGAAAGTTGTTGATGAGGCCGTTAAATTTGCCATGAGCAAAGATGTATTGATCATACATGCATCAGGCAACGATAACAACAATACCGAAAAAGAAAATAATTTCCCGAGCCGCGTTTACGAAGACAAAAGCGGACAGGCACAGGCTTGGATAGAGGTAGGTGCCTCGGGCCCCAAAAATGATCTTACCCTAAAAGCGCCTTTTTCTAACTATGGCAAAACAACTGTTGATGTTTTTGCCCCCGGCGTTGATATTAACTCTACTACTCCAGGCTCAAAATATGATCTGCATAGCGGTACCAGCATGGCGGCACCGGTAGTGGCAGGCTTGGCGGCGCTCATTCGTTCCTATTACCCAAAACTAACAGCTTTGCAGGTTAAGGATATTATTTTAAAATCTGTTGTAAAGGTTGATCATAAAGTAACATTAACCGAAGGTGAAACAAGCAAAGAGGTGGCTTTTGATGAGCTTTGCGCAACAGGCGGTATAGTGAATGCCTACAACGCGCTTAAACTGGCAGCAACTTATAAATAATTGCCGGTTTAATAAGGTGTTAACCGCCGATCTTGCTCCGGTACCGGAGCAAGATCGGCGGTTTTTGTAATTGTATTTATAATCAGTACTTTACGATTGTTTTATAGTTAAATTTCCTGACTTATAAGTTGCGTCGCTTTGCTCCGCCTAAAAACTGTAAATGTCTTATTATCAATTTTTTAATTAAAAAGCTGCTCCGCTTTGTTTCGCTTGTTTCAACTTCATCAAACGGAGCAAACTAATGCATTACACTATACCATATGTTACACATAGAACAAATTCGCCCCGAACTTACGTGGCGTTTACGCCGCGAGGTGCTGTATCCCGATGAGCCCCTACATCAAATGGAAATGGAGGAAGATAACAGCGGTTATCATTTTGGCGGATTTGCAGATAATAAACTGGTGGCTGTAATTTCTTTATTTAATAAGGATGACAGTTTTCAGTTCCGCAAGTTTGCCGTAACACCCGAAGCGCAAGGGCAGGGCATAGGCACAGCTTTGCTTGCCCATGTAACTCAATTTGCCATTAACGAAGGTGGCACGCGTTTATGGTGTAACGCCCGTGTAACGGCCATTGGTTTTTATACCCGCTTTGGTTTTACGCATACCGGCATTACCTTTATTCGCAAAGGTTTTGATTATGAGATAATGGAAAAGCACATCAAAAATTAGAACATTATGTGTGCGGCTTTGTTATATTTGCTTTCGGCCTGTTAAAGGTCTGCAAAAGCCGAATACGATATGTCTAAAAAAAAATCTGAAAAGCAACCACACGTTGCAGTAGTTACCGATAACTCAGTATCATTTCTTGAAAAATACATTAACAATGCCTCGCCAACCGGTTTTGAGTGGAAGGGCCAGCAATTGTGGTTAGATTATATTAAACCTTATATTGATGATCATTATGTAGATTACTACGGCACCGCTGTAGGCATAATTAACCCCGAAGCCGAATACAAAGTAGTTATTGAGGCTCACGCCGATGAGATCTCGTGGTTTGTAAATTACATTACCAATGATGGTTTGATCTACGTTATCCGTAACGGCGGGTCTGACCACCAGATAGCACCCTCAAAACGCGTAAACATCCATACAGATAATGGCGTGGTTAAGGCCGTATTTGGCTGGCCCGCTATTCACACCCGTTTGGGTGGTGAAAAGGAAGAAGCGCCATCACTTAAAAACATCTTTCTTGATTGCGGCTGTACTACAAAAGACGAAGTAGAAAAACTGGGCATACACGTAGGTTGCGTAATTACCTACGAGGATGAGTTTATGATACTGAATGACCGCTACTATGTTGGCCGCGCTCTGGACAACCGCGTAGGTGGCTTTATGATAGCCGAAGTTGCCCGTTTACTTAAAGAGAATAATATTAAACTACCGTTTGGCTTGTACATAGTAAACGCAGTACAGGAAGAGATTGGCTTGCGCGGTGCCGAGATGATTGCCCACCGCATAAAGCCTAACGTGGCCATTGTAACCGACGTAACGCATGATACCCAAACCCCTATGATCAGCAAAATTACCCAGGGCGATCTGGCTTGCGGTCGCGGCCCGGTGGTATCATATGCTCCGGCGGTTCAAAATAATGTAAATAAGGTGTTGATAGAGACAGCGCAAAAGGCAGAAATACCTTTCCAGCGCCAGGCATCATCGCGGTCTACGGGTACTGATACCGACGCTTTTGCTTATTCAAATGACGGTGTACCATCAGCGCTTATATCACTATGTTTGCGTTACATGCACACCACTGTAGAAATGGTGCATAAAGAAGACGTTGATAATGTTATCAGGCTTATTTATGAGTCATTGTTGGTAATAAAATCTGGCCAGGATTTTAGGTATATTAAATAACCTTTTTTGGATAGTCTACGTTAAAACATCACAATAAGCTATAAAACATTATCTCATATTTTATTATGAAACCTACCCTATTAATTTTGGCAGCAGGCATGGCCAGCCGCTACGGAAGCATGAAACAAACCGATGGCTTTGGCCCTAACGGGGAAACTATAATTGATTATTCTATTTATGATGCTATTAAAGCAGGATTTGGAAAAGTGAGCTTTATTATCCGCGAGGAGTTTGCCGAAAAATTCAAATCTATATTTGAGCCCAAATTAAACGGCAGGGTAGAGACTGACTATGTTTTTCAAAGCTTTGACCTGAAACCGTTTGGTATTGACAAAGAGATTGAGCGTGCCAAACCATGGGGAACCGCCCACGCTGTTTTAGCCGCGCGTAACCAGGTTCACGAGCCTTTTTGTGTAATAAATGCAGATGACTATTATGGTTACGATGCCTTTGAAAAGATGGTTAAGTTTTTAACAACCGAAGCAACAGATACACAATACTCGTTGATGGGTTACCAGATAGATAAAACATTGTCTGAAAATGGTTCGGTATCACGTGGTGTTTGCGAGGTGGATGAGAAGGGTAACATGACAGGGGTTAATGAACGAACCGAGGTTTATTTTAAAGAGGATGGTAGCGTGGCTTATAAAGACGCTACCGGCGAATATCCGCTACCAAATGATAAACCTGTTTCTATGAACTTCTGGGGCTTTACGCCGGCCGTGTTTGAGCAAAGCTTACCTATGTTTCAGAAATTTGTTGAAGCTAATGAGAATAATCCAAAAGCAGAGTTTTTTATCCCCTTGGTTGCTGATGAGTTGATCAAAAGCGGTCAGGCTGCATTTAAAGTTATTCCAACGCCATCAAAATGGTTTGGTGTAACTTATAAAGAAGATAAAGAAATTGTACAGGCATCCATATCAGCGTTAGTTGAGAACGGAACTTACCCTGCCAATTTGTGGAGTTAATTAAATAACTTCATGATAAATAAAAAATCCGGCCCTTTATAAAAGGGCCGGATTTTTTTATTGCCGTTACTCTTACTTGCAAACGCAGGTAGATGTAACACTTGAGCAAGTTGCCTTGCTGCTGCATTTAGCCTTGGTGCACGATGTACAAGTAGCTTTTTTTACTGCTTTTTTAGCAGGTACTTTGCCATCGGCAAATGCTGTAGTGCATGCAATTAAAGCCATTGCAATGCCTAAACCTAATTTTTTCATATTTAAATATATTAATAAAAAGTTTGAATGTTTTAATAATCTGATTTGAACATTTAAACTTTTGGCGGTTTCCAATCTGACGGGAGCTCAACGGCTGAATTACCGCTTGTATATGTGGGGACAGTATTTTCAATGAAAGTTGCAATAGCTGATCTAACGCTTAGCGGCTCCACCACTAAAAAACCACACAGGCTGCAAGTGAGCAGCATATTGCAGCCATTTTTTTCGCAATCTTCTTTAACCGGTTTTTCGTGTGATTCTTCACAATGCTTTTTTTTGGCTGTTTTTGAACAGCAGTCTGTTTTAACTACAACGTCCACAGGCTTCACCATTCCCGAAAACGAGGATAGCAAGAAGATGCAAAAAATAAGTAGCAGCGCCGTGAACTTCATTATTCAAATGTATTTAAAATAGACTGATTAAAATAATGATTGACCTCACTTTTCCCCAAACTAAAAAACACTAATGCCGTTCATTTATTATGCAGATAGAAATATTAGGCAATGCCGAAACTATAGAAATGCACAACGGCGCTTTAGTTATAAAAACCACTATCGCTCAGGCGCTGGTTACCGTTTACAGTGACACCATCATTCGCGTATGTATTACCCGAAATGGCAAACAGCCCGATGAATCTTTAGCGGTTATTGAAAAGCCGCAGGATACTTTCACTTACCAACAACTTGACGATACGATAGAAGTAACCACTACCGCCTTAAAGTTGGTTATTAATAAAAACCCTTTACGCTTTAGCTTTTTTACTGCGGATGGCAAACCATTAAGCAGTGATGACAAGCGTTTCGGCACCACGCTGGATGGCAATAAGGTGATGAACTACCGCCAACTGAATAACGACGAAAAGTTTTTGGGCCTTGGCGAGAAAACCGGTAACCTTAACCGCCGCGGCATGAACTATGTGAACTGGAACACGGATGCCGCTGAACATACTATAAAAGACGACCCTCTTTATAAAACCATTCCCTTTTATATGGGGCTGCATAGCGGCGTTTGCTATGGTTTGTTTTTTGATAACCACCATAAAAGCTATTTTGATTTCGGCTCCAGTACCGACGATCAGTTTACCTGGTTTGGTGCCGATGGTGGTGATATGAACTATTACTTTTTCGGCGCGCAAAACATAGCAGAAATTATTAAAGACTATACATGGCTAACCGGGCGTATGGAAATGCCGCCGTTGTGGAGTTTAGGCTACCAGCAATGCCGCTGGAGCTATATGAGCGCCGACGAGGTGCTTGGCATCGCCAGAAAGTTCAGAGAGCGCAGCATCCCTGCCGATACCATCTATTGTGATATAGATTATATGGATGCCTTCAAAATTTTCACCTGGAATAAGGAGACATTTCCTGATCCGAAGGGAATGATAGAGCAATTAAAGGCAATTAATTTCAAGTTGGTTACTATAGTAGATCCGGGTATTAAAATAGAAGAAGGTTATAAAGAATACGAGGAAGGTGTTGCGAAAGGCTACTTTGCCACTTATCCTAACGGCGAATTGTATGCCGGAAGCGTTTGGGCGGGCCGCAGCCACTTCCCGGATTTTTTTAATGAAGAAGTGCGCGAGTGGTGGGGCAAGGCCTTTACCGCGCTTACTAATGCTGGTGTAGAGGGTTTTTGGAATGACATGAATGAACCGGCCGCCTGGGGCCAAAATATTCCGCCAATAGTAAAATTTGGTGAGCGTTATATGCCCGAAGTACGTAATGCATATGGCATGCAAATGGCGCGCGCTACACAAGCCGGAACGAGAAATATTTTAAAAAATAAACGGCCATTTGTACTTACCCGCGCCGCCTATGCCGGCACACAACGCTACTCTGCCATTTGGACGGGCGATAACTCTGCCAGCGACGAGCATATGCTATACGGACAAAGGTTGGTTAACAGTTTGGGCCTTGGCGGTTTTTCACTTATCGGTGTTGATATAGGCGGCTTTATGGGTAACCCCACACCTGAGTTAATGGTGCGCTGGAACTCGCTGGGCGTTTACACCCCTATGTTTCGTAGCCACGCGGCACAGGGCATGTGCATGCGAGAACCTTGGGAGTGGGGCGAAGATAACGAGAACATCATCCGTAAGGACATAGAACAGCGGTATAAATTGCTGCCTTATATTTATTCGGGCTTCTACCAATCAACCCAAAACGGTATGCCGCTAAGCCGCACATTGGCTATTGATTACACTTGGGATGAAAATGTTTATGATGAACGTTTTCAAAATCAGACCTTATTTGGCGATGCAATACTGGTTGCGCCGGTTATAAGCACGGAATTTACAGCCGATGTGTATTTGCCGAAAGGTGAATGGTATCGCTTTAGTACGGATGAATACTTTGAAGGAGGGCAAACAGTAAATGTTTCCGCTCCGTTGAATAATCTGCCTGTTTTTGTTAAAGGTGGTGCTATCATCCCTATGCAAAGTTTGGTGCAAAGTACGTCTGATGAATGTGATGGCGTACTTTACATTCATGCTTGGAATGGAGTTACGGAAAGTGAGTTTACTTATTATGAGGACGACGGCATAAGCTATAACTACGAAACTGGAGAATATTATAAACGTATCTTCCGATTTGATCCACATCATAAGGTAGTAACAATTTCGGAAGTAGAAGGAAACTTTCAGTCTCGCTACAAATGGCTTAAGTTAATTTTACATGGGTTTAATGATGACGCTTTTGAAAGGTTTGATAATGCACGTAGCAGCTTAAGTATTGCGTTTTAACTAAACTTTGTTTATCTTTAGGTATGCCATTACAATTGTCATATAAAATATTGTTAAAGCCCGAACCCGAAGGAGGTTATACCGTAAACGTTCCTGGGTTGCCTGGATGTATAACATACGGAGAAACGCTTGAAGAGGCTAAAGCGAACGCAAAGGAAGCCATTGAGCTTTATGTTGATAGTTTAAAAGAACATGGCGAAGAAATACCCTCTGATAGCGATGTGTTGGAATACAATTTGCAGCTTTCTGCATGATAAAGAAAAGCTATAGCTCTGCTGAAATTATTAAATTATTGGAGAACGCAGGCTTTGTTTTAGACCGGGTAAAAGGGAGCCATCACATTTACTACAACCTATTAAATAAAAAACGCGCTGTTGTACCACATCCAAAAAAGGATTTGCCTTACGGGACAGCCAAAAGCATTTTAAAGCAAGCGGGCATAGATAGTTAGCAAATTCAGTATGATAGTGATTGGGTTATTTTCCTTTTTTTTCTATCTTAATGGCGTAAAGCCATGAAAAAACACGAACACATTTTAGAACAACACGACCCGGAGCGCAGGGATTTTCAGATAGAGCGGATCATCCTTTTTACGGATGCCGTATTCGCAATTGCTATTACTCTTTTGGTGATAGAGATCAAGGCCCCGGAAGCACACCATCTGGATACCAAACACCAGCTATTTCAACTGTTACGGATGACACCCAAGTTTATTGGGTTTATGATGAGTTTTGGTGTTATAGCAATCTATTGGCGCAGCCACCATCGTGTTTTTGGTTTTGTACATAACTTCACCGAAAAACTGATATGGCTTAATATGCTCTTTTTGCTTCCTATTGTGTTAATGCCGTTTTCATCAGCCTATCTAAGTGAGAATATTTACCTTACTGTGCCCTTTACTATATATAGCTGTAACGTTGCACTAACCGGCCTGATAAATTATATTGTATTGCGATACGTTTTTAACAGCAAAAACAATATTGTTAAAAACCGACCTTCGGCCGATTTTCTATCCCTTTTTTATGCCAGAGCCACAACTATTCCTATATTTTTTACATGCTGTGCTGTGGGTGTATGGTTTGGACTTCCACCTAACCCTATATTCTATATGCTGTTAATTCCGCTACTGTTTATATTGGGTAAATACAACGCCAGAAAATATAAGGAGCAACCCACTGTCACCAAAGTAAACGAAGAGTAGGCCACAACTGTCGTTCACAGAACGTCAAAAAAAAACCTCCCGAATAATTTCGGGAGGTTTTAATATATATTGAGTTTACTTATTGTATTACTTCACTTCTTCAAAGTCAACATCAGTAACATCATCAGCCTGACCTTGTGCACCGGCTCCGGCGTTACCACCAGGTTGGCCGGCATCAGCGCCCGGTTGTTGTCCGGCTTCGGCTGATGCTTTGTACATGTCCTCAGATGCTGCTGTCCATGCAGTGTTTAACTCTTCCTGTGCCACTTCAATATCAGATAAGTTTTTAGATGCATAAGCAGTTTTAAGCTTGGTTAAACCTTCTTCAATAGCACCTTTTTTATCGGCAGGTATTTTGTCGCCGTATTCTTTAAGCTGTTTTTCAGTCGAGAAGATAAGAGCATCGGCACCATTCAGTTTTTCAACTTCTTCTTTTGCCTTTTTGTCAGCATCAGCATTAGCTTCAGCCTCGTCCTTCATCTTTTTGATCTCTGCATCAGTTAAGCCTGAAGATGCTTCGATACGGATCTTCTGCTCTTTACCGGTTGCTTTATCTTTTGCAGATACATGTAATATACCGTTGGCATCAATATCAAAAGTTACTTCAACCTGTGGCACGCCACGAGGAGCTGGTGGAATGCCATCCAAATGGAAACGACCTATGGTGCGGTTACCTGATGCCATTGGGCGCTCACCCTGCAAAATGTGGATCTCCACAGATGGCTGACTGTCAGACGCGGTTGAGAATGTCTCAGATTTTTTAGTAGGGATAGTAGTGTTTGATTCTATTAATTTGGTCATTACACCACCCATGGTTTCGATACCTAACGAGAGCGGGGTAACGTCTAAGAGTAATACATCCTTCACTTCGCCGGTTAATACACCACCTTGAATAGCTGCACCAATAGCAACCACCTCATCCGGATTAACACCTTTTGAAGGCGCTTTACCAAAGAATTTTTGAACAGCATCCTGTATAGCGGGTATACGGGTTGAACCACCTACCAATATAACTTCGTCAATATCGCTTGTGCTGTAACCTGCATTTTTCAATGCGGTTCTGCAAGGCTCAATAGTACGTTTAATAAGGCTATCAGCCAGTTGCTCAAATTTAGCACGGGTTAAAGTTTTAACTAAGTGCTTTGGCACACCGTCGCCAGCGCTGATGTATGGTAAGTTAATTTCTGTTTGAGTTGAGCTTGATAATTCAATTTTAGCTTTCTCGGCAGATTCTTTTAAGCGCTGTAAAGCCATTGGGTCTTTACGCAAATCAATACCTTCGTCGCTTTTAAATTCTTCAGCCATCCAGTCGATGATCACCTGATCAAAGTCATCACCACCAAGGTGTGTATCACCATCGGTTGATTTTACTTCAAAAACGCCATCGCCCAACTCCAGTACAGATACGTCATGCGTACCACCACCGCAGTCAAATACAGCAATTTTCATATCTTTGTGTGCCTTGTCTAAACCATATGCTAAAGCAGCAGCAGTAGGCTCGTTGATGATACGACGAACTTTCAAGCCCGCAATTTCACCGGCCTCTTTAGTAGCCTGGCGCTGTGCATCGTTAAAGTAAGCAGGTACAGTAATAACCGCTTCAGTAACTTCATGACCCAAAAAGTCTTCGGCAGTTTTTTTCATTTTCTGCAAAATCATTGCAGAAAGCTCTTGCGGAGTATATTTACGATCGCCAATTTCAACACGTGGTGTGTTGTTATCGCCTTTTACAACGCTGTAAGGCACGCGGTCGGCCTCTTTAGTAACCTCGTTAAACTGGTTACCCATGAAGCGTTTAATAGATGAAATAGTTTTGGTAGGATTAGTAATAGCCTGACGTTTTGCAGGATCACCTACCTTACGCTCGCCATTGTCGATAAAAGCTACTACTGACGGCGTAGTACGTTTGCCCTCGCTGTTTGCTATAACTACAGGTTCGTTACCTTCCATTACAGCTACGCAGGAGTTTGTTGTTCCTAAGTCGATTCCGATTATTTTAGACATATGATTTTATTGTTTCTTTACTTGATTGTTTTACCTAATACTTGCTTATTAACAAGGGTTGTGCCAAATTAAGATTGTCAGTATTTTGGGTGATGTGTGGTGAGTAGAGATAGTTGGCGGTATAGTTTAGGCAGAATTTGACGGTGAAACGGTGACAGGTTGGCAGGGGTGGAGATTAGTTGATTGGTGATTAGGGATTGATTGTGGAGTTTTGACAACTTTTTAAAAGTTGTCAAAGCTTTCAGGTCATAAGGGTCTTCTATTCCAAACCTCTAATTCCCATTTAGCGATAGATGTGTTTTTGCCTATCAACTCCCTAATAGCATCTATATATTCTTTGTACTCAATAATAGAATCAAGTTGAGTCCAAGAGGTATTTGAAGTTGGATTGAACTTTTTAATTATTATTGAATCTATAGGGCAATGATGGGGTACTTCTATTTCTCCAATACACCATAAATATTTCAAAACTAAATTCAAAAGTTTTTGTGAAGTGCCAATCCTAAATCTTCCATTGTGTAGGGCATCCTCATATTTATCTGATATACACGTTGACATATTTAGGATCTCTTCGAAATGAGCGAATTCATCGATATGGCCAGCCTTAAATTTAGTAACATAAGTTTGGATCATATCCTTTAAATCCGTGGTTAGTGTTTTGGGCTTTATAATATTTTTACCATAAATAGGGAATTTTAAATTTCGAGTAGAAAACGATGCATATATCGATGCTTGAAAAATCTCATTGAATATAAACTCAGATTGTAATTGCTTAATTTTTTCCATGACAATTTATGATGCCATCGCAAACGGCTCCACATGTATGTCCGCCGATTTTTTCTCCGCCATCCACAAATCATACCCTTGCTGCATATTCATCCATAGCTGCGGCGTAGTGTTTAACGCTTTTGACAAGCGTATAGCCATTTCGGCACTTACACCCATATGCCCGTTTACCAATTGCGATAGGGTTTTACGCGCTACACCCAACTTGTTCGCTGCTTGAGTAATATTAATTTCCATCGGCTCCAGATAAAGCCCTTTCAAAATTATTCCCGGATGCATTGGTTCCATTCCCTGCTTTATCATAATTTTTAATTTTAATGGTAATCTATGTAATCGATATCGAAAGCGTTTTCATTTTTAAATCTAAAGATGATTCGGTAATTGCCGTTAACTTTTACCGCCCAAAAACCAGCCAAATCTCCTTTAAGTGTATGAAGGTTAGCACCTGGAAAGTTGATTTTAAAAACTTGTACGGCAGGTAATTTTGATGAATCACCCTTCTCCCAAAGTAATTTCAAGCCTTTATGTCCGATACTTTCTATCATCTATCACAAATGTAACGTATTACGTAACACGTGTCAATAATTTATTTCTTTTTGTTAAAGCCTATTAATATTTTTATCCAACAAAAACTTATAAAAAGCTTTAATCAATCAAAGACCATAACTATGTCCACCCAAATCCACGATACCACCCACATTACCTACGAAGGGTTGTTAGAAGGCAACCAAATATTCATTGAAAAATCTTTGGCGCAAGATCCTGAGTATTTTGAAAAGCTGGCCAACGGGCAAAAGCCACCTATTTTATGGATAGGCTGCGCCGATAGCCGCGTGCCTGCCAACCAGATCACCAATACGCAACCCGGCGAAATCTTTGTGCACCGCAACATTGCCAACATGGTGATACACACGGACATGAACATGCTGAGTGTGCTGGATTATGCCGTAAACGTTTTAAAAGTAAAGCATGTTATTGTTACCGGCCACTACGGTTGCGGTGGTGTTATTGCCGCCATGACTAATAAGGAGTTCGGCTTAATAGATAACTGGCTGCGCCACATAAAAGATGTTTACCGCATTTATGCCGAACAGTTAGACAGGATAACCGACGAGCACGAACGCACTAATAGGTTGGTTGAGTTGAACGTGGTTGAAAATGTTTATAACCTCTGCAAAACGTCAATAGTTCAAAACGCATGGGCGTCTGGCCAGGATCTGGCTGTACATGGCTGGGTATACAGTATTGAAACAGGTAAGATAAAAGATATGGGCGTAAGCACCCGTAATAACGAGAACATGGATGATGTGTTCCGGTTTCAATAAGAGATTGAATCAAGAAACAAGAGTCAAGAACCAAGACAAATGTCGGAATTAAAAGATGTCCAAACTTTTTTAAATGATTTAGTTACTGCTTTTCCGGAAGTAAAAGACGAGGTGTTGGATGATGGCTACGAAGATCTGATAGCGCTACAAGTTGGATGTCTGACAAAATTTACCCAAGCTGCTATAAACACAGAAGATTGGAAGACAGTAGATAGATGTATAAAGTTTGTTAACGAAAACTTTGAAAACGTAGAGTTTTCTGTCGAGAATTCGCTGGCAATTTCCTATTTGGGGCAACTTAATTTCCCCCAGCGCACTTTGGCTGAAAAGCTGTTGCCAAAAAAGCTTTTCGAGATTCGTGAGGCGCTTTTACAGCACTATGAAACATTGACGAACCTGCCGCACAGAGCTCCAAAGAAAATTAAAAAAGAGGCAAGATACCGACGTTCTTGATTCTTGCCTCTTGATTCTTGGCTCTCCAAAAAACTATCCCAGGAAAGGATACCTATAATCCTTCGGCGGGTCAAAAGTTTCCTTAATTGTTCTTGGCGATACCCAGCGCAGCAGGTTGATCATACTGCCTGCCTTGTCATTCGTTCCGGAGCCGCGGGCGCCGCCGAACGGCTGCTGCCCCACAACTGCCCCGGTTGGTTTGTCGTTTATGTAAAAGTTACCTGCTGCGTTACGCAAATGGTAGGTAGCTTTAGCAATAGCGTATCTGTCTTGCGATATAATACTGCCGGTAAGGGCATAAACTGATGTCTTGTCAACTACATCCAATATCTCGTTAAATTTGTCATCCTCATAAACATAAACGGTAAGCACCGGGCCGAATAGTTCTGTGCACATGGTTACATAATAAGGGTCATTCACTTTTAGCACGGTAGGTTCAATAAACCAGCCTTTGGTTTTATCATAACCTCCGCCTGCAATTACTTCAACGCCTTCGTCGGCTTTGGCGGCATCAATATATTTAGCCAGCTTATCAAATGATGCTTCGGTAATAACAGCATTAACAAAATTGCCGAAATCCTCAACCGGCCCCATTTTAATGGAGGCCAGGTCCCGTTGCATTAATTCTTTAACTGCTGGCCACAATGAGGCCGGAATGTAAGCCCTTGAGGCAGCCGAACATTTTTGCCCCTGGTACTCAAAAGCGCCACGTACCAAAGCTGTGCTAACTACTTCGGCATCAGCACTTGGGTGGGCCAGAACAAAGTCTTTGCCACCGGTTTCGCCAACAATGCGTGGGTAGCTTTTATATTTATGAATGTTAGTGCCAATGGTTTGCCATATAGTTTGAAAAACCGGAGTAGAGCCGGTAAAATGTATACCTGCAAAATCAGGGTGATTGAATATAACATCCCCTGCAACCGGGCCATCCACATAAATTAAATTGATAACACCGGGCGGAACTCCCGCTTCGCGGAAAACCTGCATCAGCACGTTGGCCGCATAAATTTGTGTATAAGCTGGTTTCCATACCACCACATTACCCATCATGGCTGCCGATGTTGGCAAATTACCTGCAATAGCTGTAAAGTTGAATGGGGTAAGGGCAAACACAAAGCCCTCCAGTGGGCGCTGTTCTACGCGGTTCCATATCCCTTTTGGCGATATGGGTGGCTGTTGCGCGTAGATCTCCGTCATGTAATGTACATTGAAGCGCAGAAAATCTATCATCTCGCAAGCAGCGTCAATTTCAGCCTGATAGGCATTTTTTGATTGCCCCAACATAGTAGCCGCATTTATTTTGTAGCGATATGGCCCGGCTAGTAGTTCGGCGGCTTTTAAAAATATGGCTGCGCGTTGTTCCCATGGCAGGCGTTCCCAATCGGCCTTGGCAGCCAATGCGGCGGCTATAGCCGCTTCAACAGTGCTTTTGTCACCTTCAGAAAATGTAGCTAAAACGTGTTGATGATCGTGCGGTGGGCGTATTTCCAGTTTAGTAGCGGTGCGTACCTCCTGATTGCCAATGTACATCGGGATGTCGATCTGCTGCGAGCGTGCCTCGATTAAAGCGGCTTGTAGTAAAGCGCGCTCCTGGCTTCCGGCGGCATAATTCAATACCGGTTCATTGTGCGGTGTGGGCACATTGAAAAATCCTTTGAGCATAATATTCAGTTAATGGACTCAAATGTAACAATAATAGTCCGGAAGTGGGAAAGTAGCAAAGTCGGGATGATGTAAATTTTATTTTCATAAAATGATTGTACAGAAATATTACCGCTAAATCATCTGTTTGAATTGTGACTGCATTGTAGTAATTTTAATTGCCAATATTTATCTAAACATGATCATAGAAAACGATCCTTTACAACTTTACTCGCTGCTGCAATCAATAGGCGCGATAGTTTGGAACGCTGATATGACCATGCATAAATTCTTTTTTATTGACGAGCAGGTGAGTACTGTTTTAGGCTTTGAGCCCGCTGAATGGCTGCACACGCCGAATTTTTGGGAAGCGAGGGTACACCCGCACGATAGAAGAGTTGTTGAAAAATACCGGATGTTAAAAGAGGATACAGCGCCCGGACAGGTTTTTGAATATCGTATGATAGCTGCCGACGGCACTGTGGTTTGGATCAAGGATACCGTTTCTGTTGCGTATAATGAAGATGACGGTTTAAGGTTGTGCGGTGTAATGCTTGACGTTAGCAGAACAGAACGTTTACAAGAGGTGGAGCACCTGGAGCGCAATATTCTTCGCCTTAACTCAGACCTGACGATATCTCTTACCGACGTACTTTGGGACTACCTTGAGGGACTGGAGAAGTTGTTCCCGCAGATGCACTGCTCTATCCATCGCGTTAACAATGGGCGACTTACCGAGGGTATGGCACCTTCATTACCTGTAGCATACATGAAAGCTATTTCAGATTTGCCCATTGGCGAAAATGTAGGCTCGTGCGGCTCAGCAGCTGTGCTAAAAAAACAGGTTATTGTAAGCGATATTGCGACAGACATTCGCTGGGAAGAATATGCATTACTGGCGCAGGAATACCAGTTGGTAGCCTGTTGGGCCAATCCGGTTGTTGATGCCGACGGCCATGTAATTGCTGTGTTGGGCATGTATTACAATGCCCCCAGAAGCCCGATGCGCGAGGAGCTTAACGTGATGGAGAAGGCCACCGCTTTGCTGCGCATAATTTTAGAAAACCGCCGCCACACCGAAGTGATACGAGACGCCAACCTGCTGATGCTGCAAAGCCAGGAGCTGGCGCACTTTGGCAACTGGCGCTGGGACATTGTTAACGATGTGGTGAGCTGGTCGCCGGCGTTGTATACCATATACGGGCTCGATCAGCATAATTTTAAAGCAACATTTGCCGGATACCTGGAGCGTTTGCATCCGGAAGACCGCGACAACATATACGGAATAATTAAGCAGGTTTTAGATACAGGTATTGGGGCTGAGTTTGAAGAGCGGGTTTACAGGCCCGATGGCAGCATTCGATATCTGCGGTCATGGGCCAAATTAAAGGCCGATGCCAATGGCAAGCCGCTTGAAATGATAGGCGCTTGTTTAGACAATACCGAAAAAGTGCTTTATGCCAACGCTGTTGAACTGCAGAGCCGTCAACTGTTGGATATTGCCTGGCTGCAATCGCACGCCATAAGATCACCTCTGGTGCGGATAATGGGCCTTGCAGACCTGCTTTACAATGTAGAAAATGTGTCTGAGGAACAGAATAAACTTATTTCTTATATAATGGCCTCTGCCCGCGAGTTGGACAATCAGATCAGACTGATATCACTTAAAACGGAATCGGCAAGGTAAAATCCTCATTGTTGCCAATTGCAATGCTATTTCACTGCCCTGTCTTTTTCAGAAATTTCGGTTTTGGTAACCACAGAATCTTTGCTGAAATAAACCATCAGATTTTTAATATGAACAGGGTTCTTTTTTGGATTATACTGGGTTCCGGTATCTTCTATCTGGTAAGCGTATTTAAAGCTGGCGGTATCTCTTTGCTGCGGGCTGCCTAAAAGTTGAATAACCTGGTAATGGGTTAACCCTACAATTTTGTGGTTAGCTAACAGATCATCCAGTATCAAAGTTCTTGATGGGTAATCCAATCCATCGCCAAAGCTCCACAACTCGCGGGTAAACTTTTGTTTGCGGTTGCAGCCGGTAACACTTATAAAAATAAGCGCGGCAAGCATTAGTTTAAACAGCAGATTATTGATTCTCATTAAGGCAAAGCTACTAAATGCTTTGTTAAACGTATAACATGGCACGGGTAAATTATTTATGGCGGAGGGGGGGTGGCTCAGCGCCGGGTGAGCCACCTGAGCCACCCCAGAGCCACCCTAAAATAGTGTTTTTTACGCGTTTAATTAGCGGGTATTTGTTTAGAAATGTTTTTTGTTGAAATTATACTGCATTCAATTGATTGATATTCATTTTTTTATCAAGTTAAATAACGCCCTTGCTGACAAAACAGCGTCACCATTTTAAATAATTATTTTTTTACTGAGTGGCAGATTAGTTGTTTTTAATGTCGATTTGGCAGTTTTGGTTTGTTTCAAGCTTTCAACAGGCTTTTACGCCATTGGCAAACTAAAATAAAACGTAGCACCCTTCCCGCTCTCGCTGTCTACCCAAATTTTTCCATTGTGGCGTTGGATGATCTCGGCACTTAAATACAGACCGATACCAAAACCCGAGATATGGCGCGTAGTGCTGCTTTCTACACGAAAATACCGATCAAATACCTTAGCCTTATCCTCGGGTGCCAGGCCAATGCCTTCATCTTTAACACTTACCTGCACTTTATCTGCTTCAAGTTTGCAGTTTATTTCAACAGTTGTTCCTTTTGGCGAGTATTTTACGGCGTTACTGATAAGATTTGTAACAACCGATTCTATTTTGTCGGCGTCTGCATTTACGTTGATATTATCAAACGGCAACAACGTAATAGTATGAGTAGATACCGTAAGCGCGGTTTCTTTTACAACGTCTTCTATCAGTTGCCGCATGTTGAATTCCTTTTTGTCTATTAAAAGCTTTGCAGACTCCAAGCGGGAAACATTCAGGAAACCATTGATCATTTTGCTCATGCGCTTAACCTGCAAATTTGCTTTTTCCATTGCCCCGGCTAAAAATGAGTCTTCGCTGTTTTTTAGTTTGCCGTTGGCTACCTGAACAATAGCGGTAAGCGATGTTAGCGGTGTTTTTAACTCATGGCTTACCATGCCAATAAAGTCGTTTTTGCGCTGCTCGTCAGCCTTTTGCTCCGTAATATCATTAATAATACCGGTAAAAAAGGCGTCTGACCCGTTACTGTCCCGTTGCAGCGTACCTATCCCCCTTAGCCAACGCTGTTTACCGTCATGAAAGCCAATAACCGGGTATTCCATTTCAAACTTATCACCATTACTTGCCGAGTTTGCTACCATTTGTTGCACTAATGGTCTGTAATCTTCGCGTATTTGAGCTATACAGGCCTCGTAAGTCATTTCCTCATCGCGATTAAAGCCAAAAAGTTCTTTTAAGCGCGGTGAAGCAAAGAAATCAAATGTTTTGGTATTTATGGAATAAGTGCCTGAATCGGCAGCCGCTATTGCCATACGTAAACTCTCTTCAGCGCGTGTAAGGTTCTGGTTGGCCAGGTATTGCTGGGTTATGTCCATCACCACCCCTGTGAACGCCGAAAACGCACCCGATGGGTCTGCTTTAAGGTTGCCTATGGCGCGTAACCAGCGCAGTTTGTTATCATGCAAACCTATTACAGGGTAAGTAACATCATAATCTCCGTTGTTGTATATAGCATTCTCTAATTTAGTAGCCACAAAACCGCGATATTCCTCCGTGATCTGCGCCAGGGCCTGCTCAATCGAAAGGTCTTCGTCCGGATAGTAACCAAAAAATTCTTTCAAACGGGCATCCGTAATAAACTCCCGCGTTTCTGAATGTATGAACCAAGTGCCGAAGCTGGCAGCATCAATAGCCAAACGCAGCGCAACTTCGCTTTCCTCAATTTTTTGGCGGGCTTCTACCAGTTGCTGGTTAACTACCGCCAATTCATTATTGGTGGCCATCAGTTCTTCGTTAGAAGCCAGCTGTTCTTCATTAGCAGTAGCCATTTCCTCATTTATGGACTGTAGTTCCTCTGAGCTTTGTGCCAGTGCATCTTCCATAATCTTCCGTTCGGTAACATCGCGGGTGGTACCTGCAATCGCTTCAACCTCGCCATCATCGTTAAGCACCGGTATCAATATATAATCATATATACGCCTGCCCAATGTAGCATGCGGAAAAGCCACTTCGCCGCGAATAGGCTGTTTGGTCGCCACTATCTGGTCGGTCTCCCGCTCATGCATGGCCGCGTGCCATTCTTCGTAGCCGTGTTCCCTAAAGCCCCTGCCAATGGCGGTATCCCAGGTTTTGCCCCACATATTAAGCAGGGCTTTGTTAACATAGGTAAAATTGTAATCAAGGTCCCACACGTACATGAGGTCCGGCGTACCGGCAGTAATCGTTTCATAAACCCTTCTTTGTCGGTCGGCATGCTCTCTGGCGTCACGTAAATCCTGTTGTACCTTTATCAAACCGGTCACTTCAAAAACTATGTTAACTATTCCGTCAATCTGCCCATTTTCATCGCGCTGCGCATAAAAGCTTGAGGTGAAATACCTATCAGTTGTTGGTCCGCCTTCATCATCTGCAATAGGGATCAACATTTTGTCCACCTGATGCGTTTCACCGGTACGGTAAACTTTTAATATGGCATCCTGCAGAGGTGTCCCAGCCAGTTCGGGCAGCGCTTCAAATATGGGCCGGCCCAGCAATTTTCTATTCGGTATGATTTTTTGGTAAGCAGGATTGATCAACTCATAAACCAGTTGCGGGCCTTGTAATATGCAAATGCTTGCGGGCGCTTGTAAAAAAATGCTTTTTAGCTGGTCGCGTTCGCGCTGAAGCACTATTTTGGCATCATCCTGTATTTTCCGTTCAATAACTTGCTTTGTGTTTTCTAACACCCACACCGATACTTTGGTAACCTTGCCTGCTTTATCTTTAACGGGTGCGTACACAAACGTAACATAGATGTTTTCTTCCTGCTCATGCCTTATCAGCATCATCGGTACCTCATTGGCATAAAAAGCCTCTCCGGTTGCTACAACGCCGGTTAGGGCAGCTTCGTAATGCTGCCTTACTTCTGCAAAGGTATCCCAATAGAATTTGCCGAAAACTGCCTCATGGGGTTTCCCCGCTACCTCAAGAAATTTATCATTAACTATTTCTGCAACAAAGGTATTAGCGTTAAGCACGCAAATGCCAATGGGGGCGGCAAGTATGGTTTTTTCCAGGTCTTCTTCGGCAAGGTGCATAGCAAGGTCTGTCGGTTAAAAATCAAATATCCAAAGTAACTAATAAACAACATTTTTGTTTATTTCAAATTATGCAGATGTATTAATATTTACAACTTTTTGGTTTAGCTGATGTTAGCCACGATCAATAATTTTAATCAACTTTCATAAAACCGCTGTTACAGAAATAGCTGAAATTAAATTTCTGCGAATCTGTTGTTAACTAAAAAAATAGTTTGTAAGTTAGCCCAACCAATAACCAAACAAAAAATTACTAAACCCTACCACATAAGCCCAAATGAAAGGCCTCTGCATAACCTTATTATTATTAACGCTGTCTGTAAAACTAATGGCGCAAAGCCCAGCGGCAGCCGGTGGGGTACCGCCCGCATTGCCGTTTAGGGACGTGAGCGGCATTGTTAAGGACGAAAAGGACGATGCCGTGCCGGGTGCTGTTGTGCTGCTTAAATCGCCCCTTGATTCTGTTTATACAACCACCAACGCCAACGGCATATTTATTTTTAAGCAGGTAAAACGCGCGGGCTTTTATATAACCGTAAGCGGACAGGGAATACCTACCACAACCAGGCTTTACCGCAATAACGATCTGGCGAAACAGATAGTGCTTGACCCGCTGGAATTAAAGCCACCCAAGCCTATTGAATTAAAGGAAGTAACGGTAAACGGAGCACCAACCATAATTTATAAGCAGGATACAGTTGAATACAAAGCCAGCGATTACAAGGTGCGTGAGGGCGATACCTTAGATGAACTGCTGAAAAAAATGGAGGGCTTTGATGTAGGCAGAGACGGAACTTTGCTTTACCAGGGCCAGGAGGTAAAAAAAGCAAAGCTGAATGGCAAAGACTTTATTGGCGGCAATGTTGCACAAGCCATACAGAATTTGCCTGCGGAGATAATAGAAAAAGCGCAGGTAATTGACGATTATGGCGAACAGGCAGCTAAAACGGGAATTAAAAATACCGAACCGGTAAAAACACTGAACGTTACCACCAAGCCCGACAGGTCTATAGGTACTTATATAAACGCATCTGCACAGGGCGGTAATAATGACAGATACAATGCTAATGTAACCATGACCCATATTAACGCTAACCGGCAAATAGCTCTGATAGGGCGCGTTACCAATACGGTTAACGGCGTTTCAAGCGGTACCAGCGGTGGCGGCGGCGCGGGTACTACTTTAAGTGCTAATCCGTCCGTTAGTTATAGCGACCAATGGACAAAATTGAGAATTACCTCCAGCTATAATTATGGCTTCAGTGATAACACATCTATTAATAAAAGCTTTGGCGAAACCTATTCAACCGTGCAAGACCCTGTTACGAAAGAGTATTTTAAGAATAAGAGTTTTTTTACCCGCGAAAGCAACAATAGCGCAAGTAATAGGAGCCACAGGGGAACAGTAAGGCTCAATTACGATTTTGACAAGTATAACAATGTAATGGTGGAGCCTATCTTTAATAAAACAGATGGCAGTACCGGAAGCACAGCGTACAGCGACAACCTCAATTATTTTTTTACCGGATTTGAGCACCAGGTTATGGATGGCACTACAACCGAGAATACAAGTAACACTACAATAGGTCTGAATGCTATTTACCAGCATATTTTTAAAAAACCACGCAGAAATGTATCTATCCAGTTAAACGTAAACAATGCTGACAATAAAGCCGACGGCAGAAAATTTACCCATTACCGTTTTTTTGAAGATGAAACATTGAATAAACCGATAGAAGACAGGGATTCGGTGGCTAACTTGTTAACCCGCAGAATAAGCAATAACGCAACATATGGCGCAACAGTAACTTTTTTAGAACCGCTTTCTCCAAATGCCCAACTGGAATTTACCGGGAGGGTGAACCGCAATGTTATTGATAATGTAGCCAAGTCAGACACGGTACTGGCTAACGGGCAATTAAAAGAACTAACAAGGTTAAGTAACATATTTAACTATGCTTTTACCGAAACGCGTTTAACGTTAAACTATACGTATAACGGCAAAAAGATCAACCTTTCAGCCGGGGGCGCAGTAGTGCCTACGGTTTTAACAGGCACAAGGATCAATAATAACAACAACCAAACCGTGTCGGCTTCCATTAGCAATTTAAGGGTGATCCCTGTATTGCGGTTCACCTATATATGGTCAACATCGCAAAGGCTTAACTTAACCTACGCCGGTACCAACAATATACCTGAATTTCAACAGATCCAGCCATTTACAGACCGTTCAGACCCTATCTATATAACAACAGGTAACCCGAACTTAAAGCCCGGCTTTACCAATAATATTACGGCATCCTACAATAATTATATAGCCAACTCTAAAGTAAATATAAGCCTGACGGTAAATGCGTCTGAGTATAAAAACAGGGTGGTAAGCAACATTATTCAGCACCCGCAACTTATTGCTACCGGCCCCGACAGGTACCGCACTATTTATGAAACAACTTATATAAACATGAATGGGTCAAACGCGGTTAATGCCAGTTACTCGCTGTCAAAACAACTGGCAGACCGCCGTTACAATCTTTCTTTAAGTGGCATAGTAGCATACGGCTACAATGTTGCCATGAGTAACAACGTGCCCTACCATACAACTACCTGGCGGGTAAGAGAAAGCTTTGGTCCGCGCATAAACCCTAATGACAATATCGAGATCAACCCATCTATTCAACACGAAATTTCGCGCAGTTTTACATCGCTACCCGGCGCTACCCCAACGCTGCTGCAAACTACGTCACTAGCGTTAGATGGGCGTTTTTTCATCGGCACGTGGCGGCTTAAATACAATGCCTCTAAAAACTTTGTTACAGGCCTGGGCGACCTTAACCGCAACCCTTTAATAATAGGTGCCGGGGTTGAAAGGCAACTGACCAAAAAGAATGGTGTTTGGCTAACCTTTGATGTGTTCGATATTTTAAAACAGAATAACTTTATTCAGCAAACCGTAACGCCACAGAGCGTAACTAATACGCTATCAAATACTTTAAGCAGATATTTTATGGTGGGTTTGAGGGCAACCTTCCAGAAATGGGGCGGAAGGCCCAAACGTAACGGACAGGACCTAAAACGTAAAGGCGACGGAAGTTTTATTTATTAAGATAACGCTCAGCAGTGATTTAAAATAAAAAAGGGAGCAGAGTGATTATGCGCTCTGCTCCCTTTTCCAGGCTGTTCCGATCGTTATCAGTTTATTGCCAGCCGCCACCTAATGCACGGTACAATGATGATACGGCAATTAACTCATCACGTTTAATAGCTGCCAGTTCCAGCTCGCCTTGCAAAACATTGCTTTGCGCGGTTATAACTTCAAGGTAATTGGCCATGCCGTTTTTGAATAACAGGTTAGCATTACCTGTGGCCTGTTGCAGTGTACCAACGCGGCGCGCCGCAATAATCTGCTCTTGTTTTAACTGTTGTATGCTTGCTAAAGAGTTAGATACCTCGCCCACGGCATTCAACACCGTCTGCCTGAATTGCAGTACCACTTTTTCGCGCTCAACCTGCGCTACTTTGTAGTTGGTGCTCAGGCGCTTTTTATTTATTAACGGATCAATAACACTACCGCCAACTATGCCAAACAATGATGCCGGTATATTAAACCAGTTGCTGGCTTTAAAAGAGTTAACCCCACCGTTGGCTGTTATGCGCAGGGCCGGATACATCTCGGCTTTATTTATACCCACGTTGGCATTGGCCCGGTTTAATAAAAACTCAGCACTGCGCACATCGGGTCTGCTGCTTATCGCTGCTGACGGTACGCCTGTCGCAATGTTATCAGGTATACTGAATTGATCAAGCTTTGCTGTGCGGGTAATCTTATCCGGTAAAGCACCTGTTAAAATACGCAGCGCGTTTTCTTGTATGGCAATGTTTTTTTCAAACTCGGGTACCAGCTGCAGCGCTGCCAAACGTTGTGCTTCGGCCTGTTGCACACCTAATGATGTAACCTGACCGGCATTAAATTGTAACCTTAATATTTGCAGGGTACTGTCGGTTAAAGCCACATTCTTTTGGGCAATTGCCAGTTGTGCATCCAGCATCAGCAGGTTGTAATAGCCCTGTACCACATTGGCTACAATGTTGGTTTGTACCAGCTTCTTTGCTTCGTTAGTTTGCAAATAAGCGGCCAAGGCTACTTTGTTTTGATTACGGATCTTACCCCAGATATCAGCTTCCCAGGATAGCGAAACATCGGCAGAGTAATTCTCAATATGCTTGGTTCCTAAAAACTGACTCAAACTTATGCCGTTCAAACTATTGTCTGACGGGCGGCTTGAACTTGCCGAAACATTCAGGTTAACCTCAGGCACATTGTTCCATTTTGACTGGCGCAATGTCAATTGAGATTGTTCCAGATTTTTCACCGCCAGCTGCATATCGTAATTATTTACAATAGCGCTGTCAATAAGCCCCTGCAAAACAGGTTCGGTAAAAAACTGCTTCCACTGTGTTTTGCCAATACCGCTGGTGTCGCCGGTTGTTTTAATATCCGCATCCCTAAAAGCCACCGGCAGTTCGGGTTGGGGTGTTGCTATATCTTTTGATACGGAACAGGCACTTATTATTAAAGTGATGAGTGCCAATCCGGTTATATACTTTTTCATGTCTTTTTTATTTTATGTGATGCAAAAGCAATTAAGCGTTCAAAGCCGGTTCCAACTCGTGTGCTGCATGGCCGTTTAAATTATGCCCGTCGCTTTTAATTGCTGATTTTGGTTTGCCGGTTATTCTTTCCTGTAATCCCTGGAAGATGACGAACAGCACCGGGATAATAAATAAGCCCAATACCACCCCTGATACCATGCCACCCGCTGCACCAATACTGATAGAGTGGTTACCCTGTGCAGACGGACCGGTTGCAATACTCATTGGGAACAAACCGAAAATGAATGCCAGCGAGGTCATGATGATAGGCCGCAACCTTAGCTTGGCTGCCTCCATAGCAGCATCAACTAATGACAGCCCGGCCTTACGGCGCTGCACGGCAAACTCCACTATCAAAATGGCGTTCTTGGCCAGCAAGCCAATCAGCATTATTAAAGCTACCTGCACATAAATGTTATTTTCTATACCGGTTAAACCTAATACCACAAATGTGCCTAAAATACCGGTAGGGATAGATAGTATAACAGCCAGTGGCAATACGTAGCTTTCATACTGTGCAGCTAACAGGAAGTATACAAACACCAGACAAAGCATAAAAATAACCGTTGATTGCCCCAGTGATGAGATCTCTTCGCGCGTTTGGCCCGAGAACTCAAAAGTAAAACCGGAAGGCAATTCTTCTTTGGCTGTTTCCTTTATTGCTTCGATAGCATCGCCCGAACTGAAGCCCGGTTTTGGTATCGCATTTACCTCTATAGAATTGAACAGGTTAAAGCGCGATGCCGTTTCTGAGCCATATACACGGGTTAATTTTACCAAAGTGCTTATAGGTACCATTTCGCCGGTTTTATTTTTTACAAACACACGGTCAATCGAGGTAGGATCGGCACGATCAGCAATATCAGCCTGAACCACAACCCGGTAGTATTTGCCAAAACGGTTAAAATCTGATGCCTGCGCACTGCCGAAATAGGCCTGCATGGTTTGCAAAACATCTTTAACACTTACACCTAGCTGGTTGGCTTTATCGTCATCCACTTCTAACTGCAGTTGCGGATAATCTGCTTTAAAGGATGTGAACGCCTGTGCAATGGCGGGCTTGGCCATCAGTTTGGCAATAAAGTTATTGGCTACGCCGCTGAATTTATCCAGCTTGCCACCACTTTTGTCCTGTAGTACAACATTTAAAGCCTCTACGTTACTAAAGCCGGGAACTGTTGGGAAGCTGAATACAAAGAAGCTACCTGCTGTTATTTCTCCGAGTTTTCCACGCAGAATGTTTTGTATCTCGTCAATGTTTTTAACCTCGCCCCGTTCATCATAGGGCTTAAGCAATACAAAGAATACTGCTGATGACGGACTTGTGGAATTGGTTAAAAGGTTAAACCCGGATATACCGGTAACATAACGGGCAGATGGCATAGCATTGGCCGCATCCTCAGCCTGTTTAACTATAGCGCTTGTGCGATGCAATGAAGCGCCTGAAGGCGTGCTAACAGATATGGCAATAAAGCCTTGATCTTCAGTTGGAATAAAACCCGACTTTGTTGTGTTCACCAGATAAACTGTTGCGGCAACTATAAGTGCAAGGCCGGCAATAGCTATCTTTTTATTGTTCATCAAGAATTTAACGCCGCCCAAGTACTTGTCTGACATAGCATTAAAGCTGCTGTTAAAGCCTGCATCGAATTTCTCTTTGAAACTTTTTTTAGGAGCTGCTTCACCGGTGGCTTTGTGGTTGCTCTTTAAAAATAAAGCAGCCAAAGCCGGGCTCAGCGTTAACGCGTTAACCGCTGATATTACAATAGCTATAGACATGGTAAAGGCAAATTGCCGATAGAACACACCTGTTGAACCCGTCATAAAACCTACCGGTAAAAACACCGCGGCCATTACTAACGTAATAGATATAATAGCGCCGGTTATTTCGTGCATAGCTTTGCTGGTTGCTTCTTTAGGCCCCAGGTGCTCATGCTCCATTTTAGCATGCACTGCCTCTACCACAACAATGGCATCATCCACAACAATGCCTATGGCCAACACCAGGGCGAACAGCGTAAGCAGGTTAATAGAGAAGCCGAACAGATTCATGAAAAAGAAGGTACCCAATATGGCAACCGGTACTGCAATAGCCGGGATAAGGGTAGACCTGAAATCTTGCAAAAACAAGTAAACAACTAAAAATACCAGTATAAACGCCTCTACCAATGTATGTTCAACCTGCGATATAGACTCATCCAGCGCGGTTTTGGTACGGTAAAAATTGTTAAAATGTATCCCCGCCGGAAAATCCTTTGATGCTTTTTCCATCAGCTTATCAACAGCTATCTGGATCTCGTTGGCATTTGATCCTGCCAATTGTATCACACCAATAGCAATACCGTCTTTACCGTTAAGGTGGGTCATACTGGTGTAGGAGTAGGTGCCCAACTCAACGCGGGCAACATCTTTTAAATGCAGTACAGAGCCATCGGCATTGGCGCGTATAGCTATATTTTGATATTCTTCGGGCTTGGTTAATTTGCCTTTGTATTTTATTACATATTCAAAAACCTCATCGCTGCGCTCGCCAAGTTTACCAGGCGCGGCTTCCAGGTTTTTATCCTGAATAGCATTCATTACCTCGGCAGGCGTAACTTTATAAGTAGCCATTTGTGCCGGGTTAAGCCAAACACGCATAGAGTAATCTTTAACACCACCAAATATGGTGGCAGACCCAACACCCGGTATACGTTTTAACTCAGGAATAATGTTGATCTGCGCGTAGTTAGCCACAAACGACTGATCGTATTTTTTAGGATCATCAGTAAACATACCCACCGCGCCAATCAAGCTGTTTTGCTGTTTGGTGGTGGTTATACCTTGCTGTACCACCTCGGCAGGCAATTGGCTGGTGGCTTGCGCTACCCTGTTCTGCACGTTTACCGCAGCCTGATCTGGGTTGGTGCCCTGCTTAAAGTATACGGTAATGGCAAGTGTACCATCGTTACTGGCAG
>Ga0247740_1000022_pt1 | contig 73292 bp, 57 predicted proteins | sample UWRJL148409B2_FD_180942 | JGI IMG/M metagenome (GOLD analysis project Ga0247740, IMG submission 180942) | Plant litter microbial communities from Arlington Agricultural Research Station in Wisconsin, United States - UWRJ-L148-409B-2 | ecosystem: Environmental > Terrestrial > Plant litter >...
CAAACTGGCCTAGGAATAGAAGAGATCCTGGTTGGTTTATCGTGTCTTCCGAGTGACGCTTGGATGATTACGCCACGGTGGTCGGTGTTACTATCCCGACCATGATCAAGCACGTCGTCATGTGGAGGGTTCGAGGCACTTCTGCGGAGGAGAGGCGCGAGCAAGTCGACAAAATCCGTGTGGCCTTGGAGTCCCTACGCGGCAACATTCCTGGGATGTCGAGCCTAGAGGTCGGCACGGGCGCGGGTGGTGACGAACAGTTTGGGGACGTGGTCTTGATCTCCACCCACGACGACTGGGCGGCTTTGAAGGGCTACCAAGTGCATCCGGCGCACGTGGAGGCCGCGCGCGTGATCGCGGCGGCGCGCATCGAACGGCGCGTGCTCGACTTCGAAGTTTCGGGCGAAAACGGCGTGTGAGGCGACGCTCGCGTTCGGCGGAGCTTTGATGACCAGCAACGTACGCGTCCCCGACGAATTCGTGCCTCTGTTCGAAGAGGCGCAGAAGTACGTGGCGCGCTACTTTGCCGAACAGCGCTCGGACCCCGCGCACGGGTCGTTGGAGGTGGGCGGAGAACGCTACGTGCTCGTGCGGGCGGCCTCGATGTCGGTCGAGTTCTACGACATGGTGCGCCGCTTCTTCGGTAAAGAAGAGGAAGCGCACGCGGCCGTGCACAGCCTGCTGTTCGACATCGCGCACGCCATGGGCATGGCCGACGCGAAAGCCTTCATCGAGCGGTCGGGCGTGCAGGACCCGCTCGCGCGGGTATCGGCGGGGCCCGTCCACTTCGCGCATGCAGGCTGGGCGTTCGTCGATATCTCGCCGGAGAGCACGCCGGCCCTCGACGACGACTATTACCTACTGTACGACCACCCGTACTCGTTCGAGTCCGATTCGTGGCTGTCCGTCGGCCGCAAGACGGACAGCCCAGTGTGCGTCATGAACTCCGGCTATTCGTCGGGCTGGAGCGAACAAAGCCTGGGCATGCCGCTCGCGGCAGTGGAGATCTTGTGTCGCGCCCGGGGTGATGCCGCGTGTCGCTTCATCATGGCTCCGCCGACGCGCGTGGAAGAGCACATTCAGCGCTACATCCGGGCGCACCCAGAGCTCGCGCCGCGCATTGCGGGCTACGAGATCCAACGCTTTTTCGCCAAGCGCACGGATCAGCAACTGTTGCGAGCCAACTTGGAGCTCGAGCAGCGAGCCGAGGCGCGTGCAAGAGAGCTTTCGCTAATCAACGAACGTCTGCAGCGAGACATCGCCGAACGCAGCCAGGCCGAAGCGGCTTTGAGTGCCAGCCAAGAGCTCAACGAGCGCTTGATCGAGGCGTTGCCCGGCGGGGTCGTGCACGTCGCCAAAGACGGCTCCATTTTGAGGGCGAACGGCGAGGCGTTGCGCATCCTCGGCCTGAGCTACGACGAAATTTCCCGCCGCTACATCGGTGACTTCACCTCCAGCACCGTCTTCGAGGACGGCTCGCCGGCGCAGGTGCAGGACTACCCGGTAGCCAGGGCGATCATGACCGGTCAGGCGCAGCCGGCATTGACGCTCGGCGTCACCAAACCCAACGCCGAGGTGTCGTGGGCGGTGTTTCGCGCGGTGCCCACGCGCGAGCCCACGACCCAAGAGGTGAACGGCGCAATTGCCACGTTCATCGATATCAGCGAGCGCAAGCGCTTGGAAGAAAAGCTGATGCACACCCAGAAGCTCGAGAGCTTGGGCGTGCTCGCGGGTGGGATCGCGCACGACTTCAACAATCTGCTGATGACGATATTGGGCAACGCCTCTTTGGCCAAGGGCCTAGTCGACGCCCATCCGACCTTGTTACCGCTGCTCGAGGAGATCGAGCTCGGCGCGCGTCGAGCCGCGGAGCTCACGCACCAGATGCTCGACTACGCGGGGCAAGGGAAGTTCAGAATACAGCCGCTCGACTTGCCGGAAGCGGCTCGTGAGATGGCTGGGCTGCTGCGGGCCACGATCCCTCCGAATGTCGTGCTGCACTACCAAGTTGAAGAGGGACTGCGTCCGATCGAGGCCGACCCCGCTCAGATCCGACAAGTGATCATGAACCTCATCACCAACGCCGCCGAGTCGATGGCGGACAGGGTAGGGCGGATCGTGATCGCCGTAGAACGAGCGCAGATCAGCGCCCAAGATCTGGAGGAGTACCCGGGCCACGCGGCGACCCCGGGGGGATTCTTGTGCTTGGAGGTCAGCGACCAGGGCTGCGGAATGGACGACGAGACCCGGCGTCGCATGTTCGACCCATTTTTCACGACCAAATTCAAAGGGCGAGGCTTGGGCATGGCCGCCGTCTTGGGCATCGTTCGCGGTCACGGCGGTGCGATTCGCACCGACAGTCAGCGGGGCGTGGGTACGCGCGTGCGCGTGCTATTGCCCGCCACGCACGAAAGACCGGCGGAAGTCAGCTCCGTTGCCCCTTCCCGCGGCACGGTCCTGGTGGTCGACGACGACCACGGTGTGCAGCTGGTCGTGCGACGTGCACTCACCGCCAAAGGTTTCCGGGTGATCGTGGCCTCGAGCGGAGCTGACGCGTTGCGGCTCTTCGAGCAACAGGTTCCTGCGCTCGATCTGATCGTGATGGACGTGACGATGCCGCACATGAGCGGCATCGAAGCGTTGAAGCGCATCCGCGCGACGGGAAGCGACGTCCCGGTGCTGCTCAGCAGCGGCTACAGCTCCGAGTCGATCACTCGCGACTCGCCGGAATTTTTTGCTTATCTCCAAAAGCCATATGATGTCTCGCAGCTACTGACCGCAGTTGCATCGGCGATCGCCTCGCGCAAGCGGATGTAAGTGCGCGTAGTCCGCGGTCCCAGTTGATTCGCTCCGCGTTGCGAAATGGACTTCACAGCAAACGCGATCTCCCGTTAGGTGGGAGACAGTGATTCGCCCCGCCACGCTCGCGCTCGTCGTGTTTTATTGGACCCTCTCTGCTCGAGCGCAAGCCCCGGAGGACGTAGCTGAGCGAACTCTGGACCAAGCGCTGGTTCAGAGTGCGCTCACCGCGTATGAAAAGCACGACTACCCGCTGGCCCTCACCCTGTTCAAGCGAGCCTCGGTCAGCGTTCCGTGTTTGACGGTGCGTTTGTATCTCGCTCGCTCTCGTTTGGCACTCGGCCAACTCGTGGGCGCGGCCGCCGACTACCGCAGCGTGGTTGCCGATGCCGAAGCGGCCGATGCCGCTCCCCACCAGCAACGAGCGATCGCCGACGCGCGCGACGAGCTCGCGCAGCTGCGGCCCCGCATCCCGTCGATCGAAGTCGCGCTGGGTGATGCCGAGCAGCGCTCGCGCAACCTGCGCTTGGTCATGGATGGCCGCTTGATTTCGCACGGCTCACCGATCGCGGTCGATCCGGGCCACCACGAAGTAATCGCCAGCGATGCCGAGGGCGAGCAATCACGCCTGAGCTTCGACATCGGCGAGGGTGAAGCCAAGACGGTCGGCATGACCTGGCACTCGGTTACCGGCCGCGCCAACAAGAAACCCGAGCAACTCATGGGCGGCTCATCCGCGCGCCGCACCTGGGGCGTGGTCGCTCTCGGAGTCGGCGCCACCGGGCTCGGCGTCGGCACCGTGACCGGCATCGCCGCGATCAGCCGGTACTCCGCGGCCGAGGCGCATTGCCCAGCCAATCGCTGCACGCAAGGCGCGCCGTACCCGGAAGACGGCTCCGCGTTCCGCACCCTGCGCACAATCTCCGCCGCCGGCTACATCGTCGGCGCTGCTGGCATCGGCACTTGGCTGGGCTTATTGCTCACGACCCCCGCCGCCACCACCGAACACCCCAAAGTCAGCCCCTGGACACCAGTAGTAGGCATGGGCAGCGCCGGCGCAAGGTACGTGTTCTAACGACGTAAACGTGAACGTGAACGTGAACGATCGTCCCTCTCACTCTTTCTCTCTTTTCGTTCACCCCAACCACCCGTTCACCCCGAGCTTGGTTGATGGTCACGCGCCAACGCGCAACCGTCGCAGCCTTCGGCGTCTAAGACCGACTCCCAGGGCGTGCTCGCCCCGCGTTGGGTAGCGCGCGCTCGTGAGAGGTGCGGCGCTGGACCTCGATCGCCCCGATCTGCTGCCGAAGGCCTTCTTTGGGTTTGGAAGCGTGGGCGGTGACCGTATCGTTGGTCGAGATGAATCATCAGACCTCCGCACTGGTCTTCACGCTCGCGACGACCTTCGCTTCGGCGCATGTCGTGAGCGCGTGCTCGAGTTCCGATTCGAATGACGCCAACATACCGGCGGGTGGGGGCGCTCGCGCGAATGGCGGCGCGGGTGCACCGACGGCTGCGGGCGGGAGTGACGAATCGATCGCAGGCGAGATCTTATCCGCGCACAACCGCGCGCGCGCCGGGGTCGAGCCGGCCCCCACTTCGCCGATTGCGCCGCTGGCCTGGTCGAGCGAGATCGCGAGTGCGGCTCAGGCCTGGGCGGACGGCTGCGCGTTCAAACACAGTGGCGGCAAGTATGGGGAAAACATTTACGCCAGCGCCGGCTCCAACACTACCCCGCAAAACGTCGTCGATTCCTGGGTGAGCGAAGTCGAAAACTACGACTACGCGCGCAACGCATGCTCCGGCACGTGCGGCCACTACACCCAAGTCATTTGGCGAAACAGCACGAAGCTCGGCTGCGCCTTCCGCAACTGCACCAAGAACTCGCCGTTCTCCGGCTTCAGCCAATGGCAATTCTGGGTCTGCAACTACGACCCTCCCGGCAACTTCAACGACGAGAAGCCATACTGAAGGCGAGCTCTCGCTAGACTGACTCAGCCAGCGCGTGGCTCAAGCGATGCGTCGAGCTTGCGCCGCGATGCCCTGGCTCGCGATCGAACGGGCGCGGCTCACGCCGCTGACGCGGCGGCGATTCTGCGTGCGCGCCGCGCGCGCTTTGCGCGGAGCAAGGTCCACCACCGAACCGGGTCGGTCATCTTCGACCAAACGCAGTTCAGCCGCCGAGAAGCGAGGCACTGCTGGAGGCCGAGGTAGGATCGGATTCTTGAGCCAGTTGCGATCGTCATCCATGGGGTACCACCGAGCAGCTTCATCATCATTGGAGCAAGATTGCGGTTCGGTGTCCGCTACTTTGCGCTCGGTGTTCGCGCATTTGAGTATCAGGTTGTCTGCGACTCGAGGCGCCTATGGGCGCTTCTGCTCTGCCGACCTACCTATGCAGTCCATCTGCGCGCGTGTCGCACCCGCGAATCTGCCGTAAAAGTGTCCGGTTTGCGGGCGTTCGGATCGAGCGCGAGTTCACGTAGCAGCGCGCCTCAGCCGGAGCGCATTGGCGATTACCGACACCGAACTGAGGCTCATGGCCGCGGCCGCCAGCATTGGACTCATCTGCAGACCAAAGGCCGGGTAGAACACGCCCGCCGCGATCGGAATGCCGAGCGCGTTGTAGCCGAACGCAAAGTACAAGTTCTGACGGATGTTGCGCAGTGCGAGTCGGCTAATTTTGCGGGCACGCGCGATGCACGCGAGATCGCCCTTGATCAACGTGACGCCGGCGCTCTCGATGGCGATGTCCGTGCCGGTGCCCATTGCAATGCCAACCGCGGCTCGAGCGAGCGCGGGAGCGTCGTTGATGCCGTCGCCCGCCATGGCCACGACGCAGCCTTCGCGTTGCAACCGGTCGATCGTGAGCGCCTTCTGATCGGGCATCACCCCTGCGATCACTTCGGTGATGCCGAGTTCACGCGCGACGGCCTCTGCGGTTGCCGAAGCGTCGCCCGTGAGCATCACGATCCGGAGGCCGTCTTCACGCAGCGCGCGCAGCGCGTCGCGAGTCGTGGCTTTGATTGGATCGGAGATCGCGAGCATGCCCGCCGTCTTGCCGGCGCGCGTGAGGAAGACCACGGTCTGCCCCTGGGCTTCGAGCTCCGCGGCCAAAACTCCGAGCTCGCCCTGGTCCGAGTTCAGCAGGCTGCGATTGCCGATGACCGTGATGGCACCCTCCACGCTGCCGCGAATCCCGCGCCCGGTCAGCGATTCGAACTCGCTGACCGGCGCGAGCTGAATGCCGCGCTCGGCGGATGCCGCGAGGATTGCCCGTGCCAACGGATGCTCGCTCCGTGCTTCGAGGCTTGCCGCCCAACGCAGCAGTGCTCCTTCCTCGATTTCGGGGCTGGTGAGCACGCGGGTCAACTTCGGCTGACCCTCGGTGAGGGTTCCGGTTTTGTCCACCACGAGGGTATCGACCTGGCTCAACACTTCGAGCGCCTCGGCGTTTTTGAACAGAACTCCCGCGCGGGCCCCCATGCCGGTGGTGACGAGAATCGACATCGGCGTGGCCAACCCGAGCGCACAGGGACAAGCGACGATCAGCACCGCGACCGCGCTGACGAGGGCGTGCGCCAAGCGCGGTTCCGGACCGACCAGCGACCAGACCGCAAACGTCAAAACCGAGATGGCGATCACGGAAGGGACGAAGTAGCCCGACACCCGGTCGACTAATTTTTGGATCGGTGCGCGGCTCCGCTGCGCTTCGGCGACCAGCGCCACGATGCGGCTGAGCAGGGTGTCGGCGGCGAGCTTCTCTGCGCGCAGCAACAGCGAGCCCGTGCCATTCATGGTGCCGCCGATCACGCGATCACCCGGCCGCTTGGACACTTGGCCAGGTTCGCCCGTGACCAGTGACTCGTCCACGTGGCTCGCGCCGTCTAGCACGGTGCCATCGATGGGCAGCTTTTCTCCGGGAAAAACCCGGATCTCGTCACCCACGCGCACGTCCGTGATGGAGATATCGAGCGTGCTTCCGTCAGCCGCGACGCGGCGTGCGGTTTGCGGCGCGAGCTCGAGCAATTGGCGAATTGCAGCTCCGGTACGGCCGCGCGCGCGCAGCTCCAGCACTTGGCCCAGCAGGGCCAGGCTCACGATTACCGCCGCGGCCTCGAAGTACAATCCCAGCTCACCGTGTTCGGTGCGGAGCGAATCCGGGAAAAGCCCAGGCGCGAGCAGGGCCACCACGCTGAACGAGTACGCCACGCTCACGCCCAGCGCGATCAGCGTGAACATGTTCAAGCTGCGATTCGAGACCGAGCGCACGCCGCGCTCCAGAAACGGCAGGCCCGCCCACAAGCAAACCGGAGTCGCCAGCGCGAGCTCGAGCATGCCGCGCGTGCGGCCCGAGAGCGCGTGCAGCGCATCGCCCAACGGCGACATCGGACCCATCGCCAGCACGAGCAGCGGCGCGCTGAGCGCAGCCGCAACCCACAGCCGGCGCGACATGTCGCGCAGCTCGGGGTTGGCGGCGTCGGTGGTCGGCTCCTCGGGCTCCAACGCCATGCCGCATTTCGGGCACGGCCCGGGCTGATCTCGACGTACGTCCGGATCCATCGGGCAGACCCAGACTTGGCTCGATTTGCGCGCCAGGGCGGGGCTCACCGCTGCGACCGGCGTTGCCGACGCAGCTGGTGCCGCCACTGCGTGCCGATGCAGGTAAAGTTCGGGATCGGCGGCGAAGCGCTCACGGCACTTGGGATTGCAGAAGAAGTACGGCGTGCTCGCGTGTTCGAACGTTCCTCCGCGGGCGCGCTCGGGGTCGACATTCATGCCGCATACCGGATCTTTGACGGTGCTCACGGCTCACCCACTTCGTACGCTGGCGTCGGCCCAGGCCTTGGCCGGCGCGTTCACGTCGATGCCGTCGCGCGTCAGCTCGGCGCTCGGCGCGGCTTGCGCGACGCTCTTTGGCGGCGCTTCGTACCAACCGGGGTCTGTGTAGTTCTCGAGCGTGTCGCGCACTTTGAGGATCGTGAACATGCCGCCCATGGTGATGGCGTCGTACTTGCCGCGACCGCCCACCATGGGGATGCTGTTTTTGGGCATGCCCATCTGCATGTCGCCCATGTCACCCATGCCGTCTTGGCCCATGGTCATGTACCCCGGCAGCAGCTTCTGCACTTTTGCGTCCAATTTGCCAGGTTTGACGCCGATCATGTTGGGGATGCCGTGCCCCATCTGGTTCATCACGTGGTGCGTCATGTGGCAATGCATGGCCCAATCCCCGAGTTCGTTGGCGACGAATTCAATCGTGCGCGTGCTGCCGACCGGTACCAACACCGTCGTTTCTGGCTGTTGGGCCGAGAGCGGGATCTCGCCGCCGTCCGTGTCGGTGATCTTGAACTGATAGCCGTGGAGGTGGATCGGATGATGATCCATCGCGCTCAGGTTGCCGATACGAATGCGCACGCGCTGCCCCTTCTTGACGACCAGTGCATCGGTACCCGGGTACGCTTTGCCGTTGATCGTCAGCAGGTTGAACTCCGACATTTCCATCGGGTCCGGCCGCGACGCGCCCACGTTCACTCGCCACTCGTGGAGCATCAACGCAAAATCACGATCGACGCGGGGGCCGCGCGGGACACGCGGGTGGATCACGAACAGGCCGGTCATGCCCATGCCCATCTGCGTCATCTCGTCGTGGTGTGAGTGATACATGCAGGTGCCGTGTTGGCGCAGGGTGAACTCGTATTTATAGGTTTCACCAGGCAAAATTGCCTTTTGGTTGAGCCCGCCCACGCCGTCCATGCCGTTGTCGAGCAGCACGCCGTGACAGTGCAGGGTGGTCGGCGCGCTCAGGCGATTGGTGACGTAGATACGCACGCGATCGCCCTCCACGGCTTCGATCAGCGGGCCATGCACATGCCCGTTGTAACCCCAGCAACGCGCTTTGATGCCCGGCGCGTACTCGTGTTCCACCTCCTCCGCCACCAAGTGAAACACCTTCACCCCATCCACGACCTTCCACGGCAACTTGGCGCCGTTGGGTACGACCACGGGGCGATAGCCGCGACCCGCCGGCGCGGGCGATTCGGCGGCGCGGGTGGCGGGCGACAAAGTGCCGACGAGCGCGCCGGCCGCCAACGAGACCGCGCTCGAGCCCAGCACTTGCCGTCGGCTCAAGCCGGGGCTGGTGGTGGCCACGGCTTCGCTGTCGTGACTGTGCGCGGTTTCCGGTTTCGGTATGGTCATTGGGCGCTCCCAGTACGAGGTGTAGTCACGCGACCGCCGAGCGCGCGCTCGAGTTCGGCGCGGGCGATCCAGTAGTCGCGAACGGTGTCGAGATAAGCGCGGAAGGTCTCTATTTCAGCTCGTTTCGTGGCTAGGAGCTCGTACAGCCCTACCTGCATCGCGTTGTACTCGAGCTCGGATTGTTCGAGCACGGTGCGCCGCAATGGCAGCAGCGCCGTTAGGTACTTCTCGGCGGCGTGCCGACTCAGGTCGAGCTCCGCTTTGGCCAGCCGCACCTCGGAGCGCACGTCGAGCCCGAGCGCGTCGAGGCGCCGCTGTGCTTGGCGCCGTTGCGCTTCCAAGCGGCCGATCAAGGCTTGCCGCTGATCGAAGATGGGCAGCTCGAGCGACATCGACGGGCCGAGTAGACGCGGACCATTGACGTCTTGGTGCACGTGCGCGCCCACGTTGACCACGCCCGTATAGCGCGAGGTCCGCGCCAGGCTGAGCGCCGAGTCCATCATCTCCACTTGCTTGCGCGCCGCTTGCACGTCCAGGCGCTGCTTCAGGGCACTCACCTCTAGATGGTCGAGCGGCGCCTCTTGGCGCGGGATGGCCTGCAGCGATTGTGCGGATTTCCAGCCCGAATTCGCGCCCCACAGTCCGAGCAAGCGATTGAGGCGCTCGCGGTGCCGAAGTACGAGCAGCTGATCGTGCGCCAGATCGAGCTCGGCTTGGGCCGACATGGCGCGCTCACTGGCGACCGCGCGCTCCGTCACGTTGCCCGCTTCGAATTGCCGCTCGGCGAGCGTGGCCGCGGCGTCGCTCGCGGCGGCAATGTTGCGCATTAGCTCCACGGTTTGCTCGCTGGCTTGCAACTCGGCAAACTCTTTGCTCGTCTCCGCCGCGACCTCCAGCGCGGCATGCGCCACGCGCAATGTCTGGGCGTCGAACTGCGCACGCGCGACCTTCTTCCGCAGTGGCAGCATGAAGATGTCGAGAAAGCTCTGAACGATCGAGACTTCGTACTCCGGGCGACCCGAGACATCACCCAATTGGAAGCCGATGCTGCCACCGAGGGTTGGATTCGAGAGCAACCCGGCTTGCACCAGATCCGCCTGCGAAACGTCCAGTTCGTCGTAGGTTTCTTGCAAGCGCGGGTTGTTGATCAGCGCGACTTGTACCGCGCGCTCTCGCGTCAGCCCACCCAGGAGCAGCGCACTCACGCGCTCGGCGACCTGCCGTGCTTCGGGCGAGCCCTTTTCCCAACCGGTGCGATGGCCCGACCGCGCTTGCACCAGGTCGCTCACGGCGTCGTGCCCGCGCGATTTGTCCATGTGCGCGCACGCCGACAGCGCGCACGCCGCACCCAACACGAGCGCCAGAGTTCGACCGTGCATCTTCATCACCCAGTGTGCTTCGACCAAACGGCGACCAATTCTTCGACCGCGGCCTGTGCTTGTTCATCCGAACCTTGCAAGGCGCGCCGCGCGCAGTGCGACAGATGATTGCGCACGAGCTCCCGTGACACGCCCTTCAGCGCCTCTTGCACGGACGCCACCTGCATCAAAATGTCCGGACAGTAGCGGTCCTCTTCCACCATTTTTTGCAGACCGCGCACTTGCCCCTCGATGCGCCGCAGGCGCTTCAAGTTCGAGCTCTTGATCTCGGGGTCCACGCCGTGGGCCTTTTGAGCCGACCCGGTCGCGGATTTGCCGCGGGTTTCAGGCATCGCCAATAGGTATACCCCCTATGGGTATCTGTCAAGCCACGCGCGGGAAATCCCGCCGCCGCCGCGAGCTGCAGCGCGGGCTCGCGATCGCCCCCTCCAGCTTCGAACGAGGGAGGGGACGGAGTGACCGCACCCCGGGTGGGCTCCGGGGTAAAACGTGACTGTACCGGGGTGCGGTCGATTAGGGGGGCGGGCCGAAGACGAGGGCGGCGTTGGTGCCGCCGAAGCCGAACGAGTTGGACAGCGCGTAGCGGATCTTTTTGGGGCGCGCTTCGAGCGGCACCAAGTCGAGATCGCACCCGGGGTCGGGGTCGTGCAGGTTGAGGGTGGGGGGCGCCACGTTCTCGCGCAGCGCGAGCAGCGTGAAGATGGCTTCGACCGCGCCCGCAGCGCCGAGCAAATGGCCGGTCGCGGATTTGGTGGACGAGATCGCGATCTCTTTGGCGTGCGCGCCGAACAGGCTTTTTACGGCGGCGATCTCTACCGGATCGCCGACGGGCGTGGAGGTGGCGTGGGCGTTGATGTAGTCGATCTGATCGGGGTTCAATTGCGCGCGTTTGAGGGCCGCGCTCATGGCCCGACGCGCGCCATCGCCCGCCGGATCGGGCGCGCTCAGGTGGTACGCGTCGCCCGAGAGGCCATAGCCTAGGAGCTCCCCGTAGATGCGCGCGCCGCGGCGTTTTGCGTGCTCCAGCTCTTCGAGCACGACCGCGCCCGCTCCTTCACCGATCACGAAGCCGTCGCGCGCGCGGTCCCAGGGGCGCGATGCCTCGAGGGGGCGGTCGTTGAAGCCGGTAGAGATGGCGCGCATGATCGCAAAGCCGGCCAGGGTGAGGCGACACGTGGCGGCTTCCGAGCCGCCCGCGAGCATCACATCGGCGTCGCCGAGCGCGATCAGTCGGCCGGCATCGCCGAGGGCGTGCGCGCCGGTCGCGCAGGCGGTGACCACGGCGTGGTTCGGGCCTTTCAAGCCGTGGCGAATCGAGACCACGCCCGCGGCTTCGTTGATCAAGCTGCCCGGGATGAAGTACGGCGAGATGCGGCGCGGCCCCTCTTGCTCGAGCTTCACCGCATTCTCGGCGATGCTCGGTAGGCCACCGATGCCCGAGCCGATCAAGACGCCCGCCCGCTCGCGCGCTTCTTCCGACTCTGGCGTCCACCCCGAGTCGGCCATGGCTTCATCCGCCGCGGCCAGTGCGAACAAGATGAACTCGTCATAGCGGCGCAGCTCTTTGGCGTTGGCGTAGCGGAGCGGGTCGTATTGCCAGGGCTCGGCACCGCGCGGCACTTGACCTCCGATCTTGGTCGGCAGATCGCTGACGTCGAAGCGCTCCAAGCGGCTGATGCCGGAGCGCGCCGCAAGCAGCTGCGAAAAGCTGTGTTTTGCGCCCAAACCCAGAGGCGAAACGACGCCCAAGCCCGTGACCACCACGCGCCTCACAGCGCACCTCGCGCGTTCGCGCTCGCGCCGAATACGGGCCGCACGTGCTGCATGGCCCGCCTCAACTTCGCGGACGCGCCCGGCCCGGGCTGAACACCGACTTGGCCCGCGAGCAACTCACGGCCGGTGCACGCATCGACCAGCGAGGGACGAATCGACGCGCCGGTTTCCGGGTGCACGAATTCGAGCGGCGCGCCTTCCGGCGAGAGCCAGCGGCCACCCCAGGCAGCCAGCGACAGGAGCACGGGCAGAAAGTCGAGACCTTTCGCCGTCAGCTCGTACTCTTCACGGGGGGGATGCGAGGCGTACTCGCGGCGCTCGAAGAAGCCGAGAGCCGTGAGCGACTGCAGGCGCCGGGCCAAGGTCGTGGGCGGCGCGCTGAGCTGCGCTTCGAAATCTTGAAAGCGTTTGGTGCCGAGCAGCGCGTTGCGCAAAATCATCAAGCTCCAACCATCCCCCACTTCTTCGACAGAGCGGGCGATGTTGCATTCCAGATCCGCAAAGCTCTTTCGTTGCATGGTCTGCTTCCTAAGGCAGTGACTATCATAATGCAAGGTACGAGTTGCGCCGAAAAGCACGCGAGGCTAGCGTCGGCGCATGCCTTTTTCAGGGTCGTGCTTGTGCGGGGCGGTGGGCTACGAATTCGAGGCTGAACCGGCCATCGTGGTCAATTGCCACTGCGCGGCGTGTCGCAAGGCGACCGGCAGTGCGGTTGCCACCTGGGTGCTGCTACCCCTCGATCAGTTTCGTTGGACGAGCGGCGCTGATGAACTGCAAACGTTTGCCTCATCCGATCACGCCCAGCGGATGTTTTGCTCCACTTGCGGTTCTACCCTGGGGAACCTGAGCTCGCGTCGACCAAAGCTCATGCACTTGGCGGCAGGTACGCTCGACCACGCACCCGCGTTACGGATTGCGTTGCACGGTTACGTGGCTTCCAAAGCTCCCTGGCACGAAATCACGGATGCTCTGCCGCAATACGAGGCCGAGCCGACGCCTTCGAGGCGTTGAGCTACGTGTCGATTCGGATCTGTTCCAAGAAGCCCAGCACGGCCGCGCTCTGATACTTTCGCTCGTGCAGGACGGAGTAAAACCAGCGGTGAAAGTCGCGCTGGGGCACGCGGCAGGGCACGAGGGTGCCGTGCCGGAACGCTTCTTCGAGCGCGACACGTGATATGCACCCAATGCCGAGACCCGCTTCGACCGCGCTGCGGATGGCCTCGGTATGCTGTAGCTCGAGCACGAGCTTCAGGTCCGGCAAGATGCCGTGCATGGCGCGTTCGAACGCCTGGCGCGTCCCGGAGCCCGGCTCGCGCACGATCCATGAAGCATGCACGAGATCGGCATCACTCAGCGCTTCGCGTGCAGCGAACGGATGAGTCGGCGCGCAGAAGACGACGAGTTCGTCCGGGCGCCAACGGCTGACCTGCAGCTCCGGTTCTTGCAGCTCTCCCTCGATCAGCCCGATATCGATCTCGAAGTTCAGCACTTTGCGAGCGATCTCGGCCGTGTTGGCCACGTCTAGCGTGACGCGGGCGCTCGCGTGCTCGCGCATGAAGCGCGCGATCTCGGGCACGACCAGATGATTGCCGATGCTCAGTGTGGCGCCCACGCGCAGCTGCCCCACCGCGTCGTGGCTCGCTAGCTCATTCTCGAGTTCGCGGGCTTGCTGCTGAAGCGCTTCGGCTCGGGCTCGGATCGAGCGTCCGAGGCTGCTCAGGCGTAGGCGCTTGCCAAGCCGCTCGAAGAGTTGAATGTCGAATTGGCGCTCCAAGTCGGCGAGCGCTCCGCTGACGGCGGACTGCGACATCGCTAGCCCTTCGGCAGCGCGGTTGACGCTTTCATGCTGGGCAACCGCGAGGAACACTTCCAGCTGCCGCAAGGTGTACCGCATATTGGTAAAACCGAATAGCATATCCGGAATATCCCGGTTTGCCGATTAGCCGGGAGGCGTTAAATACCGCCCATGAGCGCTGCAACGAGCAACCTGACCCCCGAGACCGTCCTGGAAGTTCGGCATTGGAATGACAGCCTGTTTAGCTTCAAGACTACCCGCAACGGTGGGCTGCGCTTCAAGAACGGGCACTTTTTGATGATTGGGCTCGAGGTCGAGGGCAAGCCGCTGTTGCGTGCCTACAGTGTCGCCAGTCCGAATTACGAGGAGCACCTCGAATTTTACAGCATCAAAGTTCCTGATGGGCCGCTCACGTCGCGCCTTCAGCACTTGAAGCCCGGGGACCAAGTGCTGGTGGGAAAGAAGCCGACCGGCACGCTGGTCACGAGCCACCTGCTACCCGGCAAGCGCCTGTATATGCTGAGCACGGGCACGGGGCTCGCGCCCTTCATGAGCATGATCCGCGATCCGGAGATTTACGAGCAGTACGAGCACGTGATCTTGGCCCACGGCGTGCGCATCACCAGCGAGCTCGGCTACTCCGACTACATCAAGAACGACCTGCCCCAGCACGAGTACCTGGGTGAGCAGATCAAGAACCAGCTCATCTATTATCCGACCGTGACCCGCGAACCGTACGCAAACCGCGGCCGGCTCACGGATCTGCTGCAGAGTGGCAAGTTGACCCACGACATCGGTATGCCCGACCTCGACCCCGAGTTCGACCGGGTGATGATCTGCGGCAATCAGGGCATGTTGGACGAACTGGTCGCCATCTTGAAGGCGCGCGGCTTTCATGAGGGCAAGAGCCACGAACAGGGCCACTACACGATCGAGCGCGCCTTCGTAGAGAAAGAGTGAGCGGGGTGCGGCTCAAGTCCGCCACACCGTAAACTTCGTCTCTCGGCGTCCCTGCTTTAGTTCGAGTAGGGTGCTCGGTATGCGGCTGACCGTGCTACGGTCCCGCCGTTCATGCGAGTAACGGATGCCGACGCGCGGGCGGCACACTTGGCCATGGCAGCGGCCGGCTTGGCCTTGGGCCACCACGTCGCGGCTCGCTCGCTGCGTGAAGGCCTATTTCTCGCGACGTTCCCTGTCGCCGAGCTGCCCAAGGCCATGCTCGGCGCGGCACTGTTCGCGATCCCGATGGCGCTCTTGGTCGCGCGGTTGATGGCGCGCTTCGGCCCGGGCCGGCTCACTCCCGTGCTGTTCGTGTTGAGCGCGTGCGCCTCTGTCGCCGAGTGGTGGCTCCTGCCCAGCTTACCCCGCGGGACCGCAATCGCCGTTTACCTGCACGTGACGATCGGCGGCGCGCTCCTGATCAGCGCGTTCTGGTCGATCGTCAACGAGCGCTTCGACCCGCATTCGCTCAAGGCCATCGTCGGGCGTATCGGCGGCTTCAGCACGCTCGGCGGCCTCGTGGGTGGCTTGATGATGGAGCGCGCGACGCATTCCTATTCGGCGCGCAGCAGCCTGCTGGTGCTCGGCTTCGTCGCTCTCGCGTCGGCTGTTTTCATGCAACGCTTGGGAGCAAGCCTGGTGGTCGCCAAGCCCGCACCGGAGGGGCCCAAGGCCGGCGAACGCTTGACCGGATATCTCCGCACCTTGGCATTGCTGGTCGCGTGCAGCGCGGCGGTGTCGGCGTTCGGTGATTTTGCGCTGAAACAAGCGGCCGCCGCCCGATTCACGCACGTCGAATCGCTGGTGCGCTTCTTTGCGGTTTTTTACACGGCGGCCGCGTTGGTCAGCTTCTTGATGCAGGTGCTCGTGTCGCGCCGCTTGCTCGACGCCATCGGCGTCGGCCGTACGCTGTCGGTGCCGCCTTTGTTCAGCATCGCGCTCGGCAGTGTTTCCTTGCTCGCCCCTTCGCTGATCACGATAGGCGCCATGCGCGGCAGCGACTTGGCGCTCGGCCCCTCCCTGTACCGCACCGCTTTCGAGCCCCTGTTCACGCCCGTCGCGGCCGCCCCCAAGCGGCGCGCCAAAGCCTTGATTGACGTGGTGTTCGATAAGGGCGGCGAGACACTGGCGAGCTTGTTGATTCTGGCGCTCTTGAGCGGGGCCCCGGCGCTGCTGCATCGCGCGCCAGCAGCACTCGTGATCCTCTCATCGGCTCTGGCGGTCATGCTTTCACTGCGTGCCCAACGTGGCTACGTGGTCCAATTGGAAGCGAGTCTGCGCGAAGGGACGTCCCAAGCCGACTTGCCAGACCCGGATGCGGCGCGTCACTTGTTGCTCTCGGGCAAGAGCTTGGCCGTGGATCGCGAGAAGCTCATGGAGCGCATCGCCCATTTGCGCCAAGCGCGCCTCGACGGCGGGGACCAGTCGCCGCCCGTGCCGCCGCTGGCTCGCGAGTCGATCGAGCGAATTGCCAGCTCGGTGCGCACCTTGCTGGGCACTGACTTGAAGGCGATCGGCGAGTTGCTTTTGGGCGCGCCGCTCGATCCCCGGCTGGCCGCTTTCGTGATTCCACACCTGGGCCAAGATGCGTTGGCCAAGCCCGCCGTCGAAGCGCTGCGCGCGATGGGGCCCGAGGCGCTGGGAGTGTTGGCGGAGGCCATGCACCTGCGCTCCTTGCCCGCCGTAGTCAGGCGGCGTATCCCCCACGTGTTGCGCAGCGGTCGCGGTGATCGAGTCGTGCGCACGTTGTTCTCGGCGCTCTCGTCCGATGCCATCGAGGTGCGCTACCGAGCAGCCTTGGCACTGGGTGAAGTCATTCGTGACGACCGCGACCAGTCGCCCGACAATAGCGCCGTCTATGCCTTGGTTCTGACCGAAGTGGCGCGTGGCCCCCTCGATCGCCCAAGACTAGACTTCGTGTTCGCGTTGCTGGCCTTGGCGCTCAGCCGCGGGCCGCTCGAACTGGCTCGCCAAGGCGTACTCAGCAACGACCGCAAACTACGCGGCACGGCCCTCGAGTACCTGGAGAGCTTGTTGCCCGAGACCGTGCGCGCCCCTTTGGTGGCGGCGATGGCCGAAGTCGCAGGCCCCCGAGAGGCCGCCGAGCGGCAATCGAACGTCGACTTGCTCGAGGAATTGCGGCGTTCCTTCAAGGCAGAGCCGGTCTCGCCGAGCTTGGGGCTCGAGCCGGATTGAGTCAGTGAGCTGCGATGCGCAAGTGATCGGCGCGTAACAAAGCCGGGATCGGCGCGTAGGCCATGGCCCGCTCGATCACGTTGCGCAATTCACGCACGTTGCCCGGCCAGGTGTATGCCCTCAGCGCGCTGATGGCATCGGTCGCAAGCTCGGGTGGCGCTTCGCCCTGGGGCGTGAGTCGGTCGATGAACAGCCGCGCCAAGGCGAGCACGTCTTCCGGGCGCTCGCGCAGCGGTGCTACCGAGAGCGGGACCACGTTCAGCCGATAGAACAGATCTTCGCGGAACGTCCCTTCTCGGACGAGCCGGCGCAAATCGCGGTGGGTTGCGGCGAGCACGCGTACGTCGACTCGGCGCGCCTTCTGCTCGCCGATCGGCAAAACCTCGCCGTTCTCCAAGAAGCGAAGCAGCTTGGGCTGCGTGTCGAGTGGTAGCTCGCCCACTTCGTCGAGGAACAGCGTGCCGCCGTCGGCGGCTCGAATCACGCCCACGCTATCGGCAACCGCGCCGGTAAACGAACCTTTGCGGTGGCCGAAGAGCTGACTCTCGAAAAGATCGCGCGGGATGCTCGCGCAGTTGAAGACGACGTACGGCCGCTCGCCTCGCGCGGAAAGATCGTGCACGGCGCGCGCGACCACCTCCTTTCCCGATCCGGATTCCCCCGTGATCAGGATGGTCGCGGCCGAGCGCGACAAACGCGCAATTTCTGCCTTTAATTGGCGGCTTTTGGGCGCAGCCGCGATGAAGCCCGGGAGCACCGTCTCGGGCAATGCATCAGGCTCGCGCACGCCGCGTTGGGCATTCAGGATCAGCGGCGCAACCGTCGCCAGCAGACGGAGCGCAGCGCGCTGCTCGGAATCGACCGCACCGCGTATGCCGATGCGTAGGCCGAAGCTCGAGTCGACCACTTCGAGCGCGTCATCTGGCGAGAGATCGGTCCCTACCAACACTTCGCGGCCAGGGAAGAGCTGATTCAAAATCGATGCCAATTCCTGGGGCACGAGCTCGGCCGTCAGGCCCCGCACCGAGAGGCGCTCCAGCGCCACGACCAAGCGCTCCGCCATCGACGGCTCGTGCCAAACGTTGCCCGTGCTCGGAACCGACAGCATGTCCGCGCGGCGCGCGAGTTCGGGTGAGATCACGCAGTAGCGTTGCAGTTCTCGACGAGCCGCCTCACCACGCTGCGCCGCATCCGGCGCGCCGGCCGCGCGCGCCAACATTGCCAAAGTCGCTTGCGCCAGAGCGAGCTGAATGACATCACCGACCAAGGTCAAAGTCGCGGTTGAGGCTTCCAGTTTCTGCCGCGCCTCCGCGAAGCGACCGCGATGCATGAGGGTAAAACCTTGGAGCCGCAGCAAAAACGCCGAATGCCAGACCGAGGGGCGCTGCTCGAGCAAGGCGTCACTGCGAGCGAGCACGGCATCCGCGGCCGCGAAGTCACGCACGACTACCTTGGCAAGTCCGAGCTCGAAATGCGCTTCGTGCACGAGGTAATTGAAGCCCACGCTCTCTTGCGGGGCGCTGCACACTTGCTCCGCTAACTCGGCGGCAAGCTCGTAGTCAGCGGCCAAGCCGGCGGCGCAAGCGCGCACCAGCGTGGCGTGCAAGTGGGTGGGGCCCCGATGGCCGAAGCACGGGTCGGACTCGAGGTCTGTCGCCAGTGCCTCGAGTTCTGAAGTGCGATCGGTGAACGCGTAGAGCCGAGTGATCGGCCCAGCCAACGCGTAGCGCGGCACACCGCCGTGCACGGCGAGCTGCATGGCCTCGCGCGCGACCGCGTGCGCGTAGTCCAGACGCCCGAGCCGCGTGAGTGCTTCGACCTCGCAGGCCAAGATGCGGATGAACGGCTCACTCGGCGGCAGCTGCGCCGCTCGCTGTTTCTCGCGCGCCAGGCTCGTGTGCGACAGCGCGAGATCGGGGGGGTAGGGGCCGCGCAGCGTGCGCCACACGCTGTCGGCAAGGACCGCGATCGCGAGCGCGTGCAGCCCCAGGCGTTCGCCAATCGCCAGGCCGGCAGCGCTGTCGCGCTTGGCGGCTTCTTGGTCACCCATCGAACCGGCGGCGATCCCGCGCATGCCGAGCGCCATGAAGCGAGCCAGCGGCGAGCTCGCGCGATCCAATAGGTGAGCGTGCGTCGAGTAGGTGGACAAGCCGACGTGCGGGTTCATGAAGCGCGCGCCGGAGATGCGCGCGCTCGCCAACATCACGAGCAAATCGTCTTGGCCCGTATCGAGCAGCTGCTCCGCTCGGGCGGCGTGCGCGTTCACCCGCCCCGAATCGAAAAAGCGCGAATCCGGCGCGCTGAAGAGCAGCGCGCCCATTACGTGCGCACGCGCGGCGACCTGAGTCGGCAAGCGATCCCGCTCGGCATCGTCGAGCACCGGCAGCAGCGTGGTGAGCGCGGAGCGGACGTCCAAACGCCCGAGCAGCTGAGCCTGAGCCAAACCCAAGCGCGCGAGCGTTCGCCCGGCGTGCGTCGTCAGCGCCGCCGCGGACAGCAGCTCGAGCAGCGAATCTTCGGCGCGCGGCCACGCTTCGTCGCACAGTGCATCGAGCAACGGCTGCACCAGGCGCTGCTCGCGCTCTGCGGGGTCGGTCGGTTCGGGTGCCTGCGCGGGCGCAGCGCGGGCCTGTGCTTCCGAGGCTGGCTCGGAAGCTTCTTCATCGTCATCTTCCTCTGCTTCGCCACTCAGCGCGCGCTCGGCATGGCCGACACCTTCGGCGGCCAGTCGACGAAGGGCTTCGATCATCTTCGCGCGGGGCCGACGCGCTTCCTTGCTGCCCGCGGCGAGCTCCCAACGGAGGACCGTGAGCGAAGTGACGCCGAGCATCCGAGCGAAGGCGGCGCGGCTCAATTGGCCGCGGATCGAGCGAATCTCCGTGTGGTCCATGGCTGGCCCGCTTCAAGCGCTTACTGATTGTCCGGTATCAACGTTGTTTCGGGAGCACAACCCGTTCGCGTGTCCGGCACGAGCGGACAGGTGTCCGCCTGGCAGCCCAGGTAGCGACGCAATTGGGATACGCCTGTCCGCCGGGATACACTTCGGAGCCACTTTTTCGCTAGGAGTTGCCCGGCACGCTTTCTGCTTCGGTGCTGAGTCATGACTTCGGCGAACACTCCCACGTCCACCTATCTCACGACGGTTCAAGGCTACGCTGCCGTCTCGCGTGAACAAGAGCTGACGTTGATTCGGCGCTGGCGGGACGAGCAAGACGAGAGCGCGCGGGACGCGTTGGTTCGCTCCTCTCTGCGGCACGTGGTGGCGATTGCGCGCCGCTATCAGCGCTACGGCATTCCGCTGGCCGAGTTGATCTCGGAAGGCAACTTCGGCGTGGTGCGCGCGCTGAACAAGTTCGATGGCACGCGTGGCACGTTGTTCATCACTTACGCGAGTTACTGGGTGCGCGCTTGTATTTTGCAGCACGTCTTGCGCTCGTGGAGCATCGTGGGTTCGGGTCTGCCGCGCTCGCGCTTGTTCTTCAAGCTGCGTCGCGAGCGCGCCAAGTTGAACGGCTTGCTCGGCGAGGGGGCAGAAGCCAACGCCATTCTGTCCGCTCGCCTCGGTATTTCGGAAGAACGCCTGGGCGCGCTCTTGCAACGCGTCGACCAGCGAGACTGCTCGCTCGATGCGGAGATCTTCCAAGATGGCACGCTGTCGATGGTCAGTGCCCTGCCGAGCTCGGATCCGGACCAAGAGCAGCAAGCGCTCGCCAGCGAGTTCGGCGACAACGCCCTGATAGCCGTGCGCGACGCGCTGGCCATTCTCGACCAGCGCGAGCGCTACATCGTCGAAAACCGGCTCTTGGCCGATCGCGAGGCCGAGCTTTCACTGGCGGATATCGGCCGTAGCTTGGGCGTTTCACGCGAGCGTGCGCGTCAGCTCGAAGAGCGCGCCAAGCGCAAACTTCGCCGAAAAATCGCGTCGCGCCCGGGTTCGGCGGATTGGCTCGACGCGCACTGCGCGGCCTAGCGCCGCCGGCTCAGTGCCCGCGCATCGCGATCAGCACCGCGATCAACGTGCCGATCGCCAGCAAGCCCAGCGTGAGCAGCGCGACGAAGCAGCCGGAAGGGCTGACCTGGCTCTGAACCTTGCGCCCAACGCCAGCGCCGAAGGCCACGCTCTCGGCGAAGCCAGCGCTGCCGCCGCCCGCCATCGACAGCGAGTCGTCGTCGCGCACGATGGCTTGGAAGGGCAAAGTCTGGCTACGTGGGGCGATGCCGTCCAGGCGACGCACGGCCGTGCCCACCGCCACTACCTCGATCAGGCCTGGGGAGAGCTCGCGAATTTGTAGGCGATTGCCGATCACTCGTTCGGCGCCGACCGACGCCGCCTCGTCTTTCAGCAGCCGTAGGCAATTCTCGCGCGCGCCGTACACCAACTCGGTCAGCTCGCGCAACTCGCCTTTGGCGAGCGCAGCGAAGCTCGCGCCGATGCCCCCGACGAGGCCCAGTGAGTAAACACTGGTGGCCATCACCAGTTGCACGGGCGCGTAGCCGAGCTGCGCCAAGCTGAACAACTCGGCGCCCGTCAATTCACTGCTGACGACCCGCGAGGGATCGCTGGTATCGGCGCCAAAAGCGGGGTGGTGCGAGGCCGTGCCGGTCATCAGGAGCTCCACCACGCCGGGTCCGAAGGGGCGCAAATCGATGCGCACGTCGACCACCGCGTTGGCTCCGGCGATGGCCGCTTCACGGCGTAAGCGGAACAGGGCCAGGTGGCGGATGCGGTTGTACATCTCCGAGTACTGATGGACTTCCCCCCGGGCCAGCGTCGATAGGCCCCCGGTGATGCCTCGGCCAATGCCCAACGCGTAAGCCACGTTGCCCATCACGAAGCTGAGCGGCGTGTAGCCCGCTTCGAGGTGGCAATACAGTTCGGTGCCAGAGGCCGAGGTGGTGAAAAATGGAGTTCCCCCGGCAGACGAGGCGATGCCCGTCCCTTGCGAGAGAAACTCGGTATACCCAGCCAAGGAGGAGAGTTCGGTCGTCACGCCGGTCACGCCGTGAGCCCCGTGACGGCGTGCCTCCGCGACGAGCCGCTCCATCGCCGCGTGCCGACCCTCGGAAATCAACGCGGTGATGTTTTCGACCTCGCCGCCGGCCAAGGTCCGGAAAGACGAGCCAATCGCGCCCGCAAGCCCCAGGCTGCGGACGCTATTCCCGACTACGATTTCGCCGGGAAAAAAGCCTTTTTGCTGCAGGCAAAAAATCTCGTTTCCGGATAGTGAGCACACGAACATGAGCGCAGGATAGCCGGAGCGCGCCTGGGGAGCGACCTCCTTCAACGAGTCATCTGACACGCGCGAATCAGCTCCGCGAGTGACCACGCCTGAAACGGGCAGCCTCGGGGAGTGTACGGCCACTCCGCGTCCGCGATCTCGGAAACGTGCCCCAAGCCCGCGTGATTCAGGTGGGCCAAGAGCGGTGCGACGAAGCGCTGGCGGGCTTCCAGCTTCGCGCTTTCGCTATGGCCCCGGCTCTTCAACCAAGCGTCCACGAACGGACCCATCAACCAAGGCCAGACCGTGCCTTGATGGTAGGCCGTATCGCGCTGCCAAACGCCGCCGCAATAGTAAGGCACATACGCCGAATCGCCCGGGGCCAAAGAGCGCAAGCCGAGCGGGGTGAGCAGCTCACGCTCCACGCGATCGAGCACGCTTCGCGCACGATTGGCCGGCAGCAAATTGATGGGTAGCCCACCCGCCGCAAAAATCTGGTTGGGGCGCACGCTGTCGTCGACTTTGCCGGGCTGATGATCGACGTCCACCACGTCGCGCAGGGAGCCGCTCGCTTCGTTCCAAAATCGCGCCTCGAACGCTTCGCGCCCGGTCTCGAAAAAGCCCGCGAATTGCCCGGACAAGGCCGCTGCTGCCGCCAGCGCGTTCAGCCAAAGTGCCTGAATTTCGACTGGCTTCCCAATGCGCGGCGTAACGACGTAGCGGCCAACCTTGGCGTCCATCCAGGTGAGCTGCGCGCCTGCTTCGCCGCAAGCCAGGAGGCCGTCGGCAGCGCGCTGGATGCCATAGCGCGTGCCCCGGGCGTAACCGGACACAATTGCGAGGATGGCGCCCGTCAACGCTTGGCGATCGCTCGCGCTGAGCGCGTTCGAGGCGGCCGGCTCGTTCAGGAGCTCGCTCGCGGCGATGACGTACCAGAGCGATGCATCGACCGAGTTATATTCGGGGGGACCGCTCTCGTCTGGAAAGCGGTTGGGCAGCATGCCCTCCGAAACGACCTGCGACCACTCCACCAAGATATCGCGAGCTTCGACGAAGCGGCGGTTCGCGAGGCACAGCCCGCGCAGGGCGATGAACGTGTCTCTGCCCCAATCACCGAACCAGGGATAACCCGCGATCACCGTGAGCCCGCGACCTCGGCGCACCAAATAGCGATCCGCCGCCTGCTCTAGCGGTCCGGGGAAAGCGGCGCGGCGGGCCCGCTCGCGCTGGCTGGATCGCGCGTGAAATTCCTCGGCCGAAACGTCGGCTGCCAGCGCCTCGCCGCGCGTCTTCGCGCTCGAAATCCAGATCGCGGGACCCGCCGACAGATCGAAGTGCAAGACGCCGGGCGCTGCCAGATCTTCCTCGCAGTCGAGCCCCCGTTCGCTCTCCGCGGCGTAGCGAAAGTTGCGATACCACTCCGGCGAGTGGCAGTACTGACCGTTGCTCAACATCTCGATCTGCGGCACGCCGGGGTAGGGCGAGAAAAGCAGTCGTGAACCGCGCTGCTCCGGCGCGAAGCGGAAGGAGCCATTTTCCCGATGCAGCGCATGGAAATCGCGACCAGAAAGCAATGGTCGCAAGTACAGTCTAACGCCGTCCACGTGCTGCGATAAACGGAAGCTCAGCAATACCGTTGGACTGCCGTGGAGGACGTAGAGCTCCTGGATTACCTCCAACCCCGAGCGCGTGACGTAGCGCAGGGTAGGCCAAGGCGTGCTGGTGAAGGCGTCGACTCGCGCGTCCGCCTCGCTCACCACGTCCGGGGCAAAGTGATGACGAGTAAGCTGTTCCACGCCGTTCGAGCTTTCTACCCAGGCACGAAAGCCGTTGACCAAAACGAAACGATTTGACGGCGGGGCCTGCGCTGCAAGCAGCAGCGCGTGGTAGCGCCGCGTGGCGACGCCCGACGTCGTGCCGCTAGCAAAGCCGCCCAAGCCGTCGGTCTCGAGCCACTCGGAGTGACTGTCGATCGGCGCGCTGCCCTCGATCTGTGCTGGCTCGCTCATTGGGCCCGAGCATACGCGGCGCAATCAGTCGGGTCGATGGCTACTGCATTTCTGCAACACCATCAGCGTCACTCGTGGTCTCTAAACTTGTTCGGCATTTGTACGTTGATGAGACTCGTTAGAACCGACTTGGTGCGCTGCAAATGAGCGACGCCCAGTGCGGGCGTTGCCATGGCCAATCGAAAACCCCGCCCCGACTCGGGCTCGTTGCCCGGCGTTCTGTTCGGCAGCTTGTCTCGCGTCAAGCAGGCCCCGCGCCCCGACGACGACAGTTTGGCGCCCAGTAGCTTTCGGGCCGTGGAAATGCGTGCGCCCAGCAGTTGGCCGGCAACGCGTCACTCGAGTTTGCCGCCGCTCGCTCCCGCAGAGCCCCTGCCTCGGCTGGTCAGCTCGGGCACGTATGACGTAGTGCTGGAACTCGGCGGGGGCGCCATGGCCACCGTGTACATGGCGGTCAAATCGGGCAGCAGCGGTTTCAAAAAAATCGTTGCTCTCAAGCGCATCCACAAGCACCTCGCGGGCAACGCCAACTTCGTTGATATGTTGGTGGACGAGGCGCGCTTGGCGTCTCGCATCAACCATCCAAACGTATGTCAGGTCCTCGATTTCGGCTGTGACGACTCGGGCTACTACATTGCGCTCGAGTTTCTCTCCGGGCAGACGTTGCAGAGCGTGTTCGAGGCGCTCACGGTCAACCCGGAGATGGTCGCACGTTCGCGCCATCAGTTCATTGCCTCGCGCATCATCGCTTCACTCGCCCAGGGGCTGCATGCCGCGCATTGCTTGAAGGGAGACGACGGTCTGCCGATGGAGGTGGTGCACCGAGACGTCACCCCTCACAATCTGTTCCTGCTTTACGACGGCGTGGCAAAAATCACGGATTTTGGCGTGGCTCGCGCGCGTAGCCGCTTGCACCACACGGTAGACGGCACGTTGAAGGGCAAGTTCGCGTACATGGCGCCCGAGCAAATCTCGCGCGGCAAGATCGACCGCCGCGCGGACGTGTTCGCGCTGGGCGTCGTGTTTTGGGAGTTGCTCACGGGGCGTCGCTTGTTCGACTGCAAGAGCGAGGGCGAAACGCTTTCCGCAATCTGCGCCGGCCAGTTCCCGGCCCCTTCGAGCATTCAGCCCAGCATTTCTCCGAGCCTCGACCGCGTCGTGCTGCGGGCCTTGAGCGTCGACGAAGACGAGCGCTATCAGACCGCGCGTGAGTTCAGCGGCGCGCTGGAGGTGTTCTTGGCGCGTGCGGCCGACACCGTGCCGCAGGTCGACCTCGTCGACTGGCTCGCCGAGCTATTCCCGGGGGCAGAGGCCTACGCTGAAGGCATCCAGCGCCGCGCCGTCGAGTCACCCTCGGCGCTCGCCATGGAGCGCGTTCAGCTCGCGCCTGCGACCTCCGTGGCTCAGCTGAAAACGGCCCATGTCGCGGACGAAGAGCTCTGGCCCGTGGGCGACTCGTCGCCCCCGAGTCGCAACGCGCCCTCTGCGGGCTCGATCATGCAGAAGGCGCAGCAGGAACAACAAGAGCGGCGCGAACGCGAAGAACGCCGCGAACGGGAGCGTGAGGAGCAACGGCCGCGCGCGGACCAACGTGCAGGGCAAGATCGGCGTGAACGAGCGCAGCGCACTTCGCGCCCGCGTTCGGTGCGCCCCGTGATCGCGCTGCCGTCGCCCGCGAGCAGCTGGCCTTCGATGTCCGGCGCCACGTTGAAAACGCTGCTGCTCGCTGCGTTCGGGCTAGTGCTCGGCGTCTCCGGCGGAGTGTTGCTGCTTCGCGAGCGCCTTGCGGGCGGTCCCGGCGCGAAGTCCTCGCCGAGTCAGAGTGCACCTGCGACGACGAGTGCGGCAGCGGTGCCCGCTGCGCCGGCTGCGCCGGCTGCGGTCACGAGTGTTGGCGCGCCGCTCGCGTCCGGGACCAAGCCTGCGGCCGCGGGGGCCGTCGCTCCGGCTGCGCCGACGAAGGCCAAGTCAGAGCTCAACAGCGCATTGCGAAATGACCCGTCTGCGAGGCCCGCGCCTACGCCCGCCCCGGATCAAGCTCCCGACAGCGGCTCGGTGTTCCTCTCGACTACCGGCAGCGCGGCGAGGGTGCAGTTCAACGGCAACGTCATGGGACAGACGCCGCTGCTCATCAATTTGCCGACTGGCCACCGCACCGTCGTGCTCGTGCCCGTCAACGGTGGACCGCCACGGGAGCTAGACGTGCAAGTCAGGGCCAACAGCACCGTAATGATGAACGTCGCGTTGCCGGCGGCAGCCACGCCAGCTCCGCCACCCGCCGCCCCCGCGAGTGGCCCCGCTCCCGAGACTCCGAACCCGCCGGCCGCCGTGCAGGCGCCTGCGGCGGCGCCCTCAGCTGGCGGGAGTCTCTAGCGCTTTGCTGATCGCGGCCTGAAGCAACGGCGCTTCGATGCGATTCTCGTAGCGCACGCCGTTGATGAATACGGTCGGCGTGCCGATGATGCCGCTATGCAACGCCGCGATGCTATGCTCACGCACGCGCTCGGCGAAGCTACGGTCGAGCAGCGCTTGACGGCAGGCTGCGGCGTCCAAGCCGATGGCAGCCGCCGCGCCGACGAGCCGCTCCAAGTCATGCTGGCCGTCGAGTGCGAAGAGCTCTGAGTGCATGGCCCAAAACTTACCGTGCGAAGCCGCGAACTCGGACGCCTCTGCGGCTTGCTTGTCGAAGGCCTGCCCCGACTTCGGCACGTGCCGGAAGACGAAGCGTACTTTGTCCCCGAACCCCTTGCGCACGGCCTCGAGCACCGGGAATGCCTTCACGCAATACGGACACTCGTAGTCGCCATATTCAATCAAGGTCACGGGCGCTTCCGCCGGGCCATCAACATGGTCGTGTTCGGTAATCGGGCTGGGCTTCACGCGCCGGAAGGTACACCGGCTCCAGCGCGCGGGGGATCACAATTCGACCGATCGTTCATGCTCAGCTGGACTTGAAGCCGATCCGAGCGTGCGTTCCGTCACAGAAGGGCTTGTTCGCGCTGCCGCCGCAGCGACAGAGACGCGCCTGTTGTACGCGAGCCACGACGCGGCCCGTGCCGCTCGTGATCTCCAAGTTGCCGCGAACTTGTAGCGGGCCGTCGGTTTGCGGTTCGACCGCGAGCGGCCCGTTCCTGACCTCGAGCATGTCGGCCGCACCGGTGGGCGGTTCGCCGGACGCCGCGAAATTCACCTCGTGGTGAGAGCCGTCACAGTACGGCTTGTTCTTGGACGCGCCGCAGCGGCAGAGCGTGGCGCGAAAGTGCGCCGGCTTGCCCGCGATGGATAGCTCTCCACGGATGGCGTACGGCCCGGCCTCGCGGATTGCCAGCAAGTTGACGGGCGGCGCGCTCTCGTCTGCTTTGCCGTCTTTGCGCTGATAGCGAATAGCTCCCGAGGGGCAAGCGTGTGCGATCTCCACCAGGCCATCGACGGGCATCGCGTCTGGATGGATCCATGGACCGACCACATTGGCCAAGAACACACCGGGGGCGCCGGTCACGCAAAAGCGCGAGTGAATGCACTTCTTTCCCTCGTAAATGAGGGTCATGTCGCGACCCTCGATGTGTTCGACGCCATCGATCACGGTTGGGATGGGCGCTGCCATGGGTAGCGCCACTGGGCTCGGCTTGGTGACGGGCGGTGCGGAGGGCGGCGCTGAAACGGCGGCGAAGCCGCGCTCGGCGCGTTCGGCCAGCTCGTGGATGATGCGCGCCGAGTCGGCCACGCGCTGGTCGCCATTTTCGGCGAGCGCATCAGCCGCGGCCGCCATCTCCCCGAGCCGCTCGGCGAAGAAACGGCGTGTGCTCGCCCCCGGTGGCAACGAGGCCGCGTCGCGTAGTGCGGTGAACGATACGCCAGCGTTGCAGCCCGGGTTCGACGGCCCGGCCGGCAAACGCGCAGCGCGCTCGGCGAGCAAGGTCACCGCGCGCATCAGCCCCATCGATAGATCCACGGCCAAGGCCTTTTCCGGCATCGGGCGCGAGACCGAGTACGAGTACGCTAGCAGTCGCAACATCAGCGCGTAGCCGGTGTTGGCAAGATCCACCGTCTCCGCGGCTTCTTCGTCTTCGATCCAAACTCGGCCGACGCGTCCCATCGGCGGCCTCAGCACGGGGTTGTGGGCGGCGGGGAACGCCGGCTGAAAGTCGGGATTGGCGACTTTGAGCGCGTAGTACTCGTTGCGGATGGCCAAGAACTTTTGATAGTGAGAACCGGCCGAGTGCTCGGGCGCGCCTTCGCCCTGCTCCACGATCGTCGCAAACGCACCCAGCGCCGTCTTCATGCAGATCACGGGCTTTGCGCCGGCGAGCGCCAATTCGGCGGCCGAGAGCTGCAACAGCGGATCGCCGCTGAACGCCGCCTCTTCACCCAGATGCGTGACGAATGCCCGCAGTTTAGCGCCGAGTGTTTCGTAGAAGGCGCCCACCGTGTCGTAGTCGAGCGCCATGGGGGTCAGCCGAACGCTGTCGACCCCACGACGAAAATGCGCCTCGAGCGCGAAGCCTTCACCGTCCGGTTCGTTGGATGTGGCGGGCCGTTCGAGATGCACGAAGTGTTGGATCACGGCCTCGCTGAAGGGCGCCAGCTTGACCACGATGCCGGCCGGGAGATTGCCGGGATCGAGCGGAAAGTTGCCGCGGCCAAAGCGTGGCGCGCCGCCCAGGGCCGCCGTGATGTTCCAAACCGCCGCCAAGTGACTCATCTCTTCGACGGCCACTTGAATGATGACGCGCCGCCAGCCCGCCACCGCGACCGCTTCACTCGCGCTCAAGCCCTCGGCCTCACCGTTGCGTAGGCTGAATGCCGCGTATAGGTAAGTGCACATCAACGTGTGCTCGAGCTCGGCTGCTTCGTACAGCAGATGAACGAGCTGCTCGCGAGTCGGGGGAGTAACCTCTAGGTTCGTTGCCGCGTTTGCCACGGCCCGGTTGTAGCAGTCTCGTTCTGCGGCGGCGAGGGAGTGCGCGCATCCGAATTCGGACGCACCTCACACGCGGCTGAAACGGACACACGGCTGACGCGGCGCTGACTCAGTGCTCAGTGCTCACCGGTCGCGCGGCAGCGAGCGTGAACATCTTGGCGCTCGTTCCGATACCCCCTTGCGGTCCGCCGCCGCAGGTTTAGTCGTTGACATAGTTGTGATTTGGGTTAACTATTAACCTTACCTCACCAGTGGAGCATTTATACCAATGAAACCGACGCCCGCGGGCTGGCCGCGCCTCAGCATTTCCGTTTTTTATGACGATCCGCGCGCCGCCATCGACTGGCTGTGCCGGGCCTTCGGCTTCGAGGTGCGACTCAAGGTCGAGGGAGATGACGGCGTGATCCACCACTCCGAGCTGTGCTTCGCCGAAGCCCTGGTGATGGTCAATGGCACGGGCGGTAGAGAGCCGTGGCAAGCGCTCTACCGCAGCCCGCACACCAGCGGCGGCGGCATCTCCCAGGCCGCTGCGCTGTTCGTCGACGATGTCGATGCCCACTACGCGCGCGCCATCGCGGCGGGTGCCAAGATCGTTCGTGAGCCGGTCACCAACGACTACGGAGACGACTTCTGGACCGACCGCACGTATGGCGCGCTCGACGGGGAGGGTCACTTGTGGTGGTTCATGCAGCGCATTCGGAGTTCCTCTGACCGCGCCCAATAAAATAGACCGCACCCTGAGTGCCCTGGCCGACCCCACGCGCCGCGGCGTGATCGAACTCTTGCGTCAGAACCCGCGCAAAGCGAGCGAACTAGCGGATGCGCTAGCCATGACGCGCCCCGCCATGAGTCGCCATCTACGCGTCTTGCGCAAGACCGGCTTGGTGACGGAGAGCGAGCTCGAGGAAGATGCGCGGGTGCGCGTATATCGCCTGGAACGTGCGCCGTTCACCGAATTGAGCCACTGGTTGGCGGAGGTAGAGGCGTTTTGGGGCGAACAGCTCTCCGCGTTCAAGGCCCACGCAGAGCGTCGCAAGCCGGGGCACCGTTGAGCGGCCCGGCGCCCCCGCCCGGCGACAGGGCCTCCGCCTCGGTGTTGGTGCAGCTGCCGCAACCAGAAGCGTTTCGTGTCTTTACCGAAGAGATCAACCTGTGGTGGCGAGGCGGCCTCAAGTATCGAATCGGTCGCGAGCGCAGCGTGTTGCGGCTCGAGCCGAAGCTCGGAGGGCGCCTGTTCGAATCCTTCACGACGGCCTCGGGCGAACGAGTGTGCGAGACCGGGCGCGTCACCCGCTGGGAACCGCCAAGCTTGCTGGTGCTCGAATGGCGCGCGGTGAACTTCGCGCCCGGCGAAAGCACTGAAGTCGAAGTGAGCTTCGAAGCGAGTCCGAGTGGAACCCTGGTTACGGTCCAACACCGCGGCTTCGCTCGACTCCGCCCGGATCATCCAGTGCGTCATGGGCAGGAGCCGCGCGCGTTCATCCGGGGCATGGGGCTGTGGTGGGGTTCATTGCTGTCCGCCCTGCGCGAGCACGCTCTGCTCCCGCGATGAGCGCGGATCGTCCCAGAGGGCGTCTCTAGTCGAGACGAACGCTACAAAAAATGGCCGTGCGGTTCTGTTCACACAACGGAATCATTCGACAAATCTCCGCTGACGTACCTGGCACATGGCTTGAAAGAGCCGCTGGCGTAAGCCAAGGAGGAGCGCTGTTTCATGATCTCACGCAAGCAGCTGGAAGAAATCGCGGCCACCGTTCAGGGCATTCCTGTCTGGGGTTGCCTGCCCGGTAGCTCTTCGGCCAGAGCGGGCGTGCGCTACGGCGACATCGTGCTCGGCGTCAACGGGGTGCGAACCCACGGCATCGACGAATATCTGGCCGCGCGCGCGCTGCGCGCCGACGGCATCGACCTCCGCTTGCTGCGCGCGGGCAGCGAGCTCGACATATTCGTCGAATTCCTGCCTCCGGAAGAAGAGCTGGAAGAGATGGCCGGTCGCATCGCCGATGGCCGTTACGTTGGCTCCGCTGATCCGTACGAGTCCGCCGTCAAAGACTTGCCCAGCTGACTGGCGCTAGGTGCTCAGCGCGATCTGTGAAAGCCAGCGAGCGGGCGTATCACGCGCAGCGAATTCGGCGCGCTCCGCGACGCAGGCGACGACCTCGGAATAGTCGACGCGAACACGCCGCAGTTCACGAAGATGAGGCGAAAGCTCACGCTGGAGCAGGTCGTGCCCCTTTGGTTCATCGCCCAGCGGCGGGTCTTTGCTCGGCATCAGGCCGACGAAGGTTGGCCGGTAGAACGCGCCCGAACCTACTGTCCACAGCGTGCAGGGCAGGGCAATGGTCGTGTCCGCGAAAGACTCGCGTGCCGCGCACAGTTGGTCGGCTACGCCGAGCAGTTCGTCTGCCACCTGCGCCGCCAGCGGTAATTGACAGGCCGCGGCGAGCCGCTCGCGCAGCGTGGCTTCGGAGCGGACGATCTGCCACAGCCTGAGCCGGTCGTTGCCCGCGTCCGCCAGGATCACCGCGCGGCCCGGGGACAAATGCGCGGTGTTGGCCGAGTGCAGCCGCGCCCACTCGAGCAGCTCTTTGCGCGCGCTGAGCGGGTCGGGAAAAATCGCGGCGTCGTGTGAGTGGAAGCGAAAGCCCGAGCCCGAGCCACCCCAGTCGCTGCGACCGGTGCGCGAGGGCCGGATGTCGAGGGAGGCGACTTCGTGGAGCAAGGCGCGGCCATCGACGGGCGGCCAAATCATGCCGCCGGGCATCATTGGATCGGGCACGAACAACCGTTCGCCCGATTCGTCGTTGATTGCCGGAAGCGCGGGGTTGGGGTCGAGCCCGAGCGAGTCGAGCTCGGCGGCGAGTGAGCACAAGGCTTGCGCCGCGAACGCTTGGTCGAGCGGCGCGTCGGGCTCGCGCTCCACTCCGCGCATGCGCTCCATGAGCTGCGCAGGGTCGTCTTCCTCCGGCCGGCCCACGCGTAGCTCTCCCGAGGCCGCCAACGCGCGCACGCGATCGAGCGACAAGCGAACCGCGAGCACGAAGGCTTCACGGATGCCCTCGCCGGAAGTGGCCGTCGAGGGCACCACCGCCACCGGGGCGATGCGCTTGAGCGCCTGTTGCATGTCTTCGGCGGGCACTGCATCCGGCGCGTCGCGCTTGTTGGCTTGCAGCACGAGTCCGACCGGGGGGCTTTTGCTACGGCAATAGGGCGCCGTGTCCCGCAGCCAACCGAGGCCGAACTCCCATTCCATTTGGCGTGTGTCGAGCACCAGCACGACTGCATCCGCGCTCTCGATCAGGAGCTTCCGCCGGCGCGACAGCTCCTTCTGCCCGGGCACACTCACGATCTGACAACGGATCTGTCGCCCGTCGAATAGCCCGCCCACGTAGTCCACCCAGTCGAAGAACAGCGTACGACCCGCCTGCTCGGCCGGCGTTTCGACTTTGCTCGAAACCCCCTTGGCGAGCGCGCGCAGGCTCGTCGTCTTGCCGGACAGCGCAGGGCCGTCGTACACGATGCGTACGACCAGCACGCCCTTGCTATCGTCGATGATCGCCATCGCTCCTCGAGTCCAGGCCGCGCAAGGTCAGGTGTCTCGGAGGGTGCGGAACCGCGCGCGTTGCGACGTGTCGTCGATGCGAGACGCGCGCGGCCAACTCCCCTCGGTTCGGTTCAGACCAAAGCGGCCGCGTGCTTGTTGACCGCGGTGCGAACGATTGCCAAATTCGAATGCCTTTTGTCGACCGCGATGTACAAAAACGTGTTCGGTCCGACCAGCTTCACCAAGTGGATCTGATCGGACAGCGTGATGAGCATGTCTTCGATCGTCCCGGTCAGACCGAGGGTGCGCATGATCTTCAGCTTCTGCTTTACGAGCTCGCTGTTGTAAGCGCTGGCCGCGGTGAGGTCGAAGTCCGTTCGAGAGGCTTTCACGGCCAACGTCATCCCGGAGTCCAAGTCGACCAGCGACGCTGCGATGAAGCCGTTGCAGTCCCCTTGAATTTTGTCGAGTACTTCTGTCAGCTGCTTTTCGGAGGCCATGTGATTTCCTTTCTACAATCGGACTTCAGATAGAGAGTTCTTTTTCGATCGCGGCGAGTTGGTGGCGCGACATGGCGAGGTTGCCGCGCGTTTTGTCCAACACTAGGTAGATGAACAGCGCATCGTTGCTCGAGAGTGGTCGAATCAAATGATATTGACCGTGGAGCGTGATCAGGATGTCCTCGATGGTGTCCTTCAGATTCAAGGCCTTCATCGTCTTGCGCTTGGCGCGGACCACCTCGGTGTTGCCGGCCGCGGCAATCTCCAGATTGATGGGGCCCGAACCGTCGGAGCCCAGCATCATGCCGCTGTTGCTGTCCACGACGCAGGTGCCCAAGGCTCCGTCGAGCTGCATGATCTTGGTCAGTGACTCTTTGATATTCGACACGCGTTCCTCCTTGAAGTGACGTCTCGCGCCAGACATCCGAGCGATCGAACGTCGGTGGTGTGTGCGGCCCGAGCACGAGTGTTCCCGAGCTCTGCAATGCGCGCGCCAAAGCAAGATGCGCGCAAGAATGCGGTGGCACCGGTGTGGGTCGACAGCTTTGGACAGTTGCTGTCCGATCCGTCCGTGTCGGATTCGAATCCGACATGGCCGATTTGGCCAGCGTGAGCCCGCCCCTCGCAATTGATCGCTGCACGGCCGACTCTCGCGCGTCGTGGCTCATGGTGCGCGTCTTGCTACGCGGAGCGTGATGGGCGAAGTCAGCATGGTAGACGGAGAGGCCGCGTTGGCCTCTCACTCTCTGGACATCGCGACGGTGGAAGCGCCCATCGCACTGTGCACCGATGCAGGGCTGCTCCAAGCCGCCACCGCGCCTGCGCTCGCTCTGCTTCGGCGCGTGGCGATTCTGGACGAGCCTCCGGTGCCCGTACCAGCGGAGCTGTGGCGTCTGCTGGAGCGAAGTCCCAACGGCGAAGCCGTCGAATGGCGTCCCCCCGGGGCGCGCCAAGAAGTCCTCGGCTTCACCCGCTACTATGCTGCGCGCGGGCTATTCGTGCTTTTGATGCGCGAGGTGTCGGCCAAGCAAATGGCGCTCTCCGAGCGCCTTCACCGGCAACGGGTGGACACAACGGAGCGCTTGGTCGCGAGCATCGCCCATGACATCCGCAGTTCGGTGGCGAGCGTCGTTTACAGCGCCGACTTCCTGAACGTCAGTGGTAGCAGCATTCCCGCGACCGTGCTCTCCGAGACGGTGCGCGACCTGTCGCAGGCGAGCGCCAGCCTGCAGCTGACCGTCGACGCATTGCTCGACTACGCGCACCTCGGGCCTAGCGTCTCCGTGCCCGTGCTGCTGCGCGACGCCATGAATCGCGCGCTCGGCTCCCTTCGCACTCACTACCGCGAGGGCACGCACCGAGTTCGCATGGACGTGGCGCCGCGCGCCGAGTGGGTGAGGGGCAATCCGATCGTGATCGAGCAGATCTTCGTCAATCTGCTGCTCAACTCGGTCGAAGCGTCGAGTTCGCCGCGCTGCGTGATCGTGACGGCATTTCCGTCGCCGCGACCACGCAGTCCGCGCGTCGGTACGCCATTTTACGTGTGCGTTCGGATTTGGGACGACGGTCCCGGCATCCCCGCGGACCTACGGAGCTTCGTGTTCGACCCGTTCTTCACCACCAAGCACGGCAGTCCTGGGCTCGGTTTGGCCATCGCGCGGCAAGCTGCCGAGAGTCTCGACGGAGTGCTGGAGCTGACGGAAGACGACAGCGGGACCTGCTTTTCACTCTACCTTCCCGGTTGCGAAGGGGCGCCATGACGTTTCGCGCGGAACGAGCCGGCGGCGGACTGGACGAGTCGAACTCGCTCGACCTGGTGTGCGCGACCGCTTCCGTACGCTCGGGCGCGTTGCTCGACGAGGCGGTCAGCGATCGAACTCGCGAGCGGCTCGAGGGATTGGCGGCGACGCTGCCCGATGTGTTCGGCACGGTCGACCCCACTTGTCTCGATCGCATCGCGGAGCGCCTGGGGGGAAAACCCGGGGATGCCACCTTCGTCGAAATCTTGCTGCTTTCCGACACGAAGCTGCACGTGATTCAGCCCCTCGCCGGGCGGCCGGGGGTCGCCGTGGTCGCAGCCTGCCCCGCGAACAGCAGCATCGGGCTGGTACTGACCGCGATCCGTGCGCGCGTCGGGGATTGGGAGGCGCGGTGAGCGTCGAGGCCGAGCCGAGTCGAGTCTTGCCGAGCATCCCCGCGAGTCCGGGCCTGATCGCGTCCGTGCTGCGCTTGCTCGCGTTCGTCGACGATCTGCCGTTCGGCGCGACGGGCGTGCTCGACTTTGGAGAGCAAGGATTGATTTTGCTGGAATCACGCAAGATTTGTTGGGCCGTTGCGCGTTGCATGCGCCTCCGTTTGACCGACATCTTGCGCAACCAGAGCACGCCGCCGCTGCCTCGCGAAGCGGTGGAGGAAATCTATCGGCGCTGCAAAGGCAACGGCAAGCCGATCGGAGAAGCCCTCGTGACGAGCGGGCTCGTCACCGAGGCGGGGCTACGCGTCGCGCTGTTCAAACACAACGGCGAGGCGATCGCACACTTGGCGGGCAGTGGCATGGCCCCAAACGGATTCGTGAGCCACACTCGCACCGGCTACGACCCTAAGTTTTCCTTCTCACCCGGTGAAGTGCTGGCCATGCTGGGCTCGCTCGACGACCCCGCCCGCGCGTTGGCAGCCCAGATCGAGCTCGGAAACACCTTGGTTCCGGATAGCTTCGGCGCCGCGTTCGTGCGCAGCAGCACCTCCGCAGGCGCGCTGATCATCGCGGTCGACCGCGCTTGCGACTTGCCCGTAAGTGACCTGCTCGAGGTCTGCAACTGGACCGCGGGTTTGTTCGACGTCGCACACACGTTCGATCCGGAGGCGTCGCTGGCGCTTGCGACTTGGGGTGGTCATCTGGCACTCGTGGCCTGGCGCTCGAAAGACGTCACATACCTCGGTCTGTGCGCGTCGCGAGCGGCGGCCGCGCGACTGGTCAGCCGCTTGGAGAGTTCGTCCAAATCGAGCGGCGTAATCGCGACCGCAGCGCGCTATCGGGAGCCGGTATGACGCGGCTCTTGATCGTGGACGACGATGCCGTGCAGGCGCGAGCGCTCTCGCGTGCCTTTTCGCGGCTGCGGCCCGACCTCACGTTGTTGACCGCCTGCAATGGCGTCGAGGCAACGCAGCTGCTGACGGAGCATTCGGTCGACTTGGTGCTCACCGACCTGCAAATGCCGGAGATGGACGGCTTCGAGCTAGTCGCTTGGATTTTGAGCAATTGCCCGGACGTCGCCATCTTCACCATGTCGGCCTACGGTACGGAGCAGACGGCCGCGCGTTTGGATGGCATGGGCGGCATCGAGTATTTCACGAAGCCGCTCGACCCCAAGACCGCGTTGGCTCGTCTCACCGACGCGCTCAACCAGTCCGTACGCGGGCACGTGCAAAACGTCAGCTTGGCCTCGTTTCTGCAGCTGATGGAGATGGAGCGCAAGACGTGCAACCTGACCATCCGCAGCGACGACAAGTTGGGCGTCCTCGTGGTGCGCAAGGGCGCGCTGATCGACGCACACAGCGGTGAGCTGCGGGGCGAGCTGGCCGCGATTTCGATCATCGCCTGGCCCAATTCGAGCATCATGATCTCTCGTCATGGCGAGTTCGGGCCGCCCATGATCCACAAATCACTCGGCTACGTGTTGATGGAGGCCATGCGCGTGCAAGACGAGGCGGCGTACAAGGCGTCTCGTCCGACCGACGGCAACGGCTCGGCCTTCCCGGGCGCTCGACGCTCGTGGAGCCCGGACCGGGGAGCCTCCGAACCGAGTTCGCCTCTGGCAACCGATTCGTCCTTGCCGGCGCCACGCGAGCTCGGCCTGCCCAGCGGGGCGAGCGCGATTGCGGTGGTCGAGACGGCAACGGGCATGGTCTTGCAGTCAGCGGCCAAAGAAGGTTGCCCAGTCGCGGAACTCGCATGCTCGGCGGCGCTGGTCGTCCGACACCAAGTAAATACGTTGCTCCAGTGTGATGACAGTGAAGGCATCGAAGAACTCGTGCTCTCCACGACCAGCTACTGCGACGTGATCCGACCGCTCGGCAATGGATTGGCTCAGTTCGCGCTGCTCGTGTTCATGCCGGATGAGACGAACTTGGTGATGGCGCGACTCGAACTCGAGCGCTTCATCGCTGGTCGCGCTCGGCTTTAGCTCGCGAAAAACTTACGGCAGACGCTCAGCGTACGCCGTAGCGCTTCAAGCGCGCGCGCAGCGTGGAGCGTGGAATGCCCAGACCCTGCGCCGCTCGTGATAGGTTGTGTTGTGAGTCTTCGAAGGCGCGCAAGATCAAATCGCGCTGGAGGTTCGGAAGGGTCGCGGGTCTGAGCAGCAGGGTGCCCGACTGGCCGGGTCCGGGTTCCTCCGGCGCGGCTGCCGGCTCCTGTGCGCGAGCCTCGCGCGCGAGACTCGGGGCGTGCCACGATTCGTTCGGCAACGGGACCGCGGTTCCGCGCGCTTGCAGCGCGAGTTCGATGTCCGCGCGCGTGATTAGCCCGTCTCGAGCGACGATTGTCGCGTTTTCGATCACGGCGCGCAATTCACGCACGTTTCCCGGCCAAGGGTGGGCGAGTAAGGTCTCCAGGGCATCACGGCTGAGCCGCGGGTTGCCGACCGGATGCCGTTTGGCGAACTCGGCCAAGAAGTGGCGCGCTAGGTCCGGAATGTCCGACGCGCGTTCGGACAACAGTGGGGTTCGGATCGCGTAGCCTGCCAAGCGAAAGAACAGATCGGCGCGCAGCGACCCGTCGAGCGAGGAATTGAGCGGGCGGTTGGTGGCGCTGACGACGCGCGCACCGAATACGCGAGTGCGCGTCCCGCCGACCCGACGGAACTGACGGATCTCCAAAACGCGCAGCAACTTCGCCTGCAAGGCTTGTGGCATTTCCCCTATTTCATCGAGAAACAGCGTGCCCCGGCCCGCTTCTTCGAACAGCCCGACGTGTGACGACCTGGCACTGGTGAACGCGCCTGCCTCGTGGCCGAACAACTCGCTTTCGAACAGCTGTTCCGGAACCGCCGCGCAATTGACGCTCACGAACGGTTCATCCGGACAGCTGAGCGCGTGGACGGCTTGGGCGACGAGCTCTTTGCCGGTACCAGTTGGCCCCTGGATGAGTACGGGCACATCGCGAAACTGCGCGACGCGCTGCACGTGCTCGCGTAACTCTCGCGCTTTATCACTCGCGCCCACCAGCCGCTGCAAGGAGTCTTGCTGCGTGCCCACGTAGGGCTCGCTGGTGCTGCGCTCGCGGGCGGCGCGGCGTTGAGCGGCCAGCTCGCGAATGCGCGTGGCGAGCACGTCTTCGGGCACCGGCTTCTGCATCACGTCTTGTACACCGGCCCGGGTCGCCATCACCGCGGTGCGCACGTCGATGTGGGCCGAGTGGATGATGGTCGCGGGCGGCGAGTTGCCTTGCGCCATGGCGTAGACCTCCATTCCGTCCATGCTGCCCATACGCAGGTCGAGGAGCATCACGTCGTAGTCGACACTCTCGAGGCGATTGAGCGCGGCGCGACCATCGAGCGCGGTGTCGACCTCGAATCCTTGCAGGCCGAGCACGCGCTGCAACGCGCGCACGAGTACGCTGTCGTCATCGACGACGAGCACCCGGATGGCTCCGCTTCCGCTAGCGGAATACTGCGTCAGGCTCGCCAAGTTGGACCACTCACTCTCTCGTCCAACGGCGCTCGGCCCGCGGACGATTAGCCAGAGTGTCACCGATGAGCGGCGCTTGGCACAAGCCGAATCCGAGTCCCGATTTGGCGCATACCAATCTGCATCACCCGGCGCGCGCGGGGGCGATTTTCGACGCCACGACCGCGCGTGGCCGCGTGCGCGCCTATGCAATCTTGCAACTACGATCGAGCACCTGAGCAACTGCATCGCGTGCGTCGCTCGTCGTTGGCGCGCCGCCGGCCGCACTCAACCAGAGCGAGTCGTACGCGCGACCGGCCCGGGTCTCGATGTGCATTTCGACCGGGACCAAGCCGAGCAACGCCAAGCGCGTGAGGAGCGAACCGAGTAGGCCGAGTGAATCAGGGGCTTCGAGTGACAGCATCAGGGTGCCGCCGTAGTCCCGCGACTCGAGCAAGCGATAGCTGTCGATCGCGAACGCTGGTTTGGTACTTATGTCGGTGTCTTCGGCGAGCTCGGCGTAGTCGATCGCGAGCGGGTGTCGATCGCTCCCCAGCCCGAGCAAGTGTAGCTCGGCGATCCAGAGGCGCTCACCGGTGAGGCGTGCGTGCGCGTGGTCGATGGAGATCTGCTGTTCGGCCAAACGGCTGCTCAAGCTGGCGAGCCACGCCCCTCGGAACGGGCCACCCAGACGCACTCGAAAGCTCGCAGGCTCGAGCTCGGTGACTTCCGACCAGTTCTCGCCGCGGCGCGTGAAAGTGCTCCCATCCGTACGCGAGGTGCGGTCCATCCGAACATGGATAGCCGCGGTTCGGTTTCGAGCGCGTCATCGCGCACACGTGAACTGCGGCGCGCGGCACTTTATTCGCGAGCGCGCCTCCTGGCGGAAACCGCCAGTCCGTGCTCGGGGCAACTCGACTAGGCTGAAACACGTGGATCCTACGGCACGTATTCGATTCCTCGAGGAGCGTCAGCGCATTCTGTCCAGCGCCGTGCGCAGCTTCGCGGAGGCGACGACCGACTACGAAGGGTTGCTCGAAGTCGTAGCGAGCACCTTGGCGCGGGGGGTCAAAGGATGGCTGCGTCGTTCGCCTGCTCGGCGCGGACGGTTGCCTGTCGCCCGTTGCGGTGCACCTGCCGTTCGAGCAGAGCGTCCACGACCCCGATGCCATCGAGCGCTTGAGGGGCGCACATCACCGGGGCTCGCAACTTGAACGAGCATAGCTCCGCACGCCACGTGCTCGAGACCGGTGAGGCCTTGCTCGTTCCGACGCTCGACTTCGAACAGCTCCGGCAAACGGCGGCTCGAGACGTCGTGAATGCGTACGAGACGATAGGCATTCTCAGCGGGCGCGAGCTGGCCGAGCGCCTCGTCTCCGTGCGTCCGGAAATGAGAGTGCTGTACATGTCCGGCTACACCGAAAACGTGATCGTGCATCACGGTATTCTCGACTCCGGTACGGCATACTTGCAGAAGCCAATCGTGCCCGAAATGCTCGCGCGGCGTGTGCGCGAAGTGCTCGACTCGCGTAAACGCAACTGACCCAGTATGCATGTCGTCCGAGGTCATACCTTGGGGGTGATGACTGCGTGTCTCAGTTTGGTGCAATTGGCTGATTGGTAAAATGCCTAGCGACGATAGGGCTTCTGTTCAACTAAACTTCCGGAGATGATCGGACCTGCATCTCTGCTCGCGGCTTGCGCGCTCAACGCTTTCGGCGCTTACGATGTCCTTTCGGCGAGCGTCAGCCACCCTCACTCGGCGCTCGACCGCGTGGTGTACGAGGTCGAAGTCGATCACCAGCAGCTCAATCGCTTCGCCATCACCCATGTCAGCGACCAGCACGGCGGACGGAATGGACCAGTACTGCTCCTGAGTCCGTTCCTGCTCCCGGGCCAGTTCTACGAGATCAGCGAGAGCGGGGACTACACCAAATCCGCGGCCGGTGAGCTGGCCAAGGCCGGCTACGACGTATGGCTCGTGGATCAGCGGCGTACGCGCTTGCCCGTCGGTGCCTGCGAGTCAGGCACTGATTGCAGCGCAATGGCGCACTGGGACTTCGACGCGTTCTCGCAAGATGCGCTGTTCGCGTTGTCGTTGCTCAAGTCGTTCAATCCGCATCGGAAGCCGGTCGTCGGCGGCTTCTCCGCGGGGGCGAACGCGGCGTTGGCGACCGTGAACCGCGCGCCGAGAGAGTTCGCCGGCGCGTTCCTGTACGAGGGGACGTTCTTCACCGAAGATCCGCTGATCGCGACGCACAATGATGCCATCTGCAGCACGCTGCAGGGGGCGATTGCCGGCGGCGCGGTTTACGACCCGGGTTCCGCGGTTCTCGGTCAGGTGCTGCAGCTAGCTCGTTCGAATCCATCAGCACCTTCGCCCTTCCCTGCGTTTCCGCCAGGCACGACGAATCGCCAAGCCATGTTCTACGTGTTCGGCACTCCGCCGCCGGTCGGTGCGTTGTCGCCAACGCCGGGTTTCGTTCGCAACCTGGTGAACTTCACGACGCAGAGCTTCGTGTACACGAACGAGCAGCGCTTGCTCGCGGTGGGCCCGCTGTTCGACAATTATGGCTCGCTCGCGGCGCTGCGCGATCTTTCTTGCGGGCTCGCCGGCCGAGACGACAGCTACTACGGCAACCTGAGCGCGTTCCGCGGAGATGTCTTGATCTACGTGGAAGGGACTGGCTTTGGCCAAGCCATGTTCGACACGGCCTCGCTCTTCGACCACGCGGACCACGTAAATATCGAGCATCATCCGGAGTTCGGCGAGGCCGATCCGTACTTTGGCACTCGTTGGAAGCAAACGTTCCTGAAACCTTTGCAAACCTGGCTGAAACGAACCCTCTAGCCCGCTGCGATCGGGGCTAGACGAACGCTCGCCGAGGATTACGATCCTGGGCGTGATGGCCAAGACACTACTTCTGACGCTGTTGCTCGCTGGCGCCTGCCACCGTGATCGCGACGCAAAAGGCCCGATGGAGCGCGCGGGCAAGGGCGTCGACACGGCCGCGGAAAAGACCGGCACCGCGCTCGAAGGCGCGGCCGAAAAAACCGGTGATGCGCTGAACCGCGCCGGCCGCGCCACCGGGCGAGCATTCGAGCGAGCGGGCAACAAGCTGCAGGGCAAGGGGCAGACCTCGTCGCCTCCGACGACCCCGTCCCCGAAGGACTGAGCTGTCGCGGGTATGCCCTGGGGCAAGCACCGCGGGCTCGCGCCCCTGCGTCCGAGCTTCACTCGCCGCGGGTGAGCAGCCGCGAGCCGGCGCCGGGAGGGGGAGGGCTGCTGCGCCGCTGATCGTCCAAGACGGAGCGAAGCTTGGTCAGCAGTTGCGCGGGCATGAGCGGCTTTTGGACGAAAGCAAACTCCGAGCTCAGCACGCCGTGGTGGATGATCGCATCGTCCGTGTAGCCAGACATGAACAGCACTTTCATGCCCGGGCGAAGAGGCGCGAGTCGCTCCCATAACTGACGGCCGCCGATGCGCGGCATCACCACGTCCGTCAGCAACAGATGGATAGCGCCCTTGTATTGCTCGCAGATCAGCAGCGCGTCGCCGCCCGTCGGCGCTTCGATCACGTGGTAGCCATGCTTGCGAAGAATGGCACAGGCAAGCGCTCGGACTTGCTCGTCGTCTTCGGTGAGCAAAATCGTCTCTACGCCGTGCAGGGTACCGGGTGGAACACTCTTGGGCTCTTCGGTCTTGGCCTTGCCGGCGGCGCGCGGGAGGTAGATCTTGAACGTCGTCCCTTCGCCGACTTCACTGTAAACCCAGATGCTGCCGCCGCTCTGCTTCACGATGCCGAAAACCGTCGACAGCCCGAGCCCGGTTCCCTTGCCGCGCTCTTTGGTGCTGAAAAATGGCTCGAATATGCGGGTTTGGGTCGCCTGATCCATGCCGGTGCCGGTATCACTGACGCTCAACATCACGTAGGGCCCCGCGTCCACGCCGAGGTGCTCCGAAGCGTAGTCGTGATCGAGCTCGACATCTCCCGATTCGATCGTGAGCTTGCCTCCGCGCGGCATGGCATCACGTGCGTTCACGACCAAGTTCAGCACTACTTGCTCGAGCTGCGTCGGATCGACGAACACAGTGCCGAGACCACGCCCGGGAAGCAGGGTGAGCTCGATGTCTTCACCAATCAGTCGGCTCAGCATCTTGGCCATGCTCGCGATGGCGTCGTTGAAGTGGACCACCTTGGGCTGCATCACTTGTTGCCGGCTGAACGCCAGCAACTGGCGTGTCAGATCGGCTGCGCGCCCGCCCGCCCGCGCAATTTGCTCCAGGTCGGCGCGCATCGGGTCCGAGTTCGGTAGACCATCCAGCAGTAGGTCCGAGTAGCTCATGATCACCGAGAGCAGGTTGTTGAAGTCATGCGCGACGCTGCCCGCCAAGGTGCCGATGGCCTCCATCTTTTGCGACTGTCGCAGCTGTTCCTCGGTTTGGCGCAGGGCCTGCTCCACTCGCGCGCGGCTGGCCGATTCCTGTTCGGCAGTGGCGACGGCGCGCGCGGAGGCGAGTTCGGCATGGCGTTGCTCGCTCAGGTCCAGCGCGAAGGCGATGAATCGCGGCGCATCGAGCATGGCGCCGCCGACCAAAACGGGGACGCGCGAGCCGTCCTTTCGAAAGTACTCCTTCTCGCGGGCGCGAATGCTGCCGGTACCTTTGAAGTGCTCGAGCGCGATTCGGTCTTGCTCGCGCCACTCCGGGGGCGTGAGCTCGAACAGCTGGAAAGCGCCGGCCTCGAACTCCTCACGCGTGTAGCCGATGATGCGCAAGAAAGCGTCGTTCAGCTCCTGGATCCCGCCATTGGTGTCGCCGATCACGATGCCCAAGATGCCGGAGTAGGCCAGGTGATTGAAGCGCATCTCGCTCTCGCGCAGCGCGCGTTCGGCCTTTCGCTCCTCGGTCTGGTCGCGGAATACGATCACCACGCCGCGTAGCGCGCCACGCGAATCGCGGATGGGCGCGCCGCTGTCGGCCACCGCATGCGTCGTGCCGTCGCGCGCCTCCAAGCGGCTGTGCATTGGCAAGCCGACCACGGCGCCTTCGGCCAGAATGCGCTCGATGGGCGTGGCAACGAGCTCGCCCGTGTCCTCGTTGCGGATGCGAAACACGCGGGCGAAAGCTTGGCCCCGGGCCTCCTCCGGGGACCAACCCGTGAGCTGCGTCGCGATCGGGTTCATGCTCGTGATGCGACCCTCGAGGTCGGTCGTGATCACGCCGTCACCGATGCTCTGCAGGGTGATGGCCAAGTCGTTCTCGCTCTCTTGCAGCTTGAGCTCTACGCGTCTCCGCTCGAGGTCGGCCCGGTGCAAGGCCTTGGCGGTCGAGACGACGAGGGCGGACAGACAGACCATGCAGGAGGCGGCGAACACGGCCGTGCCAAACGCAGTGCCGAAGAGCCCGGCGTGCTGGCCCTTCACCCGCAGCCAACCCAAAAGCGTGGGGATCAACACGACGGCCGGCACGAGCCGGCGGATGAGCAGGCCGCCGGGACCCGAGCTGGTCAAGACGCGCATTAGGCCATGCTTGGGACGCGCGAACAGGATTGCGAGCGAGCTCAGCGAGAAGCCCAGCGCTGTGTGCAGAGCCATCGAGCTGTACGGCTTGATGGCGTACAGGGACTCGACTCCGTACAGGTAGCCGAGCAGCGCTGCGTAGGAAGAAAGGCCGACGAGTATCGCCAGCCATTCGCTCGGGCGACGCTCTTCGCGACCGATGCGGGCATCGAGCAAGACGAGGGCGCAGCCAAGCAGCATGAAGTGCGTGGCCGCGCTGATCGTCATCCGCGCGGGCCATGGGCCTGGTTCGGCCCCCAGGTAAAGCACGCGATCGAAGCCCGAACCCCAGCGGAACGCATATTCGGCCAAGGTGAAGCCGCCGAGGAGCAGCACTGCCCAAGACAGCTTGCGCCCGATTCGGCGCGTGCTCTCCACCCGCGACTGAACGCACCAGAGCGCCGCGCCCATGCCCACGAAGCCGAGCGCCGTATTGGGTTTCATCGGCGCGTAGTGGGGCGTCAAGCTGGTCAGGATCGGTAGACGCAGAAACCAACCCGAGAGCACGACGAGCCCCAGGGCAACCAGCAGTAGCGCGGCGGCACGTGACGCCGCCTCGAGCCTGATGACTAGCCGCGGGTCGCCAATGAGCGCTGAGTCGGGTTCGGCTCCCATGTGCAACCGAAACTCTACCGCAATGTTTGACGAACCGACGAGCGCTACGCGATCCACGGCCTCAGTGGGTATTTCCGCAACGACCGCCGTGATCTTATCCCTAAATTCGCGTTTTCCACCGGCCGCTCATGGTGGGCAGGCGCTCCGGGCGGAAACGTAGCCAGCAGCGAGCCGAACGGTCTTGCTCTCTCCGAGCACCCGGGCAAAGACTCGCGCTCCTGGAGCCCGATCCCGCCCCGGGGCGATGCAGCTAGAAGATGACCGCGTTTCTCGAGACCATGCCCGCTGCGTACGCCGACGTTTTCACGTCCATCGAGGCGTCGGAACACGCCAAGGTCGTTGCGCGCCGCGGCGCGCACTTGGTGCACGCGGAATTGTGTTCAGGCTCTTCCGGCGAGCACGTGTGTCTGGTCGCTGAGGACCGACCGGGCCTTTTGGCTCTGGTGACCGACGCGCTGCTCGTGCACGGACTCGCCATTCGCAGCGCTAAAGTCTATTGCCGTCGGCGCAACGACGGCCAATCCGAAGCCGTTGATTTCTTCGAGCTGCGGCACGAAAGGGCGGACGACAACGTGCGCGTCGGCCCGGCCGAGCTGGCCGCGTTCCTACAAACGCTGTCGGAACTGGTGGCGGAGGAAGTCCTGGCGTCGTCTCGACAGAGCAAGCCTCCCCCTTCGAGTCAGCCGCCGTTGACCCGCGTCTACTTCGAGCTCGAGGCGTTGCGTCGAGGTGAAGCGACCCTGCTCGTCGAAGCGCCGGACACGGAAGGGCTGCTCAATGCGATCAGCAACGCGCTGCACGCGCAAAACGTGCACATCGTCGCCTCCGAGATCCGCACGGACGGCGGCGTCGCCCATGATCGCTTCGATTTGGCCAGCAACGATGCGCTCGCTCTGAGCGCAGTGCGCCTGTGCGACATCCAACAAGCCGTGCACGCCGCGCTGCCCAAGCTCGCGCGTCGCTGAGCATGCGGCATGTTTCGGTTCATTCGCGGTATCGAACGACGAGTGAGCAACGACACCCGCGATCTGATCTTTCGCGGCTTGTTTTCGAGCATCTTTCTCGGCTTGGGTAGCGAGCACTTGTTCGATGACCGTCTGATTCAACACTTCATGCCGGCCTGGGTCGGCTACCCGCTGCTCGCTTCGCGCTTCAGTGGGATCCTGCTGCTCGTCGGGGGCTTGTCGATCTTGGCCGGTTACCGCATGCAGCTCGGCGCCCGCTTGCTCGGGGCCTTCTTGTTCGTCGTCACGCTCAGCGTGCACGTGCCGGGCGTCTTCCGAGTTCCGCCCGGTATTCCGCCGGACTCCGCGTGGCTGTGGACGGTGTTCCAGCGCTCGAATCTGGTCAAGAATTTGTGCTTGTTCGGCGTGTGCGTGCACCTCACTACCCAAGCGCCCGGTCGCTTCAGCGTCGACCACTGGCTTGCGCGTCGCAAGTCCAACGCTTGAACCTCGCTTGTCGGCGTGGCATCGCGCGTGGCGACTGGTAGAGTGTCGGTCGTGTCATGCCTGGACGTCGCGCTGTCGCCTTTTGTTTGCTGCTTCCGTTGCTCGGTTGTCGCCCCGCTCGCCAAGCAACCCCCGGTGAATCCATGACCCTGCTTCCGACCCCAGCTGCTCCCGCCACAACGACTGCAGTGCATGGCTTGCGCTACCCGGACGCGCCCCGCGGCGACCAACGAGACGACTACCACGGCGTGCGTGTGGCCGACCCGTACCGCTGGCTCGAGGCGATGGACGCGCCCGATACGCGCCGCTGGATCGACGCCGAAAACGCCCTCACGGCCGAGCAACTCTCGAAGATCGGCGCACGCGCGCCACTCGAGCGGCGCCTCCGCGAGCTCTGGAATTACGAGCGCTGGGGCGTGCCTTCGCTCCACGGCGCGCGCCTCGTGGTCTCTCACAACGACGGGCTGCAGAACCAATCGGTGCTGTACACCCTGAACGAGCACGGGGATCGCCTGCCTCTATTGGATCCAAACGCGCTTTCCAAAGAAGGAACGGTTGCGCTCGGATCCGTCGAGTTCAGCAACGACGGCAAGCGCATGGCCTACGGCTTGGCCGACGCCGGTTCTGACTGGCAAACCTGGCGCGTGCGGGACGTCGCTACCGCGAGCGACAGCGCGGACGTCCTGCATTGGGTCAAGTTCAGCGCGGCGAGCTGGAGTCACGACGATCAGGGATTTTACTACTCTCGCTTCGACGAGCCGAAGGCGGGTGACGAACTCACGCAGCAGAATTATCACCAAAAAGTGTACTTTCACCGGCTCGGCCAAGCGCAGTCGGCCGACACGTTGGTCTACGCGCGGCCCGATCACAAGGAGTGGGGCTTCGGCGCTACCGTGAGTGAAGATGGCCGCTGGCTGATCTTGTCGGTGGGCATCGGGACCGATCCCAAGAACTGCATTTTCATCCAGGATTTGCACGTTCCCGCGAGCTCTCGCAAAACCATCGAACTTTTGCCGGGCTTCAGCGCAAAGTTCGATTTCATCGGCAATCAGGGCGACACGCTTTGGTTCTTGACCGACGATTCCGCGTCGCGGCGCCGCGTGATCGCGATCGACGTGCACCAACCGGATAAAGCGGCTTGGCGCGAGCTGATCGCCGAGGGCCGGGACACGCTCGAGTCGGTGAGCGTGGTTGCGGAACGAATGATCGCCACGCGCCTCGATGACGCGCACACCAAAGTCACGATTCACCGGCTCGATGGCAGTTTGGAGCGTGAGTTGACTCTGCCCGGGATCGGCAGCGCGGGCGGCTTCTACGGCAAGCGCCGCGATCGCGAGACGTACTTTTGGTACAGTGACTTTTCGGTGCCGACCGAGATTTGGAAGCTCGACGTCCAATCCGGAAAGACCAGCCTCTGGCGCCGTCCCCAGGTTGCATTCGAGCCCGCTGCCTACGAGACCAAGCAGGTTTGGTACCAGAGCAAAGACGGCACCAAAGTGCCGATGTTCCTGTGTGCAAAAAAGGGTCTCGCGCACGATGGCCAGACGCCGACTTACCTGTACGGCTACGGCGGTTTCGAGATCTCGCTCACTCCGAGCTTCAGCGTGGCAAACTTGGTTTGGATGGAGCTCGGCGGGCTCTTAGCGGTGCCCAACCTGCGCGGCGGCGGTGAATTCGGCGGCAAGTGGCACGAGGGCGGCATCAAACTGCAGAAGCAGAACGTGTTCGATGACTTCATCGCCGCTGCAGAATACCTGATCGAAAACCGCTACACCCAAAGCGCCAAGCTCGCCATCGGTGGGCGCAGCAACGGCGGTCTCTTGGTCGGCGCGGTGCTCACCCAACGGCCGGAGCTATTCGGCGCCGCGTTACCCGGCGTGGGTGTGCTGGACATGCTGCGCTTCAATCAGTTCACGATCGGCTGGGCATGGGAGTCGGACTACGGTTCACCCAAAGATGCCGCCGAGTTCGCCGCATTGCGTGCCTATTCGCCCTACCACAACGCCAAGCCCGGCACGGCGTACCCGCCGACGCTGATCTACACCGCTGATCACGACGACCGCGTGGTGCCGCTTCACAGTTACAAGTTTGCGGCTGCCTTGCAGCATGCTCAAGTCGGTCCTGCGCCGATCCTGATCCGCATCGACACCAAGGCGGGCCATGGCGCTGGTAAGCCGACCAGCAAACAAATCGAAGAATGGGCCGACCTGTGGGGTTTCCTCGTCGCGCACCTCGGCGTCGATCCCGAGCGAATCGCGCCCTGAGATGGGGGAAGTGTTCGACGATTTGCTGCCGCCCGATTTCGCGGTCGAATGGGGCGATCCGCGGCAGCCGAGCCCGCCCTTGTTTCCCGAGGAGCAGGCATTGGTCGCGTCGGCGGTGGAGAAGCGGCGGCTCGAGTTCGCGCGCGGGCGGCATTGCGCACGTGCCGCATTGCGGCGTCTCGGGGTGGCTGATGCGCCGCTGCTCACCGGCGCTCAGCGCGAGCCGCTGTGGCCGGCCGGTGTGGTCGGCAGCATCACCCACACGAGCGGCATTTGTCTGGCCGCGGTCGCCCGCGCAGAGCACTACGCGGGCGTCGGGATCGACGTAGAACCCGCAGCGCCGCTGGAGCTTGGACTTGCGCAACGCATCGCCCGTGAAGCCGAGATGAACGCATTGGGCTCGATGCCCCCGCTGCTCGCGGCGCGCTTGGTCTTCTCCGCAAAAGAGGCGTTTTATAAGTGCCAGTTCTACTCGAGTCGGCAGTTCCTCGACTTCGACGCGGTGGCGGTCAAACTCGAAGCGCGCGGCGAGTTCTCGGTGAAGCTCTTGGTCGATGCCGCGCCGTTCGCGCCGGGCGCTACCTTTCGGGGTCGCTGGCGTCGCAGTGACGGCTTCCTGTGCACTGCCGTAGTTCTACCGAAGGCAACGTCTGGTATCGATTCTGCATAGACGTTTTCGGCGCACGCTCACACGCCGGCGTTCCGTCTCGGCGCATCGAGCACCTCGCGTACGCGCCGGACGAGCATTTCCGGCACGAGTGGCTTTTGCAGGTAGGCAATGCCGGAGTCCAAGATCCCATGATGCACGATGGTGTTCTCGGTGTAGCCCGACATGAACAAAACCCTCAGGTCGGGCACGATTTGCACCAGCCTTTCCGCGAGCTGGCGGCCGCTCATGTGCGGCATGATCACATCGGTCAGGAGCAAGTGAATCGGTCGCGGGTGCCGTTCGCAGATCAGTAGCGCTTCTCCCGCATTGCGCGCTTCGATCGCGTGGTAGCCGTATCGGCGTAGGATTTGCTGCGCCACTTGACGAACTTCGTCCTGGTCTTCCACGAGGAGCACCGTCTCCGTCCCGTGAAGCGTCGCGGGCGGCGGGGGCTCTTGAGGTGGAGCGTCCGCTTCGGTCGAGGTCGGGAAATAGATTTTGAAGGTCGTGCCGCTGCCGGGTTCGCTGTACACCCAGATATTGCCGCCACTTTGGCGTACGATGCCGAACACCGTCGACAGGCCGAGACCCGTCCCCTTGCCTTGTTCCTTGGTCGTGAAAAACGGCTCGAAGATGCGCGCCTGCGTCGCTTCGTCCATGCCTACGCCCGTGTCACTGATGGCCAGCATCACGTACGGGCCGGGGGTAACGCCGAAATGCTCGGTGGTGTACGACGCATCGAGCTGCACGTTGGCCGTTTCGATCGTCAGCTTGCCGCCTTCGGGCATCGCGTCTCGCGCGTTGATGCACAGGTTCATGATCACCTGATCGATTTGACCCGGGTCGACCTTCACTCGCGAAAGGACGCGCTCTTTGCGCGTCACGAGCTCGATGTCGGCGGCGAGCAGGCGTCGGAGCATGCGTTCGGCCTCGTCGAGCACGTCGTTCAGGTCCAGCACGCGCGGGGCGAGCACCTGCTGGCGGCTGAAGGCGAGTAACTGTCGCGTCAATTCTGCCGCTTTCTCTCCGGCCTTGCGGATCGAGTCGATGTCGGCGCGCAGCGGGTCCACGGGTTTGAGATCGCTCAGCAGGAGCGAGCTGTAGCTCAAAATCACGGACAGCTGATTGTTGAAGTCGTGGGCTACGCTGCCCGCGAGCCGGCCCACCGCCTCCATCTTCTGTGCGTGCCGAAACTGCGCTTCGCTCGTGCGCAGGGCTTCTTCCGTTTCTCGGTGCTGTGCGATTTCGCGCTGCAGCTGCTCGTTGGTCCGGCGCAGCTCCGCCGTGCGTGACTCCACCCGTGACTCTAGCTCGGCCTGCAGCTCGCGCAGCCGGGCGTTGGCGCCCTGCAGCTCTTGCGCCCGCTGAAATACTTCGGCCTCCATGGCGACCGCGTGCGTGCGCAGCTGTTCCGTCTGTCGCTGTCGTTCCTCGTCGAGCGCGCGTTGCCGCACGAACTCGGTAACGTCTTCCACCCGGTGAGTGATGTAGACGAGCTCGCCGTTCGCGCGCAGGACTGGTGAGTTGATCGGGCTCCAGTGACGAACCTCGAAGCCACCCCCTTCTGCTTCGGGCCGCCGGATATCGTACTTTTGCACGGCCATCGCGTCTGGTCTTCGCAGAGCGAGCACGCGCTCCAAGGACGCTCGCAGATTCGCGACTCCGGTTGCTTGCCGATCATCGGGGTTGTCGGGGAATACCTCGAAGATTCCGCGCCCGAGCACGTCTTCACGGCGGGTCATGGTCGCCGCCAGGTAGGCGTCACTTGCGGCGATGATCTCGAGCCCTGGGGTGAGGACCAGATACAATCCGGGAACCGACTCGAAGATGGTTTGAAAGTCAGGGTCCAAAGGGAACGCACTCGCAGCTTCGGGAATGTCGCTTCAAAACCTGGCGACGCTAGCGCACACGAGCGCCATCGCGAAACGGTGGAGCAGCTGGATCACAGGGCGTCACCCTTTGGGGTAAGCAGCCGTTGCAAGAGCCATATTCGATGGGAGAACCGCGCTCCGGCGAAGTCCGCCAGGCACCGATTGGGAGATGGGCGGTCACAATTCGACGCATTCGCGTGGCGTGAGCGTTCACTTGCGCCGCGCCTTGAATACCTTGGGCGGCAATGAGGCGGCGCCCTCGAATGCCAGCCTGACCCAACGCCGGAGCTGCGCTGGCTGGGCCATTATCCCGTCGGGAAGCATGACCTTGGAACTCCGCGCTCGCCCGTTGCCCATTGGGTCGAAGGGAGCCGCGCCCTGCAGCGAGAGAGCGGTGGATCTATCTGGCTCTTGTAGCCAAACCATTACCGAGCGCGCAAAGAGCCCCGCAAAGACGTATCCGTTCACTTTCGCCACCACGCCGCCAAACATCTTCAGCGTTTGCACGCGCGGATCTTTCGGCAGGGCCGCTGCGAATATCGGCTGATGTTCGGGTGGAACTTTAACCGAGGCCATCGCGGCAGTTTACACGCCCCGCTCGTGCGTCAGCGGCAGATAAAAGGCCGCCCGTTTTACCCAGCTCCCCGCCTGCCCAGCCGAGGTGAATTTGGCTTTCGCGCAACGGCGCTCCGAGCCGCCGTCGAGGCTACCTGAAATTGCGCTTTGCATCGCGCAGCGCCTGAACCATAGCCGGGGCATGCCCCCTCGCCGCCAGCCTGCGCGTCGTCGCCCCACCCCTGCCAACGCAGCGACGCCACCTGAGTCAGGCCTGCGCTTGCACGCCGAGGGTGACCGACTCGGTGCGCTGCTCAAGGAGCGAGATCGACTACTGTCCACGATCCGGACCAAAAAGCGCAGTCTCGGGGGTGCGCAGGACAAGGCCCGTGACGGACACACGGCCATGGTCGAAAAGCTAAGCCCGCTCGTCACTCGTTACGAGGCTGTTCGAGCGGAGCTGCGCGCGTTGTTCGAACAGCTGCTCGAGCCTGGCCGGCTGTCGGCGAGCGCCGCGAAGAAAGTGGCCGGAGTTCGCCGTACGCTCGAACGACAGGGGGTGTTGGACGCGCCCGACCCACCGCCTGTCGATGACGCAGACTGGGAGTCGCCTGGGCGCCCGGGCCAGTCGCGTCCATCCCCGGGGGCCCGTGGTGCGTCCCAGAACGACTTCTCGAGGCGGGAAGTCGACTCCGCCGAGCAGCGGGGGCAAGGCAAAGACCAAGAGTCGCTACGCACGGTGTTCAGGCGTCTCGTCGCCGCCTCGCATCCCGATCGCGCCAGCCACGAAGCCGAAAGACAAGAGCGCACGGCCGTCATGAAGCAGGCCACTCAGGCCTACGAGCAGGGAGATCTCGCGCGTTTACTAGAGCTCGAGCAAGCGTGGCAGCGTCGCGAGGCACTGCCGCCGAGCGGAAGCGCCGAGGCCCGCTGCCGCGAACTCGAAACCGTCATCGCGGAACTTTCGGCTCAAGCCAAGCAACTTCAAAGTGAGCTGCGCGAGGCCAAGCGCCAACTGAAGTCGACGCTGGTCGACGAAACGGTCGACGAGGCCTTCCGCGAGGCTCGAGAGGAAATCGAGCAACTCGAAGTGATGCGCGACTTCGTGCTTGGCTTCCGCGACGGGAAGATCAGCCTCAGTCGATTCGTTGCGGGACCGACCCGGTTCGAAGTGGAAGATGACATCGACCTCGAGGCATTGCTCTCCGAAGTGCTTAGAGAGCAGTCGCGACCGACCAAGCGCTCGAATCGCCGTTGAGGAGCGCGCGCATCCTCGCTTGGCTTCGCACTGGCAGAATATCAGCGATCGCGGTGCGCCAGCCGCCGCACCGCCGCGTCGAGTTCGGCCTCGGTGGGCGCGCCTAGCAGCAACGGTTCGAGCGGCGCGCTCGACAGTGTGTGCCAAAACAACACGTGCCGGACTTTCCCCAGCGCAATCTGGTCCAACGCAGCCGCGAACGCCTTGGCGGTGTAGGTGGCCTCGAGGGCCAGGCCGACGCCAGCCGCAGCCCGCGTCGCATGTTCACTCGCTGGGGTAGGGCGGCCATAGCCCTCGCCCAAGTAGCGCGCGTCGACTTCGATTCGGGCCATGACCTCCGAACGGAGTGACGGCTCGACGAGTCCTTGGGCGAGCGCGCGCGCCTTGTGCGCGAATACTTTGACGGGTTCCGCGACCGCAACGGCGAGCACTCGACTGCCGAGCCCGGTATGGACGAGCCCGGCGGCGATCCCCGCCGCGGTGCCCCCCGAGCCCAGCGGCAGCACGATCAAGTCCGGCTCAGGCAACACGCCTGTTTGCACTTGAACCGCGAGTTCGCGGACTGCCGTCACCAATGCCAGGCTGCTCAGTCGGTTCGAGCCTCCCGCCGGGATGGGGTAGCAACCTTCGGCGCTGCGCGCGGCCAGGTGACGGGTCGCTTCCGCGTAGGAGAGGGCGGGAACGACGGTAACCCCTTGCCCGATGCTCGCCCGCAACGTTTCAATCACGTGCGCGGAGTGGGGCTGCGGCAGCACTACCGCTTCGACATGGAGCCCGGTCAGCTTTCCGAACACGCCGCTGGCCAGCACGTGATGGCTCCCCACCGTCCCGACGGTGACCAACCGAGTGGCGCCACGCTGCTGTGCGTCGCGGAGCAGCGGCTCGAGCTTTCTCACCTTGCTCCCGCCGTAGATTGCGTTCGTCAGATCATCGCGTTTGACCCAGAGGGTGCAAGTTGCGGCCGAGAGTTGCTCGAGGCAAACCACGGGCGTGGGATAAGTCCCGAAACCGAGCATCGGGTGAACTTAGCCTGCCGTGGGGCGCATCGCGCTCTGGCCGCGAAAAAGCCTCGAGCGACCGAGCGGTCGGACCGCACGCGCTGGTTGAGGATTGGGCGTGCCACTCGGCGAGGGTAGAGTAGCGCCCATGCAACTCGTCCATATCTACATCAACTTCCCGGGCACGACGAAACAGGCGTTCGAGTTCTACGAGACGGTCTTCGGCACGAAGATCGCCATGATGCAGACGTTCGGGCAGGCCACGTTCATGCCGAACGTGCCTGAGGCGGCCAAGGACAAAGTCATGCACATCCAGCTGCCGATCACGGAGACGGTTCACTTGATGGGCAGCGACGTAGTCGAGGGCTTCGGGCCCCCCGTCATCTTCGGAAACAACTTTCACGTGTCGGTCGTTGCTCACGACAAGGCGGAGGCGGACCGCGTGTTCGCGGCGCTCAGCGGCTCGGGTTCAGTCGCGATGCCACTGGCGAATGCGCCCTGGGGCGCCTACTTCGGCATGTGTGTAGATGGCTTTGGCGTGCACTGGATGGTGAGCCTCCCGACCTCGGTGTGAGCCGGGAGCGCGCGCGCGGGACTAGGAGGCCGGTAACTGGCCTCCTTTGCCCACGTTGACGCGGCCTACCGCTACGTCCGATTCGAGCTGCGGCGCCGACGAGCAATCAGCGCGGCCGCGAACAACAGACCCAGTGCTCCGCCCGCGAGACCGCGGTGACCGCTGCCGACCACGGAGCAACTGCAGTCTCCGCCGCCGACGAAGGGCGGCGCTTCCGGGCCGGCGTCACTCGGTGGAGTCGTGCTCGGCTCGCCCGCGTCGCCCGTGTTGCCGCCGGACGCGCCGCTGGCTCCGCCTTCGCCGGGAGAGGTGCCGCTATCGCCGCCCGCGCCCGCCGCGCCGTCGGGTCCGCCGTCGCCTGGAGTCGGCTTGACGGACACGACGACCACCGCGGCGGAGCTCGTGACCGAGCCCGCGTCATTGCTGATCACGACGTCATAGGTCCCCGAGTCGTCTTCCTTCGCTCCGAGTACGCGGTACTCGACCGAGGTTGCGCCGGGAATATCGACGCCGTTTTTGCGCCATTGGTAGTGCAGATCACCGCCGCTGGCCACGACATCGAGGCGCAGTGTCTCGCCGACCAAGACGTTCTTCCCGCTCGGCTGCGTGCCGATGATGGGCTTCGTGATCGGCCCCGCTTGATGAACGACGTACGTCACGCTCACGTTGGTGTCGGCCGCGGTGATCGTGATCGTCGTGGTGCGTGCGACCCCGGTGTTGGCCTGCGTATTGAAGCTCACGCCCGTTTCGGTCTCGAGCAGGCTCTCGAGCCAGGTCGCTTCGCCCGACGTCGTGTACGTACAACCCGAGCCTGTCGTCACATCGAACGTGATGGTGCCACCTGCCATACCGACCTCCGCGCTGACTACGGGCAAGGTGACGGTGCAGCCGCTGGTTTCATTGACGGTGAAGGTCGCGGTGGCATCGGTGTCCGTCGACTTCACGACGATCGTGCCCACGCGAGTCGTATTCGTGTTCGCTCCCGCCACGAAGCTGACCATGCCTTGCGAGTAGTTGAGACCGGTGAGCCAGCTGTCCGGCGAGGACAGGTTGATCCCGCAACCTTCGCCGGTTGCCAGCGAGAATGAGCCAGTGCCGCCGGCTTTCGTGAAGGACAGATCTTGGCTACCGAGGGCGACTTTGCAGCCGCTGGTTTGTGACACGGCGTAGTTGGTCGTGACGCCCGTGTCGGTGCTGGTAACCGCGATAGTGCCCGTGCGCGCGGGGCCCAAATTGGCGCCGGTTTGGTAGGAAATGGTGTTGCCGTCAATCGTCACCGGCTGGAGCCAAGAGTCGGTGCTCGTGGCGGTGAAGCCGCAACCTGCCGTCGTTTGGACGGTGAAGTTGGCGCTCCCGCCGTCGGCTCCAGGCGAAACGCCGCCCGAAGAGAGCACGACCACGCAGCCGCTGGATTGCGTGAGCGTGTACACGGCCGCAGAGGCGGTCGAAGTGCTCGTTACCGTGATCGTGCCCACGCGCTGGGCTTCGGTCGACGGCGCGACGTCGTAAGAGATGCCTTCCGCGGTGACATTGACGCCCGTGATCCAGGGCGCGCTGGTAACCGCCGTGTAGCTGCAGCCATTGGCCGTGTTGACGTTGAAGGTGGCGGTGCCGCCGGCCGCGAACGCCGAACCCGTCGGCGAAGGCAAGGAAACGGCGCAGCCGCTAGCCTGGCGGACGGTCACCGATTGGCCGTTCTTCAGCTGGACGTTGAGCGTGCGCTCGGGGCCGGTGTTTGCTTGCACACTGAAGTGCACGTCGTCATCACCCACGCCCGCGCCATTGCTGACGTTCAGCCACGAGTTGCTCGAGGTGGCCGTCCAAGCGCAAGTCTGAGCACTGAGCGCGAGGTGGAACTGCGCGGTCTGCGCGGCCGCGGACAGCTGAATCGTGCCCGACGGACTGACGTTGGCCGTGCAACCTTCGTCCTGCAGCAGGGTGAAGGTGCGGCCGCCGACGTCGATGCTCGAGGAACGCGCGGGGCCGGGGTTGGCCGTGGTCGAGTACGAGATCTGACTGGATCCCGAGCCGCTCGGCGTGTTGATCACGACCCACGGGTCGTGGCCCTGCGTCGTCCACGGGCACGTAGCGTCGCTCGCAGTGAGCGCGAAGGCGTAGGGTCCCACGCCCTGGGCCGTGACTTGCGCGCCGGTGGGGTTGATTAGGTAAGTGCAGCCGCTGGTTTGACTGACGGTCAGCGTTTGGCCGGCGATACTGAGCGTGCCGGTTCGCGCGATACCGAGGTTGGCCCCGACGTCGAAGGAGACCGATCCCGAGCCGGTGCCGTCAGCGACGATGTTGCTGATGAACGGGCTGTTCGACGTGGCCGTCCAGGTGCAGGCCGGGCCGCTCATGGTGACCGTGACCGTCGCGGAGCCGCCCGCGGAGGTCACGGGTACGGAGGCCGCCGACAGGACCGCGCTGCAACCGCTCGCTTGATTGATGGTGACCGTCTGTCCGGCGATGAGCAACGTCCCCGAACGGATGGGGCCGAGGTTGGCTGCCGCCGTGTAGCTGATGGTTGCGCTGCCGGTCGCGCCAGCAGTCACGTTGCTGAGCCACGGCGCCTGCGAGCTGGCCGTGAACGCGCACGTGGGGGCACTCGCGGTGACGTTGATCGAGCCGGTTTGCCCGGCGCCAGAAGCCGCAGCCTGCGTCGCGGACAGCGTGAATGCGCAGCCGTCGGACTGCGAGACGGTGAACGTTTGGCCGGCGATCGTCAGCGTGCCCGTGCGCGGCCCCGCCACATTGGCAGCCACTGTATAGCCAACGCTGCCGCTGCCGGTTCCGCTACCCGTGACGGTCAGCCAGCTGGCGTTGGACGAGGCCGTCCACGGGCAGGTCGAACCGCTCATGGTGAGCGCGACGGCGCTCGATGCGCCGGCTGCGATTGCACTGGCGCTCGGGCTCGCGAGGGAAGCCGTACAACCCGAAGCCTGACTGACGGTGAATGTCGAGCCACCCGCGACGATCGTGCCCGAACGGGCGGGCCCCGTGTTGGAGGCAACCGAGAACGAGACCGTGCCGGTGCCGGTGCCCGACGCGGTGACGCCGGTGATGAATGCGTCTGGAGACGAAGCCGTCCAGGCGCAAGTCGGCGCGCTCATCGTAATCGTAAACGACGAACTCGCGCCCGCCACGGCGGCCGAGGCCGAGCTGGGCGACAAGGTTGCGACGCAGCCGCTCGCCTGGTTCACCGTAAAGGTTTGCCCGGCGATGGTCAGCGTTCCGCTGCGTGCGGCGCCGGCATTGGCCGAGAAATCATAGGGAACGGATTGATTGCCCGTGCCTCCCGAGGAGGTCGAGGCGAGCCACGAAGCGTTCGAGCCGACCGTCCAGGTGCACGCGGCGTTGCTGGTCGTGACCGCGACACTGCCCGTGCCGGCTCCGGAAACAGCCGAGGCACTCGTGGGCGCGATGGCATACGTGCACGCGCTGGATTGCTCGACGATGAACGTTTGCCCGGCGATGGTTAGCGTCGCTTGCCGCGCTGGGCCAGTCTGAGCCGCAACCGTGAAGTTCACGACGCCGGAGCCCGTGCCGCTCGCGGGAACGGTGACCCAAGGCTGGTCCGAGCTGGCCGACCACGCGCAGGCCGAAGAACTCATGGTCAGGGTCACGCTGCCGGATGCGCCGGCGCCGCTGATGATCCCGCCACTCGCAGACAAGCTGGCCGTGCAGCCGCCGGACTGGTTGAACGTGACCGTTTGGCCCGCGACCGTGAGCGAACCCGCTCGAGCCGGGCCGACGTTCGCGGCCACGCTGTACGTCGCGCTCAGGTTACCGGTGCCGCTCGTGGGCGAGATGGCAAGCCAACTATCGTTGTTGGCGGCGGTCCACGGACAAGACGCATTGCTAGCCGTGATGGTCAAGCTGCCCGAACTGGCCGCCGCGCTTGGCGACACCGTCGTCGGTGCGACGGTGAACGTGCAGCCGCTCGCTTGATTGACCGTGAAGGTTTGCCCCGCGATCGTCAGCGTGCCGCTCCGCGCGACGCCGGTATTGGCGCCCACCGTGTAGCTGACGCTGCCCGTCCCGGTGCCGCTCGCGGTGACGCTCGTCAAGAATGCCGAGTTCGATGAAGCCGTCCACGTGCACGCAGAATTGCCCGGCGTGACCGTGACGCTCGCGGTGCCCCCGGCCGCGCCGGGTGCAGCGCTGCTCGACGACAGCGCGTACGTGCAGCCGCTGGCCTGGTTGACGGTGTGGGTCTTTCCGCCTGCGGTGATCGTGCCGCTGCGCGCGGGCCCGGTATTGGCCGCGACGTTGAAATTCACCGTGCCCGTTCCACTGCCGCTCGCGGTTAGACCGGTAATCCACGAGCTAGCCGTCGTGGCCGTCCAAGCGCAGCCCGCGGTGGTGTTTACGCTAAATGACCCGGATGAAGCGCTCGCCGCGACCGAAGTGCTGCTCGCAGAGAGCGCGTAGTTACAAACCGGGCCGCCGTCTTGGTCGACGTAGAGCGCAGCCGAGCCGATGTCGAGTTCGCCGTAGCGCGGGGAACCAGTGCCATTGGCGGCGACATTGAAGGAGATGGTCTGAGTGCCGGTGCCGCTCGTCGGGCTGATGCCGGTCAGCCAACTATCCGGGGTGCTCACCGTCCAGGTATTGCAGCCGATTTCACCGACAGGGGGGGTATACGCGGACGAGAAGCTGCCGCCGGTCGCCGTAGGCGTGACGGTATCGGGCGCGAACGTCCCGGCGTTGCACACGAGGTTGAGCGTCGTGCCAGAATTGAGCGTCGTGGTGACCGAGAAATTGGCAAGGTCAGACGGCCCGTTGCCGCTGACCACGATCACGAATGTCGACGGAGAGTTGAACGGCGCGGGCGGGCTATAGGCCAACGTGCGCGAGACACTGGTCGTGCCGGCGTTGGTCGTGTCCCAGAAGTTGACGCATTGCTGCGTTGGAAAAACCGAGCCCTGGTAAGTCGTGAGGTAAATGCCCGAGCCCGACGCGCGAGTGGCGCTGATGGTGGCCGAGCCATACAGGCTGATGGTCAGCGTGGCATAGGTGGTGGTCGTCTTCGCCCCGCTGCAATTCGCACTACTCGCCGGTGGGCGACCCCAAGTCTGCGACGGGAACGTATAGTTATACGTCGCTGCGTGGGCCGAAGCGCTGCACACGAGCAACGTCATCGCGGCGAGTAGCGCCGAGGCCCAACGGCTGACGGTCGTCAAAATAGCCTTGGAAGAGCGCTTTTTCATGGAGGTCCTGTGATTGGCGACTGCTCTTGCAACGGCGTTCATTTCTTGGTCTCCGGCGCGGGGGCAGGGGTGGCGCCCGCTGCGCTATCGAGGATGTGAAACTCGACGCGACGGTTGTTGGCGCGTCCCTCGGCGGTGTCGTTCGAGTCGATCGGCTTTTCTTGGCCGAGGCCGACGGCCTGCAGCGTCTTTGCGTCGAGGCCGTGCGCGACGAGCCACTTGAGGACCGAGTTCGCGCGGTACTTGCTGAGCGCCTTGTTTTGCTCGGCAGGACCCACCGAGTCCGAATAGCCCTCGATCCGCAGGCCCTTGATTTCTGGGTGCTCTTTCATCACGGCCAGCACCGCCTCGAGCACGCCCTCGCTGTCCTTGCCGGGCAGAATCATCGAGCTGCCCCAGCCGAATTTCACCTGATCGCGGATCTTGATCTGCCCATCCGTTATGAACGCCGTGGGGCAGCCATTGCGCTTCGGGTCGGGATCCGTGGCGCCGGCCGCGTCGGGGCAGGCGTCGGTTTCGTTGGGAATGCCATCCGAATCCGGATCCGGGTTGGGGCAACCATTGGTCTTCGGATCCGCGCTCTTCACGCCCGCGGCCGCGGGGCAGGCGTCGTTTTCGTCGAGTACACCGTCGTTGTCGCCGTCGGTTGGCGGCGGGCAGCCGTTCTTCTTCGGATCTTGCGAAGCGGGGCCAGAAGCGCTGGGGCATGCGTCTGCCGCATCGGCGATCGTGTCGCCATCGGCGTCGCTGGGGGCGGGGCAGCCGTTCGTGGTTGGTTCAGCGCTCGCTACTCCGGGCGCGTCCGGGCATGCATCACTCGTATCGAGGATCCCGTCCTTGTCGCGGTCGGCGGGTTCGGGCGCGACGGGCGTCGGCAGCGGCTCGTCACGCGCGGGGGCGGGAGTCCACTCGACCGATAAAATGCCTCGAAATGTCGGCGCGCCGTAGCCGCGAACTAGACCCGTACCGACGCCTGCACCCACACGCACCGTGTCGGCGATGGTGTAGTGCGCGCCGAGCAAGCCCTCGAAGGGAGTCGCGCGCTTCGAGAGCACGCTATCACTCGCGGACACGACGGTATCACCGAATAGTTCCGGGCCAACCACCAGCCTGCGATCGAGCAGACGCACGCCGGCCGACGCGGCCAGCATGACTTCGGTGCCGACCGAGTCGTCGCCGAAACCGTCGGTGTCGCGGTACATGACGCCCGCGGAACCGGCGTAGACGAACATCCCGAGCTCGCCCGCAACCAAGATACGCGGGGCGACCCTCACGCTCGGATCGCCCGAGTACGACTTGGGATCCCCCGTCGGAAGCCACAGAGACGCACCGGCCGCAGCCGTGAACGGCCCGCCGAACGTGCCGAATAGTCTCACGTCCGCCGAGAGGCGCAGGTCGCCCATGGCCGTCGATTCGGCGGGCGGTAAAAGCACGACTCCACCCCCGAGGTTGCCCCGGTGTCCGTCGGCGTAGATCTGAATCGGCGCATCGAAAGCAACGCGTAGGCGCTCCCACAGCACGAGACTTGCGCCCGCGTGCAACGTGGCTTGGTTGCGCACGACCGACGATTGCAGGCTGCCGTCACCATTGTAGACCACGAGCGGGCGCGCGGCCCAATCACCCACGATACCGATTGCGGGTCGCAGGGAACCACGCAGATCGAGTGAATCGAGAGCGAACCACTCGCTGCCGCGCTCTGACGGCTTGAAATGGTTGACCGAGAAGTTCCCGCTCGTCTGGGCTAGCGCGGCGGGGGTGAATGCGGAGCACACGGCCAGGGCGATGGACGCGGCAAACAGACTGCGAGATCGCATGAATTTCCCACTCGTTTCGAAGTTGCGCTGAGTTACGAAGCGCGAACACGACCGCGCCGTCCGGTCATCGCCCGCCCCAGGTCATCGGGCGGTCTGCCCGACGCGTGGCGCCTCGAGAGGCACCTTGTCAATCGAGCAACGGAACGGGAGACGTCCATGAGCACTTAAGGGCCCAAGGTCGCTTCTATGTATTTGTAGTTGCTCGTGACATTTGTGAGGAGCAAATACGCAACAGTGCCCCCCGTCGCAAAGCGACAGCGTCGCATTCCGACGTGCCCATGCGCGGCGTCGGCTCGCTTCACTCTTCGTGAAGTACAGAGCGTGGCTCGGAGGCGAGCCTACTGACAGCAGACCACGGTGACACTGCCGCTCGGCACGGCCTCGCCGATCGGACGCGGCGCGCTGGCGACGCTGCAGCTCCCGGGCGTGAGCTCGTATTCTGCACCGACGCGCGACGGATGAATATCACCCGCACCGAGGTTGAACGAGGTGCAGCCATTGCCGAGCGTGTCCTCGAACTTGCCGTCGCAGGACCCGCCCGCGCTCATGACGAGCTTGCCCTCGCAGCTGCCGCCGGTCACCGCGCCGCAACTGCACTCGCTGCAGTCACGACTGTCGGCAACCTCGGTGTATAGCGGAGGGCTCGGATTCGGATAGTCGGCTGGGCAATTGGGGGGCGGCGATCCTGCGCTGATCACCCGCATGACGCACAGTTGCGTCAGATACGGGTACTCGGGCGTCGGAGCGCAAACTTCGTCGTCCGCGTCACAGCTGCTTGCCCCGCTCGGGGGGCAAAGTCGCGCGTCGTATTTCCAAGTCGGTTCAGGGGGCTTGCTGGTCGTGGCCCGGCACGTTCCGCCCGAGGGCGCGCCGATATCGGTGCTCACGGAGCCTTGGCTGCCCGTGCAACCGGAGACTGCACCGCACGCCTTCAGCGTCGTCGTCGCGCACGCCGTCGCGCAGCTCTTGTCCGAAAAAATGCGCAGGGTTGCGCTGCCGTCACACACCTGATCTTGCGCCGTGCACGTGCACTTGCACGCGCTGGCGGGCGCGATCAGCTCGCGATGCAGGTCTTTCGGCTTGGCGTAGCCTGACGGGCAGTCGGGAGGCGCGTCCAATGCGCCCGCTTCGCCCTCCCAGAACGCCATGGGTCCCTTCCACCCCTGCGCGCCGGGCACGCAATCTTGCTTGGGGCTACACGGAGCGGTGGGCAGCGTGACCGCTCCCGCCGCTCCCGCGGCCGCGTCGCCGCCTTCTCCAGCTTCGCCCGAAGCCCCCGCAGAGTCGCCCGGCATCCCGCCCGCAGGCGCACCAGCAACGCCGCTCGTGAAGCCGTAGTCTGGAAACTGACAGCCTTGCAACGCCGAGCTCAGGACAGCGCCGAGCATCACCGTGAGGAGCACGGATTTGACGCACAAACGACGCCTCGCGCTCATTCGCGGGAACCTAACACGACCTTTCTGGGGGCAACGCACGCCCGGTAGCCGGCCTAACTGGGGTCACCCCAGGTCGTCATCAAGTTCATGATTTCATTGTGTATTACTCGAAAGCGGTGGCGTCAGGCTGCGTGGCCGAAGGGCGGCGGATAACCGGCGGCGCCGCGCGGGCCGGCGCGCGCGGGTGCATGGTCGGCGGAAGCGAGAGTTCGAATCACGCGGTCCAGCCTGCCAGCGCTTGGCTACTTGCTCTGGCGCGCATTGGAGCAATGAGGCGCGGTGCGCGTCGCTTGCGACACGCGGGTGACAACGGCTGCGTACGTTCGCCGAGCGAGGCGTGAGCGCGCGGGCGCTGAATTGCAACTCGGCAGACTTGGGCCTACCTTGGCCATGATTGAGCGCACTCGCAGACGTTGACGGTGAAGACGTCGAGGGAAAAACTCCCTGAGCCGAGGAACGTCGCCCGTCTCGCGTCTGCTGCTGGGCCTCGCGCTGCTGTGCGCCGTGCTCGGCTTTCTGCACTTCGTGAACCAGACCATCGACGATGCGTTCATCTCCTTTCGCTACGCGCGCAACCTGGCGAGCGGGCGAGGCTTGGTGTTCAACGTGGGCGAGCGAGTCGAGGGCTTTTCGAATTTTTCTTGGACCGTGCTGCTCGCACTGCCCGCTTGGTTGGGTCTCGATCGCTTCGAGCTCGGGCTGCTGATCACGGCCAAAATACTGGGCGCGCTGTTCGGGGTGGCGACCGTCGTGTTGGTGTCTCGTACCGCGGCAGCGGGGCGTCCCGAGTCGGAAGTTCGCTCTGCGCCGTTCGCCGCGCTGTACGTGGCCACCCTCGCGCCGTTCACGTTTTGGTGCATGGGTGGGCTGGAGACGTCGCTCGTTGCGCTGCTATTGGCGCTGAGCGTGCATCTCCACCTGGCCGAAGATCGCGCGCTGAGCGCCGCGCGGGGGGCATGGCCGTGGTCGTACGTTGCCTTACTGCTCGCCGCGCTGACGCGACCCGAACCTCTGGTGTTGTTCGCGCCGCTGCTCGCTCTGCGCGTAGGGCGAAGTGTTGGCTTCAGCCCCGGCCGGCGCGCCCTCTTGCGTGAGCTGCGCTACTCGTTGCTGTTCGTGCTTCCCTACGCCGCATTCATCGCGTTTCGCTTTGCTTACTACGGTCAACTCGTGCCCAACACGTACTTTGCCAAGGTCTACTTGGATGGCACGACGCTCGAGCGCGGGCAGCAATACCTGGAAGGCGTCGCGAAGCTCTTGAATTGGCCGATATTGGCCGCATTCTGCCTCGTGTTCCTGCCGTTGTGCCATCGCATGAGCTATCGAACGTTGCTGGCGCTCGCGCTGACCACGACCTACTTGGTCGAGGTTTGGTACGAGGGCGGGGACGTCATGCCGATGTACCGTTTGATCGTGCCGTGTTTGCCAATCGTGGCGCTCCTCGTGCACGAGCTGTGGCTGGGCTTCGGCATGCTGTCAGTCGAGCTGTTGGCGCCGCGCCGCACGCTCCCTGAGTGGGTGATCCGGGGCGATTGGCTGAAACGATGGCAACGCGCGGTGCGCGCGCTCGACGACCGCGCGTGGGCCGCGCCCGTGGCGCGCTGGACTCGCCGCGGGCTGCGCGCCGCGCTACTGCTCGTCCTCGCGGTCGGCAGCTCGAGGAGCTTCGAGCCGACGCGCGGATGGATCGAGTCTGGCTTCAGCGGCTTGCATCTCGATCGCTCGAAGTACTTCTCGATCGCGCGCTGGATGGACGGCGAGATCCGCGATCGAGGCCTGCTCGCGATCGGAGAGGCCGGCATCATTCCGTACTACGTGGACCTGCCGGTGCTCGACATGAACGCGCTCATGGACACCCACCTTTCGCACTTGAAGGGCACGATTCATCGCAAATTCGACGTAGAATACGTGCTCGCGCGGCGCCCCAAGTACGTGTTCCTGCTGGTCGATCGCGACGCCGATGGGGCGCTGTCTTCCCACCATTGGTACGCGAAGCTGCTGCTCGCCGAGCCGCGCTTTCAGGCGCAGTATCGCCCCTTACGCGATTTCGGTACGGAAATTTTGTACGTTCGCGTGCCCGAGTGAAAGCGCTCGCGTCCGTTGCCGGCCCCGTTCACTTCACGTTGACGTAGAAGTCCTGGCTTTGCAGGCCCATGATCGGTCCTTCCCAGATCTCGAAACCGACCGCGACGGCGCGGATGTGCGTCGAGCCTGTGATGGTCAGGCCGCGCATCTCTGCGTCGCGCACGAAGTCCATGATGTCGAACTCGATCTCGTGGCTGTCCGACCCTTGCCGGCGGACCCAGTTGACGATCGGCCGGTTATTGACCGAGCCGTTCCAGACGTCCCAAGTGCCCGGCACGTTCGCGACGGTCACGCCCTGGTACATGGCGTTCGGCGATCCAGCGGGCTGGTAGCCCGGTGGATCTCTCAGCCAGACCATGAGGTAGCCCGTGAAGCGCGTCGCGTCGCCGACCCAGATGTCGTACGCGGCGTTGTACTCACCGTTGTCGTTGCCATTCGAGGCCCAGCGCCAGCCGGTGCGTAGGCTGGTGATCTCGTTGAGGGCTTTCGGCAGACCGCAATCACCGCGCTCCTTCACCGAGTACTGGCCACAAAACACCGAGGGGTACGACGCCGGCTGACCACCCGTGCCCGCGCTACCCGCCATCTTGTCGACCGTGAACGCGGTGCCATTCCAGGAGATGGTGTGGCTCTCGAAGCCGGGCCCCCAACCGTTGGTGATGAGCACGTAGTTCTGGTCGTTGCGCTTGATGTCGCTGGCCGTGAAGTAGCGCTCGCTCGAACTTCCGGAGCCTGATTGATCGCCGTTCCCGAGCGTGCCATCGCCGGTGGACGCCTGGCCAGCGCTGCCCGCGGTTCCGCTGCCCGCGCTGCCGGCCACGCCGTTGCTGCCCGCGCTGCCGGCCGCGCCTCCACTCACTGCGCCCGCGCTGCCGGCCGCGCCGCCGCTCGCACTGCCGCTGCTGCCGGCGGCGCTGCTCCCGCTCGCGCCGCTCACCGAAGTCCCGCCGCTCGCGCCCGCCGTCCCTGGAGCGCTCCCCGCCGTTCCACTCGGGGTTCCCACAGGCGCATCCGAAGATGAGCAACCCGCGAGCGCGGCTGTCAAAGACGTCATCAAACAGGCGAGTGTGAGCGTTCGCATCGTGGGCGAAGCTAACACCAGCGAGTGGGTTCAAGCCCGCGCTAGCACGAGCGAATCATCCGAATTATCCGGTAAATGCTGGAGAATTACCATGGCAGACGAAGCCTGGTCTCATTTCGGTATTTCTTGCCCGCAGAAGCCGCCGATACAACTGTGGTTCTTGTCGCAACAATCAGCGCTCGTCGAGCACTTGTCCTGCAGGCCCGAGCACGAATACTCGGGGGGCTTGGCGCCGCACACCAGCGCTCCGCCATCGGCGTCAGGCTGACAGAACCCATTGCAGCATTGGTCACCCGTAGCGCACGAATCACCATCGGCGCGGCATGGGTCGAGCACCCAAAAGCCTCTGGAATTACCGGCCAAGAGCTCTTGCCCGGGCAGGTAGAACGCGGGGTGACTCGCGTCGGTCCCCGGCTTGGCGTCGAGATCGATGGCAGCCACCCACAGCTTCTTGGTTGTGATGTTCTCGAGTAGGTCGACACCGCGCGGGTCGCTACAGAACGGCGGAATCGTCGCCACGTTTGCGTAGCGCCGGCGACTCGTGAACACCACCCAGGCGTAGCCACCCCCCGCGATCGGATTCACCGTTGGCTCGTAGTTCAGATCGACATCACTCTCATGCTTGGCTTGAATGCCACCCACCGCCGAGCCGTCGCCCGTGCAGCTCAACGTCACCGGCGCGCTGAGCGGCGCGAGATAGGAGTTGCCCTGCGCGTCGAGACCATTGAGGCGGTTCAAAGGCGTCGAGGTTTCGTCGCCGCTCAGGCCGTTCCAATAGACTTGCGCCAGTGCGCCCTTTCGGGTTCGCAGATCGCCGAGGTCATTGCCGTCGAAGCCCGCTTTGAGCTGGTGGTGGTAGACGATCGACTTGCCGTCGGGGAAGAACGCGGGCCATCCGGGGCGCGTCTCGTCGGGCGAGCCTGTGTAGTCCACAGCGGTGAGCGGATTAGAGAACGCGAGGTTCTGACGGTCGAAGTCGACGACGACCAGCTTCTGCTTTGGATTCGTGAGCGAGCCGCCGCTCACGGGATTGAAGACGACTCGCTTGCCGTCCGGCGAAAACACGGGCGTGCCGATGTTGCTAGCGATATCGCTCAGGCCCGTCGAGGCCAAGGAGGCGCTCGCTTCCGGCAATTGCAGTACTTCGCCTTTTCCGGAGAGGGCGAGGCTGCCATCGGGATACATGCCCGGGAACTCGGCGTAGACGCCCATCTTCGTCTCGTCGATGTTCCCGTTCACGTTCAGAGCGTACGACCACGTACCGCTATTTTGGTTCGGGCTGACCAAGCGCGAGCCATCGGCAGAAACGGAGTGACACACCCGGCAGTTGCCAGTGCCTCCGTCGCTACCCGCCACGAGTTTCGGATCCGCGTCGCCGACACGGATGCCGAGCGTCGCTCCGCCGAACTTGCCGTCGCCAGCCACGGCCCCGGTGGAGTTCTTGGCTAGCTGCGTTCCGTAAGAATTGTAGTAAATGATCCCCGACAAGCGCGCGTCGGCGATCACCCAGTGTTGCTCGACCGGCCCGTAGCCCACGCCGCCGCTCGCGATCGTGACCGCTACCGTCAACGGATTGGTCTTACCCGAAGCGCTGTTCGAGGCCCTCTCCCACACATCTTGCGGGATTGGATGTTGCACGAATGGGCGATTGGTCTGGGCCAAGATCGCCGGGCGACCGAAGGTACCAGACCAACGAAACGAGCCATTCTTGGTCGAAAGCTCGATCTTTATCGCATCGGCGTCGGCCTTGGTCCAATCCCAGGCGATCAGCGGCGCGAGTACCCCGCGCGGGAACACCGTTCCGTCGTAGGGGTACACGAGCTTAAGCTGAGAGCTATTGCCATCGGAGCTCGGCTCATCCAGTGCTTTCAGCACGTCCTGGTCATCGACCGCAACGCCGAGCCCTTGCCCGCCGACTCCGCCGGGGCCTCCGCCCTCGGTCAGCTTGCCGATGCTGGCCGGGATCTGCGAGGCCTGCCCGGGCACGCTTGGGTCGGCGCCGTTTTGTGCACCGCGGACCTCGACCGTGATCGTCACGTGGGCTTGCTGATCGCCGACGACCGCGGTCACCGTCACCTCTCCGCCCGCGCTGCCCGTCGGTACGAGGGATGTCTTCGAGCCAGCGCCTGGCGTAACGCTCGCGAGATCGCCGCGGTCGACGCTCCACGCGACCTTGACGGGAACGTCGCCGAGGAAAGCGTCGATGGCGACCTTTGGCACCGCCTCGCCGAGGTTCACGGTGACGGTCTTGGTCTCCGCCTTCACGGTCAGCGTGTCGCTGACTCCATCGTCAGAGCCTGCGCTCCCCACGATCAACTCGCCATCGCCGCCCTTCGCGCTGGTACCCGCATCGTTGCCGCTGCGCCCGCCGCTGCCCCCGTTTTCGAAGGGCTGGCCTTCGTTGCTGACCGCGGGATTACTACCGCACGCGTTGAAGACCGAAACCGAACCGAGGAGCAGAACCATCAGGGGCGCGCGGCGAAGCATGTCCTAGTATGCGAGCGCTTCGGCCGCTGTCTGAAGGCAAACGGCTCGCTTTGCAACAATCGGTGTGCGTGCGTCAGCCGCTGTGGGTCATTCGCATCCAACTAGCGAACATCCACCTACATCCCGTTTGGCAACGCCAGCTCGCGTTTCCCGCTGAAATTAGCGAGCCGCGGGATTACGCGCCCGCGATGCGCGTGTCCCGCGGCTCTCACCGCCAACGATTAGGAAGCGTCGGTCGGCGCTTTCTCGTCGTCCTCGTCTTCATCGCTCTTGCCGCTGATGAGCGACTTCACCCAAATCAGCAACCCCGCGACCGCGCCGAGAACGAAGATCAACCAGCCGAACCGGCCCCAGATCCCTCGTTGCATGTCGGCTTCGCTGTACTTGGCGCTGAGCGCCTGGGTGAGCTCGGGGCTCTCGACGTATTTGTCGCCCTGAAACGCCACCGGTTTGCACTCGCTCACCGAGAAGTAAGACCAAAAAATGCCCTGAACGTTGCACAAGTAGCCGGCTTGAAAACCGGCGAGCTCCGGATCCGCGTCGTAAGGAGCCGGCAGCGGTCCCGTCGCAAAAGTTTCGTCACCTCGATTGTAGATGAGCAGGCCTTTTGCTTCGGCCCGTGCCGGCAGAGCCAACATCACCCCCAGTATCCCCAAAATCAGCAGCGCAGATTTCATTGCTGCGAGCATACGCGCGCCCGCGCATTTTCTCCCCGGCGTGGGCGGTACTGCGGGCGCAGCGCGCCCCCCGGCGAAACTGGCTACGCCCCCCGGCGAAACTCACTTCGGCGGAGTGAGTTGGCGGCAGCCGGGACAACCCGGACCACCGCCCGGACCGTTGTCGCATTGCTCCGGTCCTTGGACCATCCCGTCACCGCAGAACGGGCCGAGCTTGCACGCGGCGTCGCACTCACCGTACCCGCCGTCATTGATGCCGTCGTCGCATTCCTCGCCGAAGCTCAAAACGCCATCGCCGCATACCGCGCTGCAGTCGCTGGGGGTCGCCTCGAAGCCCGAGAGGGTCAGGCGGAACGAAGAGCCGAACCGCTTACGCTCGGCTTGGAAGACAACGATCTTGTAAACGTTGCCCAAGGTGAGCCCGAACTTGGCGGCGGACTGAGCGTTGATCGTAACGGAGCCATCCATCGGCACGTGGATCCCGCCGAGGTCCACCGCGAGGTGGCCGTTGACGAACACCCAAACGTCGTCATCCCCCGAGAAGTCGAGGCGCGCGTTGGTGCCTTGCTCGTAGCGGAACCAGTACTGCACTTCACTGGTGAAGGAGAAGTTGTGCTTCTTGGCGCCGGGGAACACCTTGTCTTCGGAGGGCCAACCCGTGTACCCGTACTGCAGCGGGAGCTGGGCAAAGTCCGCATCGAGGGTGGGGCCGGTCACGCTGTCGACAGGGAAGAACAGAGGCGTGCCGTCATACGACATCACTTTGCCGCCCGTGCAGTACTGAGTCGGGCTGTAGCTGCAGGGTTTGCAATCGGCCACGCACGTCGCGACCTGGCCGTCGAAGTTCGTCTGACAGTCGGTGTCGCACTTGGTCGCGGTCGCGGTGAGCGTTTCGATCGTTGCTTGCTGCGTAGCAATGCTCTCCTCGAGCGCAGCAATCGCCGCCGTGTCGGGGGTAGCGGCCGCCTGCAGTTGAGCCAGTTGCTCGGTCGCCTGCGTGAGTGTCTGCGTGGCCGAGCTCACCTTGTCGTGCTGCGGACGGCATACGTTGTCGCATTGCAGCGAGCTGCGTACTCGCGCCGCGCAGCCGGTCTGGCACGTGGCTTTGCTGGTGGCGTTCGGAACCTGCTGCTCGGCGCCTTGGCCCGCGGCGGGCGCTACGGTGACGGTCAGCTGTTCGCCGTTCTTACCGAAACGATTCACGTAGCCGCCGTTGCCGTTGTCGTACAGCACGAGATCGCCAACGACCTTCACGGTTCCGGTGTTGTCGCGGAACCAGCGCGCAAAGGTTTGAGTCGAGCCGATGCACGCTTCTGGGGGCGCTTTGCCGAGCACGGGCCGCCCATCGGCATCGAGTCGGTCTTGGGCGATCCCGGGCACGATGGGCTTGCCCTCGGCGATGCCGCACGTCGTGTCGGGGAACGTGGGCCAGCCGAAATCAGCGTCGTTGTCCGAAAAATCACGGAAGATGGCCGGCACGCGCAGCACGCACTTGCCATCGACCTTCTCGCACTGGGGCTGCTGCTTGCAGGTGAACCCCGTTTCCGTCGTGCACTTGGCCGAGCAGCCGTCGCCGTCGATCGTGTTGCCGTCGTCGCAATCCTCGTTGATGAGCAAGCCATCACCGCAGCCGGACGTGCAAGATTCCCCGGAGCAGTTCGGCTCGCGCAAGCAGAGCGCTGAACAGCCGTCGAACGGGACCGCGTTGCCGTCGTCGCAACTCTCGGCGCCCTCGACCACTCCATTGCCGCACTTGGCGTCCGTGCATACGCTGGGCGCGCCTTCACACTTCTTGCCGAGCTCGACTCGGCAGCGTTCGGAGCAGCCATCACCGGGGGTCACGTTGCCGTCGTCACACGGCTCACTCGCCGCCACGATTCCGTCTCCGCAACGGGCGATCTCTCGACACGACTTGCCCGGGTTGGGACAACTGAACCCGCGCTCGACGATCAGGCATGCCGCGTTGCAGCCATCACCCGATTGCTTGTTGCCGTCGTCACAGGCCTCGTCCGAGGTCAGCGTCCCGTCACCGCAACCGGGAGGCGCCACCTGGTCCGGCGGTGAATCATCGACGACCAGGTCGCCCTGTCCACCGGTGCCGGTGTGAACGCCGCCGCCTTGTGCCGTGCCCGAGTTGCCCGTGCCACCCTCGGAAACGCCATCACGCTGCGGTGGGGCCGAACCCTGGGAGCCGCAGCCGGCAGCTAGAAATCCCAAGAGCAGCGCTGATGCGAGTCGAGCGAACGGACGGTGCGAGTTGCGCATGAATATCGATTGTTTGTGCCACGGCGACACACTGGGATCCATGAGCGTTTGTGGGTGATCATGAGAAGTTCGTCTGTCCGCTTTTCAATTTTATGCGCTCACTACTCGATTGCTTCGCAGGCTGGGTGAGGGGGCGCGCCGACGGGCATGAGCGCGCCAGGGCGCCACGGTCGGCGGCCCTGCGCGGCCTCGGTTGCGCCCGCCTCCGTCACTTCCAATTCGCGAACGCGCGCTCGTACTCTTTGGGGTTTGCACGCCAGAGCGCGCCCAGCTCCAGCGCCACCTGCGCGCTTGCCGCCGCGATCGATGCCGCACTCGAGGTGTCGACCGCGAGCGGAACGACCCGCGAATCGGCGACCGTCAGCGACTTCGGATCCCGTGCCCCCCGCGTACACCTTGACTACGTTCGCCCTGAGTAGCGCCTCGACGATTGCGCGCCCGAGCCCCCGATTCGCACCGGTGACGAGCGCCACCTCGCGGGAAGAGCGCAGGAAAGCTGAAGCGAGTGATGCTCGAGATGCGCCCGCGGCGGCCTGCGACCACTGATATGCCAACGGGCAGGTATTGGCTTTCGTCCGCGCTGAGCTTGTCAATCGCCACCGCGAGCATGCCATTCGCGGAGACGGTAACGAACCTTGCATGGCGCGGCGCCGCGACTGCGCGCCGAATCCGAAGACCGCGTCCGGGGCCGGCTCGACCCAATCTCCGCCGTCGGCTGCGCCGGCCGCTCGCCTTCCCCGCTTCTTCCGCAACGCGTCCAGACAGCGGCGAGTCGCGACCGCGAACAGCCAGGCCCGCTGAGCGCGCTCGTCAGTCACGTCATCGCGCTTTTGCCAACCGCGCAGCAGCGTATCCTGAGTGACCTCTTCGGCATCTTGCAGTGAACCGAGCATGCGATAGCAATGGGCCGTGATCGGTCCGCGATACCGCTCGAGGGCGCGTACCCATGCTTCTCCGTCCTGGCTCATCGAGGCTCGACTCTACAACGACGCGAGCAACGCAATCTCATCGCCGGCCAATTGGCTATCGTCAGCGCGCTGCGCAGAGGCCAAAAAGCGCCGCGAAACGCGCTGGGCGGAGAAACCGAAGGCGTTCAGCCCCGCGCTGTGACCGTTGGGTTGATGGTCACGCGGCGGGCCGCGGCCATCGCTGCCTTCGGCGTCACGGTTCGGAACCCAGCGTGACACGAGCTGCGATGCGGGATTGCGATCGCCCCCCTCTGGACACGAGAAGTGGAGCCAGAGGGGTGCTCTCTCGTTAGCGCGAGTCGCTGAGCGGCTCAGTAGCCATGCGCGCTACCGTACCAGGACGACATGACGATTCAGAATCTCAGGGGAGGTTGGCTGACTTGTAGTCCCAGCCGCTATCAGTGCAGAAGGTGCAGGTCGCCCCGGTGAGAAAGCCCTTGCCCGTTGCGCCCATGTCGCCCTTGAGTTGCCAG
>Ga0247740_1000023_pt1 | contig 71618 bp, 64 predicted proteins | sample UWRJL148409B2_FD_180942 | JGI IMG/M metagenome (GOLD analysis project Ga0247740, IMG submission 180942) | Plant litter microbial communities from Arlington Agricultural Research Station in Wisconsin, United States - UWRJ-L148-409B-2 | ecosystem: Environmental > Terrestrial > Plant litter >...
AGAGTCATATTTAAAAAGGTGAGCCAGCGTGCGGGCATCAGTAAGGTCGTTAATGGCAACAACCTCAATACCGGGTTTTGTTAAAATACTGCGTAAAAAAATGCGGCCAATTCTGCCAAATCCGTTAATAGCTATCTTCATTATGAGGCATTTGAGAATGCCGCAAAACTACCAAAAAAGAAGGGTTACTAATCCTTGCTATAAAAAACAGACATTGATATTAAACAAACAGGTTGCGTAATGCCATGTTCTCGCGCTCTTTTGAGCGTATCAGGAAGGTTACCATCCAGTTAAACAACATGGATATAAGAAATATCGTTAAAATTAGTGTGTAATTACCCAGCTCGGTAAATAACAACGTTACTGTAATAGATAGTATATTAATTGTGGCCAGTATAAATGTTGTTTGCAAATGCGTGTACCCTAACTTTAGCATACGATGGTGGATATGGTTACGGTCTGCCGTAAAGGGCGGTACACCATTTATTATCCTTATAAAAAATATCCTCAAGGTATCAAAAATAGGCCCTATCAATATAGCAACGGTTATTGCCGGTGCAGAATAGATTAACGGGGAGCCCGACGTTGAAAATTTATTGCCTTCAATAAACTCTATGGCCATAACAACCGAAATTAAGCCGATGAACAGCGACCCGGTATCGCCCATAAAAATTTTAGCCTTATTTAAGTTAAAACGTAAAAAGCCCGCTATAGCGCCAATCATTATTGCAGAAATTAGAGCCAGGTGATACTGACGCGTATAAATGAACAGCGCGGCGAATGATACGTGGGTAACAATACCTGTTACACCCGCTAAACCGTCAATTCCGTCAATCAAATTAAAGGCATTAATAACCATTATAATAACCAGTACTGATAAAATGCAGCTAAAGGTATAAGGCAGATCATATATACCCAAAACGCCGTACATGCTTGACAGTCTGACATCGCCCCAAATAACCAGGATCATGGCAGCTATGATCTGCACAATTAATTTAGTGCTGGCATTTACACCAGACAAGTCGTCTTTAAGGCCCATTATAACAAGTATAATGGCCGCCGCCAGTAAATAACTTACCGGGAATGTGTTGTCAACGATAGAACATATAAGGGCAGCCATAGTAAAACTTACAAAAATGGCTACACCGCCAAGCCTGGGTATACCATGATCATGCTGTTTCCTAAAATGCCCAATATCATCATACAGATGCCGGGCACGCGCAACGTGTAATATGGAAGGTATTACGGCCCACGATACACCCATTGCCAATAGCAATACACAAACGGAATAAAAAATTTGATTATTAAGAAGAAGCTCGGTCATTGAAAAGTTGTATAAGCATTATAGGCGGTTATTATTTTATTAACATATTAACACGCTTTGTAATTCGTATTTAAAAGTATTGAACTAATTTTCTTAATGGTTTAAAAATTACACACACATGGGGAAATAAAACCCCATTTTTCCCCATTGCCTTTAAATCAAATTGCCAGGCCTTTATGCGGCTACTAATTGATTTGTTGCTCGCCCCTCCTATATCCATCTTAACCATTACCTTGTTTAAATAATAAACCCGCAACCTGTTCAGGTACATAAACCTCACCATCAATTCGTAGTCTGCGGCGGTTCCAAACCCCAAATGGTAGTATCCAAATTTGTTGAAAATCAATCTTTTGCAATAAAATGTGGGATGCGGTGGCATCCATCCCCAGTTAAATAAACTGGCTTTGTAATTTCCTGATCGCCATTTGCGCATTACGCCACCACCAGGTTTTACATATTCCAGATCGCCGTATAAAGCTTCTATGTCATTATTCATAAAAGCTTCAGCCACTTCCCTTAGCACATTTTTATCAGCAAAACAATCGTCGGCATTTAAAATTCCAACTATATCACCGGTGGCAATTTTAATGCCCTTATTCATAGCGTCGTATATACCTTTGTCGGGCTCAGATATAAAACGGGTTACCCGCTCATTAAAGCTGTTTACTATAGCTATGGTGCCGTCTGTTGACTGCCCGTCAATTATTATATATTCAACATTGGCATAATCTTGGGACAAAACGGACGCTATACAACGTTGTATAGTGTTTTCGGCGTTTCGGGTAACGGTTATCAATGATATTTTTGGACTCTGCACTTCTGGAAAAAAATACGCTTACTTATAAATGCAATTATGTAGTTTTGAATTTACCGGTAAAACATGTTAAATATTAAGCAAAACGTTTTGTTGCCTATCCGCTTGTCTTTTTTAGTTTGTATTGCAACGGCGCTTTTTTTTTCGTCATGCTCTTACAAACAAAATCAGTTGCTTTTTGAACAATCAAATGCCATTCCTGACAGTGTGTATCAAAAAATTCGTGCCAACGTTAGCAACTATCATATCAAACCCCAGGATATTCTGCAAATAAGGAACATACAGGAGAGCAAGAACCTGGTTGACCTTGCAGCCGGGAGCGGAGCCGCCACTAACCAGGCCAATGCTGCACAACAAGGCGAAACCTACGAGGTGGATGATGATGGCACAGTAGCGCTAACCGGCCTGGGCCGCATTAAAATAGCGGGATTAACGCGCATAGAAGCGCGAAAGCTTATTGAAGATCTCTATAATAAAAAATACCTTAAAGAAGCGCTTTTTGATGTTAAGCTACTTAATTTAAAAGTAACCGTTTTTGGCGAAGTTAAGGCGCCGGGCAATTATTTGTTAACAAAAGACAATACCAAACTGATTGACATTTTAGGCGAAGCCGGCGGTTTAACAGACAAGGCCAACGAGCAAAACATACAGATTATACGTGGCGATAAGCAAACTCCGGACATTACTACCGTTAACCTTAGAGAGGTAAAAACGCTTTATGACAGCAAGACAATTTTAACCAATAACGATGTTATAATTGTGGCCCAAAACATACCTGCCATACGCGCGCAAAAAGTTCAAAACTTTTCGGTTGTAGCACAGCCGCTGCTGTTAATGATAAACACCGCATTAATAATATTTACGCTTGCGCGGCAATAATGGAAGATAAGATACAACAAAAACTCCCTCACCAGGAGCTGGATTATGTTAAGATCCTGAAAATATTAACCAGCCGGTGGTATTGGATAGCCGGGGCAATGGCGGTATTTTTAATTTCCGCTCATGTGTATCTGTGGTACACACCCAAAACGTTTGCCACAGCCGCTACCATGAAATTTGATGAAAAAAGATCAGAAATATCTGATCTGGTAAGCGTGATAAATAATAGTGATAAGGGCCCGTCGCGCATTCAGAGCGAGCTTTTTGTGTTGCAAAGCAGAAATTTGTTACTCAATGCTATAAAAGACTTAGATTACCACATAAGTTTTTATGTTGAAGGCCGTGTGCGCACCAGTGAGTTGTACCCGCATAAACCATTAAAAATTACCGTAATAAAATCAGACAGCGTAGTTTTTTATAGTGGGCTTATTACTTTTAAACCGATAGATAAAAACTCGTTCCACCTCTCCTACAATATTGGGGGCTCTGTTAAACAGCAAAAATGCCTTTATTATAACCCCGTAACTGTTGGCGAAACAACCTTTACAATTGCAGCCACCGGTGAGATAAATCAAAACGCTGTGTTACTGTTTAAATTTAACAGCCCGGAAAGTTTTATAACACGGGTTCGTAGTGGTTTCAGCGCGGGCGAGACCGCTAAAAACTCAAACATTATAGCACTGCGGCAAACAGATTCAAACCCTGATTTTGCCGCCGACATACTTAATGCTATCATGAACGAGTATTTAAAGTATGACCGTGAGCACAAAACAGAATCGGCCACGCAAATGATCCACTTTATTGAAGATCAGTTAGATACTTTAAGAGGGCGGGTTAAAGGGTCTGAGGGCTCAATAGAAAACTTTAAACAGAGCTCAAAAATATTAGACGTAAGCGCTACTTCTGGTGTTGAGCTGGATAAGGTTAGCGATCTGGAATCACAACGTTCACTATTAAAGATACAGCTTTTAGCTATCAATCAGCTTAAACAGCAGGTAGAACGGGAAAAAAACAATGTAAACATTAACTTTAATTTTGAAGGCAACATTGACCCCCTGCTTGGCGGGTTGGTAGCCAGCCTGAATAGCTTGATTACCGAAAAACAAGTTCTTTTAAAAACATACAATGCCTCATCGCCGCAAATACAAGGCATTAACCAGCAAATATTGCAGGTAAAAAGCAATGCCTATCAAAACATTCATGCAACGGGGCAGCGTATTCAAAAAAATATAGATTATATAGACAATCAGCTTTCAGGCGTAAACAACCGCATTGACAAATTACCCGTTGCCGAAAGAAAACTGGTTAGCCTTAAACGCGACTTCGAGATAAACGAAAAGGTTTATTCATTTTTGTCTGAAAAGAAATTAGAGGCGCAGATAAGCCGCTCTGCCATACTCCCCGGTGCAAGTATACTGGAACCGGCGCAGCCCAATTATATCCCCGTATCGCCTGACGAAGGCGGTGTTAAAAGGCAGGCTGTAATTTATGGCTTGCTAATAGGTTTAGGCGCCATTATTTTGATAAGGATACTAAATCCATACATCTACGATAAGGAAACCATTGAGAGCCTAACCACGGTGCCTATTATTGGGGTGATCAGAAAATTTCCGCATGAGTTAGATGAGGATGGATCAAGAATATTGGCATTGAATAAACCTAAATCTATTTTTGCTGAGTCTGTTAGATCGGTGCGCACAAATCTGAACTTTTTAGCTGCCGAAAAGAAGAGTAAAATTATTTGTGTAACATCAGAAATAGCGGGCGAGGGTAAATCATTTGTTGCTGTTAATTTATCAAGTACGCTCTCACTTATTGATAAAAAAGTGATCATTATAGCAGCGGATCTGAGGCGCTCAAAACTGCACAAAACCTTCCGGCTTACCAACGAACTGGGCTTAAGCAACTATCTGATAAATCAAAAATCGCTTGACGAGATAATAACGAAAACTGAACAGGAGAATCTTGACTTTATATCATCCGGCCCTGTTCCCCCTAACCCGTCAGAGCTTTTGCACTCAAAAAAAATGTCTGATCTGCTTGACGAACTGCGCGAAAGGTACGATATAATAATGATAGACACCGCTCCGGTAGGATTAGTATCTGATGCTATACCGCTAATAAGGTTGAGCGATATTAATGTTTTTGTTATACGTTCCGGAAAATCAAAATACTACTCGGCAACAATACCACAAAAAATAGCCAGCGAATACCATTTAAATAATACTGTAATAATACTTAATGCATTTAAAGAGGATATTTTGCACTCCAGGTATTACACCACAAAGTTTACCGGCGAAAATTATAACAGCCGGTATTATTATTACTCTGATTACTCAGGGTACAAAGATCAGGGATATTATGTTGACGATGAGGAGAAGCGAAAATGGTGGGATTTAAGGCGTTGGTTTAACTAAAAACTAAGTCGCTGCCCAATATGACGCAAACATTAAATACAAGTGTACGTAAATGGTATCCGGTGTGCACGCTGCCCCGGGCAGAAAAAAAAGCATATCAGGCACTTAGTGATAAAGGAATACATGCTTACTTACCATTGCATCGTCAGCAAAAACAATGGAGCGATAGAAAAAAGTGGGTAGAAGAGCCGTTAATAAAGTCGTATCTTTTTGTGAACATCAATGAGCACGAGAAAACAGAAGTATTGATGACGAAAGGCATTGCGCGGTTTATTTATTTTTCAAACAAAATAGCTACCATGCCTGAGCGGCAAATTGAGGACCTTAAATTGTTGCTGGCAAGTACTTTTGAACTGGAAATTACGCAGACTGACCTACAACCGGGCGAAAAGGTTATTATTAAAGCTGGGGCGCTAAAAGGATTACAGGGAGAGATGATATCATACCGATCGGAAAAACAATTGGTGCTCCGGCTTGAAAACCTGGGTTGTTCCATAGTAGTTAACGTGGCAGCAGCGCTTATTGATAGACTTTAAACACCCAAGAACAGCCATCAAAAGGCTGTTTTTGTTTACATAGAAATGCAAATAAATTGCTGATAATTAATAAGTTAAATTTTAACGAATGTGACTTACGGGGCGAAGCTGTGTATAAACCAATACCATGTGCAGAATTGCGGGCATAATTAATAAAGACGCTGACGGTAACCTTACCTTGCAAAGAGTGAAGGCGATGTGCAGTATACAGCAGCACGGCGGGCCGGATGACGAGGGGATATTTGCTGCCGAAAACGGTTTGATATTTGGCCACCGCAGGCTTTCTATAATTGACTTAAGCCCCAACGGCCATCAACCCATGGCTGATGTGAATAACACAGCGTGGATAAGCTTTAATGGCGAAATATATAATTACCCGGAATTAAAAACTGAGCTTACAGCTTTAGGCTCCATTTTTAAATCAACCACAGATACCGAGGTTATAATACAGGCCTATTTACAATGGGGCGTAGCGGCGTTTGCCAAACTACGCGGCATTTTTGCGTTCGCTTTGTATGATGTAAGAAAGAACATAAGCTACCTGGTGCGCGATAGCATGGGTGTTAAACCCCTTTACTATCACATAAATAATGGCGAACTAAGTTTTGCCTCGGAAGTGCGGGCGTTTAAAGCGGGGGGTATTGCTACCGAAGAAAACGCGTCATGGCGTATCCGCTTTTTGGCATTTGGCCATGTGCCTGAGCCTGATACCACCTTGAAAAACGTTTTTTCGTTACAAAAAGGCAAAATGTTATGTTGGGATAATGCAAAACAAAGTTTTACGATTCAAAGCTATGTTCAACACCATTCGTCAGCATTAATAACAGATATTAACCTGGCGCACGCTACCATTGCGGGCGCTTTAAGGGCAGCAGTAAAAAGGCAGTTAATTGCCGATGCGCCCATAGGCGTATTCTTAAGTGGTGGTATTGATTCCAGCTTACTTACTTTGCTTGCCGCCGAACAAAAGCATGAGCAGCTAAAAACTATTTCTATATTTTTTAATGAAAAAGCATATGATGAGCACGCTTATCAGGAAATAGTAACAAGTAAAATTAACGGGCAAAAGTTTTCTCATTTAATTAGGCAGCAGGAATTTAATAATTGCCTGCCTGATATTGTAGCCGCAATGGACATGCCTACTACTGATGGCATAAATTCTTGGTTTATCAGCAGGTATGCACAACAAGACGGGTTAAAAGCAGTTCTTTCCGGCCTTGGTGCCGATGAACTTTTCGGCGGTTATCCCTCGTTTAACCGAATAAGTCTTATTCAAAGCTTACAGAAACTACCGGGGTTTTTGTTTAAAAGTGCCGTGCATTTACTAAGCGACAGATATAAAAAAATATCCTATTTAGCCGGCGGCCATCAGTTGGGGATATATCTGGCTATGCGGGCAATTTTCACTTCTGCTGATATTGCCAAACTTCTTAATTGTGATGACCGGCAGGTTAACGCTGAACTTTTCAGTCTAAATATAGATTTTGAAAAAAATTTGCAAGGTGGTGAATTAGCATCATGGCTGGAGAGCAATATTTATATGCAAAACCAATTGTTACGAGACACTGACGTAATGAGTATGAACAATGGCTTAGAAGTAAGGGTGCCATTTTTAGATGAGGATTTTCAAGCCACGGTACATAGCATAGCGCCCACGCTACTGTTTAACAAAGAGCGTCCAAAAAAAATACTAATAGATAGCTTTCCAAATGTTTTACCCGAAGCTGTATGGAACAGACCTAAAATGGGCTTTTCGTTCCCGCTGCAACAATGGATGAGGGACAACAGCCAGATAGCGGATGAAAGCCTCTACCAAGGCAAACATGCAAAAAGTCTTATCAGGAATTTTAAAAACAACAAAACACACTGGTCTAAAGCATTTGCGCTTTACCTTACGCAACAGCATGCGGAATAAAATAGCTCTTTTTAGTTTGCAAACGTTCAGCACCACAGGCGGCATTCAAAAAATGACGCGCACGTTGGCGTATTGCATAAATAACATTGCGGAGCGGCGCAAATTGAGCTTCAGTTTATGGTCTGTTTACGACCGTGATCAGGATCTAATGCCAAAATACTTGCCGGCCAATAAATTTAAAGGCTTCGGTGCCAATCGTTTTAAATTTATTGTGGAAGCCATAAGGCTAGGCAGACAGTGCGATACCGTAATTTTAAGTCATATTAACATGGCATCGGTTGGTTTGGCCATTAAACTGCTCAACCCTAAATGCCAGGTAATGCTTATTGCCCATGGTATAGAGGTGTGGCGGCCCCTTACACTATTCAAAAAAATATTGCTGAAGAAGTGCGATAAGATAATTTGCGTAAGCCAGTTTACCCGCAGCGAAGTAATAAGATGGCACAACGCAAAACCCGACAGATGTGTTGTTATAAATAACGCTATCGATCCGTTCATGAAACTGCCCGCTGATCTGGATAAGCCCACGCCTTTATTGAACAGGTATGGATTAACACCTGATAATAATATTTTATTTACCCTTACCAGGCTGGCCAATACAGAGCAGTACAAGGGATACGATCAGGTGATAAGATTACTTGGTAAACTAAAAAATGAACTTCCGGAGATAAGATATATTTTGGCCGGACAGTGCGACGAAGGAGAAAAGCAGCGAATTAAACAGTTAATTGCCGAACACAGTGCCGAAGGTTTGGTAATTTTGTCGGGGTTTATAAATGAAGAAGAATTAACAGATCATTTTTTGATGGCCGATCTGTTTGTGCTACCAAGTAAGAAAGAGGGGTTTGGAATTGTTTTTATTGAAGCGCTGGCTTGCGGGCTACCGGTAATTTGCGGCAATACAGACGGTAGCCTGGACGCTATAAAACAGGGCGAATTAGGCAAAGCAATAGATCCGGATAACCCTGACGAACTTGAACTTGAAGTGTTAAGACACTTACAAAACCGCCCTTCCATTGCAGAGCGGGCACATTTACAAAAGGAATCTTTAAGCTATTTTAACAGCGATAATTATATACAAAAATTGGAAAAGCTACTTATAAATGACTGAAACCGATAAGCAGCAGTGGGACATTGAAATTACCGCCAAAAGCAAAGTTTTAAGCCTGGGCTTAAAAGAAGTATGGCAATACCGCGACCTGCTCGTGCTATTAGTAAGGCGTGATTTCGTATCATTTTACAAGCAAACTATTTTAGGGCCACTATGGTTTTTTGTACAGCCTGTTATAACCATTATAATTTATACTGTTGTTTTTGGCAATTTGGCGGGTATACCGGTTGATGGCATACCTAAGCCCTTGTTTTACCTTGCAGGTACCATTATATGGAACTATTTTGCCGATTGTATAACCAAAACATCCACTGTATTTAAAGACAATGCCGCCATGCTTGGCAAAGTTTATTTTCCGCGCCTTATTATGCCTTTAAGTATTGTAGCATCTAACCTAATACGGTTTGGTATACAGTTTTTGCTTTTCATTATAATTATGGCCGCCTACGCAATTAACGGTGCTGATTTTCGGCCTAACACCGGTTTGCTGTTTTTACCGTTATTAATACTGCTTGTTGCCGCCCTTGGTTTGGGTTTGGGGATGCTTATATCGGCAGTAACTACCAAATACCGCGACCTGGCTTTTATAGTTTCATTTGGTGTGCCCTTGCTTATGTACACTACAACGGTAATATTCCCCCTCTCGGCTGTTATGCAAAAATATCCGGCTTACAGCTGGATAATTAAATTTAATCCTATCACAGCAGTTATTGAAACCATGAGATACGGTTTCTTTGGCAAAGGCACCTTTAGCTGGGAATTGTTGGGGTACAGCAGTGTGCTCACTATTGCAATTTTGCTGGCGGGCATGGTTGTGTTTAATAAAGTTGAAAAGTCATTTGTTGATACCGTATAATGGCCAAAGTAATTAAGGTAGAAAACCTGTCAAAAGCTTACCAGCTGGGCGATTTTGGTACCGGTACTATCTCGCGCGATATTGAACGTGCCTGGGCAAGGTTACGGGGTAAAGAAGACCCATTTCTGAAAATAGGCGAAAGTAATGACCGTTCTGTAAAAGGCAGCAGTGATGTGGTTTGGAGTTTAAAGGATCTGAATTTTGAGATAGAACAAGGTGATGCTGTTGGAATTATTGGCCGCAACGGCGCAGGCAAAAGCACACTGTTAAAATTACTGAGCCGGGTAACATCCCCTACCACCGGCTCAATAAAAGTAAAAGGGCGCATTGCCAGTTTATTAGAAGTTGGCACGGGCTTTCACCCGGAACTAACAGGCAGGGAAAATATTTTTCTGAACGGAGCCATATTAGGTATGCGCAAAGCGGAAATAAAGCGCAAGTTTGATGAGATTGTAGATTTTTCGGGCGTTGAACGGTATGTAGATACGCCGGTAAAACGCTATTCATCGGGCATGTATGTACGCCTGGCTTTTGCAGTAGCTGCACACCTTGAATCAGAAATTTTGATAGTGGATGAAGTATTGGCCGTGGGCGATGCTGAATTTCAGAAAAAATGCCTCGGCAAAATGGGCGACGTAAGCCATGGCGAAGGACGCACGGTTTTGTTTGTTAGCCACAACATGGGTTCAATGAAAACCCTTTGCAAACACGGAATGGTATTGCAGAATGGTGGCATAGAAAATTTTGACACTATTGACAATGCTATTAAGTATTACGGCAGGTTGCTTAATGCAAACAACAATATCAAAGCCGTATTTAAAGGCAACATCAGTCATCTTATAAAATTCAACAAAGTTAGTGTAAACGATTCCGATGATGATAATAACGTATTAGATATTAACGATGCTATTCATATTGAAGTTGGCGGTATAGCAGCACAGGCGTTTTCGAGGGCAGTGTTTATTATATCGGCGTTTCATGAAGGAGTGCGTTTATTCACATTACGCGAAACACCAAACGGAAGAGGGATCAAAAATGGCAACTTCACCGCATCATTTAACATCCAGCCAGGCGTTTTAAGGCCGGGTGAATACACCCTTGGTGTTGGCGCATGGGGTAATACCGATGACGAATGGGTTTGGGGGACTGAAGTTAGTTTGATAACAATAGGTGGCTTATGGACCAACACCATCAGAAAAGCCGACGAAGGAATTATAAATGCCGAATTTTTACGTTTAAATGAATAACGCGCTCGCTTCTTTAATACCGCTGATTGAACAAAAATCAAAGATCAATGACCCTGTTGAATTTCATGCTGCGATAAATGTTGCATTTCATGATGTTGAAGCTAAACATTACGACAGTATACATGATGAAATGTGGCAAAGTTTGCCATTTCAATACCAGTTATTGGTAAATGATATAAGCGGCAGTTTTGTAAACAAAAAGGGATTAAAACTCTTGGATATAGGTTGCGGTACCGGTTTGGCTACAAATATGCTCCTTGATGCCGGGCTTAAACCTTATGTTGATGAGATAACGCTGTTGGATACGTCGGCTGTAATGTTGAGCTATGCAAGCAAAAGAGCAAAAAACTGGAATAAAAAGGTTAGGTTGATAAACGGTGATGTAAGTAAGGCAGACGGTTGTTATGATATAATAATTATATCATCTGTATTGCATCATATTCCCGATCTGCACGCGTTTTTGCAGCAGGTTAATAGTTTACAACACCCGGAGGGTATACTTATAACTATACATGACCCTACCAACGAAGCCCTGCAAAGTATCACCTATAAGGAACGAGCCGCACGGTACAATGCATACTTGCAGCAACATCCGCATGCTCCCTCGCTTAAACAGAAACTGGTTAATAGAATTACGCGGCTGCTCAGCGGAAAAGATTACATATCATCGGTAAACAAAGTTTTGCTTAAGGCCAATGTAATAAAAGAACCACTTACTGCACCTGAGTTGTGGAGCGTTACTGATATACACGTTGAGGACCTACCCTACTCGGCAAACAGCGGCATTGCATTATCCTATTTAAAAGAATGCCTATCAGAGTATAACATACTGAGCTACAGAACTTACGCATTTTTTGGTGTGCTTTACAGTAACCTGCCCGATCATTTGAAAAAAGAAGAAAGGGAATTAAGCATGAAAGCCGATAGCCTGGGGCGCAATTTTGCCAGTATCTGGGTAAAAAATAAAAACGTTTGAAAATCCTTTTTATACTTCCTGAATATTATCCACACTCGGGTGGAGGGATTTCAACCTACTATATCAATTACATTAAAGCTTTGCGCCCCAGTTGCGACAGAATTAAGGTAATAGTTGGAAGCGGATATTATACGGATAACAGCAAATTTGAAATTGACGGCGTAGAAGTGGAGGCGCTGAATCCCGAGCTATACCGTTCAACATTAAGCAAGTTCACTCGGTTTGATCTTGAGCCCGAGCTCAGAAATAATATGGCTGCTGCCTGGGCTATGTATGAGCAAGCCAATAAGGGTGAAGAATTTGATATAATTGAATGTACCGATTTTGCCCTGGGCTTTATACCCTGGGTTATAAACCATTCTAAACCCGTTATTACCCGCCTCCATGGCAGTACCGGGCAAATAGCATCGCACGAAAACGGCGCTGGCGCACACGCATTAAGCACGGCATTTATAAAACAAATAGAATTACTGCTATTACCTTTATGCAACGGCCTTATAACACACAGCACTGCTAACAAAACATTTTGGAACAATTTACTTAACACAAATTGTGTAATAAAAATAGATCCTGTTTTTAATGGTACGGTGCAACAGCCATTGCCGCTGCGTGAACGTGACAACTATGGACTAGTAACAGCGCGTATACAAAAGTGGAAAGGCCCCGTTGAATTGTGCAAAGCGGTAAGTGAGTTAAAAGAAACAAGCCGCCCCTTAATCAAATGGTTTGGAAGGGATATGATTTACACAACCAGCCAAACAACCGGGCAATATTTAGCAGACAACTTTCCCTCGGTTTGGGGAAAAAGCGTTATTGCAAAGGCGCCTGTAGATAACGCCAGCATTAATCAATTGCAGCTGAAGGCAAAATTTGGTGTTGTTCCGTCAACCTGGGATATGTACAATTTTACCTGCCTGGAATTTTTGGGATGCGGCACACCTGTAATTTGTTCGGACGGAGCCGGCGTAGCAGATATAATTGATCATGGCATTAACGGATTTAAATACCCTGCAAATGACGCGACTGCACTGTCTGACTGCTTAAAGCAATTTGACCAAATCAGCGAAGAGGAATATGAAAAAATGTGCGCTTCGGCAATCCAGAGTGTAAATCTATTAAATGCAGCACGCATAATACCTCAAAACATTGAGCAGTACACAACCGTCCTTAGCAACTTTAAGCCGCAGCCTGCCAATGTATACCTTACCAACATATATGCTCCTGCCGATGTAAAACGCAGCATTGATGATGTGCTGGATAAACAAGCTTTAAAAAATCTATCGCGCTACCTTTTTAAAAGAGTAGTAAAAAAATTCACCGGTAAAAAATGAGTACGCTGGCACTTTGCATACCTGCCTATAATGCCGAAGCGTATTTGCCTAACCTTTTGTCATCAGCAATGGCTCAAAGCATTCCGTTTGATGAAATATGGGTTTATAATGATTGCAGTACAGATGGCACAAAGGCCGTTGCAGAAAAATTTGGTGTTAAATTGATTCATGGGGACGTTAATCAAGGGTGTTCCTGGGGGAAAAATCAATTAGCAGCGGCAACTTCCTGCAAATGGATTCACTTTCATGATGCTGATGATGAGTTACTGCCCAATTTTACAACACTTGCGCATAAGTGGATGTCTTCCCCCTCCTGCCCTGATATTGTATTATTTAACTACGAGTATCGCGATTACTATACAAAGCAACTTTTAAGTATAAGAGCATTTGATGCCACAGCACTTAAAAACAACCCGTTGGAGTACGCTATAACCAATCAGATAAATCCGTTTTGCGGTTTGTACAACAGGCAGCGCTTTGTTGCAGCCGGAGGTTATGATATAGACCCGTCAATACTTTATTATGAAGATTCTGCTTTCCACATCAAAATGGCATTGGCAGCGTTAACTTTTAATGTAGAGCAGGAGCTTAGCATAATTAATTATCGTTTGGCATCATCTATGTCGGCAGCTAACATCAACAAGTGTTTGGCCGCCCAGTACCATGTTTTTGAAAAGGTAGCTAAACAAACAGGAAAAACCTATAGTGCCGCAATAGCTGCAAAATTATGGGATCTGACCGCCAGATTTGCAACAACAAATAATTGGGAGTATATCAAAAAATCATTAAACCTGGCTAAATCCCTCGGGTATAAATACCCTATAGCACAAAGTGAATTATTTAGAGGTTTGAGCTATATTGATCCGTTTTTTGCAGTTTGGCTGAGAGAAAAAGCGATCAGACTTTTTAAGCCCGGAATAAGGAAAAATGGATAGTGCTTTAGTTTCTGTTATAATACCTGTTTATAATGCTGCTGAATACTTACCAGCCTGCATTGAATCGGTTATTGCACAAACCTGGCCGGCGATGGAAATAATAATAGTAGACGATGGGTCTACAGATAACTCTTTAACCATTGCGCATAGCTACCAGGCTGGCAATATTAAAATTATTAGCCAGCCTAATGGCGGCGCCAGTAAAGCGCGCAACCGAGGTTTACAGGAAGCTAAAGGCGAATACATACAGTTTTTGGACGCTGACGACCTGTTAAGCACGGATAAAATTGAAGCGCAGGTGCAATTGCTTAAAAAAAGCAACTGCAAAGTTGCTGTGTGCAGTACCGTTCCTTTCTATGATGGTGAAGACCACTTGAAGTCCATTCCTTCGGCATACGACGATGAGTTTCTTATAAATAGTGAACCAGTACATTTTTTAATTAATTTATGGGGAGGATATAAAGAAAATGGCTCAATGGTGCAGCCCAACGCGTGGCTTTGCCCAATGCATATACTGCAAGCGGCCGGTCCATGGGATGAAAGCCTGACCTTAGACGATGATGGCGAATATTTTACCCGTGTGGTTTTGAAATCGGAAGGGGTAATTAAGTCAGAAGGGAGTAATTACTACAGAAAGCATCGGTGTAAAGCTAATAATCTGTCTTCATTAACTAACAGAAAGGGCATTGCGTCTCAGGTAAGATCATTAATGCTAAGGTATGAGTATATTTCACGTTATGAAAATTCTGTTGGTTTAAAAACGGCTTATGCCCGCAGCCTGAGCGATACCGCGTTAAAAATATATCCCGAGATGCACGATATTACTGAAATTATAGCTAAAGAAATAAAAAACTTAAACATCAGTTTTAAATTTAAGCCGGTGTTTGGTACAAATACCGGAAATATAATTTCTGGTATTTTTGGCTGGAAGACGGCAAAACGTTTACAATTATTGCTCAGACGGTAGCAGTAATAACATTAATCATTAAATCTGCTGATAATAAAAGTTACTACAAGTAAATCCAAAGCGCCAAAACCTCAAATTAATATTTCCATTGAGTTTGCAGCTGCAAATGTTTTAAAGCGATCTGAATATCGTATTTCGTTTTTAGATGAACTGAAGATAGAAGGGCTTGTTGCAGGAAGTAACAGGCCCGAGAAAATAACAGAGTGAGCTATCTGGAAGTGAAAATATGATTTTGGAAGTAATACTACAATTATCTGAACATGAGACTTTCTTTATTCTATAACCCCTTAGTTTTTATTGATCGTTTGGCTATTGAGATAAATCGCTATAATAGAAAACGAAGACTAAAGAACACACCTGCAGCAGGTTTAGGTTTGGGTTATATTGACAGTTTAGAACTGCTTGAATTAATTAAAAGTGAAGGAGCCGTAGTAAAAAATATTTATGACGTTGGAGCGAATATAGGCACCTGGACATTGCTTGCAAAGGCGCTTTTTAACGAAGCTGAAGTGCACGCTTTTGAACCGCTAAAAGTACATACAGAAAAATTTAAGCAAATAACGGGCGTACTCAACAAGGTTTTTTTACATGCATTTTGCCTTGGAAGCGAACAAGGTGAAGCCGTCATCAACGTGTCGAGTTTTTCGGATTCTTCAAGCTTGCTGGATGCAACACCGCTTGAATATGAGCAGTATGGCATAAAAAAAATCAGCGAAGAGCAAGTATCAGTAAAACGGATAGACGATTTGATAGATGCCGGTACTATCCCCGTACCTGAAATTATAAAAATGGATGTACAGGGCTTTGAATTAGAGGTGTTAAAAGGTACCGGTAAATATCTTAACCAGGTAAGCTATATTGTGGCGGAGGTTTCATTTATAGCATATTATCATAGTCAACCTCTTTTTATGGAGATAGCCAATTATTTAAGTAAATACAATTTTGATATTTACGCCTTTGGTCAGGGTACGCCTACCGGTTTGCCATTGGGCCAGATAGATGTTTTGTTCAAAAGAAAAAATTGAAGATCTTCCTCTCCTTTCTTCAATCGCCCAAAAAGCACCCGATTCCCGCTTACGACTTTTGGCAATACTATATAAAAAGTGGCATTGAAGAAGCCGGACATGAATGGACGGAGCATACCGGTGTTGATTGGGCCTATGGATTGGTGCCACAAAGCAAAGCTGAACTTACTAAATGGAAAGATGAAGCCTGGAGCAAAACACTCAGCAGGCTTAAACAGCACCCGGTTGATTTGTTTTTAAGCTATTTATACCCTGAACAAATTGATACCAGCGCTATACAGCAAATAAAAAAACTGGGCATACCCTGCGTTAACTTTTACTGCGACAACGTAAGGCAATTTAAAACCGCGCCTGCGCAGTTTAACGTGTTTAACCTTAACTGGGTGCCCGAGTATAAAGCTGTAAAAATGTATCAAAAAGGTGGCCACCGCTTTGTAAATTTACCCATGCCGATGTGGATACCCCCCGAACGAAGGACCGCACGGCAGGAAGGCAATAAACAGGTAACTTTTATAGGCTCGCACGATGTGCAACGCCTACGCTTTTTTGAAGAGGTAATTGATAAAGCGCCAGCAATGGATCTGAATATTTATGGTAATGGATGGAATGCTAACAGTGTTAAACCAACATTGCCGCCACCCAATTACTCCGCCATAAAAAAAACACTTAACCAGTTTACTTTTTTGTATGAGTACGGACCAATGGCATATATGCGCAAAATGGCGCAGCGCGATATACTTACTACAGTGAGCAGTGCATTAGCAGCCAAAGTAAACGGTATAATTAATTTTGATATGTATAATAAACTTACCGCCGAAAGTATGATAACTGTCGGCGTTAATCGCTATCCCTCCTTTAGGTTTCCGCTGAACAAACCTGATACCTACTCTCGCCTGCGCGATATTGAGGCACCTATGTTGGGCGCATGCTATCTAACCGAGTATACCGACGGATTGGAGGAGTTATATGATATTGACAAAGAGATAGCTGTTTATAAAAACGCCGATGAATTTATGGAAAAGGTAGATATGTTATCTGGGAACAGTTCTCTTAGAAAAAAGCTCCGTTCATCTGGTCAAAAACGTGCTTTAACAGATCATAGCATTCCGCAATCAATTAACAAGATAATTGAACGACTGAAATAAATTGAAGACTATCAACTTATATTTTCGTAACCCGCCGCGCGGATACAAATGGTTTCCGGGAGACAGGTATTTATTGGATGCATTCCGGAAGATAACGGGTAAAAAAAAGATAAGTGGTGTTGAAAGAGTGTTTGTAAATCTATGTAAAAGCTTTGATGAATTAAATATCAGGTATACCGTTAACAAGCCTTTTAAAAGCATAAAGCCGGATGAAGCAGTAGTAGTTTTGGGCGTTGGCAAATATAGTTTAGAAGGTTATACGCAACCAAATCCTGTTATAGCAGGTATAGGCCTAATGACACACCCTAACGAATGGCCCGGATTGTTTAAGGAATACCCGGTTGCTAAATACCTGCAGCACTCAGACTGGACCAATAACATATACGCAAAGCATTTTGGCAAAGACAAATGTGCCATATGGCCCGCCGGAATTGACACCGCTAAATGGAAACCCGCCAACACATTAAAAACAACAGACTTTTTAGTTTATAAAAAGATAATGTGGAATAGGCAGGTGACAGAAGATGCCTTGTATCAGCCTATTCTTAAAAAGCTTACCCAGGCGGGATTTACCTACCGGGAAATTGTTTACGGACAGTATACCGAAGCAGACTACTTACCACTGTTACAACAATGCCGTGCCATGATCTTTTTATGCGAGCATGAAAGCCAGGGATTTGCCTGTTGCGAGGCTATGGCAATGAATGTGCCTGTGCTGGCCTGGGACCAGGGGTTTTGGTTGGACCCTAATCGTTTTAATTGGGGAGAACAGGATGTACCTGCTTCGTCCGTACCATTTTTTGATGACAGCTGCGGAGCTATATTCAAAGACTTCAAGGAATTTGAAACACAGTTGCCATTATTTTGGCTGGGAGTAAAATGCAGCGGTTTTGCTCCTCGTCACTTTATCAAAGTCAGTTTAACCTTAAAAAGGAGCGGCGAGCGCATGCTGGAAATTATTAACAGCGTTTACGGATGAGAATATTGCTGATAATGGACCCTGGAATTGCCGTGCCGCCTCAATTATACGGCGGGCACGAGCGGTTGGTGTATCTTTTCGCGGAAGAATATAACAGACTTGGTCACCAGGTTACGCTGTTAGCCGGGCCGGGGTCGCGTATAAGCGGCAATGTTGTTGAGTTTGGAATTAACGATCTCAGCAGATCAAAAAAAGAAAAGCGCAATGAAACACTTTTTGCATGGCGTTATCTGCTCAAAAATTATTCAAATTTTGATTTGATACACAACTTTGGGCGCCTGATTTACTTGCTGCCCATACTTAATAAACCTGTAAAAAAAATAATGACCTATGGCAGGCCGGTAAGTAAAAAAGGTATTCGCCTGGTAACAGCATTGCCAAACCGCAACCTTATTTTTACAGCTTGCAGTAATTATTGTGTATCAACAGGCAATGTTGCAGGCAACTGGCAAACAGTTTATAACACTATTGATTTTTCATCCTATCAGCTTAATACAGTTGTATCAGTTGATGCGCCGTTGATGTTTTTAGGGCGTTTGGATAAAATAAAAGGTGCACACACCGCAATAAAGGTTGCCAAAGCTACCGGAAACAAGTTGATACTTGCAGGCAATACACCCAACACGCCAGACAACTTTGCATATTTTAAAACGGAAATAGAACCCCTGATAGATGGAGACCAGATAAAATATGTTGGTGCTTTAAATGATGCCGAGAAGAACATGTGGTTGCAACAAGCTAAAGCCCTATTGTTTCCTATAGAATGGGACGAACCTTTTGGCATGGTGATGATTGAGGCAATGGCTTGCGGCACACCGGTTATAGCTTTTAAAAGAGGCTCGGTACCGGAAGTTGTGAAAGATGGGGTTAATGGCTTTATCGTAATTAATGATGTTGAAATGGAAAATGCAATCAGCAGCATTTGGCTGATTGACCGCGCAGCATGCCGTGCCTATACCGAAAAAAGCTTTGATGTAAAAGTTATAGCACAAGATTATTTAGACCTTTTTAATGGCTAAAAAGATAATTTTAGTTACATCAGGTCAACCCTCACTCAATCCCCGGCTGGTTAAAGAGGCCGATTGCCTTAGCGAAGCCGGTTATGACGTAACTGTATTTTACGCGTATTGGAACGATTGGGGAACCGAATACGATAAACAGTTACTGACCAAAAGTAAATGGAAGGCAATTCGCGTTGGTGGGGCGCCAAAGCAGGGTCGTTTTGCTTATTTAATTAGCAGGTTGATTTATAAAACAGGTAGCGCAATTAAACATCCGCTATTTGCGGCTATAGGCTTATCAAGAGCTAGTTATGCTTTACGTCGCGAAGTAAAAAAGCACAAGGCAGATTTATACATTGCACATAATTTAGGCGCCTTACCTGCTGCTGTTACAGCGGCAAAAAAACACAAAAAGCCTTGTGGGTTTGATGCGGAAGATTTCCACAGATACGAAACCAGCGACGACGATAACAATGATGATGTTGCACTTAAAACAGCCATCGAAACCAGATACATACCGCAGCTCAACTATTTTACTGCAAGCAGTCCGCAAATAGCTGCGGCGTATGGTAAGCTGTTCCCGCGTTTAAAGCCTTTGGTTTTGTTGAACGTGTTTAACAAAACCAATGTGCAGATAGCCAAAGCCAGTGGCCCGGTTAAACTATTCTGGTTTTCGCAAACCATTGGTGCTGACCGTGGCATTGAAGATGTGGTTGAAGCATTATCTACATTAAATACAGAGGATTTTGAGCTTCATTTACTCGGTCATCGTCCGGCATATAGCAATCAATTTATTGAGGATTTAAAGGCAAGCAACATCAATATAAAGTTTCACAAGCCGGTTGCCCCTGACGAGGTTATTCCCTTTGCATCACAATTTGATATTGGCCTGGCGTTGGAAAAACGCACGCCGTTAAACCGCGATCTGTGTCTTACCAACAAAATATTTACCTATATGCAGGCGGGTTTAGCTGTTGTTGCCAGCCAAACTGTTGCCCAGGCAGAATTTATACAGCAAAACCCCGGCATTGGCAGTACCTATCCTAATGGCAATGTTGAAGCCCTGGCCGGCATACTTTTAAGCTATCAGCAAAATCCCGATGAAATAACGCGCTGTAAGAAAGTTTCGCTAAAATTGGCTCATCAAAAATACAATTGGGATGCGGAAAGCCGTAAATTTTTAAAATTGGTTAAAGAAACGCTGTGAAACGTGTTTTGATCATATCCCCTTACTTCCCTCCTTCTAACGCCGCAGACATGCAGCGCGTACGTATGAGCCTGCCTTATTTCGCTCAATTTGGCTGGCAGGCAGAAGTTGTGGTGGTTGATGAACGCTACTCTGATATGGTAAAGGATAATTTATTAATGGACAGCCTGCCGCCCGGCTTAAAATTACATAAGGTAAATGCGCTATCAAAAGGTCTGACATCAAAAGTTGGTTTGGGCAGCCTGGCTCTGAGATCGATGTGGTTTTACCTGCAAAAGGTTAATCAATTATTAAAAACAGAAAAATTCGATCTCATCTATTTTTCAACCACGCAGTTCCCGGTTTGCGTTTTGGGCGCTTATTGGAAAAAGCGTTTTGGTGTGCCTTACGTTATTGATATGCAGGACCCCTGGCATTCTGAATATTATCAAGATAAACCAAAAGACCAGCGCCCGCCCAAGTATTGGTTCTCCTATCGCCTTAACAAATATCTTGAACCAATTGCTATGAAGACAGTTGGCGGGTTAATAAGCGTGTCGGCAAGCTATATCTCTGATCTGAAAAATAGATATAGTACAATCTCGGCTGTTCCATCCTCGGTTATTCCCTTTGGCTATTTTGAACCAGATGTGGCCATCGCTTTAAAAAACCTGGATAAGTTTAACAATTTGCTTTCTGCCGAACATACCAACCTTGTTTATATAGGTCGTGGTGGTGTAGATATGCACAAAGCCGTAATCCCTGTTTTTTACGCATTAAAGCAATTTATCGCTGCTCATCAGCAAACAAGCATTAGGTTGTACTTTATTGGTACCAGCTATGCTCCGGCCGGAACGGGCACCGCTACATTATATCCGTTAGCTAAGGAGATGGGAATAGCAGATTATGTAGTTGAAATAACGGATAGAGTAAGCTATTACCACACGCTAATAACTTTGCAACAGGCAGACGCGCTCTTTATACCCGGATCAGACGATCCTAAATATACCGCTTCCAAAATTTATCCTTACCTGTTGGCAAAAAAACCATTGCTGGCAATATTTAACCTGGAAAGCCCTGCTTTAGCAACACTTAAAACATGTGGTGTTCAATATGTGTACGATTACGCTGCCACAGCCGATCTGGACAGTGGTTTGCAGAAGTTTTTAAACAGATTAACAAAAAACTCTTTTGCATCAATCAATTATAATACCCAACAGCTGGAACAATTTAGCGCGCAGCGCATGGCAGAAAAACAATGTCAGCTATTCAATCAGGTAGTACAACAATAAAATCGCAAAATAGGTTTGCGGCATTGGATGGCCTGAGAGCTATTGCCGCGCTTGGCGTTTTATGGATACATTGCTGGGCATCATATGGCGCCCCGCGTTTTGCTGTGAAAGGTTTTGATATTACTTCAGTATTAGCTTTAGGCGGAAACGGTGTAGACCTGTTTTTTGTGATAAGCGGCTTTTGCATGTATTACTTCTATGTGCGCAATAAAACGTTTAACTACGCAGATTTTGGCAGGTTTATTAAACAAAGGTGGATAAGGTTATCACCCGCTTTCTACTCGGCTTGTGTAGTTTACATAGGTATAAGGCTTTATGATAATCCTTCCTTTAATTTAACAAAAAGTGCTGTGAGTAGCTTGTTCTATCTGAACGGCATCTTTTATGAATATACACCACAGTCTATTTTATGGTCGTTAACTGCGGAGTGGCAGTTTTACCTTATTGTGCCGTTTTTGCTTATCTATCAAAACCGTGTGGGGTTTGCATGGGTGTTTGGCACCATAGGGTTAATCATCCTATTTCTGGCAGTTATCAGTGTTCTTTTGTTAAAGTCAAAGTCTGATTTATTAACTAACCAGATCATTTTCAGATATTTTCAATTTATGTGGGGCATACTGGCAGCACGCTTGATTTTAGTATTTCCACAATATCACCTAAAATATCGCCCTTTAATTTTTTTAGGATTTGTCCTCATCACTTATGTGGGCCGCATCTGCATATCTAATTCGGTATTAAATCTCTCTGTTCATTATTATAATTTATTTAAATTATTGGGTTTTAGCATAATGGGGTTGGGCTTTAGCGGCATTTTGTATTTAACGCTTACTTCTCAAAGGTTACTTAAAGTGCTGTTAGGCAACGCCCTAATAAGTTTTATAGGCAGGGTATCGTTCAGTTTTTATTTATGGCACGCGCTGGTGCATGCAATTATCGGCACATATCTTATAAAAAAGTTTGGCAACGGTGCCGGTATAATAGTGCCGGTTATCAATTTTACTGTCAGTACAATTGTACTTATACCCTTATCAACGCTGAGTTTCCGTTTACTTGAAAAGCCATTTATGGCCCGTAAACCTAATAAATGAAAAAACTTGCCATAATAACAACCCACCCTATTCAGTATTACGCGCCCGTTTTCCAACTTTTAAGTCAAAGGGGTAATATTGCGTTAAAAGTGTTCTACACATGGGGCAAGGATGCGCAACATAAGTTTGATCCCGGCTTTGGCCAACCCATTAGCTGGGACATTCCGCTTTTAAACGGATATAGCTACGAGTGGCTTGAAAATACAGCCCAAAAGCCCGGCTCACATCACTTTGATGGCATAAATAATCCGGATATAATTACACGAATTGAAGCCTTTGCCCCTGACGCAATATTGGTTTTTGGTTGGGCATATCAGAGCCATTTAAAAGCGCTCCGCTATTTTAAAGGCAAAGTACCTGTTCTGTTTCGCGGCGATTCCGTTCTGCTTGCAAAAAGAAACCTGTTATTTAAGACCCTGCGATACTTCAGGCTACGCTGGGTATATCAATACATTGACCATGCATTTTATGTTGGAAGCAACAATAAGCAGTATTTTTTAAAATACGGCCTTAAACAGCATCAGCTTAGCTTTGCACCACACGCCGTTGATAATGATCGCTTTACGCAACAAGGCGATGGAAATAATTTAAGACAAGAACTTGGTATTGCTGATGATGCTATTGTAATATTATTTGCCGGAAAACTGGAAGCTGTAAAATCGCCTTTATTATTACTAAGCACCTTTTTGAAGTTACAACAACCAAATATCCACCTTATATTCGCCGGTAATGGCGGGCTTGAACCCGAAATGAGGCGAATGGCAAATGGATTAAAGAACGTTCATTTCTTAGGCTTCAAAAATCAAAGCGCTATGCCGGGCATTTATCAGGCTTGTGACCTGTTTTGTCTACCCTCTTTAAGCGAAACATGGGGCCTGGCAGTTAATGAGGCGATGGCTTGTGGCAAGGCTGTTTTGGTATCAGACAAAGTGGGCTGTGCTGTTGATCTGGTAATTTCGGGTAAAAACGGAGAAATATTCAGAAGTGAAGATGCAGATGACCTGTTGAGATGGCTTACTAAACTCACAAAAAATAAAGAGCTGCTTGCGGCATACGGCACTTATTCAGAAAAGACTATTGCTCCATGGAATTTTGAACACATAGCTTTGGCAATTGAAAAACATTTAAATGAAAAGATCGGGATCAGTGAAACCAATATAATATGAAGCAAGATAAACCACTGGAAATTTATGTGCTGCTTTATTTACCCTGGTTGCTCTCGCTGGCGCTTGATTTCTCGCCTGTGTTATCTTATATCATAGCTTGGTTAGGCTCGTTCTTTATATTCTATATTACCCTTACCGGAAAACTAAGACAATTACCTCAGGATGCCAGCATTGCCGAGCAATTTATGCGCCCGGTTTTTTTGGTGCATATAATTTTTGCGGGCTACATGTGCACCACATCTATCTTTTACTTTTTAAATGTATTAGGTTACCAGGATTTTGCCGCACCAAGTAGCTTTTTCTTGGTTGACGAGGTAAAACTGCAGCTTACAGCACAATGCCAGCGCTATTATTGTCTGGGCCATGCAGCATTTATAACCGGGATCTTCTTATTTATGAAGTATCCTATTCAACATAAATACCATGTTGAAAAGGAGAAAATAGCCAATCTGCTTTTTACGGTTGCTATAGTAAGCCTGCCTGTATCAACTTTATTTTTAATGGTTAGCGGCCTGGCTCAGTTTTATTATCAACTTAGTTCGTTAAGTTTCATTGCAGGTACAATGGCGCTGGCTTTTGCTATCCCCCAGCGAAAGGCCACCAATACCTGGATATGTGCTGTGCTTTACTTTTTCAACTTTTACCAGGCACTTATCTCCGGTTTTAAAGAGCCCATTATTCTTAGCATTTTAGTATTGGGCATTTTTCTATACCCCAGTTATAAAAGAGTTGTTACTATTACCTTTGTGCCTGTTTTGCTGGCGTTATTTATATTGTTGCCCACCTACAATCGCGTTTTTCGGGAAAATTCATGGGGGGCCAATACCTCGGCCGATGACGCATCTCAATTAGCATTAGACGCCGCATTGAATGGTGGCGAGGAAGCAGATGATGGCAACTGGATATTCTATGTTTATCGGCTGAGCGAAATAGACATGTTTACCGAATTTGTACGATCAACACCGCAACAAATACCCTTTTACGGCCCGCAACTGTTAGAGCAATCGGCAATAGTACTGATACCACGCTTTTTTTGGCCATCAAAACCAATTACGGAAACATTGGTTATGGAGCGTGTATATAATGCCAATGTAATTAACCGGGGTTCCTCTGTTTCGGCCAAACCTGCTTTTATTGTAGATGCTTACCTGTCGTTCGGCGGCTGGGGGGTATTCTTTTTCCTTTTTTTATACGGTGCGGTATGTCAAACCATATCGCAATATGCCGAAAAAATTTTTGGCGGCTATATACTAGGAACCGCCCTGGTATTTTCAGGTATGTTTCAGATACTGTGGCGTGGCCTAAGTTTTGAGTTTCTGATAAATTCTGTTTTCTGGAGCTTTATAACTATGCTTATCCTGTTTAAGATATTCCGCTCGCTTAACATATTAAAGCCAATTTGAGAATTCTACAAATAAATGCGTCGTACAAACCTGCTTATATTTACGGTGGGCCAACTATGTCGGTGTCGTCATTATCTGAGCAGCTTGTTAGCGCCCAACACCAGGTATGTGTGTTTACCACAACAGCCAACGGCAAGCAAGAACTGGCAGTTGAAGCTAATTGTCCCACGGTTATTGACAGTGTAAATGTTATTTATTTTAACCGTATTACAAAAGATCACAGCCACTATTCGCCTAAATTACTATCAGCGGTAGCTAAACAGGCCAAAGCTTTTAACGTAGTGCATATTCACGCCTGGTGGAACCTGGTGTCGGTATTTTCATGTATTATTGCGCTTGCCAAAGGAGTTAAGGTTGTTGTTTCACCACGCGGCACACTCAGTAAATACTCCTTTGCCCACAAAAGTGGTTTTATCAAGCAAATATTTCATCAAACTATAGGGCGAAGTTTGTTGCGTAAGTGTGCTATACACGTAACATCTGACAGCGAGCAACGGGAACTGACAGATCTGATAAGCCCGAAACAAATATTCAATATCCCCAACTTTATAAAGTTACCGGCATTTGAACAACCGGTTAAAGATAGTACCGGTGAACATCTGAAATTACTCTTCCTATCCCGGATTGACGAAAAGAAAGGTTTGGATATATTGATAAACGCGCTTGCCTTGGTAACTATTCCGTGGAAGCTTAGCGTTGCGGGTGATGGTGATGCGCAATACATTGACTATTTAAAAAAAATTGCGATAGCAAAACAAATCGATCAAAATATTTCATGGCTCGGCTTTAAGCATGCAGACAAGTTTGAGATCTACCGTCAGCATCATCTGTTTGTATTACCGTCGTATAATGAGAACTTTGGTAACGTTGTTATTGAAAGCCTGAGCATGGGTACGCCGGTGCTGCTGAGCAACCATGTGGGCCTTGCGGGCTACGTTGCAGAAAACAATCTGGGCTGGATCTTTGATTTGGATGAGGTATCATTAAAAAACACGATAGAAACCGCTGCCTACGATATAGCAAAACGCGACGGTATACAACAAAACGCACCAACTTTGATCCGATCTCACTTTAGTAACGATGTGTTAACGGCGCGTTACGAAGCCATGTACCAGCAAATTATATCAACAGCGTGATTTAAAATATGCAAGCCTTATATTCGAACATAAAAATTAAATTATATTGAACGCGTCATTCTCATTCATCATTTTAACCTATAATGAAGAAATGCATTTACCGCGTTTACTGCAGTCAATTGCAGACCTGAACGCGCCTGTTTTTATTCTTGATTCCGGCAGCACAGATGCCACCATCGCGATAGCGGAACAACACGGAGCTCAAACCGCCCATCATCCGTTTTTTAACCACCCGCAACAGTGGGATTACGCGCTTAAAACCTTCGCTGTGCAAACGCCCTGGGTTATTTGTCTTGATGCTGATCAAACCGTTTCTGCCCTTCTTAAACAAAAACTGGCAGCCTTTAAAGCACAGGATCATGCCCATATAAATGCCATCTATTTTAACAGAAAGTACGTTTTTAAAGGGCAATGGATAAAGCATGGTGGTTATTTTCCTTTTTATCTGCTTAAAATGTTCAGGTATGGCGCAGGTTACTCAGATCTGAATGAGAATATGGATCACCGTTTTGTTGTACCGGGAGATAGCCTGATATGGCAAGATGGCGTTATATTAGAAGAAAATTTTAAAGAAAATAACATAAGTTTTTGGCTGGATAAACATAACCGGTACAGCAACCTGGTTGCCCAGGAAGAAGTAGAGCGTATGCGTTCTATGCGAATGCAAACTGTAAAACCTGGTTTTTTTGGCTCACCTGATGAGCGTACGGCCTGGCGCAAGCAGCTTTGGTGGAAATTACCCCGGTATGTGCGCCCACTGCTTTATCTTACGCAACGAATGATATTTCAACTGGGTTTTTTAGATAGGCGCACAGGTATTATCTTTCATTTTTTGCAGAGCTTTTGGTTCAGGCTTGTGGTAGATATAAAAATTGACGAGATACTTAAACAGCAGGATGATGTTAAAAAGTAAAGCCGTAAGATTTTCTGTAACGTTTGTGCTACTGTTTTTGGCCTTCTATTACTTCAATATAGGCTTTTTAAGTATTACAAGTCCGCTCTCTAAAAACTACATTCCATTTGTTGCTGACAACTTTAACTATATACGGTTATTACGACATATGCTATTGCACAGCACCACGTTTTTGTTAAACTGTGCGGGTTTTGCAACTATAATGAACGACTTTGAAATGCGAATAGCCGGGTACGGCGGTATTCGAATAGCTTATGATTGCCTTGGATTTGGCTTAATGAGTTTTTTTACAGCTTTTGTATTGGCCTATCCTAAGCAGTTAAGGCAAAAAATGGTGTTCCTTATTTCAGGGCTTGTGGCAATTCAGATCTTCAATATTTTACGATTGGCGCTGGTAGCTTTATTTTGGGGTAAAAATGCACAACGTGTAATTGATCATCATTTAATATTTAACAGTATAATATATACACTTATAAGCATAGCCCTGTATTTTTGGGTTACAGCCGATGATAGAAAAAAGCATGCAAAAAACTGATCTTTCAGCTTATAATAATTCGCCCTATCATCCCGGCGGCACAATGCTTAAACGGGTAGTGTGGCATTACATCAACGCGATAGTTTTTAAAAGTAGCATGTTCCCGGTTTATGGATTTAAAAACGCTTTATTGCGACTGTTTGGTGCTAAAGTTGGTACCGGGGTGGCGATAAAACCCTGTGTTAACATAAAATACCCCTGGCTGCTTACCATAAAAAACAATGTTTGGATAGGCGAAGAAGTATGGATAGACAACCTGGTAACGGTAACTATAGGTAATAACGTATGCCTTTCGCAAGGTGCGCTTTTACTAACAGGCAGTCATAACTATAAAAAACAAACCTTTAATTTAATAACGGGCATTATTGTGCTTGAAGACGGCGTATGGATAGGCGCTAAAGCTATAGTAAACCAAGGCATAACTGTTGGCTCACATGCGGTGCTTACAAGCGGCTCCGTAGCAACAAAAAGCCTTGAGCCCTTTAGTGTGTATCAGGGTAATCCGGCTGTACGAGTAAGGCAGCGGGCGTTTGAATTTTCTGCACCTTAAAACCAAACTATAAATTATCACTGCTTCATCATGAATCCCGTAAAGAAAAAACTGTTTGTAAAACTCATTAACAATAAGGCTGTATGGACTATAATAAAACCATTTGCCAAGTTTGGGTACTTTGTTTTTAACAACAGAAACAAGCCACAGCCACCGCCAAATAATGACAGCGAAAGATATAATTCAATTTTTACCGACAAGGTAGTTTTGCATGGCCCTTTTAAGGGAATGAAATATTCTTCTATGGCATCTGTAGGCAGCATGCTGTACCCCAAGCTTTTAGGCAGCTATGAACGAGAACTTCACGGTGTTATTGACAATCTTATTGCAAACAATTACAACCAAATTTTAGATATTGGTTGTGCTGAAGGTTATTATGCTATTGGCCTGGCTATTAAAAGCCCGGCATCAAAGATATACGCCTATGATACAGACCCGGTTGGAAGAGAACTTTGCGAAAAAATGGCTGAGCTTAATGGCGTTGCAGACAGGGTAATAATGGGCGAAACCTGTACTGCTGATGAGCTGTTGCATTTTGATTTTACTGACAGTGCATTAATTGTTTGCGATTGTGAAGGTTACGAAGAATACTTATTTAACCAGGAAAATGTAAAAAAATTAAAAAACTGCGACCTGTTGATAGAAACACATGATTTTGTGAACCTGAACATTTCGGGCACGCTGATTGAGTTATTTAGCGCAACGCATAACATACAGGTTATTAAAAGTATTGACGACATTGAAAAAGCTAAAACCTATGTGTATGATGAAACAAAGCATTTAAGCCTTGAGGATAAGATGAAACTTTACCGGGAATGCCGACCCGCAATAATGGAATGGCTATATTGTACCAAAAAATAGTTAGCCGGGTTTTATAAATTTTTTTATAATGAGCCACGATCATTCTCACCACCATCATGACCACGCTCCAAAGCTTGACCATATTAACAAGGCATTCATTTGGGCAATAATCCTCAATTCGATTTTTGTGGTGGTAGAAGCTATTGCCGGTTTTATAACCGGGTCGCTCTCGTTGCTTACCGATGCCGGACACAATTTAAGCGATGTTGCAAGCCTGGCACTGGCACTACTGGCTTTTAAAATGAGTAAAATAGGTGCTACCAAGCTATATACCTACGGCTATAAGCGGGCAACTATTCTGGTATCATTTTTTAACGCCATTATATTGGTAGCAACTGTAATGGTTATTTTTTACGAGGCTATAATGCGCTTTATGCATCCGGAGCCAATTTCGGGCATAACGGTAGCATGGGTTGCTTTGGCGGGTATTGCCGTTAACGGTTTTACCGCCTGGCTGTTTATAAAAGATAAAGACAAGGATCTTAATATTAAAGGCGCTTATATGCACATGGCGGTTGATGCCCTTGTATCATTAGGTGTGGTAATATCGGGGGTGTTAATATGGGCAACAGGGCTTTGGTGGATAGATAGTGCGGTGAGTATTATCATCGGGATAGTAATTTTACGCGGAACCTGGGGATTGTTTAAAGATAGTTTGCGTTTAGAGATGGACGGTGTACCCCGCGATATTGATCTGGAAAAAATAAAAACCGAGTTGCTTAAAAACACAAACGTGGTTGATATACACCACATACATGTTTGGGCTATAAGTACAACCGAGAATGCCATTACGGCACATGTTGTAGTATCTCCTGATAATTTGCATGTCTTTGATGCTATAAAGCATGATCTGCGCCACCGCCTGCAACATCTCAGCATTTCGCACAGCACTTTTGAACCTGAATTTGTAGACGAAAAATGTTTGCATCAAGACTGCTAAAGCAGCTATAAGCCACCATAAAACAAAAAAACCTCGGATAAGTCTCCGAGGTTTTTTGTTTTTATAAAGTAGTTTTTACTTAGGCCTTTTTAGCAGGGGCCTTTTTAGCTTTTGGTGATTTTTCTGGGCCCGCAGCATCGGCTTTAGCCGGTTTTGCATCAGCTACGGCTTCCGGCTGGGCAGCAACTTCGGCAACAGCTTGTTCATCAACAACAGCTTCTTCGGCTACAGGTTGTTTAACTTCTTCATTAAACAAAGGCATATCCTTAAGGATGTTGAACCAGGTAATGATCTTTTTAATATCAGATGAGTACACTCTTTCCTCATCATGATCAGGTGCTACCTCTCTGAAAAAAATCCTTAGCGCCTTACCATCAGCTTTTGCATCCGGAACGCTCGAAGCATTTTTCATTCGCTCTAAAATATCGGTTAGCTTAATGTCGTCATCCTCACCAAAAACGGTAATTTCATCAAGTGCCGCCATTTTAGCGGTTGAAAGATTAGCTACCAACTTTGTTTTTTGCGCATCAAGGCTCTCTAAAATAAAGCCGGTTTTATTCTGCACCAAAGCTTTCCATAAACCCGGTTTGCCCGATACCGCTACTATTGCCTGTAAATTCATACCTTTTGTTTATTCTTCTATAATTTCAATGCTGGTTATTTTATCTCCCTGTCTTATATCATCAACCACGTCAACATTTTCAATAACTTTACCAAAACAAGTATGGTTTCTGTCCAGGTGAGCTGTGTTAGTACGGCTGTGGCAAATAAAGAACTGTGAACCGCCGGTGTTACGACCAGCGTGTGCCATTGAAAGCACGCCACGATCATGATACTGCAATTCGCCGGTAAGCTCGCAATCTATATGGTAACCCGGGCCGCCGCTGCCTGCCTTGTAAGCTGTAGCGGGATCTTTCGAGAATGGACAACCGCCTTGCACCATAAAGTTAGGGATAACACGGTGAAATGCTATTCCGTTGTAAAATCCTTCGTTAGCCAGTTTTTTAAAATTAGCCACTGCGTTTGGGGCGTCAGTATCGTAAAACTCAACTGTCATATCGCCTTTTTCAGTTTTTATAATTGCTTTGCTCATAGTCTGATGATAGCTTTTTCTTTTATTTTTTAATGGGAAGCAAAGGTAGTAAAAATAGCGGTTTGGCAAAAGTCACACGCCTTAAACATAAAAGCGCTTAGCTATAACATAACAAGGTCGATATTACTGTCACTATATTTGTTGTAAAGACTCTTATCATGCAAAACTTTATTAAAAGGTTTTTTAGCCGAAACAATAAAAACACAGACGTTAAACCTCACTTTGAGCCAAATCAAAATGCTTATAATAAAACTCGAAATGTGTATGAGAACAGATCAGATTTCCCTTATGAACTTCAGTGCAAAATATTTCTTGAAAGTTTGAGTGTAACAAAAGCATACTGCGATTTACAATCAAAGAACAATACCGGACCAGCAGCATTGGCGTTACGCAGTATTAATCCTATTATTAATGATAAAAAACTTTTCGAATTTGAATACGTCGAAGATTTGTTTAAACGCAAAAAAACATTATTACAATGGACAACCCATCCTCTTCATGAAAATTTAGTACCTGAATTACTCGACCAACAACTTATTTTTAAATCTGGTATATTTCTTAGTCTAGATGGGGTAGAAAAAATAAAAGGAAAAATTTTAATTGCAGATTTTGACGAAACCGTCGTGGATGGTGCTTCAGAAGCATGCTCAGAAGGATTTATAGATGTTTATGACCTACCGCCGATGGACACCTGGTTTTACTTGAATAGGAATGTGAGTGGATGGAGAAGGATTTATGCATGGATACCTGCTCAATTTGAACCCTTGGTTAATGAAGCGATTGCGGTTAATTGCATGGATTGTTTGCATTGGTTAAAAGAAGATTGACACTTCAAACATTTAATTCCCAAATCGATAATTCGAAAACCATTCTTGCGCTCGTCTGCTACGAGTGCTTAATATGGTAAAGCGATTGTATAGCATTGTAAATGCTTAATAATAAATGCCGCACAGTATTACAAATGCTAACCAACATTAAGCACTCGTTGCAAAATAGTTCAACAAGAAAAAACGACAACCCTTCACCATAAAAAATCAAAATTCGCGTTTCACGGGAGTGCGTTTTTTTTTATAATTATTTGATTAACAGCTTATTAAATATATTTTACAGCTATTTTTTCTGACTTAAAAGTATTTTCACTGCGTTTCACACATAAACATTAATCAACTGATAAACAAGTAATTAACTAATTTTCCATTTCATGTGTTTCACCCGTTATCTATATTTCTGTGAAACACGCAAGCTAAAAAATGGTTGCTTACAAAGCGACTGATTGAAAACTAAGGGTGTTCTAAAAAACGAATTTGCGACAAAACTAAATCGAGATCGAAAATTCGAAATCCCAAATCCGATATCCCCAAAAAATCCTATCTTTGCCCATGCAAGAAAAAATCCTCATTCTTGACTTCGGCTCTCAGTTTACACAGCTAATAGCACGCCGCGTCAGAGAACTCAACATCTACTGCGAGATTCATCCCTTTAACCACATTCCGGAAATTGACGACGATACCAAAGGCATTATCCTTTCGGGCAGCCCTTATTCCGTGCGTCAGGAAGATGCGCTGCATTTTGATTTTGCTGCTTACCACGGTAAACTCCCAATTTTAGCTATATGTTATGGTGCTCAGTACCTGGCACATTTTAACGGTGGCGAGGTGTTGCCCTCAAGCACCCGCGAATATGGCAGGGCGCACTTGCATTATATAGAAAACGCTAATCCTTTATTTAAACAAATATATCCGGGTTCGCAGGTTTGGATGTCGCACGGCGATACCATCGCCAGCATTGCCGATAATTTTGAGGTGATAGCAAGCACGGATAGTGTGCGCGTCGCTGCCTACCAGATAAGCGGCACACATACTTACGGTATACAGTTTCACCCCGAGGTTACCCACAGTATAGATGGGCGCCAGTTATTAGAAAACTTTTTGGTTGACATTTGTGGCTGCGCTCAGGACTGGACGTCAGACTCATTTATAGAAACCACTATTGCAGGTTTACGCGAAAAATTAGGCGATGACAAAGTTGTGCTTGGTCTGTCAGGCGGTGTTGATTCTTCTGTAGCGGCGGTATTGCTGCATCAGGCAATCGGCAAAAATTTGCATTGTATTTTTGTTGATAATGGCTTGTTGCGTAAAGATGAGTACCAATCGGTATTGGATTCTTACCAGCACATGGGCCTTAATATAAAAGGCATTGATGCCAAACAACGTTTTTACGATGCGTTAGAAGGCATAAGCGACCCTGAAAAGAAACGCAAAGCTATAGGCCGCGTGTTTATTGAGGTGTTTGACGATGCTGCTCACGAGGTGCAGGATGTTAAATGGCTTGGGCAAGGCACCATCTATCCGGATGTTATTGAGTCGTTATCAGTAAAGGGTCCATCGGCTACTATTAAATCTCACCATAACGTAGGCGGTTTACCTGATTTTATGAAGCTGAAAGTAGTTGAGCCTTTAAATACCTTGTTTAAAGACGAGGTACGTCGTGTTGGCAAAGCTTTAAATATTGACGCTAACATATTAGGCCGCCACCCATTCCCGGGTCCGGGATTGGCTATCAGGATATTAGGCGAGGTTACGCCTGAAAAAGTTGCTATTTTACAGGAAGCTGATGCGATTTATATAAACAATTTACGTGCTTCTGGTCTTTATGATAAAGTTTGGCAAGCCGGAACCATCTTTTTGCCGGTGCAGTCTGTTGGTGTTATGGGCGATGAACGCACTTATGAGAATGTAGTTTGCCTTCGCGCGGTTGAATCATTGGATGGTATGACCGCCGATTGGTGCCATTTGCCGTATGATGTGTTGGCCAAGATATCAAACGAGATAATTAATAACGTAAAGGGAATTAACCGGGTAGTATATGATATCAGTTCAAAACCACCTGCTACAATTGAGTGGGAGTAAATGGTTATGCTTGTTTTTATTAGTAATGGGGTTGGGTGCATGTTCTCCAAAAGTGCAGCCCCCTGCCCAGGTGGTAAAAACAGAAACTGAAAAAAAACCGGAGGTTACAAAGGTACAGCCTAAGCCGGCGGCTGTACCAACACCTGCCAAAACAAGTATTGTTTCGTTGATATTGCCTTTTGCACTTAATAATTTAAGTACGGGTTATACTAACGCGGGCTTAAAACAAGCCAACATGGCCGTAGATTTTTATCAGGGCTTTAAAATGGGGCTTGATTCGCTTACAGCATTTGGCTACAATTTTGAGCTGCATGTATTTGACTCGCAGGGACAAGCCAGCCAGGGGCATGCTTTAGCGTATAACTCGCAGATACGGGTTAGTGATTTGATTGTAGGCCCCGTTTTTCCGGACGACATGAAGGCATTGGCAAGTGTATTGACAAGCTCACGCAATCCTATTGTTTCGCCCTTGTCTCCTGCTCCACCCTCCGCTATCAACAATCAAAATCTAATTACTGTTATTCCCCCTTTGCAATATCACGCATTAGCTGCAGCCAAATACGCAACCGCAAAAATTAAAGCTAAAAGGATCTTTATTCTAAATTCCGGCTTCACTGCCGATAAGGAATATGCAGTTCTTTTCAAAAGGGCAGTGGATAGTTTAACAAAAAAAACGGTTCAATTAACAGAGCTTACCGTTTCAAAAGGCGATCTGAGCACACTTGTACCACGCCTGTCTGCAAACTCACAGAATGTGTTTGTGGTGCCTTCAACCAATCAACAGTTTTTAATGGTGACGTTGCAAGCGCTTGACGATTTGAGCACAACATACCCCGTAACATTGTTCGGCCACCCAAACTGGGAAAAATTAACATTTTTAAAGGCCGAGCAATTGCAACGCTTAAAAACCCATATTACCAGTTCAGATAGGGTTAACTACAAAGCTGCCTCTACGGTAAACTTTTTACGCAACTACCGCAAGATCTACAAAACCGAACCTTCTGAATATTCCATTAAAGGATTTGATGAAAGTTTGTATTTTGGTAAGCTGCTTGCTAATGATTCTTCGGTAGGTATGAAGGCTGATTTAGAGAAGACCGGCTTCGCGGGCATCCATAATAATTTTAGCTTTGTGCGGTTGCCCGGTTTAGGATGGGTAAACACCAGTATATATGTACTTACCTACGCCAATTTTGAATTAAAAAAGGCAGAATGAAAGCAATAAATCAGCTTAAAACGTTTCAGCGCATTTTGGATGAATATCCTGCGGAAACCCCTTTAAGCAAGTTTTTGCCCGGCTTTTACAGGCAAAATAAACAAATGGGGTCTACAGACCGGCGCGTGGCCGGCAGACTTATTTATAACTACTTCCGGCTAGGTACAACCTTAAGCAATCTTCCGGCAGATGAACGTGTGGTGATAGCCGAGTTTTTGTGTAATACCCAAACCAATTCATTCCTGCAACATTTCCGCCCGGATTGGGCCGCTTGTGTAAATTTTGACATAGAAGACAAGATTGAGCTGATAAAGAAAACGCATCCTGCTTTCAACATTGATGATGTTTTCCCGTGGGCTAATTTGCTTTCTGATTGTATTGACCGCCGGGCGTTTTTAAGTTCCTTTTTTGTACAGCCCGATCTTTTTATACGCGTAAATCCCGGGTTTGAACACCTGGTAAAAGCCGACCTAACGAACGCTTCCATAATATTTAAAGACGAGGGTAATGGCTGCTTTGCATTGCCTAATGGCACACGATTAGAGACCGTTATAACTAACCAGCGTTGGTATGAAGTGCAGGACAAATCATCACAACAAACAGCCGACTATTTTAAACCACAAAAATGGGATGCCTGGTGGGACGCCTGCGCGGCATCGGGTGGTAAATCGTTGCTTTTACACGGCCTGGAGCCTAGCATAAAATTGGTAGTGTCTGATATTCGTGAGTCTATCTTAGCTAATTTGGATGAGCGTTTCCGCTCCGCAGGTTTGTTAAAATATCAAAAAAAACAGCTTGATCTGGTGCAAAACGTAGATCAGGAATTGTATAACTACGCCTTTGATGGTATTATTTTAGATGCCCCCTGTAGCGGTTCGGGTACATGGGGACGTACGCCGGAAATGATAACCCAGTTTGATACCCATAAAATTGAATTCTTTCAGCGCCTGCAAAAAACAATAGCGGCCAACGTAATAAAATACCTTAAACCCGGCAAGCCACTTATTTACATAACCTGCTCTGCTTTTAAGGCAGAGAATGAAGATGTAGTTAATTATCTGGTTGAAGAAAAAGGATTAAGACTGGAAGAAATGAAGGTTTTAAAGGGGTATGAACATAAGGCGGATACCATGTTTGTGGCGAGGATAATAGCTCCAACACCTTGATTATGGTTTTTTAGTTACTGGCAGTTTGCATTATTTACATCGTGGATTATATTTCCTGCACTGTCTGTTTTTATTTCTACGATAGCTGACCCCTGATCTCCATTGCGAGGGCGACTATTTATATTATAACTTGAATTTGGCTCCAACTTCAAAACATAGTCATTATCCAGTATGTTATAATAGTCTGTTATTCTAACTGCGTTGGAAGGTCTATTAAAATATATAGTGTCAACACCTTCGTAGGTAATATTAATTTGTGGACCATCGATATCGACGTCTTTTAGATACCTACCATTGCAAGGTATTATTGCTTTTCTTTCTTCGTCAATATGAAATGCATGAGAATAATCACCACACGACGAAAAAGTGATACTTGAAACAAGTAAAAATACTAATTGGTTACATTTCATAAATGTTTTTTGGGCAGTGGATACGATGTTTGTGGCAAAGACACTACCTGAACAATGTTACTGATCCGCTTTTATTTAGATTCTTACCGTTGTTATTAGTGTAAGTAACCACCCAATAGTAAACACCGGCATTGGCAGGGCTGCCATTGTATTCTCCGCGCCAACCATTTTGCAAAGCATTAGTGTTAAATAACAACATACCGTTCCTGCTGTAGATTTTTAAATTATAATTAACAGCATCGCTACCTTGATTAGGCTGGAACACATCATTTATTCCGTCGCCATTTGGTGTAAAAGCGTTGGGAAATGCCATTACATCACAAGGCAACTTTTTCAGATCAACGTGATAGGATTCTAACACACATCCATCGGGCTTAAACACAGTAAAATCATAACCACCTTCATTCAATTTAAATTCATGATCAAAAGCATACATGGATGATCCTAACTTTATGTTATAATGTTGGCTATTAGCTGCGATAGCAAATTTAACAGACCCCAGTAAATCACATTCGGCATCAGTTTTTGCTATCGTAATTGTTGGCGATAATAATTTATAATCAGGCACTGTAATCGATATTTGTTCGGCATCTTCAGCAGAAGTTACGCTGATGATATGTTGGCCTTTATCCAAATTAACAAACAAACCTGTGTTATTGGTTTCATTATTATCAAGTTTGTAAGTGTATAGATAATTGTGCGGCTTGCTGTTTATTTGTATTCTCCCTTTAAAAATGGCGTCGCACTCCTGCTCAATGGTAGGTTCCAATAGTTCTATTTCACATTTACTTCTACCAATCGGTACTTCAATTGTTTTCAATATACACCCGTCAGGCTTTATAATTTCAAAATGATAATTCCCCATAACAGTCATGGTGAAAGCATGGTCAAAATCATAAACATCACCATTAAACCTAACCCGATAAGCGTTTGTGCTCATATTTGGTAAAACAAATTTAATGCTCCCGGGAACATCGCATAACAGATTATTGACAACGAACTGTACATTGGGCTTTGATGCATTATAATCCGGCACCGTTATGTTGATTAATTTTTCATCATCAGGACTGGTAATTTTCAGAAGGTGGTCTCCCGGCGAAATGTTATTAAAAATACCCGTACTGTTACTCAGGCCTGCGTCCAATAGGTATATATAAGCGTCGGCATGTGGTAAAGTATTAACATTAATTTTGGCTTTGCCCGGATCGTTACATTCTTCGGCGATATCCACACCACTGTATTGTATAGTACATTTATTTTTTATGAGTGTAACCTCCCTGGTTGCAAAAATACAACCGTCGGGATTAAGTACACTAAATTGATAAGTGCCTGGGGATAAACCGGTAAATACATGACTAAGCGGGAATGTTGATGCCTGATATTTTATACTATAAGATGCAAAATCAGCAACCGGCAAATTGAAAGACACCTTTCCCAAAACGTCGCACGATGGATTAGTTGAAGTAATTGACAGCATTGGTCGGGCTGCATCATAATCAGGAACAACAATTTGTATATCTTTAAACTGCCCGTTTGAAGAAGTGATGTTAATATTATGATCCCCCGGATCAAGATTAGTAAATACACCGGTGTTGTTAATGGATGTACCCAATTTGTAAGTATATGTATCGTTACCGGGCTCTGTTACTATTTGTAGCCTCCCTTTCCCCGGCATATTACATTCCTCTGTAATTACCGTTTCTACTATTGTTACCGGACATACTTCCTGGCTTAAAGACACATCCACATAATCAACCTTGCACCCGGTTTTGTTTAATATTACAAAATGATAATTTCCCGGTGTAAGATCAGTAAACATATAGTCTATACTATAAAGATCGCCGTCATACTGTATTTGAAAAAGATCATCGTTTGCAACTGCAGCTATTTGGATAGTACCTTGTTCGCTACACGAGGGGTTAATTTTACTTACTTTTAAGGTTGGTTTTTCAATTGGCAAACTTACATTAATGGTAGTAGTTTTGGTTTCAATTGCCGATTTGATTGTAACACTGTGATTCCCGGGTGAAACATTGTTAAAAATACCTGTGCTATTAGTAACTCCGTTCAGCGTATAAGTATAATCAGTCATTGCGTTTTCGCAAACGATCTGTACCGTACCTTTACCGGTATACGGACAATCGTTAACGGTTTGTATTGTTCTTATTTCAATTGGTTGCAACGTTCCGTCCTCTGCGTTACTTGCCGCATCATCAGCTTGAAAAGGTAAGGTGGTAATGATATCGCCAAGCGTTTTATTGATTAAATCAACCTCGTAAATACTGGTGATATTATTATTAATAGCCAAAGCATAAAGTTTATTTTTAATACTGCTGTAGGCAGCGGTGGTAATGCTAAAAATTGTAAGACTACTGGGTATAATAAGTTTGCTTAACAGCGTATTACTTAAATCTACTTCAACAATACCAACTGGAGAAGCCATATATAAAGTTCCGCCGAAAAAAGCCAGATCGCCTGATGAGGTATAAGGCATCGTACCGATTAAACTAGTGACACCGTTAACATCAGTCTTATACAAATTGTGGCCGTTTACAGAGTATAGCGAACCCTGACTATCAATAGTAAGGGCATTTGACAGGGGGATGTTGGCCACCGCGGTACAATTGATTAGCGTATTGCCGGATATGGTGGACATGTATTGTATATAGCCATTTGCCGAATACAAAACATTTTTATGTATAGCCAAAGAACCAACGGACAAATCGGTACACAGGGCAATGTCCTCATATGTTGCATTGCTGCCATTTAATATAACCCGCTTAATTTGACCCATATTGGTGCCAACATAAAACGTTTGACCGAACGCAGTACTTGTCCAAAAAAGCAAGAATCCCAAAATGTACTTAACCATTGCACTGATAAGGCCTATATTAAGCCTCAATTATAGCAAAAAGTAGTAACAAAGTAGCTTGGAGCTTTATTATAGATCAAAAAATCGCCAGTTTCAAGTTTAAACAAAAGTTAAAATATGTTAATGTTTTTACGTTCTGAAGGTTAGGGTTTATTTTAGCTGATAAATAACCCACCCTCTATGCTGCAAAACTACCTTATCATTGCCTGGCGAAACATCTGGAAGCACAAGTTTTTTTCGCTCATCAATATTTTTGGCCTGTCAATGGGTATCAGCTTTACGCTGGTTATAGCTGTTTATGTATGGCAGGAATCAACCGTTAACAGCGAGTTGAAAAATGCCGACAACCAGTACATCATTAAAAGCAAATGGAAAAAGGATGGCCTGGGTTATGATTTTGCTACACCTGCGGCCCTACCACAAGCTTTAAAACAAAACTATCCGCACCTTATTGCCAATTATTATCATTGGGATGGGGTTACATCTAATGTCTCAAAGGGAAATAAGGCTTTCCGCGAGAGCCTGCAGGTTGGCGACAGCTCGTTTATAAACATGTATGGCTTTAAGCTATTGCATGGCAATGCAGTTACTGCTCTAAACGACCCGTTTTCGGTTGTAATAACAGCCGAAAAGGCAGTAAAATATTTCGGCACAACCGATTGCGTTGGCCAAACCCTTACCATTGAAAGTTTTAAAGGTGATAAGCACGATTTTGTGGTTACCGGGGTACTGGCCAAATACCGCAAAAACTCAGTAACCAATGTAATTGAACAAAGTAACAGTACCTTTTTTTTACCTGCTTTAGCTGTAAAGTTTTTGGGGCGAGATTTAGATAACTGGGCCAACGTAGGCATTGTTGGATTGGTGGAGTTGAGAGAAGGTGTTAAGCCCCAGGATCTGGTAGGCCCAATGAAAACGCTTATTAAAGCAAATGCGTCCCCGCAAATTGCAGCGAATCTTGACCCCTACCTGGTTAACCTTCAAACTTTTTATCAGGATAACCCTGTAGTTAAAAAAACACTTTTTACACTTATCTGCATTGCTTTATTTATTCTGTTGATGGCGGTTATCAACTTTGTAAATATTTGTATCAGTCGTTCGGCAGAGCGGATGAAAGAGATGGGTATCCGTAAGGTTTTAGGCGGCTTAAGAAAGCAGCTTATTGGTCAGTTTTTAACGGAGTCGATATTGATGGTGTTAATTGCGACACTATTGGCACCCGGTATATATGTGCTGGCAGAGCCGTTTTTTTCTGACCTTTTGGCTACCGAGATGACCGGGATATTATCTTTCCCCTACTATTTTTACCTGGGTCTTTTATTATTTGCTTTGGTGATAGGATTGGCAGCCGGGTTGTATCCGGCAATTGTATTATCATCACTAAAATCTATCGATTCGTTAAAGGGTAAGCGCGACCGGGTGAGAGACAATGTGTTTTTCAGAAAGACATTGATCGCATTTCAGTTTACCACGGCCGCGGTTGCGTTAATAGCCGCTATAATTATTTCAAAGCAAGTAGATCTTTTCTTTGGCAAAAACCTGGGTTTTGATAAAGAGTATGTAGTATACGCCCAGTTGCCGCGCAATTGGTCTAAACCGGGGGTACAAAAAATGGAGAACATTCGTTATGAGCTATCAAAATTAAATCAGGTAAACTCGGTAACACTATCGTGGGAGATACCTGATGGCAGCAACAGCAACTATTTACGTACGTATAAGGCTGGCGACAATGTAGAACAGGCGTTTGCATCACAATTATTGATAAGCGATAACCAGTATGCTAAAACATATAATATCCCGCTAAAAGCAGGCGAATTTTTTAAACAGGAATATGTACAATCTGACTCATCGCTGGTGGTGATCAACGAGACGCAATCAAAGGCGCTTGGTTTTAAAAGCCCTAAAGATGCAATTGGCAAACAATTCAATGCGCAGTTTAATCCCACGTTCACTATTTGCGGCGTGGTGGCCGATTTCCAATTCGGCCCCATGACCGGGGCTATTATGCCAATGACGTTTATGAACGTTAATCAAAACAACTTGTACCGCTACTTTTCAGTAAAGCTTAAACCAGGTAACACGCAGGCAAACATTATGGCGCTGCAAAAAAAGTGGACCGAGTTGTTACCCGGTGCTCCGTTTGAGTACAACTTTATGGACGACGCGTTGGCCAAGATCTACAAAACGGAATTACAGCTAAAAAAGGCATCTTACCTGGCAACGGGCCTTGCTATTGTAATTGTATTATTGGGCGTGCTTGGGTTAATATCGCTCAGTATTCAAAAGCGCACCCGCGAAATTGGTATACGTAAAGTGTTGGGTTCTTCAATCAGCAATATCATCCTGTTGTTTTTAAAAGATTTTTTGAGCGTTGTAGCATTGGCAGGTCTTATATCGTGCCCACTGGCTTATTGGATGATGAGCAACTGGCTTAATAGTTATGCTTATAAAATACCCTTGAATATATTACCGTTTGGTATATCGGTATTATCGCTTTTAATTATTACGGCCATATTGATAGCAATACAAACTACAAAAGCAGCCCTGGCTAACCCGGTAAAAAGTTTGAGAACAGAGTGAGTTTTTTAGATTCAAGAGCCAAGAGACAAGACATTATAAAATCTTGATTCTCGGCTCTTGATTCTTGGCTCTAAATCACAATCCCGTATTATTCCTAAACAACTTAATAGCAATAGCTAATAGTATCACGCCAAATGCTTTTCGTAAAATTTCTATTCCGCCGCGGCCAAGTAGTTTCTCTATCCATTTAACGTTTTTAAGCACCAGGTAAACAAACAGCGTATTAATAACTATAGCGGCTATTATATTCTGCGTGGCATATTGAGATTTAAGCGAAAGTAGCGTAGTCATGGTGCCTGCACCTGCTATTAACGGAAAAGCCAGCGGAACTATCGAAACTGTGGAAGGCAGGTTATCATCAGATTTAAAAAGGTGTATCCCCAATATCATTTCCATAGCGATGATGAATATCACCAGCGAACCTGCAATGGCGAATGACGCAACATCAAGACCAATAATATCCAGCATCTTCTCGCCCACCAGCAAAAACGCTATCATAAGTACTAATACAGCTACACTTGCCTTTTCTGATTCTACATGGCCCGCCCGCTGCCGCATTTCTATAATTACCGGTACCGAGCCAATAATATCTATTATGGCAAACAAGATCATGGTGACGGAAAGGATCTCTTTAAAATTTAAAACGAATGATGCCATAACAAATGTTTAAATCAAATATACGGTATGCAAAATACAAGAAAGGCCCCCGTTACCGGGAGCCTTTGTAAAATATTATTCTACAAATTTTGGATTCGGGGGATCATTAGCCGTCTCTGGTTTTCCGTGCCGTACATGCGAATGTTTAATGCTGTATGCGAAGTAAATTATCATTCCTAGGCCCATCCATATAAACAAACGCAACCAGTTATCTAAACCTTCGCTGCCCATCATACACAAGCATATAACTGCACCTAAAGGGCAAACAATATAATAGAACGGCGTTTTAAACGGACGAACGATAGTAGGATCAGTTCTGCGCAGAATAAATATCCCCAAACATACCAGCACAAATGCAAATAATGTACCTATGCTCACCATATCGCCAACAATACTGTCGGGTATAAAGCCACCGAATAAAGAGACCATCACAAAAAACAACCATTGAGACTTATAAGGCGTGCTAAACTTAGGGTGCAGTTTTGAAAATATAGGTGGAATTAAACCATCAATACTCATGGTGTAGAACACGCGGGTTTGCCCCAATAACATTACCAGGATTACTGAGGAGAAACCTGCTAATATAGCCACGGTAACCAGTTTTCCTAACCAGCCATAACCATGCATGGCGGCCTGTATAGCGTACGTAACAGAGGCCTCTTTACCTTGAACTAAAAAATCTTTATAGGATACCAACCCGGTTAACACATGCGAGAAAAGGATATAAAGGACTGTACAGAATACCAGCGAGATCAAAATACCTTTAGGCATATCTTTTTGTGGATTTTTTGCTTCCTGCGCAGCCGTAGATACCGCATCAAAACCGATAAAAGCGAAGAAAACAACACTGGCACCGCGCAAAACGCCCCACCAGCCGTGATTAAACGTATCGGCATAATTTACCACACCGGTATTGGTTTTAACTATTCCCGCGTCCGCAGGGATCATGTAAGGAGTATGATTGGCCGGATTGATAAAGCTCCAGCCCAAACCAATGATCATCAATACAATAGCTACCTTAACAATTACAATAACATTATTTACCGCTGCCGATTCTGCCGTACCTTTTATTAACAGTAAAGTAAGCATTAACAAAATGAATACGGCCGGTAAGTTTATAATACCGTGTGTGCCCAATTCATTTGCGTACATACCCGTAGTGGTGGTTGAAACCTCAAATGGTGAGTGCGAAAGCGCAAAGGGTATGTGAACGTTAAAAAAAGTCTCGAGAAAGGTATTAAAGTACTGCGACCAGCCGATAGCAACCGTGGCTGCACCCAGGGCATACTCTAAGACAAGGTCCCATCCTATTATCCAGGCTATAAACTCGCCCATAGTAGCATATGAGTAAGTGTAAGCCGAACCGGCGATGGGGATCATGCTGGCAAATTCAGCATAGCAAAGCCCGGCCAGCGCACAGCCTGCTGCTGCAATTAGAAATGAGATAGTAACCGCCGAGCCCGCGTGCTGGCCCGCAGCAGCTGCCGTTCGTACGAAAATACCTGCACCAATGATAGCGCCAATACCCAAAGCGATGAGCGAGCCAACACCGAGAGTACGTTTTAATGTTTTTTCCCCCTCCTTAGAAGCGGCCATTAATTGCGCAAGTGGTTTTTTAATAAATAGCTTCATGTTTATGAAAAAAGATCAGTTAATGTTATTTCAAACATAGTTAAATTTTAGCAAAATAAGCATCAGTACATTAAAGCTCAGCACAAAAACACTATATTATTATTTCAAAACTAAAACGGCACCTCAGGGGTGCCATTTTAGTTTAAAATATCATTTATTTATATTTTCTTATCAACCTTAATAACATGCTCGGTATTAACCGTGTTATGCTGTTTTTGCTTTAAAGCAGAAGTTTCAGCAGATACCCCGCTGTTAAGGTGCGGCGCAATAACCAACGATACGATAGACATCAGTTTGATCAAAATATTCATTGACGGACCAGAAGTATCTTTGAATGGATCGCCTACAGTATCTCCCGTTACTGATGCCTTATGCGGTTCTGATTTTTTGTAGTGCATTTCGCCGTTTATTTCAACGCCTTTCTCGAATGATTTTTTAGCGTTGTCCCACGCGCCACCGGCGTTGCTTTGGAAGATCCCCATTAACACGCCCGATACAGTTACACCGGCTAACAAACCACCCAATACCTCGGGGCCGAAGGCAAAACCGATGATGATGGGTGTTATCAGAGCTATAAGGCCAGGCGCAACCATTTCGCGGATAGAGGCTTTGGTAGAGATAGCTACGCATTTTTCGTACTCAGGTTTAGCTTTGTACTCCATAATGCCCGGGATCTCGCGGAACTGGCGGCGTACTTCTTCAACCATAGCCATTGCAGCACGGCCCACAGCCGAGATACACAATGCGGAAAAGATGAAAGGTATCATACCGCCAACAAATAAACCTGCTAAAACGTCGGCCTTGTAAATATCAATATGCTCAATACCTGCAACACCCACAAAGGCAGCAAACAGCGCAAGCGAAGTTAACGCAGCTGATGCAATAGCGAAACCTTTACCAGTAGCAGCAGTAGTGTTACCAACTGCGTCAAGGTTATCCGTACGGTGACGAACTTCTGGCGGTAGCTGGCTCATTTCGGCTATACCACCGGCGTTATCAGCAATTGGGCCGAAAGCGTCAATTGCTAACTGCATAGCTGTTGTTGACATCATGCCTGCCGCTGCAATAGCCACGCCATATAAACCTGCAAAATGGTACGAGCCATAAATACCCGCGGCTAAAACAAGAATAGGCAATACAGTTGATTCCATCCCTACAGCCAATCCGCCAATAATATTGGTAGCATGGCCGGTTGATGATTGCCGTATTATACTTAATACCGGGCGTTTGCCCATTGCGGTATAATACTCGGTAATTATGGACATTAATGTGCCCACTACAAGGCCAACGACTATAGCCATCATAACACCATTTTTTGTAAAGGATAAAGCATCAGCTTTTAGATCAGTTGTGCCAGCTATAAAATCGCGTTTAAGATGTAGTACTTCATTGGGCAACATCCACTGCACAACAAAATAAGTAGCTATAGCTGTTAAAACTATTGATGCCCAGTTGCCTATATTCAAGGCATTTTGTACACTGTCCGTCTCATTCTTAATCCTAACGAATGAAGCACCTACGATAGAGAAAATTAGCCCTAAACCTGCAATAACCATCGGCAACAATATGGGGGCTATTCCGCCCATGTTGTCATGCGATACGATCTCGCGACCCAACACCATGGTTGCCAGCATTGTTGCCACGTATGATCCGAACAAGTCGGCACCCATACCTGCAACGTCACCCACGTTATCGCCTACGTTATCTGCAATGGTTGCAGGGTTCCGTACGTCATCCTCAGGGATGCCTGCTTCAACTTTACCTACAAGGTCGGCACCTACGTCGGCGGCCTTGGTATAAATACCTCCACCAACACGGGCAAATAACGCGATAGATTCGGCACCTAAAGAAAAGCCGGCCAATACGTCAAGCGCCTTTTCCATTTCCAAACCGTTCACGTCGCCACCAACGCTTTTAACGTACATGGTATAAAACAATATGAATAAAGAACCCAGTCCTATAATAGCCAAACCGGCCACGCCCAAACCCATTACGGTTCCACCTGTAAATGAAACCTTAAGCGCCTGCGCTAAACTTGTTTTTGCAGCCTGAGTTGTGCGTACATTTGATTTGGTTGCTATACGCATACCTAAATAACCTGCGAAAGCAGATAAGAACGCACCTATAACAAACGAAACAGCAATTACGGGGCTTGAGTTATCAACACTATTTCCACTCCATGCCAGTAAAATAGCCGTAACAGCCACAAAGTAGCCAAGTACCTTCCATTCAGCTTTTAAAAAAGCCATTGCACCATCAGCAATATAGCCTGAAAGTTCTGCCATCTCTCCGCTCCCGGCGTCCTGTTTGTTTACCCAGGCAGATTTTATGGCCATAAATAAAATTCCCACTAAGCCAAATACGGGAATCAGATAAATTAAGTAAGTGTTTAAAAAATCCATATAAATTAATCAGTTATAGTTTATAATACCTTCTTATTGCGGTACAAGGTTTTGTAAATGGGTGTGCAAAATAGATAAAATTAATTTCTTTACAATAGTATGTCAATTTTAAAGTTTTTTGATAGCTTAGAACTTTTAACAGCTAAACTTTATGAGCAAAACAACTGATCAACCTAAACTAAAACATTCCCTTGGCCTGCTTGATGGTACCATGCTGGTAGCTGGTTCCATGATAGGCTCGGGTATTTTTATTGTTGCCGCAGATATTACAAGCTACGTGGGTTCGGCAGGTTGGTTGATTGCCGTTTGGCTCATAACGGGGTTTATGACGTTAACAGCCGCGGTAAGTTATGGCGAGCTGAGCGCTATGTACCCTAAAGCGGGTGGACAGTACGTTTACTTAAAAGAAGCCTACAATAAATTTGTGGCATTTTTATATGGTTGGAGCCTGTTTGCAGTTATACAAACCGGTACCATTGCTGCGGTTGGGGTGGCATTTTCAAAATTCACTGCCTATCTTATTCCGGCAGTTAGCGAAGATAACAAGCTATTTTCGACTATGATAGGTTCATGGAATTTCAGCATCAGCGCGGCCCAATGCGTATCAATAGTTCTGATCTGCTTCCTTACCTACATTAACACCCGAGGTGTAAAAAGCGGCAAGCTTATACAAAATACCTTCACCGTTACCAAACTGGCCAGTTTGTTCGGTCTGATAATTTTTGGTTTTATTATGCTGAAAGGCGATGTATGGACCGCTAACTGGACCAATGCCTGGGATATTCATCAGCTTAATAAAGATGGCAGCGTTGCGCCCTACACTATTGCCGCAGCCTTAGGTGCAATCGCAGCGGCAATGGTGGGTTCTATATTCAGTAGTGATGCCTGGAACAACGTAACCTTTATAGCAGGCGAAATGCGGAATCCGCAACGTAATGTTGGGTTAAGTTTATTTTTTGGCACGTTGATAGTTACAATTATTTATGTGAGTATTAACCTGGTTTATACAGGGGTACTACCTTTGTTAGATATTGTTAATGCCGAAAAATCAAGGGTTGCGGTAGCGGCATCGCAGGTGATATTTGGTAATGTAGGCACAATTATTATAGCCCTGATGATAATGGTATCAACCTTCGGTTGTAATAACGGTTTGATCATGTCGGGCGCGCGGGTTTATTACACAATGGCAAAAGACGGTTTATTTTTTAAACGTACCGGCACATTAAACGAATTTGCAGTGCCAAGTTTTGGGTTATGGATACAGTGCCTTATAGCCTGTATACTTTGCCTTAGCGGTAAATACGGCGATCTGCTGGATATGATATCGTTGGTAGCGGTTATATTTTACATGCTTACCATCATCGGCATCTTTATATTACGCGCCAAACAGCCTAATGCCGAACGCCCTTACAAGGCTTTTGGGTATCCCTTTTTACCTGCCCTATATGTTGTATTAGGGTTGGCGTTTTGTATTTTACTATTAATATACAAACCCGAATATTCAAGAGGGGGATTAGTAATAGTTTTAATTGGTGTGCCAATATACTTTATAGCCAAGCGTTACTTTAATAATGGAGAACAAGAGGTTAGCAGCACTTAGTTTATTTTTATTGTGGGGCTGTGCAGCCTTAGCGCAGGCATCCCTGCAACAACAAATTTCCGCGGCATTTACCCAGCTGCAGACTGATGCGCAAGTTAAATATGGTACGGTATCGTTAACTGTATTGGATGCCAAAACCGGCGAACAGATCTTTACCGGCAACCCTGATATGGGTATGGCACCGGCATCAACCATGAAAACCGTTACTACCATTACGGCTTATAATATGTTGGGCAGTAGCTTCACCTATCAAACGCCATTTGGTTATACCGGAACTATTACCGACGGAACACTCAACGGAGATATTATTATCAAAGGCAGCGGCGACCCCACACTTGGCAGCTGGCGGTATGCAAATACAAACCGACCTGCCATATTGAACCAGCTAGTATCGGCATTAAAAAAAGCGGGAATCACCAAAATAAACGGACGAATTATTGGCGATGACAGCTTATATGGCACCCAAGCTATACCTGACGGCTGGATCTGGCAGGATATGGGCACCTATTATGGTGCCGGGGTAAATGCACTTTGCTGGCACGAAAACCAGTTTGACATTAACCTGCGCACCGGCACAGTTGGCTCTCCTGTAAGCGTAACCGGTTCAACACCAACCATGCCTTACCTTAATTTTAAAAGTGAATTAACTACAGGCGCGGCAGGTACCGGCGATCAGGCCTACCCTTATCTGCCAACGGCATCAAGCAATTTAATGTACCTGCGCGGCACTTACGCAATTGATAAAGCTGAAAAATCTGTAGCGGCAGCCATCCCCGACCCGGCGTTTGATATGGCCTACCGCTTGTTTGATACTTTAAAAAGATTAGGTATTGCTATTAACGCTATGCCCGAATCGAGCTTAACCTTAGCCGCTAAGAACCAGCCTACACCGGCTATTGCCAACAACCTGCTTAATATCACCTCGCCTACCCTGGGCCAGATAGTTTATTGGACCAACCGCAAAAGCGTTAATTTATATGCCGAGGAATTGTTAAAAGCGATGGCTTTAAAAGCAGGCAAATCCCCAACCACCAATAACGCTGTTGAGGTTTTAAAAAACTACTGGAAAAGCCGTGGTATTGATCCGGGCAGCATGGATGTTGCCGATGGTAGTGGCCTCTCTCCTGCCAACCGTATTACATCGCTTACCATTGCCACTATTATGCAAAGCACCCGCAAGGAAGCATGGTTTAACGAGTTTTATGATAGCTTGCCCATCTACAATGATATGCACATGAAGAGCGGCAGCATTTACCACGTATTGGCTTATACCGGTTTTGTAACCCATCAGGGCCGCGAGCTGTGCTTTTCTATTATGGTGAATAATTATAATGGCTCAACCAGTGGGGTGAGGGGGAAAATGTTTAGGGTTTTAGATGTGTTAAAGTAGTGCATTACATGGATCTAATACATAAAAACTACGCCAAAGCCGCTAAATTGATGTTGATTGCATATGCAGTCGAGGGCGTACTACTTATAAAAAGATTCATATCAATATTTACTATCGACGCAGAGCTTGGCAAAACATTAGTTGGAATGAGCCCCGAATTTATGGCAATGGCCTCCGAACGATTTAAATCGGGAATCATGATATCAATTATAGTGACATCCTTGTACTACATAGGAATAGCTTATTTGATACGAAAAGGTTATGATTGGATAAAATATGTACAGTTGATCTTAACTATTTTGGGCATATATAATCTTTTTAATACAGACCTTAGTAATTTAAAATCAAATATTGTTGAGGTAATAGTTGATACAGTTGTCACGGTAATAGAGGTTTGGATTACTTTTTTATTATTTAAAAGTTATAAAGCGGATACTAATATTGGCGATGGGCAACAAATTTCGGCTTAAATACCATTATGTGTATTATGCTCAATAGCAGCAGGTTAATACGTCAATATCAATGAAAATTCCTCCCTTTATGAAAAGCATCTTTTGGTGATGTTTCAGGTGGAATCTGCCGGGCATCATAAGGGAATGGCGCGGTTACCTCATCGCCGCGCAAGGGTATAAAAGGGAAATCATCATCTGTAGCGGCGGTTAAGCCGTTCAACATTTTATTAAGGTTAAAGCAGCGTGTGGCTACTACGTGTATCACATCACCTTCAATTTGCAACTTGCCCTCTACCATAAACAATTTGGCTTGTAGTATTTCTTTCCGATATTTTTCAAATATCTTTTCCCAAACTACCAGGTTAGAAAATCCCGTTTCATCTTTAATGGTAATAAATACAATACCTTTTGCAGTGCCGGGGCGCTGCCGTATGGTGATAAGGCCCGCTACTTTTACACGGTCGCCGTCTTTCATTTCCTTAAGTTTACCGGTTGGTGTTATGTGCAGCAGATCAAGTTCGCGGCGGATAAAACTTACGGGGTGAGCTTTGAGGGATAGACCTGTAAAAGCAAAATCATGCACTACATGTTCGGATGCTTTCATAGCGGGGAGTTGCATTTGCAGTTGTTGGATATCGTCATCTTTATTACCTGCAAACAGGCCAACGGGTTTGGTATCAATAGCAGGCACTTCCCACAAAGCCTGCCGCCTGTCTAACCCAATGGAACGGAAAGCATCAGCATCCGTTAACCGCTCAATGGCGGCCTTGGGTACGCCTGCATCGCTAATTTGAATCAGGTCGGTATAGCCTGTGCTCCGGTTATTAACCAGTAATTGCATATCCGCTTGCTTTAAACCCTTTACCTGACGGAAGCCGAGACGCACTGCGCAATATTCACCATCTTTTTCCTCCATAATATTATCCCAATAAGAATAATTGATATCAACCGGCCTAACCGTAACGCCATGCTGCCGGGCATCATCAACAATTTCGGCTGGCTGATAAAAACCCATGGGTTGGCTGTTCAATAACGAAGTGCAAAAAACATCCGGATAATGATATTTTAACCAACAGGAGATATAAACCAAATGCGCAAATGCTGCCGCATGGCTCTCGGGGAAACCATAGCTACCAAAGCCTTCTAACTGTTTAAAAATGCGTTCAGAAAAATCCCTTTCATAACCCTTTTTAACCATGCCGTTTACCAGTTTATCCCTAAAAGCGCTAACCTGTCCCTTGGCTTTAAAGGTAGCCATGCTGCGGCGCAGCTGGTCGGCCTCGGCATGGGTAAAATCGGCGGCTACAATGGCAATTTCCATAGCTTGCTCCTGAAAAAGCGGAACACCTTTTGTGCGCCCCAACACTTCTTCCAGTTCTTTTGAGGGAAATATTATAGGATCAATGCCATCCCTGCGCCGTAGATAAGGGTGTACCATATCGCCCTGTATTGGCCCCGGCCGCACAATAGCCACCTCTATAACCAGGTCATAAAAAACACGCGGCTTTAAGCGCGGTAGCATAGACATTTGCGCCCGGCTCTCTATCTGGAAAACACCCAGCGTATCTGCCTTACAAATCATATCGTACACTTTTGGGTCATCCTGCGGCACACTCTCAAGCGTGTATTGCTTTCCGTAATGCAACTTAACCAGATCAAAAGCTTTACGGATGCAGGTAAGCATCCCCAGCGCCAAAACATCTACCTTTAATATGCCCAGCGCTTCCAGATCATCCTTGTTCCACTCTAATTGGGTGCGGTCTTCCATGCGGGCATTCATTACGGGACACAAGTCTGATAGCTTACAGCGCATAATAACAAAGCCACCCGTATGTTGCCCTAATTGCCGCGGAAAGCCACGCATTTGCATGGTAAGGTTAAGCGCTTTTTTCAATAACGGATCATCCGGATTAAGGCCCTGGCCAATAATACGTTCACGATCAAAAGCCTCTTCCGAAAAATCCCATATCGCCCCGCCCAAACGTTTTATAGTATCTTCTGACAATCCCATTGCCTTGCCCACATCCCTTAGCGCGCCCTTATGCCTTTGTTGGGTTACGGTGGCCACAATACCGGCATGTTCTCTCCCATAAGTTTGGTAGATCCACTGAATGATCTCCTCTCTACGCTCATGCTCAAAATCGCAATCCACATCGGGCCATTCCTCGCGCGAATCAGACATAAAGCGCGAAAACAGCATGCGCTGCTTAAGCGGATTTACGGGCGTTATACCCAAACAAAAGCAAACCGTGCAATTAGCCGCCGAGCCACGCCCCTGGTGCAGTATGCCTAACTCTTCAGCCTTTTGGGTGTATTCATAGATCCTAAGGAAATAAGGAGCCAACTCCCTTTTTTTAAAAAAGGCCAGTTCAAAGTTTATCTGCTCAATTATCCCGGGCGTTATATCATCCCCAAACATTTTTTTAGCGCCTGCCCAGGTATGCTCGGCCAAATGCTCATCCGCCGTGCGCCCGTCCGGACTTATCCATTCTGGTTCCAGATACTTCAGCTCATCTAAACAGAAGTTACAGGCATTGGCAATTTCCATAGTACGGGCCAGCGCGTCAGGATACTGGCGAAACAGGCGCTCCAGTTCATCCAATGGTTTTAAGTATCGTTCTGCATTTGCATGTAACTTAAAACCTGCGTTATAAATAGTGCATTTTTCGCGCACACAGGTTTCAATATCCTGCAGCTCGCGCCGCTCGGGGGCGTGGTAATGCACATTGCCTGTAGCTACCATAGGCACACCACTTTGCGCCAAACGGTAAAAGCGTTTATCATCATCGCCGGTGTATGACCGGCTTGCGGCTATATATAATTGATTGCCTAAAGCTGCCTTATATTGCCCCAGATCAGCTTTAAAATCATCATCAAAATCAAAGTGGGAATTTAGGTTATCAGGGGGGATTATGATAAATTTCATTCCCTCTGCATTGTCAAAAACATCCTGTTTAAACAGCTCACACTTTCCTTTTTCGGTACGCAGGTTACCTTTGGTAAGCACCCCGCATAAACGGCTCCAGGCTTTAATGTTGGTAGGGTAAGCCAGCAGGCTTGGGCCATCAACCAGGTCTAACCTACAGGCGGGTATCAGCTTAATTTTATTTTGTTTGGTATCAGCATTGTTTGCTTTTATGGCGATGTGCGCCCGCACCACACCTGCCATGCTGTTATGGTCGGTTATGGCAAGGTGGCTATAGCCCAATTGTGCGGCATATTCAGCCAGTTCCTCGGGATGCGAGCCGCCCCGCATGAAAGAGAAATTGCTGGTTATTTGAAGTTCTGCGTAGTGTATCATGGTCTTGCAGATAATAGTAAATTATAACTCCCCTCTTGAGAGGGGGCGCATTTGGATGTGCGGTTGCGGGGGTATATTAAGCCGCTTACATAACACACCCCTACACCCCTCTCAAGAGGGGAATCGCGCAGGCCGCCGCTCTTTTTCCGAATCTTAATTAAGCCTGTAATCATACGCCCTAAGCAAAAAATCCATGTATAAACCATTGTGTATCCTCACTATCATAATGCCCCGATCTGAACAGCCAGTACCGCCTACCTTCGGTATCTTCTACCGCGTAATAATCCCGGTGTTGCCCTTCGTCGCGCCACCACTCGCGCTCAATGCGCTCGGGGCCATCGGCTTTATCAATAAAATGTATTTTGCCCTTGTAGGTAAACTGTTTAGGAGGATAATCGGGCTCAAGCGACATAACAATAAGCTCTTCCGGCTTGCGCAACAAGCGCAGCGGACGGGGTCTGTCGGTCCGCCAAACGGTAGTGGGCGCTTCCTGTAAGGATGTAGCTTCTTTTACAGATCGCTCGGGCCAGTAATTTTCGGTAGGCAGGTATCTGTGTATGCGCTCCGGGCCAACTTTGCCACCTAGTTTATCCAACAATTCAGCTAAAGCAGTATCTTTCAAATCGGGTTGGCTTACCCATACCTTTTCCTGCTTTACTTGCATATCCTCTACCCTGGGCACTTCCATTACAAACAATTCAATACCTAAAGCAGGCTCAATCTTATCTATCTGCAAGCCAAAAAGCTTTTGCAGGTGCGATACACTGTGCGAACCGCGATTGGTGCTGATACCTACCTGCACCTGTTTGCCATCTACGCGGTAACATTTTAAAATAGCTTTACGAATGCCTTTACCTTCTGATTGCAGGCGAATACACAAAGCTTCCAGTAATTGCTGTATGGCTATTTCAATACCGGGTACGGTTTTTATAGGTTCCATGCTGGGCAGGCGCTCCACATACGGCACCGGCGGCACAAGCGGTAATAGTGGTTCATCTTTTAATCCCAATGCCTGTGTTAACCGGGTTAGTAATTCATCCCCAAAGCGTTTACGCAGTTCGCGCCCGGGTAAATTCATAAAACTGCCAATGCTGCGGAAACCGAGTTTTTGTAAACGCTCCAAAATCTCCTCATCTAAACGCAAGGCCGCAGGGGGCAGCTTAGCCAATGCTTGGGCTTGTTTTTGCTGCGCGATGATAGGCGTAACCCTGCCAAACCGTGCCACGGCCCAGGCAGCGCCCGGCGTATCGGCTATGGCGGCACGGGCATCATAGCCGTTGCCACGCAGTTTTAAAACTATCTCTTTTAAATAACCACGCTCATCATCCCAAAGGTGCGTACAGCCGGAGATATCCAGCATCAGGCCATCGGGCGCTTCAATGGCAACTATGGGGGTATACCTTATGCACCAAAGGCCCAACTTGCGTAACAGTTTCTCTTGTTTGCCTATTGGATTATCAATTACCTTAAGACCGGGTGCTATGGCCTTGGCATCAGCAGCGGCCATGCCTGCGTAAACACCTTCGGCCTCGGCAAATTTATTGGCACCGGTTACAATAATGCGGTTACGCAGCGGGGCTGCAAAAACAAAGGGCACATCTTTTAATTCCGGCTGGCGAAGCGATTGCCAGTCGGTTAATAAATGCCGGAACCATATAGACATATAACGTTTTTGCATAAGTCATTATGCCAGTAATTGGTCGTAGTCATCAATCTGTTGTTCAATAACCATTTGTTCAACCGCTACAAATTTGCCATCTGCCCATTCCAGTACCCAGCTACCGCCCTGCCCGTTGCGTACGCGCAACAGATCAACCCGCCATCGCGGGAAACCTAGTCCCGGCAAACCATCCGCAGGCTCGCTGGGCAGAGGTGTTACCTGCCAGCGCGCGGCGCAGGCGGTAGCGCTTAATTTTTTTGATTGATTGCGCAGGATGAACCCCGTTACCCGGCTTTGCTCAACCGCTAATTGTAAGCGCCGCGATTGTTTAAAGTTCAGTTCGCGCACCTCAGCAACAGCCATTACTAGTCCGGGGCATTTAAGGGCCTCTTCCATGGCCCATAGCACATCGCGGTCATTCAGCAGGTTCACAAAAATTACCCGCTCCGGGTTAACCCCGAAAGTTTTTAATGCTGATGGATAAAGGTTACCCGAGAGACCTATCCACAGGCAAACGCCCCCCTGCTGCATCAGGTTAGCTAATAAGCCGCTTATTAAAGCACCTCCTGCGGTGGCCTGCTCGGTATTGGCGCAAACCATCTCGTGTACGGTACCCAGCGGGAAAACCCCGTTGGGGAAAGCGGCCTCTACCGGCCCAAGGCCAATAGGTTTGTGTTTACCCGCTTCGGGCGGCCTGTAGCCCTCCCATTGCAAAATATCTTTTTGCAGCCTGCTAATGATGGCTTTGTTGGGGAGGTACATAAACACTAATAATTTCAGAATGTAAAATTGCTAAAAATATTAGTAATGTATGTATAAAAGTTAGAAAAAATGAAATGGAATAAAAAAGATATATTTGAATCAGACCATATCAATTATGCGCCGATTTAGATTCCTTATCATAAGTACAGTTGTTTTATTTCTATTGATCAATACCGAATATTACTGGGAGGGATTGTTTTTTGGTTTCGATCTGTTTTTAAAGTGGTTCTATATCATATTTTTTTTGATACTGATAATATGCCTAGTGCGTCATATAGTTTTGATAATAAAGGAGAGATTTAAGAATAGACAAAGAATATACTTGACCTTAATAATGAGTCTTTTTTTAGGTTTGATATATACAAAGCCTTTTGGAATAATTAATTTTGAGAAATTTGAAGCAAGGGATGTACTGGAAGCCATGCAGGAGGGTGCTGGTAACTGCACAATTACCCTTAAGCTAAAGGAAAATAAAAAATTCACCATAACCAGTCTTTGTTTTGGTGAAGATAAAATGCACGGAACCTATTCCCTAAAGGCCGATACCATAAAATTGAATTTTTCCATTTTAAGCATCATTACTAAACGGTATCAATATGGCATTTATAATAAAGAAAGTGGAGAAGTTTTAATGTATACATCAAAAAATGATACTATGCCTTATCCTCTGACAGTGTTTAAAAATGAGTTGATAAAGTAATATTATCACTTTCCCTCTCTTAACTTCTTTATCTTTTCCAGTTCCAAAACATCTATCTGATCTTTTGGTCTGTTTACAGCTTTTTTATTGGCGATGAGTTGGTTTATGTGCAAAAAAGGAACAATAATGCCATCCAGATGGGCAGTAGATGCCATTTCCAAACACTCATTGAATGAATGGTCTTCTATGCCTTTCATATCCGTCATTATGTCAACATCGATTGCATTGCCCAAATAAAAACTCGTCCAGCCGGGTACAAACTCCATGGTTTCAAGTGATGGAAAGTCGCCATAATCCAACTCAATAAAACTTTGGCGTAAATTTTTACGATTTTGTGAAGTATCTTCTAACCAAAGGTCAATGTCTTCGGTATTTCGATTGAAACCATGAAAGCGGGTAGCAAAGCCGCCAACCATAATGTAATTTACTTTATGATGGTTAAGGCTGCGCCAAAAACGCAACAGTTCATCGTCTAAAATATCCATTATTTATGCTGTATCACCGCCTTCTTCAAAACCGCATTCCTACGCAACATCTCCGTAAACAGCCTGAATTTCTCCATATCGGGCCGGTAAATATCCCTTTTTAACCGTTCAATTTCGGCTTCGGTCATCTTCGTTTCAATCGGTTCTTTATCCTGTTTTTGCATGGTATGGCTAATATACAAACAAATTACATTAAAATTTGTCGGGGTAATAGCATAATAGCCGTAATTTTATCCCTGTAATTTAAACACAAATACCATGAAACTTAAATTAGCGCTTACATTTTTATTGGCCGCAGGCCTGTTAACCGCAAAGGCACAAATGCCCGCTGCCGACCACGAAAAGGTTAAAGGTGGCGAACTCACCATTCAGCCTATAACACACGCCACCCTGGTGCTTAGCTATCAAGGCAAAAATATTTATGTTGACCCAACCGGTGGAGCCGCTGCCTTTACAGGACTTGGCGCGGCAGATATTATAATGTTAACCGATATTCACGGTGACCATTTTGATACCAAAACCGTTGAAGCTATTAATACCGCCAAAACCACACTGGTAGTGCCGCAGGCAGTGGCAGAGAAATTGCCGGCCACTATTGATAAAGCAAAAGTAGTGATCCTTAATAACGACCAAAAAACCACACAGGGAGATATTGTTATTACCGCTGTGCCCATGTATAACCTGCCCGGCGCAAGCAATGCTAATATGCACACCAAAGGGCGCGGCAACGGCTATGTAATAACGGTAGGCGGTAAAAATGTTTATATATCAGGCGATACCGCAGGCACACCCGAAATGAAGGCACTGAAAAACATAGATATCGCTTTTATTTGCATGAATTTGCCCTATACTATGGATGTGAACGAAGCTGCGCAGGCTGTATTGGCCTTTAAACCCAAAGCTGTTTACCCTTACCACTACCGCGGACAGGATGTTAATGCATTTAAAACATTGGTTAACGCGGGCGATAAGGGAATTGATGTTAGGTTGAAGGAGTGGTATCCGGCTGCTAAATAATTTATAATATAATAGGGGTGGCTCTACGGGAGCTCTACGGGAGCTCTGCGTGGGCTCACGTCGGCTCACCCGGCTCTGAGCCACCCCTAATCAACTGCTCTGTTCTGTTTTTTATGCGTATTTCTATTATCGGTTCGGGCAATGTTGCCACACACATAGCAGCCGCGTTAAAAAACGCGGGGCATAAAATTGTGCAGGTATACAGCCGCGATATGCAAAATGCCGCACTGCTGGCCTATCATGTAAAAGCCGAGCCGGTTGACGATCTGCAGCATATTAGTAACGAAACCGACATTTTTATCATTGCTGTTAAAGATGATGTAATAGGCTTAGTTGCAGAACAATTGGCAAAGCACGATAAACTGATGCTACATACATCCGGGGCGACAGATATGTATGCTTTATTGGCTTTTACTGATAAGGCAGGGGTGTTATATCCACTACAAACCTTCAGTAAGGTTAAAGAAGTCAATTTTAGGCAGGTGCCGCTATGTATTGAAGGAGCCGACGACGGCACAACCCGCCAGATAGAAGAACTTGCGCAAAGCATCAGTAATAATATTTACCGGGTTAATAGTGCTCAGCGTAAAACACTGCACCTGGCGGCTGTATTTGCCTGCAATTTCCCTAATTATTTGTACGAGGTAGCAAGGCAACTATTGGATGCCAAAGGACTAGACTTTGAATTGTTGCGCCCTTTGATACTGGAAACGGCAGAAAAAGTACAGGAACGGCTTCCGGCACAGGTGCAAACCGGCCCGGCGGTGCGGAATGATGCGGGGACCATGAATAATCACCTAAAATTGCTTGAAGAAATGCCTCATTTACAGCAGATCTACACAATGTTAAGTCAGGGTATTATCAAAATGGATTTTACCCCACCCGCCCATAAGTAATTTTATTACTTTTGCCCAAATGAATATTTTTAAAATAAAGATAAACTTTGAGGAGGCCGGTCACGAAACTATAGAACTGCCTATAGCCGAAGGCGAATCGGTACTTGATGTTTGCCTGGATAACGGTATTGAGTTACAGCACAATTGCGGCGGCGTATGCGGTTGCAGTACCTGCCACGTTTATATTAACAAAGGGATGGATAACATCCAGGAAATATCTGACAAGGAAGAGGATTTTATTGACAGGGCCATTAATCCACGTATAACCTCGCGTTTAGGTTGCCAAAGCGTTGTTATTGATGGTGATATTGAAGTTACCTTGCCTAACCAGTCGCAGTTTTTAGGGCACTGATAGGGGTTATACGTTTAACGTTTTACGTTGTACGTGGAGTATTGTAACTCATAGAAATGAATACATAATTAATCAACGTAATACGTACCACGTAAAACGTATAACAAAAATGAAAGACGATAAATTTTCTTTACCCATACATTGGAACGATCACGAAGACATTGCCATGGGGCTTTACGAAAAGTTTGGCGATGATTTTAACGAATCAAAAATATACCGCATACGGTTTACTGATCTTTTAGAGTGGATATTGCAGTTACCTGATTTTGCCGGTACGCGTGAGCAATCGACCGAAGGACACCTGGAGCAGATCCAATCTGCCTGGGTGTACGAGTGGCGCGATAACCAATAGTTAAGTTGGCAGTGTGCAGTTGGCAGTGTGCACTTTTAGCCATATCCTTTAAAACTGCAAACTCAAAACTGCAAACTAATAACAATGGAATCATTCCTATCCAAACTTAAAGATATTACCACATTTGTTTTTGATGTGGACGGCGTATTAACAGATGGATCTGTATTGATTACCGATACCGGCGAGCAGGCCCGCGCCTTTAATATAAAAGATGGATACGCCTTGCAATTAGCCGTTAAGTGTGGTTATAATGTTTGCGCTATCTCCGGCAGCCGCTCAAAAATAGCTATAATTCGTTTAAATAGCTTAGGTATCAAGGATGTGTATGTAGGTGCCAACAGAAAGGTGGATAAGTTAAAGGTATACATGGAAGACAAACATGTTATAGGCTCTAATGTGCTTTACATGGGCGATGATATACCCGATTTGGGTGCCATGAAGCTTGTTGGCCTGCCCGTTTGCCCTGCCGATGCCGCCGAAGAAATAAAAGAAGCCAGTTTGTACGTGTCGCCGCTTACCGGTGGCAAAGGCTGTGTGCGCGATGTGATTGAAAAAGTGCTAAAAGTACAAGGCAGGTGGATGAGCGAAGAATCATATAGCTGGTAGGCTTTTAGTTGATAGTTCATGGATCATAGTTCATAGGAATTAATTAAGTTGCCATAAAACCATGAATTATCAACCATGAATTACGAACCTTCTGCCATGAACCATGATCCATGAACCATGAACCATGAACCATGAACTATCAACCATGAACAAAAAAATCATTCTCGCATCTAAATCTCCGCGCAGGCAGGAATTGCTGAAGCTAATGGATCTTGATTTCCGGATTGTGCTGAAAGAAGTAGATGAATCTTACCCGGACGGCCTATCGCCCGAAGAAATAGCAGTTTATATAGCCCAAAAGAAAGCCGAAGCATTTGATGAAATGGTTACTGATGAGGTGGTGCTAACCGCAGATACCATAGTAAGCATAGGCGATAAAATATTAGGCAAGCCCGAAAATGAGGAGCACGCGGTTGAAATGCTGAACCTGCTATCGGGCAGTACACATCAGGTAATTACCGGCGTTTGCTTGTTTTATAAACAGGAATATCATAGCTTTTTTGATGTATCTGATGTTACCTTCCGCCACATGAGCGATGAGGAGATACGCCATTACGTAGGCAAATACAAACCTATGGACAAAGCCGGATCATACGGTATACAGGAATGGGTGGGCGTAACGGGCATTGTTAAAATTAATGGCTCATACACCAACGTGGTGGGGCTACCTACCGAGAAGCTGTACCAAGCTCTGATAAAATTATAAGTTGCGTTTTTCTTGTCGCCAACACAGGGTTAGCCATACTTGGTTAATTTAAATAGATAGCGCTATTTTTGTCGCATCCTACCCCTTTAATTGTCGCTTTCGCCCAACCCTATTAAAGTAGTTTAACGCTAACTTGCAATAAACCAAAAAGCTACAAAAATGGAAAAGTTACATTTTGAAATTTTGATTAACGCGCCCCGCGAAAAGGTATGGCACGTATTGCTTGCTGATGCTACTTACCGTGAATGGACATCGGTATTTATGGAAGGATCATACGCGGTTACCGACTGGCAAAAGGGTAGCAAAGCGCTTTTTTTAGGCCCCGGAGGTACGGATGGCATGGTATCGCGCATTGCAGATAACATACCAAACGAATACTTATCAATTCAACATTTGGGCGAGATAAAAGACGGTGTTGAAGACACCAGCAGCGAGAAAGTAAAACAATGGGCCGGTGCTTTTGAAAATTACACGCTGAAAGATATTGAAGGTAAAACCGAGTTTTTGGTAGACTGCGACATGGCCGACGACTACGTTGACATGTTTAAGGATATGTGGCCAAAGGCGCTTGACAAGTTAAAAGAAGTAACCGAACGATAATAAATACCTAAACAAAATAGCCTTGCGCATTAAAGCGCAGGGGCTATTTAATTTATCAATTACTGCTTATCATCATCCGCATCTATTCCCAATCTTTCTCTGTCGGATAATTCAATCGGGCCAGATTCTCCTTCCTGTTGCGCCCCATCGGCATCAACTGTTCCTTCTACATGTTCGTTCTCGCCGTCTGTGGTAAAATTACTGTTCTCCGGGTGTTCTTCTGCCGGTTCAGTTCGTCCAAAAAAAGCGTTACCATAGCCCGCATTCCGCGATGGATTATTCTCGTCATCGCCTGATGGTGTTACATTATTTTCTCCAAAACTTTCACCACCCATTGGTTGCCCCTCGCGCACAGGCGCCGTCTCGGCATTGCCAAATAAATACGTACGTTTCAGGTCTTTTTCTTCCACTTCATCTTCATCATCCACAGAATAAGCACCGGCAGGCTTGTTATCTGATTGCTCACTTGTTGATTCATTTTGTTCTGACTGATCATCCCAATCATTCAGCGGCTCATCGTTATTATAGTTCATTTGTTTTTCAATTATAGGTTGAACAAGATATAGCAAATGTGCTGCCAGTTTTCAGCGTAGTTAATTTTATGCACTACTAAAACAATTAACAAATTGATTTATTTATAAGGCATGATAACAGTGATCGGAATTTTTGCAGACCCCGCCCTGGCAGAACAAGCCGGCGATTATCTATTGGCAAACGAGTTTAATGATGAAAATGTAGACCGGCATACCGATGACGGCGTAACATCTGACAATGACCGTATTGGCAATTTCTTCAACCATCTTTATGAAGATAGCAAGGAAGCCGAACACTATGCTTCTTTAAGCAGAACCGCCACGGTAATAACGGTACATGCGGCATCAACCCGCGAAGCGCAGGAAGCTGTGGACGCATTTAATAACCATGGAGCTATAAACGTTGACGCCAATGATGGCCGTAGCCTTTTAATTGAAAAAATTGTAGTGCCCCAATTAAGGCTAAGGGGTTAACAGCGCATTTATTACAAACGTTTTCTAATAATATCATCAATTGAAAACTCATCCATACATTGAAAATAGTATAGCCATTGTTGGCGGCGGCCCCGGTGGCCTTTTTATGTATAAAAGACTTATTGAGACAAGTTCTGCAGGGTTGGTTATACATATTTATGAAAAGAACGGCAGCCTGGGCTGTGGCATGCCTTACAGCCATGATGGCGCCGCCGATGAACACATTACCAACGTATCGGGTAATGAAATACCTGAACTGGTTACAACGGTATCTGAATGGATAAAAACCGTGCCCAAAGATACGCTGGATAAATACAACGTTAACCCGGAAAAATTTAACGAGTATAAAGTATTGCCGCGCTTGTTGTTTGGGCAATACCTAAACGCGCAATTTAAACTACTGCTTAAGCAAAGCAAAGATTTAAACATAACTACCGAGGTTTTTTATAACACTACAGTAACCGACCTAATAGATCAACCTGATACACAAACAGTACTGGTAGCTACTGAAGAGGGTAAAATTCAATATGACCGGATTGTGATATGCAGCGGCCACGTATGGCCCAAAACACACGAAGGCAAAACTGACGGCTGGTTTGATTCGCCTTATCCGCCACAAAAAATTGCAATGCATGCCAATTACCCTGTGGCAATTCGCGGGGCATCGCTTACGGCTATTGATGCGGTACGCACGTTGGCGCGGCACAATGGTAAGTTTGAAAAGGACGAAAACGGCATACTACACTACCATACCAATATAGATAGTGCTGATTTTAGTATTGTTTTGCACACCCGCAATGGTTTATTGCCTGCGGTTAGGTTTCATTTAGATGATAGCCATTTAGGTAAAGACACCGTATTAAGTGATAATGAAGTAAAAGCCAACCGGGAAGAGAACGATGGCTTTTTATCACTGGATTATGTTTTTGAACAAAACTTTAAAGCCTATATCCGTAAAAATGATTCGGAATTTTATCAAAAGATAGCCAACCTTAATATGGAGGGTTTTGTGGATATGGTAATGACCTATCGCGAAAACCAGGACCCCTTTGAATTGTTAAAAAAAGAATACGCAGAAGCAGAAAGATCTATTAAAAACCAGGAATCGGTGTATTGGAAAGAGATGCTGGCGGTATTAAGTTTTGCAATGAACTACCCTGCCAAGTATTTCTCGGCCGAGGACAGACTGCGTTTACAAAAGACGCTGATGCCACTAATATCTGTTGTGATAGCGTTTGTACCCCAAAGTTCGGCCGAAGCGCTAATGGCCCTGCACAATGCTGGCAGGCTGAGTATGGTTACCGTTGACGACGCCAGTGAAGTTACACCGCATAATGATGGCGGCGTGGTATACAAGTACTTTGACGAAGACGGGCAGAGCCAAAATAAGCATTATAAAGTTTTTATTGATTGCATTGGCCAGCCGCATCTGCGTTATGAGGATCTGCCGTTTAAAAGCCTCATCAACGATAAAGCTGTAAGCCACGCTACGCTTATGTTTAAAGATAGAAACACCGGCAACAAATTGTTGGAGGCAGGCGACAAACTGGTAATAAAAGGATATGATGATGAATTTTACCTGATTGTACCCGGCATTGCCATAAATGATAACTTCCAGGTGTTGGATGAGTACAATGCCATAAACGATAGAATATATGTAATGGCGGTTCCGCTGATAGGCGGTTATAATCCTGATTATTCCGGGCTTGATTTTAGCGAAGCCGCATCGCAAGCCATCATTGAATCTATAACCGGTAAGCAACTAGCAAACGCATCCTGATTTTGAAGATATGGGGTTAAAACTTTTTATGGTTTTGTTAGGATCTAAAGCGCCGGAGCGTAATATTGAACAGCACGATTTCTTTTTTGGTATTGCAGAAGATCTGCATGATCTGATCCCTAAAATGCGAGATTTTTGGCCCGGAACCGGAAGTAGTCTGCATATTGACGGCTGGCGTGAAATTACACGGGTAGAGGATTACGAGGTAACAATTACGCCTAGAGCTGATGCGCTGCCGCAAAACAGCAAACGCCTTTTCTTTGTAAACTTGGGGGGATACACAAGCGGCAAACTGGAAGAACAGCATTACACCCTGCTTACCGTTCAGAACGATAGGAAATGGGCAATGAAAGCAGCTACCGGAACCAATTTTTTTAAAAGCAATACCATAGCCGCTGTAAAAAGCGCGGCGGCGCATATTGATGAAAAATACGGCATTGATGTAGATGAAATTTACCGCATTGATGATTTGCTGAGAAATGATGATAAAGCATTATATCATATTGCCCTTACACCTGATGCCGACGGCGTACCTGATGCTATCCATCTGGGATATATGAAACTGGATAAATTTTAAATACAATTTCAGCACCAATTAAAAATTTCTGCGAACAAAAAGCTTCATATGCACGTTGTTTAACTACAAAGTATTATATGAATCAACTAAGCAAAACAGCACTGTCAGGTATTGGGGGCACATTGGTAATGACTTTAGGAAGCGATTTAATGTCGCGTGTAATGGGCGAAAACTATCGCGAACCCGATCATCTGGAAACCATGATAAAGCGCCTTGCACCTATGTTATCAAAACAGGCAAAAGTAATAGCCGGTTGGGGATCGCATCTGGCAATGGGCTTTGTTTTTGCGGCTATATATGTTGAGTTGTGGGAAACCAACAAAATAAAACACAGCATTAAAAACGGCGTAATACTCGGCCTGATAAGCGGCCTGCTGGGTTTGGTGATATGGAAAGGTACATTCAAGGCACATCCACTGCCGCCCTGGTTACATTATACCCATTTTTATATCCAGCGTGTACCTGCGCATGTTGTTTTTGCAGTGGCAGCTACCATTACTTACAAACTGATTGAAAAGGCAGAAAAACCAGAAGAAGAAGTCCAAACTACATGGAATTCTGGAAGGGCTGTTCCGTTTAGGCGGGTGCGGGGTAAAGTGTAGAAAGCACAGATGAAGACATACCGTGTTGTTATATCCCCTCGTCATCAACCTCTTCAAACCGCTTTATTTTTTTCCTGTATCGCCTTTTAGGTTTGGGTGCTTCAATAAGAAAGTTCAATACACATCCCAATAAGATACCTGCCAACAGTCCCCCAATATGAGCGGCATTATCTATGCCGCCTCGTATTCCCATAACCAGGTTTATTACAATAAAAATTCCGGTATTGATCAAAAGGAACTTTTTGGAACCCGCTTGACCTTTATTAAATAACAATAAAATAAGAAGAACGCCGTACAACCCAAAGATAGCACCTGATGCTCCTACACTTAAGGTTTCAGGATGCCATAAAATGCTTGTTAAACTGGCTATCACCCCACACAACAGATAAACTATAAAAAATTTTAATTTCCCTAAAATTGGCTCTAAAAAGATTGCCGCAAAAAACAGCCCATACATATTAAAAAGCAAATGCATTATGCCACCATGTAGAAAAATATTTGTCAGCAACCTCCACCACTGACCGTCAACAACCGCCGGACGGAAATTAGCGCCCCATTTATACAGATCCTCACTATCAAAGGACATAAAGCCAAGTCCTGAACAAAACATGGACACAAAAACCAGCACATTTATCGCGATAAGTATTACGAATATTTGGGATAACCTGTCAAATTTAGTAGTAATGACGAATTTGATAAACCCTCGCCATTGATTACCTACGCTGTACTGCGGTAGCCTTCCAATTTGCTTTTTGTCGATCTTAGGAAAAGTCAGCAAAATAAACCAAATAGCTGCGCCAATTCCAAACGATTTAAATACCCAGCCCAACTTACCTCCCATTCTGTTTTCGAAAGGTTCATTCCTTGCCTCCAACACTAAAGGTTCAGCGTTATTTATTGAGTATTTAGATTGGATTGCCTTGTAATACCCCTTTCTGTTGTCGTTATTGCGGATATGATCAAGATAAACAAATTCGTCAAAATTGTGCTTTCTAAAATCTTCATCTGCTTCCTCTCCTAATTTTTTATAAGCAGCTTCTTTTTCTTCATCGCTGCTATTGTTGCTCATGCCCTTGCTGTATAATATACCCAGCCATGCGTCGGGAGTTCTAAAAGAGGTGTCGGCCACTGTTCTAGGCGCCTTACTTAAAATGGGGCATGCAACGTAAAGGTAAAAGGTAAGATGTTCGTTGTTTTTGCCGCTAGCCTCTGCTTTTCGGTGAACGGCAGCGTGTAACTTGTCAATAAAATGATCTTTAACTGTATAGTATTTTGTTAATGGCCGTTGGTGAATCTGGCTTATGTTGCTAATTTCAGTAAGCTTTCCAGATGCTACCTGTAAATACTCCTGTAATACAATAGTTGGGATGCCAATAGCCAGGCATGCGATAAAAAAATAACCGAATTGTCCGTTGTCTTTTTTTGTTTTTAATGGCATTATTTTAATGCGGGGCCATAGCCATATAAAAACAGGAATAGCTGGCAAGCAAAAGGGAAGTCCAAAATTAGTAACCGTTTCGCTTATATCCATTATAGGATACCGATAGATTAATAACCAGGTAAATGTGGAATATATAGCTATAAAGCCAACAGCGATAATTAAAAATCGCAGATAGATAAGTTTTAGCTTCAGTAAAAAATTGCTCATGTTTAGTGAAAGCAATATAGCAAAAGCTTACTGTTTTTTGGAACGGTTAGATAAATAAATCCCCGCTTCCCAGGCAAAATGCACAGCCTAAAAATCATTGAAACAGTTAAATCAATTATAAAATAGTTTTATATTTAACCTGAATTTATGTTACGTCCACCATCCCTCAAACATAACCATGTCGATATCGGACACACGTCCAACTTACGTATCGCTTTTTACCAAACAAAGAATTAACAGCCAAGCCATATGCCTCACATCACAGCAAATAAAAATGACATGGGCTACGTACCCCATTTGGATGGTTTACGCGCCATTGCAATATTATCTGTGATGTTCTATCATTTCGAGGTATTCAGCGCCGGATGGATGGGGGTGCAGTTATTTTTTGTTCTGTCGGGATACCTGATCACCAAAGGTCTTGCCTCCGAAAAAACCAGGGTTAATCAATTCGGCAGTTACATCAAAATATTCTACTTAAAACGGGTTTTACGTATTTTTCCATTGTACTTTTTATATGTCGCCTGCTTTTTGGTGTTCTGTTATATTACCAAAGACACGGCCACGGCTAATGGGGCCGCTATTCCTTTAATCACCTACACCGTTAACTTTCCCGGGTTATTTCCACACGCCGTCAACTCAGATGGTTTTGGTTATGTATGGTCGCTTTCTGTTGAAGAACAGTTTTACCTTATCTGGCCATTCATTGTGTTTTTTTCTTCCGAAGCAATGTTACGGCGCATCTTATATGCTATTCTGTTCCTGGCACCGGTTTGGAGATTGGCAATGCTTTGGTTTGCGGTTAACCATGGCGTGCAGACAGACCAGGCAGCACTATTGGTTTATATCACTACGCTATCGCAGTTTGATGCCTTTGCAATCGGGGCTTTTATAGTATATATAACGGATGTAAAAAACATGAGTACCTGGCGTTTAAAGAAAATGGTTTTTGCAGCCATTACCATCTTTATATTGATAGGCCAGGTAAACCTGTTCTTTACCAACGGAACGTTGCTTAAAGACATGACCACGCTGGGCTACCGGGTAACCATGCTTAATAACTACCAATATGTTTGGGGCTATAGTGTGATAAATTTGTTTGCAGGCTTTATTATTTTTGTAATAGTGAAGTATCAGAATGTTATCCCCATTTTTACTAACAAAGTATTGGTTTATATAGGGCGCATATCATACGGAATGTATATTTTACATGTACCCGTATTACTTGCTTTGGACGGACTGAAGCATAAAGGCCTGCCGCTTAATATGGTTCGCCTGGTATTGTTTTTCGGCATTACTATTTCATTAGCACATGTTTCCTTTTACTACTTTGAATCGTATTTTTTGAAGAAAAAGAAAAGGTTACTTGATAATATCAGCAATAAACAGCAGCCTCAGTTATAAGAAGAAATTCTGAAAAAACTGCCCTTCTGTGTGGCAAGTGTTACTTATAAAACAACTTCTAAATAAGGGTTTACACACAATGCATTTAACAAATTGATTGTCAAGTACATACAAAATTATACAGCTAAATTTGTGTTAACCCCATTGCCTTTGGGGGTTACTTCCCAAACGGCGGCAATCCATTCAATTGCCTGTAAACAGGGTAGTCGTTTAAAGGTACTTTTGATTGATGGAAGTTTTTGCAGTAATACACCTGCAAATGTTCTTCAACTACCCCACCGCGGATGATGGGGATATCAGGCAAACGGATAATACTGTCAAAAAACGGGGTGCCATCCTGATAGATGGTTTCATCATAGGCATTGCCCTCTCCTATTACAACGGCATCCTTACCCAGTAATGTATTAGGGTCAACCAAAAAGGCAAGGTTGCGTGCATCGCGGTTAAAACAAATGATGGGTTTTTTACCTTTAAGTGCCCAATCTACCTTGCCTGCCAGCCACCAGCGGCTGCTACCTGCAAAAACTTTATCGTTATTTAACCAGCCTTCCTTTTCAAAACGGGTCATTACTTCATCGTAATCAACCCCTTGTATGGTGGGGTCAACTTTGCCACCACCCAGGCTAGCTACCCATTTAGGGCCATAGCTTTGCCAAAAACCGGTAACCAAGTGTAATCCTAGTATTGTAATAGTAATAACAGTAAAATAAATAGAGAAGTTGAGCCAGCGGCGGGTGAGGCGTTTTCTACGCTCATCGGCCCCCGTTAAAGCGCTATCAATGGCAAAACCTAGAGGCATAAACAGCATCATGTAACCGGGCGCCTGCCAATGGAAATGGTATTGCAGATCGGCCCATAAAGTAAGTATGGTAAAGAATACAATGGGTAATACCGCCATCCAAAAGTTAAAGCCATACTCGGGTTTTAGGCGTTCTTTCCACGCTACAAACAGTTGCCTTACCGTAGGGAACCAGATCCAGGGCAAAAGCCATGCGGCCTGTCCGCCTATGCTGCGCAAAAACCATTCGATATGCCATTCAAATGCCTGATCGCGGGTACCGGCGCGTTCGCCTTGCCATACAAACGACACCCAGTTGTTATTATAGTTCCACCAAATTACCGGTGCAGCCATTAAAATAGTGATGAGCACCGCTAAATACGGGCCGGGATGCGTTAGCCAATGGCGCTGATCTTTACGGGTGCAAACATATAAAAACACACCCGCGAACATAAATAGCACATGGTATTTACTTAGCGTTGCCAGGCCCAAACAAATACCGGTCATTATCCATAATTGGTATATTATACCTTTATCGGCTTTAACATCTAGTGGCTTGGCTTCTCCCACTCCCATCAGTTTAGCTATGTACCATGAAGAGGCCAGCCAAAAAAACATCAGCGGCCCATCGGGCTGGTACCACACAGCGGTAGCAACGGTAAACACCGCGCTTAAATTCATCACAACAGCTGCCCAAAATCCCGCTTTGGCGTTAAAAATCTTTTGCGTGATAAGAAAAAGCAGCCATGTTGTACCTGCAAACAGTAAAACGCTTGGAAAACGGATGCCGAAATTAGTAAGGCCGAATAGCTTTATGCTTAAGCCGCCAAGCCAAAAAAACAAAGGCGGCTGGTCAAAATAGCTCCATTCTAAATTTACCGCACCCCTAAAATAATACGACTCGCCGTTGCCCAAACCCGTGTAAGCGGCTATCAGCAGGCGTACAAAAAAGGTAACTATTATAAGGGTTATGGTAAACGAGCGGGCGTTAGCTTCCGTTAATTTTTTCATCAACAAAATATGTGTTTTGACCGGTGCAAGGTCGCAAATTTTTCAGGAAATTCTTTAAACAATAGCATGGGTTTAAAACACATTGCTTATTGTAATGTGCTATCTGCCAATTTGACAACAAACCCCATTTTGGAACAACCATTGATAAGCAGGGTAGGTACGTGAATATTAACCAAAAAATTAAAGATAATATTATGCAAGAAAAAGGAACGATCTCGATACACACCGAGAACATTTTCCCGATCATTAAGAAATTTTTATACTCGGATACCGAGATATTTTTGCGCGAGCTGGTATCAAATGCTGTTGATGCTACGCAGAAAATTAAACGTCTGGCATCATTGGGCCAATATAATGGTGAGCTGGGTGACCTGCAGGTTGAAGTAGCTTTTGATGAAGCTGCCAAAACCATCACTATATCTGATCGCGGTTTGGGCATGACCGCCGATGAGATCAAAAAATACATC